>Ga0209342_10008192_pt1 | contig 10476 bp, 15 predicted proteins | sample RifCSP16_2_FD_184023 | JGI IMG/M metagenome (GOLD analysis project Ga0209342, IMG submission 184023) | Soil microbial communities from Rifle, Colorado - Rifle CSP2_sed 16_2 (SPAdes) (version 2) | ecosystem: Environmental > Terrestrial > Deep subsurface > Rock core/Sediment | place: Rifle... | reverse complement strand
CCGGTGCAAATCGAGGGAGAGCCGGCGGAGATCGCGCAGCTCGTCGAGCTGATGTCCTCAGGCGCGGTGATGGTGGAGCACGTCCACCAGTGGCGGCTGGGGCAGCCCGACGAGAACGGCGTGACGGCCGGGCGCTGCTGGTGCGGCACAGAGCGCAACTTCGCGCCGTTCGGAGAGGCGGGTACGGGTCAGTTCAGCGGCACCGCGAACGCGCACCAACGCGGCGAGGCTCCGAGCCAGATGAAGCGAGCGAGCGGGCGCGTCTGCAAGATCTGCAAGCAGTCGGGTCACGACTCGCGGAAGTGCCCGGAGAAGGCGGCGGCGTAGCGATGAGCATCGGCACGAACCAGGACGGCACCGTACTCGACCTGCCGCTGGATGCGGTGACGCAGGGCTTCGGCATCCTCGCCCGCCGTCGTTCGGGGAAGAGCAACCTGGCCGGCGTGATGGAAGAGACGTTCTGCGAGCGCGGGGACCCGTGGGTATGCCTGGACCCCGTGAGCGCGCACTGGGGCATCCGCTACGCCGACAACCACGGCCAGCCGGGAAAGGCGTCGGGGCACGACATCCTGATCGTCGGCGGGAAAATCGGCGACGTGCCCCTGGACGAGAAGGCCGGGGCTGTGCTGGCGCAGATCCTCGTCGAGACGGACATCAGCTGCGTCATCGACCTGGGCGCTGAGTCCATGACCGCGTCGCAGCGGTTCGTGGCGGACTTCGCCACGGAGCTGCTGAAGCTCAACGAGACGCCGCGGCACGTCTTCCTTGAAGAGGCGCACGTCTTCGTGCCCCAGCAGCTCGTCTACGACAACCAGAAGCTCGTGCTCGGCGCCCTGAGCAAGATGATCACGATGGGCGGCGGCAAGGGCATCGGGTACACGCTCATCACCCAGCGGTCGGCGGCGATCGCGAAGTCGGTGCTGGAGCAGATCGACAACCTGTTCGTGCTGCGGATGTCGGGCCCGAACGACCTGAAGGCCGTTGAGGGGTGGTTCGAGCACAACGTGGGGGACAAGGCGGCGCTGAAGGACATCGTGCGCACGCTGCCGGGGTTCCAGCCTGGTGAGGCATGGCTGCTGTCGCCGGACTGGATGCACGAGGTGACGCGGCTGGTTGTGCGCGAGCGGCACACGTACCACGCCGGCCGGACGCCGAAGCGCGGCGAGAAGCCCATCGCCCCGAGGAAGGTGGAGCTGGGGAAGGTCATCGAACGCTTCAAGGCTGCGGCGGCTAAGCGACAGGTCGCGGCAGCGATTCCCGAAGAGCAGCCGGCCAGAAAACGGTCGGCGAAGGCGGTGGCCGAAATGTCCTGTAACCACGAGGAAGAGATCCGCCATCTCGAGCACGTCATCGAGGGCAAAGAGCGCGAGCTGACAACACTGACCGAGGAACGAAACCACGCCGTGCAGGAAGGGCGAGAAGCGACCGCCCGCGCGCGGCTGTTGGAACAGCACCAGGCCGGCTTCGACGACCTCCGCAAGGGCTTACGCGCACTCGGCATCGGCAATGGAGACGGCGGCGGCGAAGGACTGTCCGAGGCCGAGGTCCACAGGATCGTCGCTGAGGCCGTGCGCGACCTCCCGTCAGGTGGCACCGTCTACGTCCCGGCGCCCGAGGTCCTGCGGAAGAAGTACCAGCAGCAGGCGGCGGCTCGTGTCTTCGCGAAGATCGGAGAGCTGACCGACGAGGAGAGAGCGGTGCTCATGTTCCTGCTGGGCCAAGCCGAACGCTTCATGGTCATCGCCGAAATCGCAAAGGGAGTGACTGGGCGCGGTGACGGCGAGAATCACAAGCGCACTTCATCGACCATCGGCGTCCTTATGGCGAAGGAGCTCCTGGCGAAGGGAGGCTCGAAACACAACGCGTACCGGCCTCGGCTTGATGCCTGGACGAGGAGTGAACTGTCGCCGCACAGTCCAACGGACAACGAAGTCGAAGAGGTACACCGCGCCGTGCTGGCGAAGATCGCGGGGGCGGGATGAAACCGAACCTCAGTCCCCAGGGGCAGACGGTGGGGCCGGTGGCGAGCGAGTGCCGGTTCTGCGGCAACGGTGCGGTGGTGTCGGGGATCTGCGCGACGTGCGGGCGGTACCAGAGCGGGTATCGGTTCATCGGCAAGAAGCGCAAGAAGAAGACGGCGTCGCGGGCGTTGGAGAAGGCCGCGGCTGAGGTCGTACGAGCACGTCAGGCGGCGTGTGGGCACGAAAAGACGGATGAGGGCCGTGAGAGCTGGCTCCGGGGGCAGCGGGCGGTGGTGCGGACATGCGTGGCGTGCGGGACGGAGCTGGTGACCGTCGAGGAAGAGGTGTCGGAGTGAGCCGCAACGGACTCGTGCAACAGCTCTACGCGAATGCCTTCCGGTGTGACGTGAACCACGGGCAGGTGATGGTCTGCGATGAGCACACAGCGCTTGTCCGGTCGCTGACCGAGCAGCGTCCTGTACGGCTGATGCTGACGTTCGACCAAGGCACGCACGCGTCCGGCTGGTGGCGAAACTCGGACTATGACCGCTGCATGCACCTATCGTTGAGCTGGCCGCGGCGCATAGGCGGGCCGGAAGCGCCGACCGACAAAGAGGTCCGAGCGTGGGCGAAGGCGTTCTTCGGGCGCGATGTCGTCAAGACGTGGACGGAGCCTTCGGCGTCGGTGTTCGACATTCACGGCCGACTGCCGGGCGTTGTGCATGTGCGACTGTTTCTCGACAAGGAAAACCGGCCGATTCAACCCGAGGGCGAGGTCTACACGCTCAAGCCGTGGGCTGACGGCACATCGCCAGAGAAGGTGTTTCGATGACGACCCGACACCCGGCGCAGGGGGAGATGGACGCGGCCTCGTACTTCGCGGAGTCGATGCCCGAACAGCAGTTACAGCAGCTCATCCGCGGTCGTGCGCTGGAGCTGGGCTGGCTGTTCTACCACACGAAGGACTCGCGCCGGTCGGACGGCGGCTTCCCCGACTGCGTGATGCTCCGTTCCCCGCGTCTGGTCATCGCCGAGCTGAAGCGCGAGAACGGCCAGTTGACCGACGAACAGAAAGCATGGCTGAAGGCCTTCGAGGAGATGGGCGTGGAGACGTACGAGTGGCGACCGTCCGACTGGTACTCAGGGGTGATCGAAGAGGTCCTGAGATGAGCGACACGAAGATCGAGTGGGCGACGAAGACATGGAACCCGGTCACGGGCTGCACGAAGGTCAGTCCGGGCTGCGCGCACTGCTACGCGGAGACGCTGACCAAGCGGTTCGCGGGCCAGCAGGGCTACCCCGCCGAGTACAGGCCGTGGACGCCGGAGAACGCTGGCGAGAACGTCGTGCCGCACCCCGAGCGGTTGGACGCGCCGCTGCACTGGAAGAAGCCGCAGCGGGTGTTCGTGAACTCGATGAGCGACCTGTTTCACGAGAACGTGCCGGATGAGTTCATTGACCGCGTCTTCGGCGTGATGGGCTGGGCCGACAAGCACACGTTCCAAGTTCTGACAAAGCGACCGGAACGGATGCGCCGGTATCTCTCCGATCCCGACCGGCTACGGCGCATCGAGGAAGCCTCATGCATCGTGTGTGGCGCGACTCCAGGGGGGCTCTGCGGCTTTCCCGGCGACGACTGCGGCCTCGTTGGATTCGACGAATGGCCCCTGCCGAACGTCCATCTCGGCGTATCGGTCGAGAACCAGCATTGGGCCGATGTCCGCATCCCCCTGCTGTTGCAGACGCCCGCGGCGGTGCGGTTCTTGTCGTGCGAGCCCCTATTGGCGCCGGTGGATCTCGCCCCGTACTCACCCGAGGGGGTTCAGTGGAATTGGCTCTTGCCGGATGGTGGGCTGGGCCAGGAGAACGCTGGCGATGATGGCGAGCACGTCTCATGGGTGATCGTGGGAGGAGAGTCAGGGCCGGGTGCGCGACCGATGGACATCGCGTGGGTGCGCTCGATTCGCGACCAGTGCTCGGCGGCCGGGGTGGCGCTGTTTGTGAAACAGCTCGGGAAGCGGCCGGTGGGGCTGCCACCGTTGCGGGCCGTGAGGAAGGGCGACAACGCCAACCGCGCGATCGAGACATGGCCCGAGGATCTCCGGATCCGTGAGTTCCCCAAGTCAGAGCAGGAGGTCAGGTGATGGCGAAGACCGAACGCAAGCTGATCAGCTCGCCAGAAGAGAGCCCGGACGCCCCCTATCCAACGATCCCCACGTCCGACCGGTTCGAAGAGAAAGGCGCCGACTTCCTGCGGGCAAAAGACATCGAAGCCGTCGCGACCTTGCTCATCGACGAGTACGAAGAGGACTTCGGGCACCTTCGGGGGTTGAAGATCACGTACGCCTGGAAGGCCAACGGCGGCAAGTCGGCGGGCATGGGGAACCTCGGGAAGTGCGTCAAGCCGAGCGGCCTGACCAAGTGGTTCTCGGCCAGTGACTTCGTGATCTGGCTCGCGGCGGACCATCTGCGCGAGCTGAACGAACACCCGCAGCCGACACCCGACGAAGGCCAACGGCTTCCGGCTACCTGGTGGCAGGTCGAGGCGCTCGTGTTTCACCAGCTCAAACACGCCGGATGGGACGAAGAGAGCGGGCCCGTGATCAGGCATCACGAGTTCGAAGGCTTCGCGCAGGAGGTCGAAGAGTACGGACCGTGGAAGGAAGACATCGAGGTCATGCGCGTGACCTTCAAGCAACTGCCGTTGGGGCTGGTAGGGTGAGCAGCAAGGGCCGGAAGGCCGGCGACCCCCTGGACCGCTACGATACGCCCCCGAAGCCGGTGCGGCGCTTCCTGGCGGCGTGGGTGCCGATCGCCTACGCCCACCGCCGACGCCCGGCGAACGTATGGGAGCCCGCAGCCGGCGCGGGGAACTTCCTGGCACCGCTGCGAGAGCGGTTCCCCAAGGCGCACATCAAGGCCAGCGACATCGAACCCCGCTGCACGGCAGCGGGGGAGATCGACTTCCTCGACTGCCACATATCCGGCTACGACCTGATCATCACGAACCCACCCTTCCGCCTGGCGGAGCAGTTTGTACGGCATGGTCTGAAGCTCGTCGAGCCGAAGGGGTACGTCGTGATGTACCTGCGTGCGGGCTTCGAGCAGGCGAAGTGCCGCAACAACTTCTTCGAGGAGTTCATGCCGTACCAGACATGGACGTGCAGAGAGCGCCCCCAGTTCACCGGTCCGGCGGCGAAGAAGGGGACGGACTCGGCGTTCTACAAGTGGTTTGTGTGGAGGAAGGGCTATCACCCTGAGTACACCGAGCAGAGGTGGGTATGAAGTGCCCGGCGACACTGGAGACATCGAAGGGGATCCTGCACTGCCAGCGCGTGCATGTGAGGCGCTCGATTCCCCACGAGAGGCACGAGTGGCGGCGAAGGCTTGCAGGCACGCGCTACGAGGTGGACGGCATGGGCGTCTCGCATGAGGTAACGGAGCCGCCGGTAGCTGCGGGCAAGGAGGCTGAGATGATGGTCGTCTGGACTGCGACGGTGGCGCTGTGAAAGTCCTACGCGAGTGGGTCGATGAGCTGCCCCGGCGCGAACAGGGCGCCCTGGTGGTGGCGCTGCGCGGATGCGACGACGCGCCGAAGAGGCCGTACGACAGCCCGGAGCGGCAGCTCGTGGCGTACCTGCGATACGTGGTGATGAACCCCGCCGACGAGCGCGAGGTCGATATCGAGGGCGGATTCATGCAGTCGCAGCCGCCGGCTTCGTGGAAGGCGTCGGACTTCGGTCACTACCCGCAGCACTGGTACGCGCACCTGATGCACGCGTTCGAGGTTGTCGGCTTCCGGCATCCAGACGGTGAGACGGCCTTCACGGCCATCAAGATCTACCTCGCCTTCGTGAACAACCTCCACCTGAGGCCGGAGCAGATCGGGGACTTCGAGAATCGCATGCTCGAAGACAGGATCGCCACGGGGACGGTCGTGTCATGACCACGAAGACCCGCCCCTACGTTCATGACCTGAAGATCGACAGCGATTCCTTCGCCCAACTCAAGCGAGGCCGCTCCCCTCTCCAACTGCGCAAAGACGACCGCGACTATCAGCCAGGCGACTACCTGCTGCTGCGCGAGTGGGTCGATGGCGGATACACCGGAGACACGATCGTGGCGTACGTGATGACGGTGATCCGGCATGGGGATCGCTACGGCGAGATGCTGGCCCCGGGGTGCGTGGCGATGGGCGTGCTGCCGTTCCGGCGTCCGAGGAGCATCTGATGTGGCGAGATCACTCCGCATCTGTCCGAAGGGATGCAAGGCTGGGGGGTGCGGGTGCGTGAAGTGGCGAACGGAGGCGGCGTAGTGGGTTCGGGGATCGTTGGCGGGGAGATGTTCGATCACGCGCCGCCGGGGGAGCGGACGTCCGTGCTTGACGACATCTGGCTCCCCTCGTCATCGCCTGGTTATCGGGCCAACGACTTCGGCCTGCAGCTTCCCGAATCAAAGCGGCATCACTATGAGCAGCCAGTCGCCGTCAGCTTGTTCGCCGGCATCGGCGGCTTCGACCTCGGGCTCATCCAGGCGGGTTATCACGTGATCGCAGCCAACGAGTACGATGCTGGGGCCTCCGAAACGTACCTTGTCAACCTCGCGCGTTGGGGACACGTGCAGCTCCACTACGTGGATGCTGGCGATGAAGAGCGCCTGAACAAGCACATCGAACGGGGCTGGAAGAAGGACGACAAAGAGAAGCGGCCGCATGCCTTCGTGGGCTCGGGGTGGATCGCCCAGTATCCCCATGTACTCGGCTGCGAGCACTTCTGGTTCGGGGACTGCAAGAAGCTGACGGGGCAGATGATCCTCGATTCCTGTGGCCTGAGCGTCGGCGACGTGGACTGCGTGACCGGCGGACCGCCGTGCCAGGGCTTCTCGCTGGCGAATAAGAACAGCGGACCGTTCGACCCTCGTAACAGCCTGGTGTTCGAGTTCATCCGGCTCGTGCTGGAAATGCGCCCCAAGACGATGGTCCTCGAGAACGTTCCCCAGCTAGCGGAGATGCTGACGCCGGACGGCGTGCCGGTCATCGACGCGATATCCCTCGTGCTGGCGGAGGGAGGGTGGAGTTCGTTCAACGCCCTCCGGAAATCGCTGCTATCGAGCGCGGGCGCGGGCGCGGCGATCAAGGGCAAAGAGAATCGTGAAGCACAATCCAACGCGCGAAAGGCCAGCAAGGGCAGACGTCAACCGGCACCCGTGACCGAGGAGCTCGACGAAGAAGAGCAAGACGGTACGCAGCAGCTCGCGTTGTTCGATGACCTGGTCGTGGTGGCATGAACAGCGAGGAGGAGCGGGAGATATTGGAGGGGTGGGGGTGGGAGTACGAGTACGTGGGGCGCCGGTGGATCGCGCCTGACGGGTTCGTGCTGGAGACGGAGACGCTGGTGCTGGTGGCGGAAGAGATGGGCGAGGCGATGGAGACGCGGTTGCGGGAGATCGCGCGCGAGCATGGGAAGGCGAGCTGTGGCGAGTAAGCGAGCCGTGCGCCGGAAGTCATGCGAGGCGAAGAAGCGCCACCCAACGAAGGAGCTGGCGGACGAAGCCCTGACGGTTTTGAAGCAGAGAGGGCGGCGAGCGCAGATCGTACGGCCGTATCCCTGCGACTTTTGCAAGGGCTGGCACTTGGGCCACCCACGAAGGCGGAAGCGCACGAGGCGGAAGGAGTTTGCTGCGTAGTAGAATCTGACCAGTACAGGAGAAGTGGCACTGCCCCCAGCGATGGGGTGAGGTGGGCCAGCACGCCAACCACGCGGCGTGACTGGCTCTTTGTGTTTCAGGATCGGATGGTTGAGATCAGTTGTGGCGGGGAAGAATGTCCTTGAGAGAGGCAAGCGGCCGGCGCAGATCGTCGCCTGGATGCTCGATGGCAAAGGGGATGCCGAAGTCGTCGCGCTGTTGCGGAAGACCAAGCGATTGGCCGTCAGCCCGCAGGCCGTGGCGAAGTTCCGCAAGCGGCACGAGTCGGATCTCGTGCGTGTGGTCGAGGCCGTCCGGGAGGAGATCCAGGACCTCGCGATCGCCGAGAAAGCGGAGCGCATTCGCCGGCTCGACTGGATCTGGAGATTGTTGGGTGAGATCGTTGAAGAGCGCCAGCAGAGAGGGCAGCTCGGCGGGAAGGCCGTCGAACGCAGATGGATCGGAGGCGAGTGGGGCCGGGAGATTGAGATCGAGCGGACGGACGCGGCCCTCATCGCCCAGCTGCGCGGGGTGCTGGATGATGTCGCCGCCGAACAAGGGGAGCGCGTGAAGGTCAAGATCGACAACCGGAAGCAGATCATCACGCTCGAAGCGCTGCAAGCCATATTGGAGGGCGAATGACCGCCCCTGCGATTCCGCGCGAGCTGGTCGAGCAGTTGCGCCAGATGGTGCACGATCCGGTCATCTTCGCCGAGAAGAACTTCCGGCATGACGTATGGGACACGCCGGCGGCGATCATGCACGCCATCGACCGTCCGCGCGCGCGCGTAGGCGTGAAGAGTTGTCATGCCAGTTCGAAGACGTTCAGCGTCGCCGAGATCGTGCTCTACTTCCTCACCCGCTACAAGCGCGTCAAGGTCGTCACCACCGCGACCACATGGCACCAGGTGGAGACGCTGGCATGGGGGGAGATCCATAAAGCCCTGGCGAAGAGCAAGATCGGCTTCCCGAAGGCCAACGACACCGAACTCACCATCGAACGGGGCGTGCGGTTCGCCGAAGGCCTCTCGACCAAGGACTCCTCGAAGTTTCAGGGCTACCACGCGGACGAGGGCGGCGTGGTGCTCATCGTCATCGACGAGGCCCAGGGCGTGGCGCCGGCGATCTACGAGGCGATCGAGGGCATCCGCGCCGGCGGAGACGTCCGCGTGCTCATGATGGGTAATCCGACGATCGCCTCCGGCCCCTACTACGACGCCTTCACCACCGAGCGCGCGAGCTGGCAGCTCTTCACCATCGACGCCTTCGACACGCCGAACCTGCGCGGCTGCACGATGAAGGACCTCCTGCGCTGGGAGCAACAGGAGAAGACCGGGACCGAGGACCAACGCCGGCGCACGGCCGAGAGGCTCGACCATGCGCCGCGGCCGTACCTCATCACCCGGCGTTTCGTGCTCGAGAAGTACCACGAATGGGGCCCGACGCATCCGCTCTTCCAGTCCAGGATCCGCGGTCAGTTCCCGACCCAGGCCGAAGATGCATTGCTGTCGCTGTCGTGGATCGAAGAGGCGGGGTATCGCGAGAGCGTCGACGGGGGAGGATTGGTGGATGCGGGCATAGACGTGGCAGGACCCGGTGAGGATGAGACAGGACTGATGGTGCGACAGGGGGTGCATCTCGTCTTCGCGGAGTTCTGGGCGGACCAGGATCCCCGCGGAAAGCTCGTGGCGTCGCTGGCGCCGTTCAAGGGCCGGATCCGCGCGATCAACGTCGATGCCGCCGGCATGGGGTACTACCTCGGCCTGCATCTGGCCGATCTGGGCTTCCCTGTGCGGTTGGTGAACGTGGGCAATGCGAGCGTTGCAGTGGATGAGGCGGGGGACCCGAAGTTCGTCAACCTCAAGGGCGAACTCTACTGGCAGCTGCGGGCCATCTTCCAGGAGGGCGCCATCAACGGCGGCGAGTGGTTGGACGAGACGACTAAGGCCCAACTCGCGTCCATCCTCTGGGACCAGAAGGACGCTCGCGGGAGGATCGCAATTGAGAAAAAGGTCGATGCGCGCGCGCGCGGTGTGAAGTCTCCGGACCGCGCCGAGACATTGATGCTGACGTACACTACACCTCTGGAGGCCCGCGAAGAGACGCGCGCGTTTATGCCCGACCGGCAGCGCGTGAAGATCGGAGCTGACGTATGAGTGAGTACAGCATCGCCATTGAAAAGCAAATGGAATGCCAGACTTTGACAATCGGTGAGGCGGCCGCGGCACTAGGCGTGAGCTCCCGCCATGCATATGCCCTGGCTGAACGCGGCCAGCTCCCCGGAGCGCTGAAGCTGGGAGGTCGCTGGGTCGTGGTTAAACGGCGGCTGGCCGAGTTTATCGGCATACCCACGGAGGATCTACGATGACGCAGATGACCGAAGTAGTCCTGCATGTCCCTCAGTCCGCCGTCGAGGTGTTGCCGAAGGGCATGACGCTCCGAGAAGCACAGCTCGCCGAGAGCTACGAACTGCTCCTCGAACGCATCGCCTCGCTTGAGTTCGCGATGGAGGACGAAGGCTGGCAGCTCCTGAGCGCCGAAGGCCAGCGCGAATTCTCCCGCCGCGGGCTGCGCACGATCATCAACCGCGCCCGTCTCATGTACCTGTCCAACCCGCTCATCCGGCGCGGCGTCGACGTCAAGGCCAACTACGTGTTCGGCCAGGGCGTCGAGTTCGAGGCGGTCGATCCCGCCGTCAACGAGGTCCTGCAGGCGTTCCTCACCGACCCCAAGAATGTGGCCGAGTTCGCCTCCCACCAGGCCATGACCATGAAAGAGGTCGATCTCGCCGTCGAGGGGAACATCTTCTTCGTGTACTTCACCGAGCCTG
>Ga0209342_10008190_pt1 | contig 10477 bp, 12 predicted proteins | sample RifCSP16_2_FD_184023 | JGI IMG/M metagenome (GOLD analysis project Ga0209342, IMG submission 184023) | Soil microbial communities from Rifle, Colorado - Rifle CSP2_sed 16_2 (SPAdes) (version 2) | ecosystem: Environmental > Terrestrial > Deep subsurface > Rock core/Sediment | place: Rifle... | reverse complement strand
CCTTCACGGTGAGCGACGACCAGGCCAGCGACGAGAGCTGCCCGGCGACCGCCTCGCTGGCGCCGGGTGCCTCGATCACCTGCAGTGCCAGCTACACCGTCACCCAGGGTGACTTGAATGCCGGCTCGGTGACGAATATTGCTGCCGCCACCAACGGCACGGTGACCTCCCCGCCCGATAGCGAGACCGTGACTGCCGTGCAGGTCGTCGATCCGGCGGTGACCAAGTCGGGCGACCCGGCAACGGCGTCGATCGGCGACTCGATCGTGTTCACCCTCGTCATCACGAACAACGGCAATACTGTCGCGACCAACGTCAGAATCGTCGATGTCATCCCATCCTTCTTGACGGTCACCAATGTCATCGCGGCGCCGCCGGCCACAATCGACAACAGCGCGGGGAACACAGTCGACCTCCTCTTTGCCACAGTCGCGCCGACCGACGTCTACACGATCACAATCACCACCATCGTCAACAGCTCGGCCACGCCGCCCGGGGGCTCCAACATCGTCACGCTGACCGCCGACGACGATGATGACCCGACGAACAACATCGACTCGATGACGATCACCATCGTCGTCGGCGGGCTGGAGGCGCCCGAGACGGGCTTCGCGCCGGGACGGATGACCGACCTGCCGCCGCAGCCGGCGGACGTGGCCTATACGGAATACGGCGAGCTATGGCTCGAGATCCCTTCACTGGATCTGGAGACAGACATCGTCGGGGTGCCTCAGGCGGGCGGAGGTTGGGAAGTCGCCTGGCTGGGCGATCAGGTCGGATACTTGAACGGCACGGCCTTCCCGACCTGGCAAGGCAACAGCGTCATCACGGCGCACGTCACGTTGCCCAGCGGCCTGGCCGGGCCTTTCGCCGATCTGAAGTCGTTACGCTTCGGCGATCGGGTGATCATCCATGGCTGGGGGCTGCGACATATCTACGAGATCCGCGAAGTCGATCTCGTTTCCCCTGCCGACCGCCAAATCTTCCGGCACGAAGAGCGGTCCTGGTTGACGCTCGTCACCTGCCACGGCTACAATGAGCGCGAGGCTTCCTACCGCTGGCGGATGGTCGCTCGGGCGGTGCTGGTTTCGATCGAGACCGATGGGTCTCTGCCCGCCTCGGCGATCCTTCTGGACGAAAACTCGACGGCGCCGGCGCGCCCGCCGGGCTTGTCCGGCGGCGGCTGAGTCTCCTCTGCTTTCGTCGTATCCGTCATCTCGAGGCACTGGCGAAACCATCGGAATGCGGGACCGCCGCAGCGCGATGTCCCGGGGGAGGTGTTGCGTGGCCGAGCCGCTCCTGTCAGAAGAGCTGGATCGGTATCTGGAGAGTCTCGTCCCGCCGCGGGCGGGGGAGCTCGCCGAGATGGAAGCGGAGGGCAGGCGCACAGGCTTCCCCATCATCGGTCCGACCTGCGGGCACTTCTGTTATCTGGTGGCGCGGTTGGTCGGCGCCCGCCAGGTCTTCGAGATGGGGTCGGGCTATGGCTACTCGACGGCCTGGTTCGCCCGCGCCGTAATCGAGAGCGGCGGCGGTCGGGTGGTCCACACTGTTTGGGACGATGGCCTCTCGCGCCGCGCCCGGGCCCACCTTTCCGCCCTGGGCCTCGAGGCGGCGGTCGAGTTCCGCGTCGAGGAAGCCGTTCAGGCTTTGCGGCAGTCCGACGGCCCGTTCGACCTGATCTTCCTTGATATCGATAAGCAGGCCTACCCCGAAGCTCTGGATGTAATCGAGTCCAAGCTTCGCCGGGGAGGGGTCTTGCTGGCCGACAACCTGCTGCTGTCGGGGGCGGTGCTGGACGGCCGGGACCGCTCGGCGAGGACCCAGGCCTTGCGGACCTTCACCCGTAGAATTATGGAAGGCGATGGGTGGATCGGATCGATCGTGCCTCAGCGGGACGGCCTGATGCTCGCGTACAGACGCTGAGGTCGAGGCGGCGTTCTTGCGGCGACCATGACCGGCGACCCGCGGCCGCCAGTACAATCCAGTGATGCCCACCCGGATGGCGACCGCTCTGCTCTCGTGGTACGCCGCGCATCGGCGCGATCTCCCATGGCGCGCCACACGCAACGCGTACGCCATCCTTGTCTCCGAAGTCATGCTGCAGCAGACTCGCGTCGAGACCGTCCTGCCCTACTACCGGCGCTGGATGCGCCGGTTCCCGACGGTGGAGCGGCTGGCGCGCGCCCGGCCCCAAGGCGTGCTCGCCGCGTGGGAAGGACTCGGCTATTACCGGCGGGCGCTGCAGCTCCGCCGGACGGCGCAGGTCGTCGTGCGGGACCGCGGCGGAAAGCTTCCCCGATCGGCCGAGGGACTGCGCGAGCTTGCCGGTGTCGGACCTTACACGGCGGCGGCGGTCGCGGCGTTCGCCTACGGCGTGGACGAGATCGCCCTCGACGGCAATCTGCGGAGGGTGTTTGCGCGCCTGATGGATCTGCCGGTGGACCCGCGTACGCCGCAGGGGGAGGCCCGCCTTCTGCGCTATGCCCGGCGACATCTCCCTCACGGAAAGGCCTCGGCTTTCAATCAGTCGTTGATGGACCTGGGCGCGCAGCTCTGTCTGCCGCGCCGCCCGCGCTGCGACGCGTGTCCGGTGCGTCGCATGTGCCGGGCGAGGATGCACGGCGTTCAGGAGGCTCGGCCGGTTCGCGCGCGGAGGCTACCGGCGCCGCAGCGGATCGCCACGGCGGGCGTCATCCGCCGGCACGGCCGCGTCCTGATCGGCCGTCGGCCGGAGGGCAGGCTGCTTGGCGGGCTGTGGGAATTCCCGGGAGGGAAGTGCCGTTCCCGCGAAACGGCCGGAGCTTGCCTCAAGCGGGAACTGCGGGAAGAGCTTGGGATCGAGGTCGAGATGGGATCGTTTCTCGGCGTCTTTCGCCATAGCTACACTCATTTCCATGTGACGATGCACGCCTTCGACTGCCGCATCCGCCGGGGCCGACCCCGCGCCAACGAGCACACCGATCTGCGCTGGGTGACCCCCGGCCGACTCAAGGCGTACCCGATGGGCCGCGTGGCGCGGCGCATCGCCGACGTCGTCGCCAGGAAACACGGCGCGCTACGGCGCCCTTCCCGTAGGAAGCGACAGGATGGACCTACCTTCAGTCCTTGACGGGGCCAATCCGCTCAATTTCATCCTCACCCCCTACCCTTCTCCGCTTCAGCTATCGTCGCTCGCCAACGGCCTGGGCGGAGAGGGGGAGATGATTTCACGAGGGAGGGGCAGCGAAGATGCCCCTCCCTCGTGATTCCTCCTCCCCTCCCCCGAGAGAAGTTCTCATTTGACGGGCGCCCGCCGGGGGGAGGCCTTACAGGCTGCTTCGCGAGGGGAAGGGGGAGGGGGAAGACGCAGAATGCGCCCACACCATGCCCGGTCGCTGGACGCAAGTTCACGATGCGCCCGGAGTAAGGGGTAGGCTTCCATGTCCAGGCAGGTCCGCCTGCAACCCGGTGAAGTCGAGTTCGAGGCGTTCCGGGCCTCCGGGCCGGGAGGTCAGAATGTCAACAAGGTCGCCACGGCGGTGCGCCTGCGCTTCGACGTGCGCCGCTCGCCGTCTCTGCCGGAGGCAGTGAAAGCGCGGCTGTTGCAGTTGGCAGGGAGCCGGGCCACGCGAGATGGCGTCCTCCAAATCGAAGCGCGCCGCTATCGCACGCAGGAAAGCAATCGGCGCGACGCCGAGGCGCGGCTGGCGCGCCTGATCGAGGCGGCGTGGCGTCCGCCACGCAAGCGACGGCCGACGAAGCCGACGGAGGCTTCGCGACGACGTCGCCTGGAGGAGAAGAAGCGGCGGAGCCAGGCCAAGGCCCGTCGGCGTCGAATGGATGACAGCGCGTGAGGAGGGAAGGATGAACTCAGCGGTAGGGGGTTCCGCGCCGCGCCTGTCGCGGCGCGTGCTTGACCTGCAGGCCGAAGGCGCCTATCACGTGCTGGCCCAGGCCCAGGCGCTCGAAGCGCAAGGCCGCCACATCCTGCACCTGGAAGTCGGCGAGCCGGACTTCCTGGCGTCGGAGGAGATCCTCGATGCCGGGGTCGAGGCCTTGCGTGCCGGGCGTGCCCGCTACAACCCGCCCGCCGGGCTGCCGGCCCTGCGCCAGGCCATCGCCGAATTCGCCGGGCGGCAACGGGGGATCGAAGTCGCGCCGTCGCAGGTGTTGATCAGCCCCGGCGCCAAGCCGAACATGTTCTTCCCGACGCTGGCGCTGATCGAACCGGGGGACGACGTGCTCTACCCCGATCCGGGATTCCCGACGTACGCCGCCATGATCGGAGTCGCCGGCGGGCGCGGCCTGCCGGTGCCGGTGATCGAAGCGCGCGGTTTCTCTTTCGACCTGGAGGCCTTCGACCGGGCCCTGAGCGAACGAACGAGGCTGATCATCCTCAACTCGCCCGCCAACCCGACGGGAGGGGTCATCCCTCGGGAGGACCTGGAGCACATCGCCGAGGCGGCGCGGCGCCGCGGGGCCTGGGTGATTTCGGACGAGATCTACTCTCGTATCACGTTCGACGGCGGAATCGCGCCGAGCATCGCCTCCCTGCCGGGCATGCAGGAGCGCACGGTGATCGTCGACGGGTTCTCGAAGACCTACGCCATGAGCGGCTGGCGCCTGGGATATGGGATCATGCCCGAGGGGCTGGCCCGGCGCGTCGAGCTCCTGTTGACGCACGCCTACGGCTGCACGGCCGAATTCACCCAGTGGGCGGCCGTCGAGGCGCTGCGCGGCTCGCAAGATTGGGTTACGGCCATGGTCGCCGAGTACCGGCGGCGGCGCGACCGGGTCGTGGCGCGGTTGAACGCCATCCCGGGCATCTCCTGTCGCGTACCGCAAGGAGCGTTCTACGTGTTCCCCAACGTCAGCGAGCTGGGACTGCCCGTCGACGAACTGGCGGAGCGAATCTTGCGCGAGGCCGGGGTGGCGCTGCTGCCCGGCACAGCCTTCGGGGAAAACGGCGAGGGCTATCTGCGGCTGTCTTACGCAACGTCGATGGAAAACCTGGAAGAGGCGCTGGAGCGGCTGGGGCGTTTCGTTCGTGCCCTATGAAACGACGGCGGACAATCCTTCGAAGTGAAGGACGGATCGACGCTTCAGATCAGGCGGCGTGCTTCCCCATCCAGAAGCGCTTCCAATCGCCACCCGACGAACGCAGCGCCAGGAAGGCGTAGACGTTGGCCGTCAGGAAACCGAGGACCATCATCAACGCGACCCACACCCAGGCGCGCACGAGGGAGGCCTCTCGGTACAGGATCCAGCCCGAAAACAGGACGAAGCCGACCTACAGGTCCGCCAGGGAGACGATGCCCCACGGCATCGAGAGCAACAGCGCGCCCTCGACGGCGATGTCGCCCTGGGTGAAGGCGTAGGCCCGGGCGGCCATCATCGCCACCGCGCCCAAGGCGGCCACAATTGTGGCGAGAGGCATCGCTGTACTCTTCTTCGCACGAAGCGAAACGGGTCGGGCGCCTAGCCTGCCCGCCGCGGCGGAAGCGGGACGAAGGCGCTCGTCCGCTCCATGTACTCGCGGTACCCCGGCTTGCTGTCCTTGAGCGTCTTCTCCAGCATCCCGACACCGGACACACGGACCAACAGGAATGTCATGATCAGAGGGCTGAACATCGTCAATGCGCCCACGCCGGTGGCGGCGGCGATCAGGTAGAAGCTCCACCACTGTGCCGCATCGCCAAAGTAGTTCGGATGGCGGGTGTAGCGCCAAACGCCGCGGTCCATCAGCTTGCCGCGATTGGCCGGATCGGCTTTGAACCGGGCGAGCTGCCAGTCGCCGACCGCCTCAAAGAAAAAACCATAGGCCCAGACCAGCACGCCCAGGCCTTCGAGCAGGCCGAGGGACGCCGGGAGCGGGGCCGTCTCGGCCACAACCAGCGGCGCGCTGATGATCCACAAGAGGATTCCCTGGAGCAGGAAGACCTTGAAGAAGCTGACCCACCACCAGCGGGGGCCGCTCTCCTGACGCCACTTGGCGTAGCGAAAATCCTCGGGCTTGCCCCAGTTGCGCCACAGAATGTAGAGCGAGAGTCGCAAACCCCATAGGGTGACCAGTGCCGCGAGAAGAAGCTGGCGCGGCAGGTAGCCGTCGCCTCCCAGCGCGAAGGCCACCCAGGCAACGATCACGAAGCCGGTCCCCCAGAAGATGTCGACGAGGCTCGAGTTGCGCAGCGCCAGGCTGAGCAGCCAAAGCAGAACTATCAGGCCGAGGACGACGCCGCCGGCCGTAAGCCATGCGGTCACGTATGCCATCCCATACTCCTTGTGTGCCCGACCTTCCCGGCCCTACAGGACCAGCACGACGCCCAGTACGATCTCGCTGATCAGGCTGATCACGTTCGACTGGACGACCGATCGATCGACCACCATCGAAACGGCGCGCACGGCGGCGATCGCCAGGTATCCGATGCCCAACATGAAATACGCCGCGGGCCCGAGGAAGAGCGGCGCCAGGCCGAGGGCGATGAACAGGCCGCCGAGAACGGCGCGCAGTTCGCTGATCCCCCGACCGCCGATCGGTTCGAGGCCGGTGAACCCGACGGTCTTGCGCGGCGCCAACAAGACGAAGACGCCGGCGGCAGCCGTGGCCAGGGCCGCCACGACCTTGAGGATTTCCAGGATGGACATATGTCACTCCTTTGCGGCGGGCCGACGAGTTAGAAGCCGCGTCGTTACTCGGCTCAGGGCAGCGGCGGTATGGATGGTGTCGCGGGGGGTGGTCGGCATCTCGCCGGCGTCGGGCATGGGGGACTGCCTGGGGTGTGGACGGGCGTTCCTGAATTATACGGGCCGGCAGATACGGTGGGTGGATAAGCAGGAGCCCCGACCTTTCGGTCCGGGCTCCGGGGCCTCGGCCCTAGCCGCCCGGCCAGGGCTCGGTGAGCGGTTGGCCCAGCGCGGAGCTCAGCCGCTCGATGGTCGCAGCCTGGCGGCCGACGTACAGCACGATCAGGCGGCCGCGCGCCCAGAAGTTCGGTTGGTCGATCCAGGTCACCATCGTCGTCGGGTTGGGTGACCCGTCCACCTGGATCAGCTCCGACTCGGTCTGGCGGGCGGCCTCAGCGGCGTACTCGAACACCTGAACCTCTTGCCCGTCGAAGTTGAACCGTCGTCCGGTAGTCGAAAAGAAATCCTGCTCGATCGAACCGGCTTCGGGCGCTTCGACGCCAGCGGCCTCGAGATCCGCCACCAGGTCGGTGAGGGCATAAGCATCCGCGGGTGTCTGGGCGGCGCAGGCCGCCAGCAGGACGGCGGTGGCGGTGGAAATGAAAAAAGCGCGGGACATGCTGCCTCCTTTGGCGAGCAGAGTTGGTAGGATAGACGACAGGCTGGTGGAGAGAGTTCCCTTGTGGGGTGGAGCCGGATGCTGGCGGTGGGTTGGTTTTCTGCGCTTTAGGCGCTGCTGGTGGGCGACGGGCAGAAAAAGGCCCGGCCGTTGCGGCCGGGCCTTTTTCTTCGTGGCTGATGGAGGGCGAAGGCTACTTAGGACCGCCGCCCTTGCCGTGGTTTGCGGGATACTGCTCTCGCAGCGTCGTCTGCACACAGCTCCAGTCGCCGCCGCAGGCGCCGTCGAAAAGCGCCTGAACCTGCTCGACGGCGATGCCATAGCGCCTGGCCAACTGGGCCGCCGTGCGTGCGTCCTGTTGTTCCCCCTGCTGCAGTGGTCGGTTCTGTTCCCGCTCCTGCTGGCGCTCCTGCTGCTCGAGACGCCGCGTCTCGCGCGCACCGGCCTCCAGGATCGCGGGGAGATCACCGCCGTCTTCCGCCAGGCGCATCGCCTGGTGGATGTCGCCCCAGCTCAGGCCGTCGAGATGGGCCTGTACGGCCAGGTCGAGATCGGTCCCGCCCTGCTCGGCCACGCGGGCGGCGTGGTTCAGTTCGGGCAGCGACAGGCCCTGATCGAGATAGCTCTGCACGGCGGGCAGATCCAGACCGAGGCCTTCCGCCGTTCGGTACATCTGGCCGATTTCTCCGGGATTGGCGCCGGCATGGACCAGGCCCAGCGCCTCGACGAAGTCGGCGTCGAAGCGAGTGGCCATACGGACGGCCGTCCGAATATCGCCGACGGAGGCCTCACCGCTGACGACCATGTCGTACAGTTCCGCCAGGCCGACGTCACCGAGGGTCTCGGCGAAACGATCGAGCTGCACCAGCAGGCCCCACCCGGTGCCGTCGAGATGCCACTGCAGGATCTCTTCCCAAGTGAGATCTTCCATCGTCAGGGCCAACTGGTAGGCGTGCCACATCCGCCCAAAGCCCAGGTTGTGTCCGGTGAGCGAACCCTGGAACATGGCGAAGATGTCCTCGCAGGTGTAGATCTGCCCGGCCTGGGTCGGGAGGAGCGTGTTGACCCCATCGGCGATGCGCTGGGCCATCGGATGGCAGGCATCCGCCTCCGGGTCGACCACGACGACGGTCAGGATGGCCGTCGCTGTGAGGCCGCAGTTGTCGGTCACCTGGACGGCCGCTTCGTACTTGCCGCCGGCGGTGTAGGTGAAAGCCGCCGTGTCGGCACCGGCTTCGAACACGCCGTCGCCGTCCAGGTCCCAAGCGTAGGTGAAGGGAGGTTCCCCGCCGGTCACATGCGCCGTGAAGTTCAACGTCGCCGCGCCGTCTTGCAGGGTCAGGAGAGGCGGGAAGATGTCGCTGGTCAGCGTGACCTGCGGCCCGAGAATCAGCGTCCCACCGGCTTCGGCGCTCAGCGCCGGGTCGGACGAGTCGACCAGCGCCAGGGTCCAGGCGAACTCGCCGCCGGCGGCATAGTCATGCGTCGTCATGAAGGGGAACGCGGCCACACCGCTGTCGACCTGAACCTCCCCGTCGCCGAAGCCCCAGTTCAGGGTGTAGGGCGCCAGGCCTCCGGCGGCCTGAACTTCGAACGACGCCAGGCTGCACGTCTGGCTGGCGACGACTTCAACGGTGAGCCCGTCCTGCGCCAGGGCACTCACCGGCACCGCCAGCAAACCGATCAGAAGAACCGCCGTGACGAGTCGATGTCGTTGCATTTCTAGCCTCCCGGCGCTCGGCGGGATCCGCGGAGCGCCACTAAGTTGCTTGCCTACGTCGGGAAACGGGGAAACCCGCCGGGCGTTACGTCCGCGGGGTAGGACACGGGTACCACAGTGCGGCGGGGGGTCCCCAATCAAGTTATCCTTGGGGCGGCGGTGTAACGCGTGCCGGTCCGCCCCGTTCTCATGAGCGAGAAGCCCATCGACGCCGACCTGGTTGAACGAGCCCGAGCGGGCGATGGCGAGGCCTTCGGTGAACTGTACCGGCGGTACTTCGACCCGATCTTCCGCTATCTATGCGTCCGCGTGGATCGGGCCGAGGATGCCGAGGACTTGGCCGGGACCGTCTTCCTGCGGGCGTACCGGTCGCTCGATCGCTATCGAGAACGCGGCTGGCCGTTTTCGGCGTTCCTGTACCAGGTGGCCCGCAACGCGCTCGTCGATCACTACCGAAAGCGTCCGCGCGAAAGCGGCTTGGCCGAGGCGATCGACCTCGGCACAGGCCCTCGCGAGCTCGACGATGATCTGGAGCGGGCGGAACGCGTCCAGGCGATGCGGCAGGCGCTGGCCGAGCTCCCGCCCGATTACCAGGAAGTGATCCGGTTGCGGGTGCTGCTCAGCCTGCCGACGGAGACGACGGCGCAGTGGATGGAGCGCAGCCCGGGCGCCGTGAGAGTGTTGCTCTACCGAGCCCTGGCGGCGCTGCGCAGCAAGCTGAGCGAGCCGGATGAGGACTGAACATGACTAGCGACGAACGAAGCCGAGCCGATGCCCTCGATCGCCTGATCGATGACAGGGCTGCCGGCGCGACCGGGAGCGAGGACCTGGGAGCCCTGGTCGCTCTGGCGGCAGATCTGCGGAGCGACCTGGCCCCGGCGCCGGCCCCGAAGGCGCGGCGCGCCCGGGTGCTGGCCCGCGTCACGAACCGCATCGCCGCAGGCCAGGCGTCCCGCCGCCAAGGCTGGGCCTTGAGCCTTCGACCGGCGTACGCCCTGGCCGGGCTCGTGCTGGCCCTCACGCTGGCCTTCAGCGCGACGGCGGCTTACGCCTCCGAAGCCGCGCTCCCCGGCGACGTGCTCTACGGAGTCAAGCGCGGGCTGGAGGACGTGCAGCTGGTGCTTTCGGCCACGGCGGCCGGCGACTCCGGGCTGATCGAGCGTTTCGCCGACCGGCGCGTGGACGAAATCGAAACACTGACCCGTCGAGGCCGTTGGGGTGACGCTGAGCGGGCGCTGCAGGCCTATCCCGAAGTCGTCGACGAAATGCTGGCGGCCTCTCAAGTCGAGGACCTGGACTCCCAGGCCGCCCGGCTGACCCGTCACCTCGAGGTCCTTATTCGCGTTGGGGCCAACGCACCGTCGGAAGCCCAGCCGGCGCTGCTGCGCGCGCTGGAGAACGCCAATCGGGGGCGCCAAGAGGTCGAGCGGCGCCGCCACGAGCCGAAGCCCGTCCCGCCGGGGCAAATGGAG
>Ga0209342_10008189_pt1 | contig 10478 bp, 9 predicted proteins | sample RifCSP16_2_FD_184023 | JGI IMG/M metagenome (GOLD analysis project Ga0209342, IMG submission 184023) | Soil microbial communities from Rifle, Colorado - Rifle CSP2_sed 16_2 (SPAdes) (version 2) | ecosystem: Environmental > Terrestrial > Deep subsurface > Rock core/Sediment | place: Rifle... | reverse complement strand
GCGTGGAGAAGTCGTTCGCTATCCAGGCCGGCCGCGAGATACGCATCATCGTCAAGCCGGAGGAGATCGATGACCTCGGCGCCAACCGGATGGCGAAGGAGATCAGCAAGAAGATAGAGGAGAACCTGGACTACCCGGGGCAGATCAAGGTCACCGTCATCCGCGAACGGCGCTCCGTGGAGTACGCAAAATAACCATTCCGCCGGGCGGCGGCATCGGGCCGCGGCCGTCCCGCGCACTAGAAGGTGCGACCCGCAGTGAACATACTTGTCATCGGCGACGTGGTGGGGAAGGTGGGGCGCCGGGCCCTCGCCTGCCTGCTCCCCGAAATCAGGCGTAGCCACAACATCGACCTCGTCATCGCCAACGGCGAAAACGCCGCCGGCGGCAAAGGGCTGACGCCCAGCACAGCCGATGAGCTGTTCGAGTCCGGGGTCGAGATCATCACCTCCGGCAACCACATCTGGCACTACCGCGAGATCTACGCCTACCTGGATGGGGAGGCGCCGCTGCTGCGCCCCCTGAACTACCCCCAGGGCGCCCCGGGCCGCGGCGTCCTCGCCTGGGACGGAGTCGCCGTGATCAACCTTATCGGCCGCACCTTCATGCCGGGGACGCCGGACTGCCCCTTCCGGGCCGCCGACGAGGCGCTGGCGCAGCTCGGGGACTGCCGCGTTATCATCGTCGACATGCACGCCGAGGCGACGAGCGAGAAGGCGGCGATCGCCTGGTACCTCGATGGACGGGTGAGCGCCGTCATCGGCAGCCACACCCATATTCCCACCGCCGATACGCGCATCCTCCCCAGGGGCACCGCCTTTGTGACCGACGTCGGCATGGTCGGCCCCCGAGACTCCATCCTCGGCATGGAGACCCAGGCCGTCATCGAGACGTTCCTCAGCCAGCTCCCCACCCGCTTCACCACCGTTGAGCGCGACCCCACCGTGTTCAACTCGGTCCTCGTCGAGGTCGATCCGGAGACCGGGAAGGCCACCGGCATTCAGCGCATCGACTCCGAGGTAGCCTGATGGGTAGCCGGGCGGACTTTCACACCCACAGCACGTTCTCCGACGGCGTCCTTACGCCGACCGAGCTCATCGAGCTGGCCTACCGGCGCGGCGTGCGCGTCATGTCCCTGACCGATCACGACACAACGGAGGGGCTGCCGGAGGCGTTCGCCGCCACCGCCCGCCACCCGGACCTCATGCTCATCCCGGGGATCGAGATGAGCACCGACGTCCCCGGCGCCGAAGTCCACATCCTGGGCCACTTCATCGACTGGCACAACGAGGAGTTCGAGCGCCGCCTGGTCCATCTGCGCGAGTCCCGCCTGGGGCGCGCGCGGCGGATGGTACAGAAGCTGGCCGAGCTGGGCAAGCCGGTGGCCTGGGAGCGCGTGGAGAGCTTCGCCGGCGAGGGCGCCGTTGGCCGCCCGCACATCGCCCGCGCCCTCGTGGAGGCGGGGCACGTGGCCACCGTCAACGAGGCGTTCGACCTCTACCTCAGCCGGAACGGCCCCGCCTACGTGGAGCGGGAGCGCCTCACGCCGGAGGAGGTTGTGGAGATGCTCACCGCCGTCGGCGGGCTGCCCACGCTGGCCCACCCACGGGAGCTGGACGGCCTGGCGGACCTCCTGGTCCGGCTGAAGGCGGCCGGGATGACGGGGATGGAGGTGTACTACCAGGACTACTTCCCGGACGAGGTCGAGCGCCTGCGCGTGCTGGCGGAGAAGCACGGGCTGATCCCGATGGGAGGGAGCGACTATCACGGGCTGGGCGGCCCGCAGCAGCGGGAGCCCGGCGACATCCCGCTGCCCGACGAGCCGGTGGAGCGCCTCCTGACGCTGGCCAGAGAACGGGGCGCCCTGCAAGGGGTATAGCCCCGGCCGCCGATGCAGTGCGCGCGCCATCCCAAGGTTGAGACCGAACTCACCTGCGGGCGCTGCGAGACCCCTATCTGTCCCCGCTGCGCCGTCTTCACTGACGTAGGCGCCCGCTGCCCGACCTGCGCACCGGCCCGAAAGCTGCCGCAGTTCGAAGTTGGTTTCATCTACCTCCTGCGCGGCGGGGGGGCAGGCCTCAGCGCAGGCGCCCTGTTAGGCGCCGTATGGGGCGCGCTGCTTCCCGGCGGCATCGGCTTTCTGGGGCTGTTCCTGGCGGCCGGCATCGGCTACGCCATCGCTGAGGCGGTGAGCTGGGCGACGAACCGCAAGGCGGGCCCGCCGCTGCAGCTCGTCGCGGCGATCGGCGCGCTGGTCGCCTACCTGGTGCGCAACCTCGTGATAGGGGACGGCCTCCTGCCCACGGACGACCTGTTCGGGTACATCGCCGTCATAGTAGCCGGCGCGGTGGCGATCAGCAGGCTACGCTACTAGCGCAGGATCGCCGTGATGATCAGCCCGGCGAGGATGAACGCCACGATGAGAGCGACGCGTCGCAGGTCGGCGAGGACGTAGCTGTGGTCGCGCGCGATGTGGGTAGGCTGATGCTCGCGCTCATCGCGGACGGGGACCTCCACGGCGGCGGCCGCTGGCGGCGGTGGTGACGCGGGACCTACGGCGCCCTCGTAGGACGGGGCCTCTATCTCCCCGAAGATGTTCTGCTTCTTCAGCTTGCGCCGCCGTGTGGGCGGCCGGTAACGTCTTGGCAAAGCTGCTCCCTGTCCGCGGTGACTCGAATCGCATTATACAGAGCGAGCGCGCCAAGGCCAACGGCGTCTCGTTGACACCCTTCCTGGCCGCCGAATAGAATAAGATTGCCTGGATGAGCGACTCCAGGTGTTATTACAGGCGGCCCCGTGGTGTAGCGGTTAACATGCCACCCTGTCACGGTGGAGATCGTCGGTTCGAATCCGATCGGGGTCGCCAGTCACTGCAATACGAATGCCGCCCTCCACAGGTGAGGGCGGTTCTGCTTCCCCTTCGCACAACGTCAACAGCGATCGCACGCGACCACAACGCCGCGCCGGGTCCCAGATGGAGGCGGCACCAATTCGCGTTAGGGGCGCGGAAGGCGGCCACTCGCCGGTGGCATCTCAGGGAATCGAGCGTGAGGGTGCGTCTGATACCAGTACGCCGTCGATGAGTAGTCGTTCCAGAGGTTGTTCGCGTGGCCGTGCTCGATCGTTACCCGGATCGACTTTTCGAACATGATCGGGTCCTCGATATGGAAGCGGTACATGGAGTTCTTGCCCTTCCACGGCCAATCCTCGCTACCGGAGTAGACTGTGATCCCGTGGTATGGGGCGTGATATTCCTGCCGAGGCGCGAACGCGGTATTGAAGTAGTCCTCCGTCCCGGTACCGTGAAGGGTGGGCGGCCATACGTCGCCGTCGATGAAGATCATGTCATCGCCTTCACCGAACCAGTCGTTCTTCTGACGGGCGAAGCAGTCGATGTTTAGATTGCAGCCCACATAGTGCCCGCGGCCTTCCGCCTCAAGGATGACGTAGTTCCCCTTCCCGTCCAGGTTGGGCGTTGACCACACCTGCCGTCTATAGTCGCCCATGGGACCGCCCTGCTCCAGCTGATCGTCGAAACGCCCTTCACCCCATCCCTCGGTTGGGTTCTCGCGTCTCCACTGAGCGTGGAATCTCAGCAGGTCGGCGTCCAGGCGATCGTGCTCCTCGTAGTCAACGTAGTAGTAGAAGATCATTCCGGAGTCGGCCTCGTTGGTGACCTCGATCCGGGCCGACTCGGAGAATGGCATCGGGAAGAAGCAGTTGAATCCCCGTCCGTCTTCCGGGCTCATCGCCAGGGGCTGTGAGACGAAGTTCCGGACGATGCCATGGCCGATTCCGAAGAAATCGCCGATAGGCGCTTCGACGCACGGGAAATCCGACCGGTCCCAGAACATTCGCAGCATCGTTGTTCGGGCGTAGAGGGCGTTGCGCGGGGCAGCCATCGTGCACCAGATGTGGCGGATGACCCCCGCGCCGTCAAGGTCGCAAAGGCGGATGGTCTGGCCGGCGCCGATGCCGACGAAGTCCGCGTTGCCGCCGGTCCTATCCCAGCTGGACGCCCGCCGCCGGCGCCCCTTTCGGGCACGGGCAAGGTCGGCGAGGGAGCTTCCCAGGGTCATTGAAATCACCTCCAGGCGCCAGTTTAACGCTGCGCGCCGGCCGTCGTGCCGCTGAGCGGCGCGCCGCGCTACCGGTCCCTGAAGAAGAACGTTTCTTACTCGTACCGCAGGGCGGCCGCCGGGTACACCCTCGATGCCTGGCGCGCAGGAAAGAACGCGGCCAGGAGCGCGGCTCCATAGACTATGGCATACACGATCAGCAGGTTCGTCCAGGGGACCGCAAACGTAATGTTGTCCCAGCTCGGCTGGTCGGCCGTGTCGCGGATGACGTTGTAGGCGATCGCCAGTCCGAGGACGGACCCCAGCAATATCCCGACGAGGGCGATCATGGAAGACTCCAGCAGGAAGCTGAGCTGCACCATCGAACGTTCGAAGCCGATGGACCGCATCACGCCGATCTCGTGCCGGCGCTCCACGACGGAGCGGGCGCTGATGACGGCCAGCGCCGCCACGCCGACGATGAGGCCCAGGCCAAGGAAGCCCTGGATCACGTAGATGAACGTCCTGTTGGCGCCTATAGCCTCGGCAAGCTCGTCCTTGAGGACCTCCGCCTCTGTCCCGTTCTCCAGGAATGCGGACTCCAGGGCGTTGGCGGTTCGCTCCGCGTCCACGCCCTCACCGAGGTCGAAGAAGTGCATCGATGGCGTTGCCTGCTCGGGGAACTGCTGCGCGACCAGCCCCTGCGAGGTGGACACGCCGATCATGAACCAGGGCGCCGCATCCTTCAGGACGCCGATGATCGTGAGTGGCACCGTCTTGCCCGTCTGCGGATCGCGGACCTCCAGAGGGATCGGGTCGAACGTCCCGTCGTCAACGTAGAAACCCTCCAGCTGGAAATCGACCGCGCCGGCTTCAAAGCCGTAGTCTTGCCGGTGAGGAGCGGGGAGCGCGTCCACGACTGCCAGGCCGGGGTTGTCCCTGACCGCCTGCCAGACCTGGCGGGCGGAGGTGTAACCCTCGGCCATGGCGCCGAAGCCGTACGTGTTCGACGTCAGGAACGAGTGGTCCAGACCGCGCACGGCGTAAGCGGCGAACTCCGCATTCGACGAGCTGACCTGCCGTACCTCCAGGTTGAGCAGGGACTGATTGCCGATGCTCCCGAAGTCCGCCGGGTCCAGCGTTCCGGACTCGGCGATCGCCGCCTCGATGTCCGGGATCGGATTGACGCGCACCGTCGTCGCCCTGATGTCGAAGCCGCCGCCCCAGGCCTCTTCGTTATTCCAGGCCTCGGTGAAGGCGTTGGTCGTGGTGGCCCCCACGACGAGCGTGAAGACGACGAGCGTGAACATCGCCAGGGTCATGCCGGTGCGGAAGCGGTTGGTGAGCGGGTACGATATGGCGGTCTTGAGCACCGGCGCCAGGTATTTGATTCGTCCGAAGACGCCCAGGGCCGCTGCCAGGGCACGGTCGGAGTTGTACATGACAACCCAGGTGCCGCCCAGCACGACCACGACGCCGCCGGTCACGAACGCCGAGAAGTCGGCAGACATCTGCGGCAGGAACGCCTCGAAGACGTCCATGGGCAACAGGGACCAGACGATGATGATGAGCCCGGGCACCGTGTACGCCAGCCGGTCCGGAATCCGAAGCCAGCGCATCAGCGGAACCAGCGCGGCGATCGCCAGCGACCCACCGATGTAGAACGGCGTCCACGCTTTGCCCGAGATGCCGGCCGCCACCATAAGCGCCGCCAGCAGGAGGAGGATGGCGAATAGCACCAGGCTCCCCCGCCCACCCACTCGCGCGATGGGCTCCGGCAGGTTGCGGATAGCCGACACGATGTTGAGCACGCTCACCCGCCAGGCGGAGACCGTGACGACCGCAAATGTAATCAGCACCCCCAGCGTGTAGGCGACGACAACGCTGCGCGGCTGGAGGTCGTGCCGGATCTCAACGCCGAACACGCCCACCGCCCTCGCCATGACGAATACCATCCCGTAGCCGACGGCGATGCCGAGAACGGCGCCGACGGCGGCGGCCGCCAGGTCGTACAGCATGCCTTCGAACGTGAAAATCTCGATCAGGTGTCGCCGCTCGGCGCCCACCGCACGCGAAATGCCCATCTCTGACTTTCGCTCCGCCGCCAGCATCACGAAGATGAGGAAGATCAGCATGATCCCCGCGATGATGGAGAAGGTACCGAAGATCATGAAGAACGACGCGAACGCGCCGCCGGCGTCGTCGGCCTCCTTCAGGTCATCCCGCTTGGTCGGCTCTATGAACAGACCGAGACGCTCCAGCGTGGGCTGCACGCCTGCGATCACGCCGTCCGTGTGCCGCGCACCGGAGACGGCGTCGCCGTTGTTGGATATGAAAATGTGCTTGATCTGGCCTTCCTTCCCCAGCAGCTGCTGGGCCCCGGCCAGCGTCATCATCATGGCCGAATCGGCGCCGCCGCCGTCATAGTCCATGACGGCCTTCACGCGCAGCTCGCGAGGAGCGCCTCCCGTGTACACGGCGAGCCGGTCATCGACACTCGCTTCGAGTTCCCGGGCGGCCTCGCTGTTGAGGTACGCCTCGTCTGTCGCGAGGTCCGAGAGGCTGAGGGTGCCGCCACTCACGTTCCTGATCTGGCCGAACCCCTCCATGTACGCGGGGTCCATCGCGGCCAGGTGGACCCGCGGCTCGTTCCGGCGCGTGTTGAGGTCCTGGACGCCGACCGTCTCGCTGATGGCGGCTGTGACGCCATCCACCAGACCTGTGGCCAGCGCACTCTCCCGTACCGGCGCGAAATCGCCCCCGTCCAGGTACCGCAGCTGGGCGCTCTCTCCGGTGGCCTCGACGTCGCTCTCCTCCTGGGTGCTGATCACCTCGTCGATGTTGCCCAGGCCGGTGAGGACTTCGGACCGGATAGTGTGCCTCATGGTGTCGCCGGTGGTGAGGGCGGCGGCGATGATCGCCGTCGCCAGCATCAGGCCGGTGACAATGAGGGCCGCGCGGCCCGCCCGCCGCGCCACGTAACGGGCGCTCAACCGGAAGAGGACGGGCTGCCGCAGCGCGAGGATGCCGATCAAGCCGAGGACGGCGCCGAAGGCCGCCGGCAAGGCCACTGCCAGAACGCCCATCGGGATTCCGAAGAGCTCGTTCATCGCGCCCTCCCGTCGCGCGGCAGGCCCCAGCACCTAGGGGGCATTCGCCTCGGCCGGGACCTCTTCCGCGAACACCACCTCGTAATGGTCCCGCCCGGGCGGCTGCCTCGTGAGCATCAGGAACTTGGAGATCTGCTCCTCGTAGTACCCGCTCTGCATGCCTGCCTGCGCCGCCTCTTCGCTGGTCCAAAGGCTGAGGAGCACCCCCTTGCCCTCCGGTGTTCGCATCACGTAGACGCCCAGGTAGCCGGGCTGCCTGCGCACCTCCGGCAGAATCATCTCCTTGAACCGCGCCAGCGCCTCTTCCAGGCTGATCCGCACCGTATCGATCTCAAACTGCGTGATGCGCGCGAACATGTCCTTCTCCCCTACGCCGGATAGACCTCCTCGACGATCTGCCCGTCCATCATCCGCACGATGCGGTCCGCCTTTCGGCCCACGCTCATGTCGTGAGTGACGATGGCGAAAGTGATGCCGTGCTCCTGGTTCAGCCGCCGCATCAGGCCTATGATCTCGTCTGCGTTCCCGCTGTCCAGGTCACCGGTGGGCTCGTCGGCCCAAACGATGGCCGGCTGGTTCACAAGCGCCCTGGCGATGGTCGTCCGCTGGCGCTCGCCACCGGAGAGCTCGGCCGGAGCGTGGTGGGCGCGGTCCGTGAGGCCGACAAGCGAGAGCGCTTCCATGGCCCGGCGCCGCGCCTCCCCGGCCGGAAGGCCCGAAAGCAGAAGGGGCAGCTCTACGTTTTCAGCGGCGCTGAGCACGGTCAGCAGGTTGTAGAACTGAAAGACGAAGCCCATCCGGCGGGCGCGGTAGCGGGTGCGGTCAGTATCCGACAGCGAGCTGAGGGCTGTGCCTTCGATGTAGACCTCGCCCTTGTCCACCTGGTCAAGACCTGAGAGGCAATTGAGGAGCGTGGTCTTGCCGCAGCCCGAGGGCCCCATGATGGCCACCATCTCTCCGCGCGTGATCGTGAGATCGATGCCGCGAAGGGCTGCGACGCTGACGCTGCCTGTCTCGTAGCGCTTGGTGACGCCGACGGCCCGCACCATCACACCGTCATCGCCCTGCGTGGCTTCTGCGGACCGCTCTTTGGTCAGCGCCATTAACGCCGCTCCTTCGGCGTCCCGCCCTCGGACGCCTCAATCATAGGCTCCACGCAACGCGTGTCAAGAGTTCTTGCTCCAACCTGAGCCTAGCGTCCTGGGAAACCGTGCGGCGAGGGACATCCGGACGTAACGGCGGGGGCTGTTAGGCCTGTTCCGGCGGCATCGCGCGCCGCTGCGCTATAATCGAGGCAGAGGTCCCACAGGAAAAAAGCGCAACTTGGCCAAGAGAATCCTCGTCGTAGATGACGAGCCCACGCTCGTTGCCACCCTTCGCTACAACCTTGAGCGCGAAGGGTTCGAAGTGGCCACTGCAACCAACGGTGAGGAGGCGCTCAGCCAGGCGCGGGCCAACCGGCCCGACCTCATTGTCCTCGACCTGATGCTCCCCGTCCTCAGCGGCTACGAGGTTTGCCGCATCCTCCAGAAGGAGACCTCCGTCCCCATCCTCATGCTTACCGCCAGGTCCGACGAGATCGACAAGGTAGCCGGCCTGGAGATGGGCGCCGACGATTATGTCACCAAGCCGTTCAGCATGCGCGAGCTGATGGCCCGCGTCCGCGCCCTCCTCCGCCGCGCCACCCGGCCGCCCACCGGCGACGAGGCCCGGCACCTGACCGCCGGCGACCTCAGCGTGGACCTCAACCGCAGAGAGGTCACCCGCGACGGCCATCTGCTGGCCCTGAAGCCCAAGGAGTTCGACCTGCTGGTGTTTCTCCTGCGCAACCCCGGCCGCGTCTTTACTCGCGAGCAGCTCCTGGACCAGATATGGGGCTACGACTTCGCCGGCGACACGCGCACCGTTGACGTGCACGTGCGCTGGCTGCGCGAGAAGACGGAGGAAGAACCCGGCAGCCCCAGGCGTCTCGTCACCGTGCGCGGCGTGGGCTACCGGCTGGACGCCTAGCGCCATGCGCTGGAACCTGCCCCGGAGGCTCATCGCAGTCCATTCCCTGGTGGCGGCGGCCGCCGTCGCCGCCCTGGCGATCGCCGGGGAGACCGGCGCACCGGTCATCGCCATCGTCGTCATCGCCGCTACCGCGAGCGCCCTCCTCAGCCTGAGCGCCCTGCGGCCGCTCGGTGAATTCGTACGGGCGGCGGAGAAGGCCGCCCGCGGAGACCTGAGCCAGCGCGTCGACATCGGCTCCGGCAGTGCCCTGGCCGAGCTGGCCGAGGCATTCAACCGGATGACGCGAGCCCTGGAAGAGCGGATCGGGGCCGCCTCGCAGGACCGGGGCCGCCTGATGGCCGCCCTCAACAGCAGCACGGACGCCGTCGTCGCCGTCGATGCCCACGGCAAGATCGCCTTCGCCAACACGGCCGCGCAGGAGATCTCGGAGCAGCGGCGGCCCGACCTGACTGGCAAGCCGTTCGCCTGGCTCGTGCCAGACGAGCGGCTGCTGGAGGCGATACGGGCGAGCCGCCAAGAGGGAAGGCGCGAGGTCCTCCTCATGGAGCGGCCGAACCGGCAGCACCTCCAGGTGATCGTGACGCCCATCGTGGGTGGCGGCGAATGGTCGGCGCTGGCCGTATTCCACGACGTGACCGACGCGAAGCGGGTGGAGCGCGTGCGGCGGGATTTCGTGGCCAACGTCTCGCATGAGCTGCGCACGCCGCTGGCCTCCGTGAAGTCCGTAATCGAGACGCTCCGGGGAGGCGCCCTGGAGGACCATGAGACAGCGCGCGATTTCCTGACCCGCATGGATATGGAGGTCGACCGCCTGGTCAACCTGGTGGAGGAGCTTCTGGAGCTCTCCCGCATCGAGTCCGGGGAGGTCCCCCTGGCCCGCCAGTCCGTCCAGCTCAGCGAAGTGGTGGCGAGCGCCGTGGAGCGGATGGGACCGGCTGCGCGCCATCGCGGGCTGGACCTCAAAGTGGATGTACAGCAGGGCTTGCCGCCGGCGGTCGGCGACGCCGCCAGGCTGGAGCGCGTGGTCGTGAGCCTGCTGGACAACGCGATCAAGTTCACGCCGCCCGAAGGCACCGTGCAGGTCTCCGCGGCCTCGAATGACGGCAGGGTGGCGATAACTGTTCGCGACAGTGGAGCCGGCATCGATCCCGAGGACCTGCCGCGCATCTTCGAGCGCTTCTACAAGGCGGACCGGTCACGGCAGGGCGGCGGCACCGGCCTTGGCCTGGCCATCGTCAAGCACACCGTGGAGGCCCACGGCGGCTCCGTGGCCGCAGAGAGCGAGCCGGGGCGCGGC
>Ga0209342_10008186_pt1 | contig 10479 bp, 9 predicted proteins | sample RifCSP16_2_FD_184023 | JGI IMG/M metagenome (GOLD analysis project Ga0209342, IMG submission 184023) | Soil microbial communities from Rifle, Colorado - Rifle CSP2_sed 16_2 (SPAdes) (version 2) | ecosystem: Environmental > Terrestrial > Deep subsurface > Rock core/Sediment | place: Rifle... | reverse complement strand
CCAGCCAAGCCCGCGCGTGTGCCCGTCCGACCATCCGACTTTGACATCCAGCGAATACGCTGCGCCTGCAATGCCGATCAGTGCGCCGCCAAGGATTGAGTATAAATAGCGCAGGCGATTTACGTTTATCCCGCGGGCGAACGATGCCTCGGGACGCTCGCCAACGCTGCGCAGATGCAAGCCGGGTTGGGTGCGGTTCAAGAACCACGCGGTGAATACTGCGAGTATGATCGCGAAATATACAACCATATCCTGGTCAAAAAATATTCGCCCAATCATGGGAATATCTTTTAGATAGGGTATGGGAAGATGTTCTACAACCGGTCCAGGGATGCGAGTATAGTTCTGTCCCAAAAATGCACTGAGATCGTCGCCAAGCAGGGTGAGGACAAAACCGATGGCAACCTGATTCTGCCTCAATCGAAAACTGCCAAATGCAACCAGGAATGCCATGAGCGCACCGACAATCGCCGCAGCTAAAAATCCAATCAACAGGCTGTCTGTCTTCAAACCGAGGACAAAGCCCGTCATAGCTGCCAGTAAGATCGTCCCATCTACCGATAGATTGATGACCCCCGAGCGCTCGGTGATAGTTTCACCACAAACAGCAATCATCAGCGGCGAGGATTGCACCAGTATAGATGCCAGCGTCTTGATCAGCTCATCGTTCATCCGTCTCCTCCTGCTTCGATCGCTTACCTATCCCTAATACATCCGGATTGCCGAATAAGAGCATAAATAACACCAAAACGCCGGTCAAAATACCTCCCAAAGACGAGTGGAGCTGGGTTCGTAACTGCAAAGAAATACTTCCATTCAATACAGCAGAAAAGAAAAACGCGATGAACGGCACCCAGAACATTCGGGTAGAGGCAAGCATGACTACCAGAAGAGCCAGGAATCCAATCCCACCCGAGATACTCTGCCGGAGGCTATCAAACCAGCTCAAAACGCGGACCGCGCCTCCCAATCCAGCCAGTGCACCGCAGAACATCATGGCTAAGATTGCCTCTCGCTCGCTGGATACACCCAATAGAAAGGCAGAGCGCGGGTTTTTTCCCAGGGCTTTCAGCTTCAAGCCCCAAAACGTGCCTCTCAAAGCCAGCACCACCAGCCCGAATGCAATCAGCGCAAAGATCAATGAAATCGGGCTGAAACGCGAATCCGCATACCGTGGCAGCAAAGCCGCGATCTGAAAAGGTTGTGTGCCCCGGAATGTGCCGCCTTCAGGAGGTTGCCAGGGGCCGGATATCAGATAATTTGTGAGGATGATCGCTAAATTATTTAAAGCCAACCCCCCGAATATCTCATGGACTCCTCCGCGTGTCTTTAAGAGCGCAATCAGCCCTCCCAACAGCCCGGCAGCAATCATAGAGGCGAGGATTTCCAGTGGGATCAGCAGGATGGTTGGCCCAGGAAATTTTAAAGCTACCCAGCTTGCCGCGATGGCCCCGACGATAATCTGTCCCTCCACGCCAATATTCCACAGACCAGCAGTAAAAGTGACCAGTAAGCCTGTGGAAGCAAGAAAGAGCGGAACCCAAAATGCCAATACACTGAGGGTCTTCGATTGATCCCCAAATGCGCCTCGCCACATGGACTGGGCTGCCTCTTCAGGTCTTGCACCAAAAAGAATTAATAGGATCGAGGTGAACATCAAAGCCCCAAGTATCGGTGCCAGCGGCCAGATTAACCGGATGGGTTGCTTGATCTTCATGCCTGGCCTCCAATTAAACGACCGAGCTCATCCACCGTCGTCTCCCGGGCATTGACAACCCGGGACATTACACCTGCCGAGAGCACTGCGATGCGGTCACTGCGTTCGATCACCTCATCCAGGTCTGCAGACATAAACAGGATCGCGGTCCCATCCTGGCGACGCTGATTGAGCAGATTCCAAATCCAGTCCGTAGAGCGGATATCCAGCCCGCGGGTAGGATGTTCGAGCAATAACAGCTTTAGTGGGGAATTTAACAACGAAAACAATAAGCGTTGTTGGTTTCCGCCGGATAGCTCATCGGCTGTCGAATCCGGTCGTCCAACAATTTGATAGGTCTTTATCCGTTCCCCGGTTAGTTCTCGCGCCGCTCTCCAATCCACCATAAAATCGTGCTTCGGCTGCGCCAGGACAATGTGTTCGGTTATGGATAAACCCGCGACTAATCCCTCCTCCAATCTGCCTGCGGCCAGATACGCAATTCCAGCGCCTTGACGGCGGTGAAATGACCAGGGAGTGATATCCGCACCCTCAAGGGATATCCCTCCTTTGTTCGGATGGATCAGGCCGGCGCAGGCCTGCAGCAGCAGCTTTTGCCCACTTCCCTCAAGACCCGCCAGCCCAAATATCTCTCCGGCCTTCACCTGCAAATTGATGTTTTGCACCATGAGACTGTGTGTCTCGATGGATAGATCTCTCAGCTCCAACACCGGTTCACCGAGTGCCTGATCTGTTCTGACCTCTCGAATGGGAATCTGGCCGAACATCATCTCCACCAGGTTTTCAGTTCGGCATGGAACATCTATCTCACCTGCCAGCCTTCCGCGCCGTAGGACATAAGCATATTCGCATAGCTCCTGCACCTCGTCGAGTTTGTGGGATACCAGGATGACTGTTTTACCTTCATCGTAAGCCAGTCTGCGGATTGACTCGAACAATACATCTTTTTGTTCGGCGCTGATACCCGTCGTGGGTTCATCCAGTATTAACATTTCTGCTCCCCCGGCTAGCAGCCTGACCAGTTCAAGTTGCTGGCGCTGACCTAAGGATAAGCTCTCGATCAGGTAATCGGGGTCAACATCGAAGTTGTATCTACCGAGCAGAGTTTTCATCTCTTTTATTACTGCTCGGTAATCCAGGATCAGTTTTTTGTCTTTTGCCAGCAAGTAATTATCTATGACTCGAAAAGGGGGTAAGTCGAGCGGGTCCTGATAAACCATGCCGACTCCCTGCATCAGCGCATTGGCAGGGGATGCGAATTTTACGGGTTTTGAATCAAGGATGATATGGCCCCGGTCGGGAAGCTGGTACCCGGAGAGGATTTTCATCAGGGTGCTTTTCCCGGCGCCGTTCTCCCCCAGCAATCCATAAATCTTTCCGCTCTCAAATTTCAAGCTTATTCCAGCGTTTGCCTTCACCGGACCGAACGATTTTTGAATATCTTGTAGTTCAACATGCATGCAGAATTTCTCCTTTGTCGTAACCCTGGCTTCAGGCCTTCAGCGGGGTGAGGACTATCGATATTGGATACGGGCTTTGCCTCCCGTTCGGCAGCAGATGAACCAATTTAAACTACCATAAGATACTCGGATCTAAAAATTTTCACTAGTGTCATTTATCCTGACATGCTCGAGATTTTGGAGGATTTTACACTGCTTTTAACTTCTACAGTGTAAAATCCCGCCTCTATTTTTTGAAAATTGTTATGGCACAATCCACGTGCCGGTTTCACCGCGCAGCGCCCGGCCGATATTTTCCGGGTTGGTGATCAGCGCTTGCTTGCCGCCTGCTTCCAGGAACCAGATAATCGCCCGAATCTTGGGAGCCATGGAGCCTTTGGCAAAGTGCGTGCCTTCCTGCAGGTACTTCTGTGCCTCCACGAGCGTCATGCGATCGATCCACCGCTGATCTGGCTTGCCAAAGCTCAGGGCAACTTTTTCAACTGCGGTGGAGATCAGTAACAAGTCCGCCTGGATCAACCGGGCCAGCAGGCTGCTGGCGTAATCTTTGTCGATCACGGCTGCAACCCCGCGGTACTCGCCCTCACCCACATCGATGACAGACCGATTCCAGCTCTACTACCTCTTTTGGCAGCGGCGAAGCCACTACCCGCCGCCAGCCTCTACCGGCGTCTTCCACCACACTCCAGTCCATCTCCGCTTGCCGGCCTCTGGCTTCTTTTTCGTCCATGAAACCGCCAATCGGTTTGGATGGATTGGCAAAAGCAGGGTCGTTCTTATCGACCAGCACCTGGGTGATCACCGTGGCAACCGGCTTTTGAATCCCTCGCTTATACAGCTCGTTTTGCAGCGTCTGCTGCAATGCATACCCAATTGCTCCCTGGCTGTCCGCGCCGCAAACGTCCAGAGGGATTTCGTGCATTCCCTCTACTTTGTGGGCGATCTCAGAGCGGCGCAAGATGAAGCCGACCTGGGGACCGTTGCCATGACCAATGGCGACATCCCAGCCGGCTTCGATCATATCCGCTATATGGTAAGTTGTCTCTTTTGCTGCCAGATATTGATCTTCAACCGTCTGGTGGTTTTTATCTATGATCAAGGAATTGCCACCGATTGCAACAACTGCAACTTTTTTTTCTACCATGGCTACCTCATCGTCAATGCCATCACGGCTTTCTGGACGTGCATCCGATTTTCAGCCTCATCGTAAACGACCGATTGTTCACTGTCGATCACGCTGTCGGTTACCTCGATATTTCGATCCGCGGGTAAGGGGTGCATATAGATAGCGTCGGGTTTCGCAAGCGCCATCTTGCGTTCGTCGGTGATCCAATGGGGATACTTCTTGATGATTTTGGCTCCCTCTTCCGCGTCTGAAGTTTGGACCATCGCCCCCCAAGACTTGGCGTAGATAATATCCGCATCCCTAAACGCAGCCTCCATATCATCCACCACTTCGAACACGGTGCCGAATTTCCTGGCTTGCTCGCGGGCCTGGTCGATGATCTCAGGCATCAATTTGAACTCGGGGGGATGAGCCAGGACTACATCCAGCCCAAAGCGTGGCATTTGCAGTACCAGGGACTGCGGCACCGACATAGGTTTCTGATATGAAGCAGCATACGCCCAGGAAACCACCATTTTTTTTCGGCGCAGGTCGCGGCTCTTCTTTTCGACGATCGTCATCAGGTCAGCCAGAATCTGGAACGGATGGTAAATATCGCACTGCATGTTTAAGACTGGAACGCGTGAATGCTCTGCCACCGCGTTTAAATAACCATTGCCAATCCCCCAATCAACGTGCCGGATGGCAATGCCATCGAAGTAACGCCCAAAAATTTCGCCGATCTCCTTTGGGGTATCGCCATGGGCAATCTGGGTGGTCTTGCTCTCAATAAATGCTGCGTGCCCGCCCAGTTGAGCCATCCCGGCTTCGAAAGAACCGCGCGTCCGGGTGCTGGAGAAGAAGAACAGCATCGCCAGCACTTTGTCGCGCAGATATGGATGCGCTTCGCCCAAAGCGCGTTTGCGCTTAAGCTCAAATGCCACATCCAGAACGGTCTCGACCTCCTCCTTGCTGAAGTCAAGATCGCTGATCAAATCTCGATTGCGCAGATCAGTCTGCATATTAAAAATCTCCTCTCAGTAGAGCCGAAGAGGTGGTGCGAGTCGCCTTCTCTCCGGATCTCAGGGGCATCGTTACTCCATCGCGCCCAAGACAAGCGCAATGAGCGCCATGCGTATCACTACGCCGTTGAAGGCTTCTTGCCAGTAACGTGACCAGCGAGTGATATCCACGTCAGTCGGGATTTCATCCATGCGCGGCAGCGAATGCAGCAGGATAGCATCCGGCCTGGCTTTGGTCTCCAGGAGCTGGCGGCTTATTTTATAGTTTTCCGGGGTCAGACCTACTTGTTCGCCTCTTTCATCGCGAGGCTTGGTATAGTCTGGTTGAACCACGGGTTCCACCAGGATGACATCCGCTTCCCCGATTGCCTGATCGACGTGCTCGGCTTCCTTAAAGTTGAGACTGTACTGCCTCAGCTCAGCCTTAAATTCCTCGGTGAGCGACATATCCGGCGGCGCCACGAAGGTGATTGGGCAGTCGAATTGGGTCAGCGCATAACCCAATGAGTGCATGGTGCGCATGCGCATATCGCCTACCGCAAGCCATTTCAGCCCATCAATGTGGCCTTTTTCACGCAGCACGGTGTAGAGATCTGTCAATATCTGGGTTGGGTGTTCACCCCACCCATCCCCACCGTTGATGATCGGGATGCTGGCCCATTTCGCCGCCTCATGGGGCGCCCCTTGCTGGAAATGACGCATGACAATCACATCGCCGTAGAACTCCAGCATTTTGACGGTATCCTTGATGGACTCCTGGTAGAAGTCGCCGGCGCGAGTCATCTTCGGGTCGGCAAATCCCGTCACGTGCCCACCCAGCCTGTGCATCGCCGCTTCATGGGCGAGCCTGGTGCGGGTAGAAGGCTGGTAGAAAGCGCTGACCAGCGTCTTTTCTCTCAACATATCGCTGTTGCGGCGGCTGCGTGCAATCGGCTCAAGCTCCTTTGCTACTTCAAAGACATGGAAAAACTCATTCCGCTCGAACTCCTTAAGTGAAAGAATGTCACGACCTGTAAACGAACGCATTTTATCCTCCAGAACAATTTTGAATGATTGGGTTACCCAACACGATAACCTCTTGAAAACAGTTCTATTTTTAATCCTCAGCCTACCCGTCTCATCACATGAAAACGGAAATAGCCGGGTAGGAAATAGCTGAATGAATAATCCACTACCTGTCCCTCCGTTGAGTACAGATAGGACACGAATTTCAACAGCACATCTCCACGCTGGATACCCAGGGATTTAGCCACTTCAACCGGAGCTGAATCTGCTGTGATCTCACAGCGAGATGAAACCAGCTCCGGAAATCTCCGCTCCAGGAATAAATCCAGGATTGAACCGCTGAAATCCTCATCGATCTCCTTCAAGTCAAGTAGATTATTTGGGATAACGTCAATCAGATACGCCACCGGGCGTTTTTCGGCGTATATGACCCGAGATACGTGGATCACGCCGGCGTTTTCGCCTAACATCAATGCCCTGGCTTCATCTGGCGTGGCAGGGCGCGCTTCAACGCGCATTTCTCCCATCTGGACTTCGAGGTTAAACCGCGCAGCCAGAGTTTCTATGCTTTCCAGCATCTCAAGTCCGCTTTCAAACACCTGGGATGGATGGGTGACGTACGTGCCCGAGCCCTGCCTGCGCCGAATCAGCCCCTGGGTTTCAAACGTACGCATCGCCTCGCGCAACGTGGCGCGAGATACACCCAAATCCTTGGCCAGTGCTGGCTCTGAAGGCAATCGACCACCCGGTTCGGTCAGCGCAATGAGCTGGCTCAACTGCTCGTGTAAAATATCCGATTTTGATTGGTTCTTTTTCATGAATTATTCCAGGATAGGGATTAATTTAAATTGATTGACATCTACCAGCCCCAAGTCTGATATGCGCAGCTCTGGTATCACCACTAACGCCAGCAAGCTGAGCTGCATATTGGGATTGTTCAATCTACATCCACAATTGTGGAAACCTTCCAATACCTGGGCAGCTTTATAAGCGACCACGTCAGCCCGCTCATTTGACATCAAGCCCCCAATTGGCAGCTCGATCTGCCCAATGACTTTCCCCTCTCGCACCACGATTTGCCCACCGCCCAGCCTGGCGAGTTCGTTAGCAGCCATCGCCATATCGTTTTCGTCCGTGCCAACCACCAACATATGATGGCTGTCGTGCGCCACTGTCGTACCGATCGCGCAGCGGACATTGAAACCGAAACCATGCACCAGACCCACCTGCACACTTCCCGTGCTGCGGTGGCGCTCTACCAGGGCAATCATCGCCAGATCGCGCTCCAACTCTGCCTTCACCTCTCCATTCTGGATGGGGACTACGAATTTGAGATGGCGGGTAGGAGCTTGATTTTCAATCACACCGATGGCGTTCGCCACGGCGGTCTGACCCTCGGGATTTTCTGAGCGGAGACGAAAATCGTCTGCGGCCAGCGTTCGACCTAACTTTACCGAGTTCCTCGCCCATTCAGGGTAAGTGTAAATTGGAAGATCAATCTGGACTTTACCGTCGAGAGCAGCAACCTTGCCCCTGGCAATTACAACCTCCGCACGCAATTCTGCCAGATCGCTGACCAGGAGCAGGTCTGCCCAGCGCCCGGGGGCGATCATGCCGACATCCCGCGAGACGCCAAAATGCTCGGCGGTGTTCAATGTCGCCATTTGGATGGCCACTATTGGACTTAATCCCCGCGAAATAGCTCGTTTGATTGCCCGGTTTACGTGACCTTCATTGACCAGCGTCTCTGAGTGAGAGTCATCGGTGCATAAGATAAAATGGCGCGGATCGAGGCCCATTTCAGTGACGGCCTTGATTTGGGCATCTATATCATGCCAGGCGGAACCAAAACGAAGCATGGCTTTCATGCCCTGGCGTACTCTGGCAAGGGCATCTTCCAGGCGCGTGCCCTCGTGGTCATCTTCAGGTCCGCCAGCCGCATAGCCATGGAACGGCAAACCCAGGTCGGCAAACGCATAGTGACCTCCGATCACTCTACCCGCCAGGCGGGTTTCTGCCATCTCTGCGTGCATCTTTTCATCGTTGTTAAACACCCCAGGGAAGTTCATCATCTCTCCCAGCCCAATGATCCCGTCCCACTGCATTGCTTCAGCCACATCTGCCGGGTCGATGTTTGCACCCGGGGTCTCCAGACCAGGAGCGGAAGGCACACAGGATGGCATTTGCACCCAGACGTGAATGGGTTGTAACGCAGCTTCCTCCACCACGAGACGCACACCTTCGATCCCAAAAACATTCGCAATCTCATGCGGATCGATAAACATCCCCGTCGTACCGTAGGGCAAGACGGCGCGCACAAATTCCGTGACCGTCAGCATCCCAGACTCCACGTGCATGTGCCCATCCAGAAGTCCCGGAACAAGATAGCGATCCATGGCGTCGATCACTCTGGTATTTAATCCTATGCTGTGAACCGCGTCGCCGCCTACATAGGCAACTCTTCCCATGGCGATGGCTACATCTGTGTTGGGCAAGATTTCCCCAGATTGCACGTTAACCCAGCGCCCGTTGCGGATGACCAGATCTGCTGCCGCTCGTCCCATAGCCACATCCACGAGGCTGCGGGATAACTCGGATTTCCATTTAGCATCCATGATTGACCACCTTGATTTTAAATGCGCTCCACCAGTTGTTTCGCCCGGAGATTGTGCTCAGTTATCAGTGCTGGCAAATCCAGCGTGAGCAGCTCGCCTTCTTTGACGACGAATTCCCCCCCAACGACGGTGTAATCTGCCCGCACCGGGGCGCAGAAGACGACTGCTGCCAGCGGATCGTGCAGCCCGCCAGCATAATCCAGGCGGTTCAGGTTTATTGCCAGGAAATCTGCACACTTGCCTGGCTCGATGGATCCCAGGTCCCGCCGGCCTAATACGCTCGCGCTCCCTCGCGTGGCAATCTCCACAGCCTGGCGAGCGGTCATCAGGGGGTGTGAGTTTTCAGCGGATAATGAAGCTCCTCGCAAACCTTCCCGCGCTCGGGAAACAAGCATCGTCTGGCGGACTTCTTCAAGCAAGCTGGAGCCATCATTGCTGGCAGACCCATCAACGCCCAACCCAACCTTTACCCCCGCTTGCAGCATCTCAACAATTGGGGCGATCCCAGATGCCAGGCGCATATTCGATGTTGGGCAGTGCGCCACGCCGCTTCCGGTTTGAGCAAAGACGCCAATTTCCTCCTTCTTCACAAATACAGAATGCGCAAACCAGACATCCTCTCCCAGCCAGTTTAACAGCTCCATATAAGCCACCGGGCGATGCCCAAATTTTTCCAGGCAGAACAGTTCTTCATCATGGGTTTCCGCCAGATGAGTGTGCAGGCGCACGCCATATTCTCTTGCCAGTGCGGCGCTCTGGCGCATTAGATCAGGAGTGACACTGAACGGCGAACAGGGCGCCAGTACAACCTGCACCATCGCGCCAGGATTTGGATCGTGATAGGCTTCGATTAACCGCTGGGAATCATTCAAAATATGGGTTTCGTCTTCCACCACCCGATCCGGCGGCAACCCGCCTTTGCTTTCGCCCAGGCTCATCGAGCCGCGCGAGGCATGCAGGCGTAAACCAACTTCGCTGGCAGCTTCGATCTCGTCATCCAAGCGCGAGCCATTGGGAAAGATATACAGGTGATCCGAAGCTGCAGTGCATCCGGAGAGCGCAAGCTCAGCCAGGGCTGTTTTGGTGGAAATCCGAATATCCTCTGGCGTCATGCCTGCCCATATCGGGTAGAGTGTCTTCAGCCAGTTAAACAGGTTCGCATTTTGAGCCGCGGGAACAACTCGAGTGAGCGTCTGGTAAAAATGGTGATGCGTATTGATCAACCCTGGCAGCACAATATGATCATGCAAATCGAGGATCTCATCCGCATATTCAGGGAGGTCTTCGCTCTTACCCACCTGATCGATGAAGCCATCTGTAATAAAAAAACCACCGTCGGGTATTTCCCGGCGATGGTCATCCATGGTTACAAGCAGGTAGGCATGCCGAAGGAGAAGTGTGGACATCCTGGTTTTTTCTATCGGTTTGATGCTCTAACCACTTGGGTACGCTGGTTGAAGTAATTTAGTTCGATTTGAAATTTCGATCAAATTGTCAGACAAATAATAGTCTATCAAAAATGTCTTTACTTGTCAATTGTTGTAATCCGTAACAA
>Ga0209342_10008183_pt1 | contig 10481 bp, 6 predicted proteins | sample RifCSP16_2_FD_184023 | JGI IMG/M metagenome (GOLD analysis project Ga0209342, IMG submission 184023) | Soil microbial communities from Rifle, Colorado - Rifle CSP2_sed 16_2 (SPAdes) (version 2) | ecosystem: Environmental > Terrestrial > Deep subsurface > Rock core/Sediment | place: Rifle... | reverse complement strand
TTTCGGAGCACCAGAGAACACTTTTTAAGAACCGAAACCGAGGAATATGCTCATATGGACCTGTTGCCGATCATTTCTACGTTCCTCCTCATACTCGTTGCTGAACTAGGCGACAAGACTCAGCTGTCAATAATCTCACTGTCCTCAAACTACAGGTGGAAGCACGTGTTCGCTGGTGCGATGCTGGCTTTTTTGGCGGTTGACGGAATCAGCCTTGCTGTTGGAGGAACACTTTTGGCGCTGGTGCCAATCCGTTACATCCAAGTTGTTTCAGGCATCGTCTTCATCATCTTCGGCATCGTTCCGCTTCTACGTAGAGAAAAGAAACAGGAGGTTATCGTCGAAAAGAAAAACAGTGCCATGCCATTGTTAGCCTCGTTTTCCCTCGTGTCCCTGATGGAGCTTGGCGACAAAACCCAAATATTAACCATCACGTTAGCCGCACAAACAGCTCCGCTCTTTGTGTTAGCGGGAATGCTTCTGGCTTTCACACTCCTAACAAGCGCAGCAGTCCTCATCGGCACAAAACTCCTGTCACGTCTCCCAATGAAATGGCTGAAAATCGGCACCTCAGTTCTCTTCATTATTCTAGGCGCAATCTCAATCCTCAGCGGCGTATTCGAAATCAGCATTTTTTAGCCAGCCGAATAATTCATAAACCATCCCAGCAAACTATTCCATACGAGAAGGATTAATCATGGAAACCTACGAACTCATAATCATCGGCGCAGGCGCAGCAGGATTATCCGCAGGAATCTACGCCGCAAGAAGCGGACTCAAAACCCTCATAATCGAGGAAAAACTAGCAGGCGGAACAACCGGTGACGCGCCAACCGTGGAGAACTATCCTGGATACGCACAAATCAGCGGAGCAGAACTCGCCGAGAAAATGACAACCCACTGCAGAAAAACAGGCGTAACCATCAACGAACTCGAAACCGTCACAGCCTTAAATCTACAAGGCGAAAAGAAGACCGTCAAAACAACACGCACAGAATACGAAGCCAATGCAATCATCATCGCCACAGGCTCACACTACCGAGAAATCGGAGTCCAAGGCGAAAAAAAGTTTCGCGGCAAAGGCGTAAGCTACTGTGGCGTTTGCGACGGTCCACTTTTCAAGGGCAAAAACGTTATGGTCGTTGGCGGTGGAAACAGCGCCGCAATAACCACGCTCTATCTTTCAGGTTTAGCGGCAAATGTCACGGTTGTCCACCGTAAAGAAGCGTTTCGATGTGAGGAAGCCTTGACGAAAGACATTCAATCTAAACAGAACGTGCAAATCCTCTGGAACGCCGAAATAAAAGAAATTAAAGGCGAAAAAATCGTCGAAAAAGTCACCGTTTTCGACAGCAAAACTGGAGAAACAAAAGAAATATCCGTAACCGCCGTTTTCGTCCAGGTCGGCGAAGCCCCAAACTCCCAAGTTGCCAAGGATTCAGGCGTGGAAATCGACGAACACGGATACATAAAAACCGACCTTTTCCAACGGACAAACATTCAAGGCGTTTACGCTGCAGGCGACGTCACGAATCAACCCGTCAAGCAGGTTGGAACAGCGGTTGGTCAAGGCATCACAGCAGCACTCGAAGCCTACGGGTACATTAGACGACCATACTATCGGAAATAGAGAGAAAGGATTATATCGTCCAAAAACCATTCCAACATCTTTAAGATGCCTACGGCATGGAACAATCCTAATGAAATTAGAGATTTCCGCGGAAGCTTATATGAACGGAGGCAAGAGAAACGCATAAAATAATAGCCAAGAAGGAGCTTGCTCCCAAGATTAAACTCCTCGAAATTGAAGCCCCTGAAATAGCTGCCAAAGCTCAAGCTGGGCAGTTCGTCATTCTAAGACTTGATGAAGCTGGCGAAAGGTTTCCATTAACACTTGTTGATTGGAACACAAAAAAAGGCGCAATAACACTCATTTTCTTAGAGGTTGGCGTTTCAACCGAAAGGCTAGGCCAGCTTAAAGAACAGGACATGATTATGGACATCGTTGGTCCGCTTGGAAAGCCCAGCGAGATAAAGAAGTATGATAACATGGTATGCGTGATAGGTGGTGGAGTGGGAACTGCATCAGCTTATCCCATAGCTCGAGCTTTCAAAGAAGCTGGCAGCAAAGTAATTGCGATCATTGGCGCTAAAACCGCTGGCATGTTGATTCTTGAGGATGAAATAAGCAAGGTCTCGGATGAGCTTGTTATTTCTACTGATGACGGCACGAAGGGTCAGAAAGGCTTCGTCAGTGACGCTTTGAAAAAACTGGTCGAGAAGGGATACAAGTTTGACGCTGTTTACGCTATCGGTCCAACGGTTATGATGCGTGCAGTTGCGGAAACTACTAGGCCATTTGGTTTAAAGACGATTGTCAGTCTGAATCCCATAATGGTCGATGGTATGGGCATGTGTGGAGCTTGCAGAGTCACTGTCGACGGCGTCACAAAGTTTGGCTGTGTGGACGGTCCAGAATTTGACGCTCATAAAGTCAACTTTGGAGAGCTGTTGGAAAGACAAAGGGGTTACATGACGGAAGAAAAAATGGCTTTGCAGCTGTTGCAGGAAAGGAGGTGCGCTTGTGGTCACTGAAAACAAAGCTAAACCGAAGCCACAGAAGATTGCTGTTCCAGTTCCCAAACAAGCGCCTGAAATCCGAAGGCACAACTTCAATGAGGTTGCGCTTGGCTACAACGAAGAACAGGTACTAGTAGAAGCTTCACGCTGTTTGCAGTGCCCCAAGCCGCAGTGCGTTTCTGGTTGTCCCGTGGAGATTGACATTCCATCTTTCATTAAGTTGTTGAAAGGGAAGCAGTTTGAGGATGCCATTAAGAAGATTAAGGAAAAGAATTGTCTTCCAGCTATTTGCGGTCGCGTTTGTCCGCAGGAAGAGCAATGCCAAAAATCCTGCATTCTTGCAAAGACTGGTAACCCTGTTAGCATAGGACGGCTTGAAAGGTTTCTGGCTGATTGGGAGCGCAAATCTGGAATTTCATGCTTGGATAAAGCACCGCCAACAGGGAAGCGTGTGGCAATAGTTGGTGCTGGACCAGCAGGGCTGACCGTAGCCGCAGATTTGGTGAAGCTCGGCCACGATGTGGTGATTTTCGAGGCTTTGCATTATCCTGGTGGGGTGCTCATGTATGGAATTCCTGAGTTCCGCTTGCCCAAAGGTATAGTTCAGGCAGAGGCTGAATACGTCAAGAAACTGGGAGTTGATATACGCGCTAACTGCCTTGTTGGAAGGACTTTCACGATTCCAGAACTTTTGAAGACTGGGTATGACGCTGTTTTCATCGGAACAGGTGCAGGGTTGCCACAGTTTTTGGGTGTTCCTGGCGAGAACTTAGCTGGGATTTACTCTGCTAACGAGTTTCTGATAAGAGTCAATTTGATGAAGGCTTACACATTTCCCAAATGCGACACGCCCCTAAGGATAGGCAAGCATGTTGCGGTTATAGGCGGTGGAAACGTGGCCATGGACTCTGCTCGTTCTGCTCTACGATTAGGCGCAGAAGAAGTGTGCATCGTTTATCGCCGTTCGAGAGAGGAGTTGCCAGCACGACAAGAGGAAATCGAGAACGCTGAGGAGGAAGGAATCGTCTGCAAGTTCTTAGCTAACCCTGTTCGGTTCATAGGGAACGAAAAAGGCTGGGTCAAAGCAATGGAATGTATTTGCATGGAGCTTGGACCACCGGACGAGTCTGGAAGAAGAAGACCAGTGCCAATCAAAGGTTCAGAGTTTATTATGGACGTTGACACAGTAATCGTTGCCGTTGGCAGAACACCAAATCCTATCGTGCAGAGCACAACTGAAGGCTTGAAGGCTACGAAGTGGGGTACAATAATCGCTGATGAGAATGGGAAGACAAGCATCGAAGGAGTATATGCAGGTGGGGACATCGTTACGGGTGAAGCTACAGTTATCAGCGCGATGGGTGCGGGCAAGAAGACAGCTAAAGCGATGCACGAATACCTCATGAACAAGAAATAGATGTGGTAACTGTTAAGCTCGGGAGGAGACTACCCCTCCCTTATTTAAAGCACCAACTGAAACGAGACCCTCTACTGGTTTCTTCAATAAATTGCTATTAGGCTTCGAGGGGTGTGCATTATTCTGTTTTTTGTGGGCTTGTTGCGTTTTTTCTGTTAGCCTAAAGTTGTCCGTCAAACGAGTTATACACCAAAAAGTGAATGAAACCGAATTGTGCACACCCCTCGGCTTCAAATATGAGGGGATGCTTTAGTTGTCGGAAAAGAACGCAGGCATCTTGTATAAGCAGAAGCTTGTTGAAAGTCCATTTACAAAACAAAATGTTTCCCGAGAACAAACAGAGGAAGAGGGGTAAAGTTATGGTTGCCATTTGTCGATTATGTACTTCGGTATCTCTGAGCTGTCGCGCGGTCCCACTTGGACTTTCCAGCCGCTGAGCTCCTCGATTTCACCGCTTATGCGCGACGCCTTGCCTGGAATGACGATTTTGCGGTGCCGCACTTTGCTTTCTATGCCTGCTGCTTTTAGCGCTTCAGCCACTTTTTCCGCGGTTAGTTTTCGTCCTGCGACTCCGCTGTCCACTGCTGAGCCTTCCGTGTCGACGACTATTAGGTAAGCGTTCATCTTGCTGCTTTCAAGGTCCGAAGCCACAGTATAATACGTCAAAGCGAAGTTTGTGGTGAAGAACACTGGCGAATTCTCGTCGGGAGTACCGAACACTTTCAAGCCTGGCTCCACAGCAACTGGTTTGCGTGGGTCAGTGTAAATGTTTTGTCGCAGCACAGTGTTTGGCAAGAGTGACCAGCCGTCGTTGCCGTGCATAATGAGCACGTCAGCGAAACGGGTAATCAGCATGCCTGCGAGGTAGGCTTCGCGCCACTTCACAATTTCGTCAGCTGCTTCGCCTTTATCGAGCCAAGCTGCCATCGGAACGCCTAAAATTGGAAATCCAACAAGCTCTTCGCCGCCCTTGCATGCCGCTCTTCGGAGCATGGTGAAGTTGTTCATGGTGTCTGCTAAGCCGTCGCCTGGGAATGTGCCTGGGTCAAGAACCAAGTCTTCGACGCCGTACGCTAGGAGCGTTTTTGACAAGGATACAAGCATGCTTAGGTCGTTAGGTGCAGAAACCACGATTGGACAATGATACATTAACGCGAGTTCAGCGATGTCTTTCCAGTTTTCCATAGTCGCCGCGTATAAGAGGGGTTTCGCGTTTGGTGCAGCCATCAAACCTGCTTCGAGGACGTTTGCGTTCAAAGAGCAGAGGACTAGCGGCAGTTTTGTGTTTTCAACTACTTTCTTTACGGCGGTTTTGAATTTTTCAGGGTCGTTAGATGTTGACCTGACCGCTATCATGTCCAGCTTCAGCGTGTAGCCGATGTATTCGTAGCTGAAGTTCTCCGTCTTCTTGACGCGCTCAAGCATTTCTGCTTCGGACATTTCATCCGTCACATCAATCGCTATCGCGGTCGGGTTGGTGTACGTGAATTCGTGGCGGTACATGACGAGTTTGCCGCCGAGTTTGACTGCTTTGTCGCCGACGCCCACGGTCACTTCTTTAACTGGAGGTTTGAGCATGTCTTTCAGTTGCAGGTAAGCCTTCTCGTTTTCCTTCTTCAGCAACGGTGCGCACTGGTCAAGCCTGACTTCGCGGTTTACGAGTTTCGTGGCGAAAGCCATGCAGTTCTCGACGCCGCATTCTTTGCAGTTGGTTTTTGGAAGAAGCTTGTAAACGTCTATGGGGCTTAGTTCTCTTACTCCAGCTTTACCTTTCTGTTCACTCATGCCAATCACATCTCCTAAGGTTTCACCGAAACCCAATCCACGAAATTGCACGCTTCAGCTTTCTTCCCGCTTACGAGTTTAGCCGACACGTCTTTCAACGTTTTCACGGCGGCGGGATGCATCATCATGAACAAGTCCACACCGGCAAGCAGCAACGTCAAAGCGGTCGTTACTTCCCACAGCGGACCCCTTAGCTCGCGGGGTTCCCATTCAGCGGACATTTTCAGCCATGCCTCTCGGGCTGCCCAAGCGTTTGTTGTTCCAGATGACATCGGATGCGCCAGTTCTAGGTCGCCCATTAAGCCTGCGAGTTTAGCGCGTTCCATGTTGGTGAATGCATAATCTAAGCCGTAGCCTAAAGCTGCCGTCGTTAAGTCCATTACGATGTCTTCTTTCCCCATGAAATCATAAAGCCTACGATTAAGCTCCCTTGCCAGGTTCAAATCCATCGGAGTAAAAGACAACGCCACATGCCCGTTCTTCTTGACGAACTTGGCACAACGCTCCACATCCATGTCCCTAGTTATCGAGCTTATCAGGAAGCGTTCTCCAGCAAAGGTTTCGGTGATTTCTGCAAAAACGTCCGCGTCCTTAACTGGATCTCCGCAGCCGCCGATGACTAACGGAACGTCAACTGCCTGCAACACTTTCTCAACCGTCTTGCACGCGTCCTTCGGCGTCGCATCCTTCAACAACGGATCAATACTGATTAAGTGAACTGTAACCATGTCTGCGCCGAACTTTTCCACTGCAAGCTTCGCCCACGCCGCGGGGTCGCCGACGACTTCTTTCACGTGCATCTTCACCGCCTTTGACAACGGAACTTCCATGTCGAAAACGTCCAACGTAACCACGGGTGGATGCACCATCGGACGTTCAAAAGAGTAGAACGCTGGCGATGTTTCGCCGCCGATGATTACTGATCTTCCGCGTGTTCCACCCTCACCTCGTGTGGCGCCGAGTTTTACTTCCATCACTTTGCCCGGATAAGTCTCGATAGGAGGGGTGAATTGCGTCGATAATAGGGAGGTGGGTTTGCCAGTTTTCAGTGCAGGAGCAAGTTTAGCTTGAGGCATTGCTAACCGCGGTATTGCGCCGCCTGATTCTAGCCAGAGTTCAAGGTCTTTTACTTCAAGCTCGAAGTCTTCAAGCTCGATTTCCTGGAACTTCGCCAGTAGATCAAGCAGGTCGGGACTTAGGTTTAAGCCGAGAGGGGTTTCGTCCTTCTTTTTGGAAGCCAAGGTTTTCACCTTTAGGATTTCTCGCTTTTGCTTGAGCGGATTATGACTTTTTTGGCGTAGATTTTGGCGTCTTTGAGGATTATTTTGAATCCGCCAGCCATGATTGGCAACGTTGCCGCTGTGGCGACGGGAATCATTGCGCCTTCTTCCATTTGTGCTTCTGCTGGTGCCGCTTCTGCCGCTGGAGCTGCTTCCGCTGTCCATTTCGCGACGATTGGGTGAGCTTTCTCCTTCAGAAACGCCTTCAAAGCATCAATGTTCGTGGCGTTTTCTTCGGTAGCTATCTTGTCGATGATGTCTGCGGGAACGAACTCTTTGACGCGTTCTTTGACTTCTTTAGGTAGCCAGACCACGCGGTCCCATCCGCCGTCGGCTGCAAGAAACTTCTTTGAGCGCATGTATTCGATAGACATTCCGTGGAAGCCGTCTACCTGCCGTCCTCCGGCTGTCGAGTCAGCTAATGTCGAGAAGGCTAAGCCGTTGACTGTTACGCCTTTGAAGCTTCTGTTGACCACGCCGAAACCGTCCACTTCTGGGATGTAGAATGCCACTGCCTCAAAGCAGCCACACGAAGTGTGGGGATGATCGAAAGCCGTGTAAAGCCAAACCTTGTTAACTTCGCCTAGAGTGCGTTTCTTGACGGTTTCGTTTACGCCTGAGAATTCGCCTTTTTCCGCGTTCACCAGTTCGCCTCTTTCTATTGCGAACACTGGTCCCTTCGGGTCAATTTGTGCTGAGGCGCGTCCGTCGAACCAGCTGATGGCTCCGCAGTTGCTGTATCGTTGCGGTGTTATGACGCAAACGTGGCTTGGAGCGAATGATTGGCAGAGGACGCAGCCGTAGAATTTGTCGACGTCTTCGTCTTTCAAGCCTCGTGCCTTTGCGTCTCTGGTCTCGTATGCTTGCATGGCTTCTGGGTAGAGCTCTGATACTTTCGCGGGGTCGGTTGTGAAGGTTATTTGTACTTTCTCGATTATGGGCAGTTCGCTTTTGAAAAGCCTTACCAAGACTTTGCCGATGTAGTCGAAACTGTTCAAGCCTTTCTGGAAAGACTTCTTGCATAGACGCAGCCAGATGTCGTATCGTTGGTTGAGGTGCATGAAGCCCTCGATGTAGTTCATGTAGCCGTGAATGCGTCGTTCAATTACGCCTTCAAGCGCTTGGTCAATGCTGGCACCTGCGGCTTCAACGAGGATGCCGAGCGGGTATACTCCGCCTTCCTTCATGTCTTTGATGTCGGGGCCGATTATGGTTATTTTTCCATCTTCAACTTCGTCCAGGGGTTTGACCTTGGCGAGTTCAAATTTTTCTTTCATGCTTGGACCGCCAAGTTCTACTTGCATGTCGTTTCTGCGTATGCGTTCTCCTTCGTAGATTACGCCAACGTCTACTGGTATATCTTTAAACATTGACATTTTTATTGACCTCCATCTTCAAACTTTGAAGTCATTGCTATAATAGTAGTTATCCAGTCTTTGACATTGGAGCTAGGCAAAGACCAAGTTGCATGTGGAGTATACATGTTGTCTAGGTTTATAGCCTTAAGCTTAGGAGCAAAGTTCTTCAGTCCTGAAAGAAGCTCAACGGTGGTCGGAATAGGGAGACCCACGAATAGCACCATATCGTGCTGCCCTTGCGATTCAACACCCATCCATTCAGGGTCAACTAGCCTGCAGCCTATTTCTGTTGCAGACATTGAATCGCTTGGCGTGTAGCCTCTCTTTAGGAATTCATTGACAGTTTGTCCTGTGGCAACAACTGGAATTGCTGCTTTGCGAGCGAACTCTATAAGGTACTCAATAAGGTTCTTTCCTTCATACTCGGTTTCGGCGGCATTTGAACCTACGACGAGAACTGGACGAAGAGCCTTCTTAATCAGGTCAGCAGCAACATTTGCGTTAGATATTATCATAGCTTTCTTCGAACCAGAAACTTCAGCCAGCGCCCAAGGTCGGTCTATCCATCGGTTGTCCTCAGGCAGAACTTGAGGCACGGGTTCTCCGGACAGTTTTTGCACTGCTGAATACTCAGGAGGGCACACATCGAAGCAAGCTCCACATTGGGTGCATTTGTTTTGGTCGACCACATGAATTTTGTCGATCGCTCCCTCGATGGCGTTGTCTTTGCAACTCATGGCACAATACTGGCAGCCGGTGCATTTCTCAGGGTTAATGTAGAATTTCAGCAGTTTTTTGCAGACTAATGCAGGGCACTTCTTTTCTACGATGTGAGCCATGTATTCATCTTTGAAGTGTCGAAGAGTAGTCAACATTGGATTAGCTGCTGTCTGACCTAAGGCGCAAAGGGATGAAACACGCATCTCTTCGGCAATCTTTTGGAGAGTCTCGAAATCGCTCGGTTTCCCGTTTCCAGCAACTATGTCATCCAATATTTTGCGTACTTGTTTTAGGCCTTCACGGCAAGGGACACATTGTCCACAAGATTCGTCACATAGGAAGTTGACGAAGTATCGTGCTACGTCAACCATGCAGGTGTCTGAGTCCATCACAATCATTCCACCTGAGCCCATCATAGAGCCTAATTTGGTAATTTCATCAAAGTCAACAGGGCAATCAAGGAACTGTTTTGGGATAACTCCGCCTGAAGGACCGCCCGTTTGGACAGCTTTGAATTTTTTGTTGTTTCGAATCCCGCCGCCTATCTTAAAAATAACATCTCTCAGCGAGATGCCCAAGGGAACTTCAACTAGACCCGTGTTGGTGACTTTACCTGCTAGAGCGAAGATCTTTGTCCCTTTGCTGCTTTCAGTGCCTATAGATCGGAACCATTCTGCGCCGTTGTTTATGATTAGTGGAACGTTTGCATAAGTTTCAACGTTGTTGAGTACGCTGGGTTTGTCGTAGAGACCTTTTTCTGAAGTGTGGACGTATTTGGGTCTCGGTTCACCTACTTTACCTTCTATGGCGTTCATGAGAGCACTTGATTCGCCTGAAACGAAGGCACCTGCGCCCCTGTGAATGCTTACTTTGAAGTTGAATCCTGAGCCAAGAATGTTTTTGCCCAATAAGCCATATTTTTCGGCTTCATCAATTGCTATTTGCATGTTTTCCACGGCAAGTGGGTATTCCTGGCGAACGTAGATGAAGCCCTCCGTTGAGCCAACAGCGTATGCAGCGATGATCAAGCCTTCGAGTATGCCGTGCGGGTTTCCTTCCATCAGAGCCCGGTTCATGAAAGCGCCAGGGTCACCTTCGTCACAGTTCACAATAACGTATTTTGGCTCGCCAGGTGCATTGCGCGTTGATTCCCATTTGCGCCCAGTTGGGAAGCCTCCGCCACCGCGACCGCGCAGTTTTGATTTTTTGACTTCTTCGAGCACCTGCTCTGGGGTCATATTGAGCTTGTGCCGCATGTGGATCTCGGACGTTGCCAAAAAAGTGTGGATGCGGGGATGCTGCGCCCCCTTGACCGCTTCCCAGGCCTTATCGATATCGCCC
>Ga0209342_10008182_pt1 | contig 10482 bp, 6 predicted proteins | sample RifCSP16_2_FD_184023 | JGI IMG/M metagenome (GOLD analysis project Ga0209342, IMG submission 184023) | Soil microbial communities from Rifle, Colorado - Rifle CSP2_sed 16_2 (SPAdes) (version 2) | ecosystem: Environmental > Terrestrial > Deep subsurface > Rock core/Sediment | place: Rifle... | reverse complement strand
CTTCGACGGCATGGTGCCGTTGCCGAGAGGGCTGCGAGACGTGACCGACGTGCCGAAGGTGGTGGACGCGCTCTCTCGCCGGCACCCGGCTGCGGTGGTCGAGAAGGTCGCCTGGGCCAACTGGCGCCGCTTCTTCCGGGAGGCGCTCGCCGATTGAGGCCCGCGCTGTCGTCCGCCCGCTGCGCCCTGCTACCATGCGAGCCCGCACCGGAGGAGCCCACGATGGATCTCATCCGCAGCTTGCGGCGGAGGCTGGAGCGTCCCGTCCAGGAGCGGTTCCGTGCCGCCGTGCCTCGCGGGCGAGGCGATCAGCTCCTGGTCGCGCTCCTCGGGCGCGCGCTCGCGCGGCCGCGCGTCGCCGAGCGCCTCTTCGGGGAGGCCGAGACGTTCCTCGTGAAGAGCGCGCTCTTCCTCAGCGGCGTCCGCCTCGATCCATCCGCACTGGAGGGCATCGGCAACCGCTGGAAGGAGGACCTGGGCCAGCGCCACTACGACCCGGACGCGGGCGCATCGAGGGGCGCTCCATTGCCGCACGCGCTGCTCATGCCGCATGGCCTCTACCTGCCGCTCGTCATCGACGCGGCGTCGCCCTTCGTGCTCCGCCGCGAGCGAGGAGTCCTCCGCCTCCACCTCGACGACCTTCCCCTGTTCCCGGTCGAATTCGAGGCCAGGCCTCGCTACTACGAGCGGTCCACTGCGAGCGGCGTCCCCATGCGGCTCGTGGGCGTCCATCGCTTGCAGCGGCAGGTCCTCGTCGAGTACGGCGCGCACTGTCGCTTCTTCGCCGAGAAGACCGCGTGCCTGTTCTGCGGCATCGTGGCGGAGCAGGCGACGCTGCGGCCGCGGTACCAGAGCTACTTCTCGGCGACCCCGGCGGAGGTCGCGGAGGTGGTCGAGGCCGCCTACGCCGAGGGCATCGCGACCGAGATGCAGCTCACCGGCGGAGTCCTTCCCCGGCGGGCCGAGGTGCCCTACTTCCTCGAGGTAGGACGGGCCATGCAACAGCGGCTCGGCGTCGCGACCGTGGCCGGGAGCCAGGCGGTGCTCTGCCCACCTTCACCGTCCGAGGTCGACGCGCTTCGCGAGGCGGGCTGGGAGGGCGTCGCATTCAACATCGAGGTCTGGGACGAGCGCCTCTGGCCCGGGTTCGCTCCAGGCAAGGCGGCGCTTCTCCCGCGCGAGCAGTGGCTCCGCGCCCTCGAGCACGCAGCGCAGGTCTTCGGCAAGGGGAAGGTCGCGTCCGTGATCGTGGCCGGACTCGAGCCCAAGGGCTCCGTCCTGGACGGGGTCGCGTGGCTCGCCGAGCGCGGGATCTACGGCGTTCCGATCCCCTGGGCTCCCGCGCCGGGCTCGGCGCTCGAGGGGCATCGGACGCCGACGGCCGAGTGGCACTTCGAGCTCCTGGCGCGGGTCCTCGACGTATGGGAGCAGCACGGCCTTCCGGCGGAGCGCCACAGCTCGGGGGGGCTGCCGTACGCGGATCTCGCCCGGATGCGCGAGCACGTCCGTCGCGAAGAGGTCAGCGGGGCGAGGCCCATCGCATCCGACCCGAGGCGAGCGCTCGCTTTCGAGGGGCGCATCCCGGAGATGTAGGCGTGGTCGTCGCGAGATGCGCTTTCCGCACCGTCGAACCGGTCGCGAGCATCCCGCCGTGAATACATCGCCCCTTGACGGCGTCCGTCTCCTTCGAGGAGCTTGTCCCGAACCCCCGGAGAGCGACATGACGATCACGCCCAGAGGCCTGGCCAGGCAGATCTCCCTCTTCTCAGCGCTGGTGCTCGCCGCGGCCGGCTGCGGCGGCGGCCACCACGACACCGGTCCGGTGAATGGGACGTCATCTGGCGGGGTCACCCCGCACACTGCCCCCACTCCTGCGCCTTCCACGCCCCTGTCGGCCGTTCCCTCGGCGGTTGGTACCTACGATCTCACGCTCTTCTGGAGCTTCGAGCGTCACGTGCGCGGCCAGCAGCCCGTCCTCTACGATGGTAATCCTCTACCTGGCGGGACCGATTCGGGACCTTGCTCGCAGTCTGGGGTCGACACGGTCGCCGTCTACAACGCCGACGGCACGCCGCTCTATCCGTCGGGGTCCGACGTGGACTGCGTGTACGGAGGCATACAGGGCGCCACGTACCCTGGGTTCAGCCCCGGGACGTACGATCTCATCGTGACGGGCTACCGGAACGGCGTAGCGCTCTACGAGAACGCGATCCGCGTCGACGTCACGACGAGTGGAGCGGATGCCTATGATGTGAGCGTTCCCGGCATCCCGGACGACCTCGATATCTACGCCGCGTTCGTGGATTCGACCGGCGCGGTGTACTGGACGACGTGCCGGGCTGCCGGGGTGTCCACGCTGGAGTTCAACCTCATTGACGGGGCGAAGACGACCGTGGACGCTGGGTCGATCGCCTGCGAGGATCCACCCCCAACAGACCAGAGCCGACCCCCGAGGCTCTCCTACCGCAGCGCGGTCGGCGACGGGCTGGATCGTGACGACTACACGATCTGGATGCGAGGGCTCGACCCCAGCGGCGCCGTGCTGTTCGACTCCACGCCGCCCAACTGCGCGGACCCGGGGTTCCAACACCTGGGCTCGGACACATCGCCCGCCGAGGGGTGGCTGGTGGGACTCTACGTCTTACCAGAGACGGTATGCCAACCGTAGCAGCCGAGCGCCGGCCCTGGTCGGTGACGAGCGGCGTTTGGCCCCCATGAGAGGCATGGATACACCGAAGCTGGGTCCGCTCACCCGAGGGATCAGGACTGCCTTCGCCTGAGGAGGCCCAAGAGGACCAGCGCCGCGAGCGATGCTCCTCCAGCCGCCGCACCACACCCGGACTTCGGGGCGGGTTTCCCGTCGACCCATCCGTTGATCTGCATCTGGAGATCGCTGTCGCTGCACCCCGTCGCCTTCACGGTGAGCGTTCCATGATAGGTGTCCGGCGCCCTCGCCAGGAGCTTGACCGTGAGCGAGACGGTCTCGCCGCTGGCCAGCTGAATCGGCCAGCTCGTCGCCCCACTTACCGAGAAAATGTCGGGAGGATCTGCAATCGCCTCCACCAACTGGATGCTGTCTCCACCGGCCTCGTGTCGAACCAAGACCGTTGCGTCCTGCCCGGGAGCGACCCACACATCCGTGGAGTCGAACCCGATGATGCGTGTCCCTCCGACGCAAGCGGCCGCCAGGCAGCTTGCGCCAGCCGCGGTGCACAGACTCTGTTCGTCGCATGCCATTCCGTCCGGGATGACGACGTGTTCCGGGCAAGCCGCCGCTGTGCCCGTGCAGATGGCGTCCTTCTCGCACGTGCTTCGCCCCGGTTCACAGACGGTCTCATTTGCCTTGAGCGCGTCGGGAGGACATATCACCGCATGGCCGTCGCAGATCTCCGGCTCGTCGCAGGCGCCGGCCGGCGAGCGGCAGACAGTCCCGGCGACGGCCGGTCCATTCGCGGGGCAAGGGGAGGGCGCGCCATCGCAGACCGAGTCGCCGATGCAGCTCCAGTCAGCCCCTTTGCTGCATACGGTTCCTGCGGCGACTGGTCCCTTCGCCGGGCACGCCACATTCGTTCCGTCGCACACCGCGTCGACGGTGCAGCCTTCTAGCGAGCCTCTGCTGCAAACCAATCCTGGGGGTCGTTTGGCGTCTTGTGGACAGCTCGCCGACAGACCGGTGCACCGCTCTTCGATGTCGCACAGGCCGCCTGCCGGACGACACACCTTGTTCGCATCGGCGCGGACGAGGACGTCATCGGGGCACAGCGGATACACGCCATCGCACACCTCCGGAACATCGCACTCGCCAGCCGCTGGCCGGCACACGGTGCCGCGATCGACGGGGTTTTCCAGGCAATTTCCCTGACCATCACAGGACCCAGTATTTCTTCCGCATGATTGGTGCGTGAACCAGGAGGTACAGGGTGTGCCCTTGTCACGGGGGATGCGGGTGCACGAACAGTCCGTAGATATAGTGTAACAGCCATGTGGCGGTGCTGCGGGGCATACGCAACCCTGCCCTTGCACCTCACGGAGCACTGCCGCCGCTGAGACGCTGATCGACGCTGAAGCTCTGCCACACAATAGCCCAACCAGCGAAAACACAATTATCCACGATCCGTTGCCCACCGCGCACCCCCCAGTCGGAAGCATCATGCGGCGACGACTCTCGAAACCACGAGTGGCAAGCCCAAGGCCGAAACCGTCACTGATTGAGCACCTTGACCATCTGCTGCCCATCCTGGAGGCCGGAGCGCTGGCCGAACGCCAGGTAAGGCAGATCCTCGGCCCCCAGCGCCAGCGTCAGCCCGGCAGCCCTCATGCCAGCGTCCTCCGGGGCGGAGCCGATGCGGATCCATTGGCCCTCGCGGAGCGCCTTCACTTCGACGTCGCCCTCTACGTAGGCTATGAACGGTCTGTCGGCGGAGTCCAGCACCATCGACACCGACGACGGGCGGATGCTGATCGTGTCGTTCACGCGGGGCCAGCCGACATACCAGCTCCCGAGGCCAGGAAAGGCTAGGCGAAGCGCGTAGTCCGCCTGGCTGGCGTCCTGGACATAGACGTAGTCAACCCAGGCCACGATGGGCTTGTCGTCTCGAGCCACGCGAAGGAGAGCTCCGAGCGCGAGTCGGCCTGAGGGGTTGATCGCCTTCGCGCCACCGACGGGTAACCAACCCGAGGTGGACCAGCTCTTCACCCAGAGATCGCCATCCCCCATGGGCGGAGTGGTTTCGCCGCCTTCGATCCAGGCCACGTAGAGTGTCCCCGTCGGCCCAAGCGCTGCATCGCATAAACCAGCATCTCTGGAGACGTCCATGTTGACCGTGCCGAGATCGCTCCAGGCTCCGGACCGAGCGCCCCACCTCTTCACGACGACGTTGTATACATCGGAGATGATCGATTGCGTGGCTATGAACACGTCCCCTGCCGGATCGAGCACCAGGCGCACTCCTCCGGTGCGCCCTTCCCCTGTCGTGACCGCTTGGGAAGCGGAAAGAGGCGCACCGTTCAGGGATGTCCACTCGCTCCCCGTCCATCTAGCTGCAAAGATCCAGTACGGTGGCCAGGCTTCACTGGTCAGGACTTCTTTCCAGGCGATCACTGGTTGGCCATCGGCACCAACCCCTAGTTCGAAGTATTGGATATCTGCGGCCAAACCGTGGATGGGAGAACCCACAGGCTGCCAGCTCGTCCCGTTCCAGCGGCTCACGTACAGCTGGTCAGTGGTCCAGGCGACGATCGGCCGATCAGCTTGGTCGAGGACCAATCTCGGAAACGAATACGAGCTCGCACCGACGTTGAGAGGCAGCGGCCACGGGTGCCACCAGCTCGGCATCGTGAAAGACCAGGGATCAGGCGGCACCGAGAGGGGGTTGCCGGCGAGGTCAGCCACGGCGTTCGTGAGGGTGACGAGGAACGTGTTCGGCAGGGCTGGCGCCGAGGCGAGCGCGATCTTGAGCGTCTTGCCGTCGGCCGACAGCGACAGCGTCTTCCCGAGCGCGACGCTGCCGCTCCCGCTCACGAGCACTGAGCTGTCGGTCACCGTTTCCGCACGTACGGGCTCCGAAAACGTCAGCTCAATGGGCGCTCTCACCCAGACGTTGTCCTCGCCGGGCCGTGGGGATCGGGAGACCACCGTGGGCGGCGCGCGGTCCACGATCACTGTCACCGGATCGCTCATCACGGTAGCGCCCTCGAGAGAAACCGCACGCGCCGTCAGCTCGTGGGCGCCTTCGGGGACCTCGCTCGTCTGCCAGAGATACTCGTACGGACTGGTCAGCGATGCGACGACCGCACCGTCACAGAGCAGGTCGATCGAGTCGACGTGAAAGTCCGCCGCAATCTGAACTCGCACTGGACCGTTGGTCTGCGCGAGGTCGTTCGGCACGACAATTCGAAGGGCAGTGGGAGTCCGCACACAGTATCCGCCATTGCCGCACCAACCGTGCTCGCAGTCGGAGTCGGCGGCGCAGCGGCGCGCCTCCGGCTTATTGCAGCTCACAACCGCAACCAGCAGTGCACCCAACCAGCGGGCGCCTCGAACGGTGCGCACGCGAAGGCCTCCCCCTTTAGTTGGTGTCGCTTTTAGTAAAAGTGAGCGAATGAGTCAAGGTCTTTCTCGCGCACAGCTGAGCGACGGCCCCGCGGCGGGGACTGCTCCGTCCTCCGGCTCTCGCCGTGCGCCGACGGTGCGACCCCCCTGCGGGGCGCTGTTGCCTCTGGCAGGCTCCTATTGCGGCGTGTAGGCTGAAGGACGCGCGCCGGATCCTGCTATCCGGCACGAGAAAGGGCGGGGGGGGACCTGACCAAGGTCCATTTCCTCATCCGCCACTGGAAGTGACGAGGTTTCAGCGAGGCGCCTATGTTCCGCTGGCTGACGCTCTTTCCCAGAGAATACACCCTGACGAGCCGCCTGAAAGCTCCCGGGGGAGCGAGGCCTCGCAATCTGTTCGATCTCCATGACGCTCGACACTTCGTGGCGCGGCTGAGCGCTGACCCGCGCTGTCGGTCGGAGCTGCACGCGATCGCCTATGACCGCTTCGTTCCGAACCCCAATCGCACGCACCGCGATCTCGTCGAGCGTCTGGCCCACGAGATCGCGAGCGGCTGGATCCTGGTCTTCGACGGCATGCTGGAGCGCCGGCGTCGGCAGTGCCGCTACAGGCCGCTGGAGGCACCGCCTGAGGAGGTCGCGAGCGCGCGACCGCCCGCCTCGATCAAGCACTACTTCGCTCTGATGGTGGTCGAGGATCAGTCGGACAAGCCGATCGCCAACGTGGAGGTCGAGGTCACGCTGGCGGACGGAGCGACGCGCCCGTGCACCACGGCAGCGGACGGTTGCGCCGAGGTCAAACCGGTGACGCCCGGGGGCCACTCGATCTCCTGCCCGATCGGCGATGTCATGCTGGCGAGGACGCTGGAGTTCGTGTCGATGGGCGGGTCGCCCAGCCGTCCGAAGACGGCCGGAGCCGGGAAGAAGGTCCCCGGGAAGACCACCAGGCGCGACGCGGCGGCGAACGGGCACGGGGCGGCCCTCTCCATCACCGGCGTCAAGGCGCACAAGGTGAAGTCAGGCGACACCCTGGCCAAGATCGCGAGCGCCCACCACAGGACGGAGAGCGAGCTCGCCTTCTTCAACTGGGGCGTCCGCTCGCCGGCCCAGATCCAGCAGCGCCTGCGCGACGAGGTCGGGTGCCGCAAGCGCGACGAAGAGGGGCGGTACGTGCTCGACGGCGCGGACGAGCCCGGCATCATCTACGTGCCGCTGAAGTGGTGCCAGCAGGGCCTGGCGGCCGATCAGTGCCACATGGTCCGGGTGCGCCCGGTCGCCCGGAAGCTCCCGGATCTCAGGTTCCACTACCAGATTGACCCGCACGACGCTCGCGCCAAGAACGATGTCCTCACGCTCGAGACGGAGAATGGGAGCTGGAGCCACGAGGTGCCGGTCGGAGAGCTGGCGGAGGTCGACCAGCACTGGGTCGAGGTGGTGTTCCCCGAGCCGCCCGCCGGAATGCGCTTCAACCTGATCATGGATCCCAAGGACGGCGAGCAGAAGCATTACATCTTCAGGGGCATCGGCCACGGCGAGCTGCAGGACGCGCTGGCGGAGCAGGACGTCGACGACGAGGCATGACTCCGGTGCACTGCGCGTCATGTGCTGCGGTGGCTTCCAGCGTACGGATTCCGAGGAGCTGACTCATGGTGATCAACGTGAAGCACGGCCGGGCGAGCGAGTCACGGGACGGGCGTGACTCGGTCCGCTGCCGGCCAGCGCGCCGAGCCGTGACCCCCGCCGCGCTCTTCTTCGCAGCCATGCTCGCCGCGGCCTTCGGTTGCCGGAGAGGGGAGCCGCAAGCCGCCGAGAGCTCACCCCAGGAGCAGCCGGCAGAGGCCACACCCAAGGTCACCCAGTATCCGGACGAGATCTACGGCGACCGCGAGATCTTCAAGGAGCCGCGCATCCAGTTCGTCTGGAGCCCGTCGGAAGACGATCGCAGGACGATCTGGAGCATGAAGCTGGACGGGAGCGACGTACGCCAGGCCGTCGGGCGCGCCCTGCTCTTCAGCGGCGACGCGAAGGTCCTAGCCAACTACGTCGTCCCAGTGCGGTCGCCGGACGGCCGCTACATCGCTTGCGCGGGAAAGGACGGGAACGGTGACGAGTTCCGGTTCCTGGTCGACCTGAAGGAGAAGAAGGTTCGGACCATGATGAAGGCCGGGTCAGCGGCGGACTACAACTGGACCCCCGACAGCCGGAGGGTGATCTTCTACGGGGACCTGAGTCTCCACCAGTACGAGGTACCGACGGGGAAGCTGAGCGAGTTCCCCATGATCCCCTCGGAGGGGCTTCACCTGGTCGACCAGGGGCGAAGGTTCGTAGCAGTCGAAGACAAGACCATCACTTACTACGACGCTTCGGGGAAGAGGCTGAAGAGGGTCCCCCTGCCCTTCACCGCCGACCGGCACCACGCCGTCTCTCCCGATGGCCGCCGCCTTGCGCTGACGGTGGGCACGGGGCGGGTCATCGTCGACATCGACCAGATCGACAAGCCGCTCCACCGGGAAGAGAACTGGTATCTGTACTCCGCGTTCAGCCTCGACAACCAGGTCCTCTACTACTTCAAGGGGGTCTACCTGAGGAGCCTGGATCTCTCGACCTGGAAGGACACGGAGCTCGCGGTCCTCACCGGCCAGACCCCAGCGTACATGAGCATGATCCACCCGCAGGGGAAGCGATGAGCAGCCCGGCGAAGAAGGCGATCCGGCTCGGGGCGACCTACATCTACTCCGGATACGCCAAGGCAAACGCGGCCGGTACCGCCATAGAGCCCGACCCCCAGAGCCTCGAGCCCGTGCGGCACCTGGTCATCTCGACCGAGAGCAACGCCGTCGACGCCCAGCCCAAGAGCCTCGCCCTGTGGAAGACCGACGCGAAGGGGCTGCTGCACATGCTCGGAGACACGGCGAAGGATGACTACACGGACGAACGGTCCGCATCCGTCCACTACTGGGCAGATGGGGCGCGGTTCAACATCGTGCCGAACGAGGCCGTCCTCAACAGCTGGGCCGCACATCGAGAGAAGTGGCCTGGCAAGCTGCGGGAGTTCCTGGAGGGCCGTCTCGCCGGGCAGAAGGGAGTCGCCTGCAAGGAGACCAGGGTCAAGAAGAAGCACCTGCGACTACCGGACCGAAAGTCGAACGACGAGGACGAGAGGGCTTATGCGAAGTTCTACGACAGCCTCTCGGACGCTTCGCCGCCCCTCGCGACCATAGTCTTCCCCAAGACGCGAGCTGCGGTCCTCCTGTTCTCGGATCGATCGTTCCAGGACGGGCAAGTGGTGCTCACCCCCGAGAAGGGCAATCCGACGAAGGCCGGCATCACCGTGATGACCGAACCACCAGAGGCCGCAGGCCTCGTCTGCGCCGTGGCGCTCGGGACGAAGGACACCCTGCCCGCGGGCCTCTACAAGATCGAGGTGCAGCTCCCGAGCCGCCCGCAGGGCGCGTGGAACCACGGCGTCGCCAAGGAGCAGCAGTACGTCCTGCACGAGGTGCTCGGCTTCGGGATGACCAGTTTCGCGGGCGACTTCGACGTCGTCTGCTGCGACCCCGTCTCGGTGGAGGAGGCGGTGATGCAGCAGTTCCCGACCCTCTACGCCCACCTCGTCGCAGGGGCGGCGAACCGTGTCCTTACGCCGACAGTGGAGATCCGGGAGAAGGACTTCCCGGTCGCGCTGAAACCGTGGTCGGAGCGGCTGGGCTGGGCACACGCCAAGGCCAAGATGACCGTCGGAACCATCAACAACCTCGGGAAGCGCCCGAAGATCGTCGGCAGCGCGATCTGGGAGGCGCTCCGGCCGAAGACCGACTCGCTGGGCGAGGCCACGAAGAAGGGCATCGAGCTCGCCTGCGAGATCAAGGAGGCTCACGCCAACTGGAAGGAGCTGATGGCGGAGCTGAAGCTCGAGCGCAGCGCGCTCAAGGGGGTCAAGGAGATCATCTGGGACGACGTGAAGGGCATCGATCGCTTTCGCTGGTGGAAGTACGTGAAGGAGGCGTGGAAGGACGAGGACCATGCGAAGCGGGAGATCGTCTTCCAGCTGGCGAAGAGCGGAGAACGCCCGGCCGTCCTCAAGGCCGGGATCCCGCAGAAGCGGACCAACCTCCAGGAGATCGCCGGGACGAAGACGGGGCAGGGGATCGAGAAGGGGCTCGTGTGTGCCGGGACCGCGATGAGCGTCCTCGACGTCGGGCTCGCCTTCAACGAGCTGATCGTGGCCGCCGAGAAGCGCAAGCAGCTGTTCGACGACTTCAAGACGCTCGTCGGCAAGGTGGATAGCCAGCTACACCGGGGAGCGTCGCGGGAGGGGATGGGCACCCTGGAGCGCATGCGGACGGCAACCGTCGCTGCGGAGCTGGGCGTCGAGAAGGCCGAGGGGAAGGCGCTCATGGCCGCGTGCGACGTGGTCCTGGGCGTGCTCA
>Ga0209342_10008181_pt1 | contig 10482 bp, 8 predicted proteins | sample RifCSP16_2_FD_184023 | JGI IMG/M metagenome (GOLD analysis project Ga0209342, IMG submission 184023) | Soil microbial communities from Rifle, Colorado - Rifle CSP2_sed 16_2 (SPAdes) (version 2) | ecosystem: Environmental > Terrestrial > Deep subsurface > Rock core/Sediment | place: Rifle... | reverse complement strand
CCGGCGTGCAGCGGGGTCGAAGCCCGTCGTCGGCTCGTCGAGGAACACGAGATCGGGATCGCCGACGAGCGCGATACCGAGGTCGAGGCGGCGCTTCTGGCCCCCGGACAGCGTCTTCACCTTGGCGTCGCGTTTCTCTCCCAAGCCCACGAGCTCGATCACCTCGTCGACGTCGCGCGGATGCGCGTAGTACCCGGCGAAGAGGCGGTGGATCTCGTGCACGGTCAGAACGGGAGTGAGCTCCGTGTGCTGGAGGACGACACCCAGTCGCTCCTTGAGTGCCCGCGGTGCGTCGCTCGGATCGTGTCCCAGCACCGAGACCTCGCCATCGTCCCGCGAGCGGTACCCCTCCAGGATCTCGACTGTCGTTGTCTTGCCGGCGCCGTTGGGGCCGAGGAGCCCGAAGACCTCTCCCTCCGCGACTTCGAAGCTGACTCCCCGAAGCGCCTCGACGCCGCCGTAGGACTTCCGCAGATCTCGAACGACGATTGCGCCGGGCACGGCCGGAGACGATATGCGCGCGAAGCACCCGGGTGGAGCTTGTTCCGATAGCGAAGCGCTGCGGCCGCGAAAACGGCCGCCTTCAGGGAACTTCGCGCGACCGGAGTCCGCGCGAGCGGATTCCGCCTGTGCGCCGGCAGCCTGAGAGCGAAGCGAAGCGCCGCGGCCGCGAAAGCGGACGCCTTCAGGGAACTTCGCGCGACCGGAGTCCGCGCGAACGGATTCCGGTCTGCGCAAAGATAGTGTGGCGCCGTGCTGACGCTCCGTTACGTCATCGTCGACGTCTTCACCGATCGCGCGCTCGCTGGGAACCAACTCGCCGTGTTCACCGACGCGCGTGCGCTCGACGCGGAGACGATGCAGGCGCTCGCGCGCGAAATGCACTTCTCGGAGACGACGTTCGTGGTTCCCTCCGAAGAAGGCGGTACCGCTCGTGTCCATATCTTCACGCTGGCAGCCGAGCTTCCGTTCGCCGGCCACCCGATACTTGGCACTGCGTGGGTGCTCGCCGCGCCGCTGCAGCGAGCGACTCTCGATATCGAGACCGGCCGAGGCATCATCCCCGTCGAGTTCGAGCGCGACGAGTCGGGCGCGCTCGCTTTCGGGCGCATCGTCCAGCCGATTCCCACGGTCGAGCTGTATACGGACGCAGAGACGCTGTTGGGCGCGCTCGGCGTCAAGCGCTCGCTCCTCCCGGTCGAGCGCTACGACAACGGGCCCCTCTTCACCGTCGTCGTCTGCGACTCGCGCGAGGCCGTTGCAGCAATCGAGCCGGACTTCAACGCTTTGACCGCGCTCGGAGTGAATGTCAGCTGCATCGCCGGGTCGGGAACCGCATGGAAGACACGGATGTTCGCTCCGGCACTGGGAGTGCCCGAGGATCCCGCTACCGGTGCAGCAGCGGGCCCCCTCGCCTGCCACGTCTGCCGTCACGGGCTCGTTCCGTGGGGAACCGAGATCGAGATCTCGCAAGGGAGCGAGATCTTGCGACCGTCAACGCTGTATGCGCGTGCTGACGGGAGCGATGCCGGCATCGAGAAGGTCGAGGTCGGCGGCCGGGCCGTCGTCGTCGCGCGCGGCGAGTTCCGGCTCGACGGGAGGGCTGAATGAGCACGGCCTCTCCGGATCCCATGAGCGCTCACAGCGAGCGGTACCGCGAGTTGCGGCAGCAGATCGAGAAGGCGATTCTGCCTCTCGCGACCTCGGTCGACGGCCGGCACTTCACGTGCCAGATATCGGCGCACGACCTCGAGCTGCAGGTCGGCGGGTACGTGGTGATCGAACACGACGGCGAGACCCGGCTCGGGCAGCTGCTCGACCTCGAACTGGAGTCGGTCGATGGACCCGGAGTCGAGCTTGCGGCCGAGCAGATGGACGCGCTCGCGACGACCGTGAAGCTCCGAGTCGTCCGCGGTTCCGGTGTCGTTCGCGACGGCGATCCGACGCCGTTTCACGACGGTCTCCTGCGCCCGGCCGGCACCGAGGAGGTTCACGCCTGGCTCGAACGCGTTCGTCCCGGGCGTGCCGAGCTGGAGATCGGCGAGCTCCGCCTCGCGCCCGGTGCCCCGTTCCGCCTCGACGCCGGAGGATTCGATCGCCACACGTTTCTCTGCGGCCAGTCGGGGTCGGGCAAGACGTACTCGCTCGGCGTGATGCTCGAGCAGCTGCTGCTCGAGACGAGTCTTCGCATCGTCGTCCTCGACCCCAACTCGGACTTCGTGCGGCTGGGGGAGACGCGGGCCGGCGTAGACGAGACCGTTGCGCGCAGTCATGCGTCTCGCGCGGGTGTGGTCGTGCGCCAGGCAGCTGACGAAGGCTCGGAGAGGTTGTCACTGCGCTTCGCCGATCTCGACCCCCGTGTCCAGGCCGCAGCGTTGAGCCTCGACCCGATCGCGGATCGCGAGGAGTACGCGGAGCTCGTCGCGCTGCTCGAGTCCTGGGTGGCGAGCGATGGGCGTGCCTCGTTGCCCGAGCTCCTCGCTGGAGGCGGGGACCAGGCGAAGGCACTCGGCCTGCGGCTGCGAAACCTCGGGATCGACCGCTGGCAGGTTTGGTCACGCGACGACCCGGGATCGGTGGTGGACGACGTCACTGCGCGGTCGTCGCGGTGTCTCGTCGTCGATCTCGGCTCGCTGGAGACACTCGAGGAGAAGGCAATCGTGTCGGAGGCCGTTCTGGCGACGCTGTGGAGGAACCGCGGAGATCGTGAGCCTACGCTGATCGTGATCGACGAGGCCCATAACGTCTGTCCGAGCAAGCCCCCGGACGCCGTTACCGCGATCGCGACCGAGCACGCGGTGCGCATCGCGGCCGAAGGACGCAAGTACGGGCTCTACCTCCTCGTCTCGACCCAGCGCCCGCAGAAGGTCGACGAGCAGGTGCTCTCGCAGTGCGACAACCTCGTGCTAATGCGGATGAACTCAAGCTCCGACCTCGCGTACGTCGGCGAGCTTTTCTCGTTCGTCCCCGAGCCACTCGTCTCGGCAGCCACGGACTTCGGCCTGGGAGAGGCACTGCTGGCGGGAAAGATCGCCTCGCATCCAGCGCTCGTCCGCTTCGGTGCCCGAATCACCGAGGAGGGGGGCTCGGACGTTCCGAGCGGCTGGGCCGCCGAGCGTCCCTAGCGTCGACTATCCAGCCGAGATGATCTCTGCGGCAAGGGTGTTTGCCGCCCGCGCTGCCTCGACGGGTGTGGCTCCAAGCGCTCGGGCCGAGGCATAGGCGGCCGAGAACGAGTCGCCCGCCCCAGTCGGATCGACGACTCCCTCGACGGGAATGCGCGCGATCCGCTCGGCGTGGGAGTCCGTGACGAGCAGCGCGCCCGCGGATCCGAAGGTGAGCACGATCTCGGGCACACCGAGGACGCGGAGATGTTCAGGCTCGACACCACGGGCCAGAATGCGTGCCTCGTCCTCGTTCAGCTTGAGGACTGCGAGAGATCCGAATATTGCAGGGTCGACATCGGCGTCCATTTCGAGTGGGCCTACCCGAGCGAGGCGTACGAGCCCCTGGGCGTCGACGAGCAGTCGGCGGCCGCTGCCCGCGAGCGCTGCGAGGGTCGAGGCGGCGAAATCCGTTCGAAGCAGCGCTCCGACCTGAACCCACTCGGTCTCCCCGATCGCCGCGGCGACCCAACCCGTGATGTCCTCGGCGGTCCACGGATCACCGATCTCGTCGACGTGCATCACTCGATGGTCACCTTCGTAGTAGAACGTGAACGCCGTCGTGTGCTCCCCCGCCCGGAGCGTCACGGGGACGCCGAACGACTCGAGCTGAGGGCGGAGATCGTCGAGGGTGGCGGCGCCGCACCGCGCGACGATCCGACCTTCCGCGCCCATCCGAGAGAGCGCGCGAGCGGCGTAGTAGACGGCGCCGCCCGGCCGCGGTGCGGCGCCGGCGACGACGTCGAGGCTGAGGTTTCCGATGACCGCTACGCCGCTCACACATCCGCTCCGAGCGGGACGGTACGACGTGAGAGGCGCGCGACGACGCTCGCGAGCCCGAACGAGACGAAGAAGCTCGGCACCGTCGCTCCGATGCCCCAGTCCGGTGGGTTCAGCTCCGCGACGACGTCGACCCACCACGAGGGCCCCGTGGGGTACAGCCACTGGTAGAGGGCGAACCCGGCGAGCCAGGCCGCGATGAGCCCGGGTCGCCACGGCGGCGTACCGAACACATCGGTCTCTCCGTAGTGCCGGCCCACCGACAGCCAGTCCGCCAGGAGGACGGCGAAGAGCGGCACGAACACCGAGCCGAGGAGCAGCAGGAAGCTCTGGTAGCTGACGAGGTCGATCACGAGCGCTCCAGCTGTCGCCGTCGCCGTGACGAGGAACAGGAGAGCTTTCTGGGGCGCACGCGGGACGATGTTCTGGAGAGAGACGGCTGCGGAGTACACGTTCGCGAACGCTTCGTCCGTTTCGGTCACGAGCAGGGCAAACAGGGCGACGATCGCGGCGAGGCCTCCGGCGACGACGGCAGCCGGAAGCGCTGCAGCGTCGCTCAGGTCTCGTGACAGCACGAGAACGACGCCGAGCGCGAGGAGCCACGCATCGGGGACGAAGTACCCGATCCCCGTACCCCAGCACGCTCCGCGCCGAGTCTTCGCAAAGCGCGTGTAGTCAGCTGCGAACGGGATCCACGAGACCGTGATCGCGACCACGATGTCTGCTCCCTGCCACACAGAGATGCCACCCTCGCCGGGCGCATCCCACAGCGCACCGAGGGCGGCACCGTCGAGAGCCCACCACGTCAGGTAGCCGAGAGCGAGCGGAACTGCCCAGATCGCGAACCGGCGTACGAATCGTCGCACGAAGCCGATCGGCCCGAGCAGGGCGAGGGTCAACGCAAATACGCCGAAGACGAGCGTCCAGAGCCACTGGGCACGGAACCCGAAGAGCTCGTCGGAGAGGGCCGCCGCGGCTGTCGCGATGATCAGCAGCTCGAAGACGGACCAGCCGATGCCCTGGAGGACGTTGATCCCGGTCGGCAGGTACGAGCCGCGCTGCCCGAGCGGCGCTCGCATCAGCACCATGCCGGGCACCCGGGCATCGGCGCCAATCAGCCCGGCCACGGCCAGCATCAGGTTGCCGATGAGGCAGCCGACGACGATCGCGACGAGTGCGTCCGGAAGCGAGAGAGCCGGAACGAGTGCTGCCCCCGCCACGATGACGAGCAGCGACACGCCGAGGTTGCCCCAGAGGAGCCCCGTGTCGAGCCCGCTGAGTACGTGCAGTCGCGTCGGGACGGGATCGACTCCCCAGCTGCCCTCGATCTTCCGTGACGGCGTCATCCGGCGGGGGACGTTATCCGCAGCATGGGAGAATCGCGTGGTGATTCCACGCTACTTCGTCGTTGCCGAAGCCGAGCACGAGCTCCAGAACCCGACCTCCGAGGAGAAGCTCGTCCTCCTCGGGAAACGTCTCGGGCTCGGATCGGGCTCGCGTGTGCTCGACATCGCCTCCGGCCGCGGCGGCCCCGCGGTGCTCCTAGCTCGGGATTTCGGGTGCGCGGTACGCGGGATCGAGATTGCGCCTGAGTTCCATGCGACCGCGCTCGAGCAAGCCGCAAGCGCGGGCGTGGCCGACCGCGTGTCGTTCGATCTCGCCGACGCCGCCGGAGTGGAGCTCGAGCCCGGGTCATACGACGCGGCGCTGTGCCTCGGCGCGAGCTTCGTCTTCGGCAGCCTTGCCGACACGGTGGATACGCTCGCTCCGGCCGTGCGGAGCGGAGGTTACGTGGCGGTCGGCGAGCCGTTCTGGCGCCGCCTTCCGCTTCCGGAGGACTACGAGGATCGCCGCGATCCGTGGACGACGCTCGAGGGCACGGTCGTCGCCTTCGAGACGTGTGGGATCCCCGTCGTCTCGGTGATCGCGTCTTCGGAGGACGACTGGGACCGCTACGAGACCCTGCACTGGCGCACCGTCGAGCAGTGGCTCGCCGCGAACGAGGGTGACCCCGACGAAGCCGAGATCAGGTCGCGGCACGAGCGCTGGAAGCGGACCTACCTGCGCCATGGCCGCGATTGCCTCGGCTGGGCGATCTTCGTCGGCTGGAAGCGTCCCTAGGACGCGAGCAGCCGGCGCAGCACGTAGGGGAGGATCCCGCCGTGTCGCAGGTACTCGCGCTCGCGCGGGGTATCCAGCCGCACGGTCGCCCGGAACTCGATCCTGTCGGCACGAACCGTGACCTCACTAGCCTCCCCGCCGTCGAGACCGGCAAGCGCGAACTCCTCGTGCCCGGTCAGGCTGAGCGTCTCGCGCGTCTCTCCGGGAAGGAACTGAAGTGGGATGATGCCCATCATCAGCAGGTTCGAGCGGTGGATCCGCTCGTAGCTCTCGGCGATCACGGTACGCACGCCGAGGAGCTTCGGACCCTTCGCTGCCCAGTCGCGTGACGATCCCGATCCGTACTCCTTTCCTGCGAGGACGATGAGCGGGATGCCCTCACCCCGGTAGAGCTCGGCGGCCTCGAAGATCGTCGTCTTCTCGCCGCTCGGCACGTGCACCGTCCAGGTCCCCTCTGAGCCGGGAACGAGTTGGTTGCGAAGCCGAACGTTGGCGAAGGTGCCCCGCACCATCACCTCGTGGTTCCCTCGCCGGGAGCCGTACGAGTTGAAGTCCTTGCGTTCGACGCCGTGCTCGACGAGGTAGCGACCGGCCGGCGAGTCCGGCTTGATCGATCCGGCAGGCGAGATGTGGTCGGTCGTCACGGAGTCGCCGATCGCGACGAGGCAGCGTGCGCCGGAGAAGTCCTCGATCGGCTCCGGCGTGGAGGAGAGACCGTCGAAGTAGGACGGGAGTCGAACGTATGTCGAGTCGGGATCCCAGGCGAAGATCTCGCCCTCGGGGACGGGGAGCCCTTGCCAGGTCTCGTCGCCGGTGAAGACGTCCGCGTACGTTGCGCGGAACATCTCCTCCCCGATCGCCTTCGCGATCGTCTCCTGCACGTCGGCGGGTGAAGGCCAGAGGTCGGAGAGGAACACGCCCCTGCCGTCGGATCCGACACCGATCGGCTCGGTCGCGAGGTCGATGTCCATCCGTCCGGCGAGCGCGTATGCGACCACGAGCGGTGGCGACGCGAGGTAGTTCGCCTTGACCTCCGAGTGGATTCGGGCCTCGAAGTTCCGGTTGCCCGAAAGGACTGCGCAGGCTACGAGGTCGCCCTGGGCGATCCCCTCCGAGATCGGCTGAGGAAGCGGCCCCGAGTTCCCGATGCAGGTCGTGCAGCCGTAGCCCACCGTGTGGAACCCGAGCTCCTCGAGGTACGGCGTCAACCCCGCCTTCTCGTAGTACTGCGTGACCACTTTGGAGCCGGGCGCGAGGCTCGTCTTCACCCACGGCTTGCGCGCGAGCCCGCGCTCGACGGCCTTCTTCGCGAGCAGTCCCGCGCCGATCATCACGGCTGGGTTGGACGTGTTCGTGCAGGAAGTGATGGCGGCGATCACGACGGCGCCGTGATCGAGCTCGAACGTCTCGCCGTCGAGGGTCACGTCGATCGCCGAGCGCTCCGCGAGCACGAGCGGCGGCGTCGTGGTGACGACCGCGTCCGCTGTCTCCGGGTCATGGCCGGGTGCGGCCGAAGCAAGCGGATCGCTCGCGGGAAACGTCTCGGCGACCGCTTCGTCGTGCGCGTTTCCGTAGTCGACACCGAAGCTCGGGAGCGCGTCGATGAAAGCCTGCTTGGCCTCCCGCAGGGACACGCGGTCCTGTGGACGCCGAGGCCCTGCGAGGGACGGCTCGACGGTGGAGAGGTCGAGCTTGATGAGCTGCGAGTAGGTCGGCGGTTCCGCCGGGTCGTGCCAGAGCGCGTTCTCCTTGCAGTACGCCTCGACGAGCGCGATCCGCTCGTCCGTCCTTCCCGTGAGGCGCAGGTAGCGCAAGGTCTCCGCGTCGACCGGGAAGAAGCCGCACGTCGCGCCGTACTCGGGAGACATGTTCCCGATCGTCGCGCGGTCCGCGAGCGGAAGGCTCTCGAGGCCGTGCCCGAAGTACTCGACGAACTTCCCGACGACGCCCGCCTCGCGCAGGATCTGCGTGACCGTGAGGACGAGATCGGTGGCGGTTGCCCCTTCGGGAAGCTTCCCGGTCAGCTCGAACCCGACGACCTGTGGGACGAGCATCGAGATCGCCTCCCCGAGCATCGCCGCCTCGGCCTCGATGCCGCCAACGCCCCAGCCGAGCACGCCGAGCCCGTTGATCATCGTCGTGTGCGAGTCCGTTCCGACGAGCGTGTCGGGGAAGGCCACGCCGCCACGCTCCTCGACGACGCGTGCCAGGAACTCCAGATTGACCTGATGCACGATGCCCGTGCTCGGTGGCACGACTTTGAAGTTGTCGAACGCTCCCTGTCCCCAGCGCAGGAATGCATAGCGCTCCCGGTTTCGCTCGAACTCGAGCTCCGCGTTGCGGAAGATCGCAAGCCGGTTCGCGTACTCGTCGACCTGCACCGAGTGGTCGATGACGAGCTCGACCGGCAGGAGCGGGTTGATCTTGCTCGGATCGCCCCCCAGGTCTCGCATGGCGTTTCGCATCGCCGCGAGATCGACGACCGCAGGGACGCCGGTGAAGTCCTGCAGGAGGACGCGGGCCGGCGTGAACGAGATCTCCCGTGAAGGCTCCTCGGTCGCGACCCAGCCGGCGACGGCCGCGACGTCAGCGGCCCTGACGTTCACACCGTCCTCGTGACGCAGGAGGTTCTCCAGCAGGATCCGCAAGGTGTACGGAAGCCGGTAGACGTCGAAGCGCTCCTGGAGGGCGTCGAGCCGGAAGAAGTCGACCTCGGTGTCACCGACGGTGAGTCGTGAACGGGCTTCGAAGCTGTCGGGATGCGGCATCGACTCCGATTCAATCAGCTTCGGCCCTCCCAGCCGCTCGAGCCCGCGCTCGGTGAGCGACGGCTGTCCCGGGTCGAAATGACGTCCGACCGCGAGCCCGTACGGCTTCGCGACGCGCCAGGCATACGTGGCGAATCCCTCGTCGCGCACCGGTCGGAGATCGTCCGTGTACGGGTCGAGGACGTGCTGTCGTCCGACCTTCCGGGCTGAGTTGAAGAACGCGATCCCCATCCCGACCGAGACCTCGAGCAGGCTTTGCTTCTCCCGGTCGGCCTCGGCGACGAGACCCTGGTAGACGGCAGCGAGCTCCGGGGGCGTGGGCAGGCCTCTCGCGTCGTCGCGCAGGTCGGCCAGCGACTGCTTCAAGGACTCCACCTCGAGCGGCGGGATGTCGATCAGCCGCGCGGTCGTCCCGCTGGCCCCCTCGAGTGCTGCGAGCAGGTCGTCCACCGAGGCCAGCTCGAGATCCTTCGCGAGCACACCGGCGCTCTTCAACTCCGAGACGAGTGCGTCGAGATAGACGCGCGTGCCGTGCGTCACGTCGGCGGCGGCAGCGAGCAGCCAGAGCGGCGAGAAGCCGAACGCGAAGATCGATCCCAGCTCGACGACGTTGCCACCCGCCTTACGGATCGCGAGCTTCCTCGGCGACTGCTCGTATTCGCTGGCTACCGCCTCAGTCGGCCGCTCGACACCCCCTACGAGCTCCACGGTGATTCGCAGGAGGTTCTTCGCCGTCGCCTCGTACAGGCGCGACTTGCGAACGAGGCGAGGCAGGACGAGCTGGGCGGTCTCGTGCACCGCGCCTCCGCCTGCGGCGGCGAGCGCGCGGAGGGCTCGCTCGGGCAACGAGAGAAGGAACCGGGCTGGGCGCAGCACGCTAGCCGTCGAGCGCCGCGTCTGCGGATTTCGCGCCGACGGCGACTCCACCGAATGCGGCAAATCCGTCGAGCGAGAGCGTGGGCGCGTCCGGATCGTCGGGCTCGGGCACCCGCACGTCGATGCCCCCTGCCAGGGCCTTCAGGTTCGACTGCACCCGCCAGCCAGAGGGCACCTTGACGGCGATGCCTCCATTCAGGGCGTGGAGGTCGAGGTGGGCACCCTCCGCCGCGAGTTCGGCCTCTCGGAGGTCGACCGCTATGCCGCCGTACCAGGCGAGCATGGAGCCGCCACGGAAGGCTGTCGCCCGGCTCTTGAGCTCGATGCCGTCGAAGATCGCGACGAGCCCGACCTCGTCGCTCTCGGCATCACCCCGTGAAGGCACGGCGCGCTTCACGGCGGCGGCGGCGGTGGTAGCCATTCCCGCCGAGAATCCGAGCGCCGCCAGCGTGAGCGTCCGAACGATCCGCACACGTCCAGATTACTCCCAGCCGCGAGTGCGCTGGCTAGCATGGCCGCGGATGGAGGCCCAGACGATCCGCGCACTTCTCGAGCAGGCGTTCCCGAATGCTGCCGAGCTCGATGTCGAGGACCGAACGGGCACGGGCGACCACTTCCAGGTCACGGTCGCAAGCGCCGAGTTCGAGGGCCTCTCCCTCCTCGACCAGCACCGCCAGGTGAACGCCGCCCTCGCGGTACCCCTGGGTGACGGCTCGATACACGAGCTTCGGATCTCAACGAAAGGAACCGCATGAGCACGCTCTCAGACCAGA
>Ga0209342_10008180_pt1 | contig 10483 bp, 8 predicted proteins | sample RifCSP16_2_FD_184023 | JGI IMG/M metagenome (GOLD analysis project Ga0209342, IMG submission 184023) | Soil microbial communities from Rifle, Colorado - Rifle CSP2_sed 16_2 (SPAdes) (version 2) | ecosystem: Environmental > Terrestrial > Deep subsurface > Rock core/Sediment | place: Rifle... | reverse complement strand
AGTATCAGTCAATACACCAAGAAGATGTTGGTCGCTAGCGGCTATCCGGAACATAAAATATGCATGATACCAAACGGCGTCGATCTGTCGCGGTTCGATTTCCAGAGGAGATTGTTGGGGCCACGGGAATTGTCGCCCATCGTTGTCTATATAGGCCGCATAAGGGAAGTAAAGGGTGTCGATGTACTGATTGCAGCCTGGGGAAAATTGGCGAATAAACGAAGCGCGCGCCTGCTTATCGCTGGAGACGGTTCCGCCAAGGAGGATTTGGAAAAAACAGTTCATCAGATGGAGCTGTCCGACTCGGTCCAATTCCTGGGCGTGATAAAGGAAATACCGGATCTGCTACACCGTGCCGACATCTATGTTCAGCCGTCACGCCAGGAAGGTCTGCCGAATTCAGTTTTGGAAGCGATGGCCATGGGACTGCCTATAGTCGCCACACGAATCAGCGGCAATGAAGATCTGGTGGTGGACGGGAAGAATGGCCTGCTGGTGCCGCCGCAGGACCCGGAGAAACTGGCCCATGTGCTGGGTGAGCTTATTGACGATGTCGGGAGGCGTCAAAAAATGGGGCTTTATTCGAGGAGGATCATTGAGGATAACTATGCTTTTCCTGTTGTAGCGGATTTGTTGACGCGGGCATACAGACGGCAACTCTGAGAAACTTGATCGTCATGAGTACAAAAAAGATCCTGCTGACGATTACGATTGATACAGAGTGTGATCATGACCCCGCTTGGGTGCGTTCCAGGCCGCTTTCATTTCACTCGATCATCGAGGGCATCCCAAAAAGATTACAGCCGGTGTTCGAATCCGTAGGGGCTATACCAACCTACCTTCTAACCGTTGAAGTCATGGAAAATAACGAATGTGTCGAAGTCTTACGCTCCATCAAAGGGCGGCACGAGCTGGCAACTCATTTGCATTCCGCCTTCATTGAGCCGGAAAAAAAATACCATGACTATGCCGGCGTGTATAGTCCCGATCTCCAATGCCACTGCCCCACGGAAGTCGAGTATAAAAAACTTGAAAATCTGACGAATCTTTTTATCCAACGATTTCACAAGCGGCCGGGCAGTTTTCGCGCCGGCCGGTTCGGCGCCGGCCCAAATACCCTGGAAGCGCTCATACAGCTCGGATACAAGGTGGATACGAGCGTCACACCCCATATGTTGTGGCGACATCCGGACGGAAACGTGGACTTTCGCGACGCGCCGGAACAACCGTATTTTCCCGCTGCTGGCTCGATCGTGAAGCCCGACGCGCTTGCCAGGCGCCCGCTCCTGGAGATCCCGGTGAGCATGAAGAAACGCCGGCTGCGCAAGCCTTATTGGTTTCGACCATGGTTCTCAAGCGTCGCGGACATGAAAAAAATCGCCCAATACCATCTCAGCCGCTATGCACACGAGCGCATCATTGTCATGAACATGATGTTTCATTCCATGGAAGTAATTCCGAACGCCAGTCCATATACCAGAAACGAGGCAGACGTCGGACGGTTCCTTGTTGACCTGACCGATATTCTCAGCTGGTGCCGTAGCGAGGGCATGCAGTTTGTATCAGCAGAAGAAGTTTATGACGAATTTTACCGACAGGCACACCCGGACAGCCTATCGTGAAAATCACTGTCGTTGACACAAATGACGGATTTGCCGCGCTTCGCGAACAATGGGACGCGCTGCAGAATAATTCCATCGAAACGAGCATTTTTATGAGCTGGGAATGGCAGTTTTACTGGTGGAAATATTACGGGAAGCAGCAGAAGTTGCGGTTGTTGCTGGTTACGTCAGGAGACAGGATAGTGGGGATCCTGCCATTGTATATTCAGGTTGTAACGTTGTTCAGACAGATTCAGGTCGCCCTGCTTCGTCTGGTAGGAACGGGAGGCGATACTTCCCCTGACTATCTCGGACCGATACTTGAACGCGGGACAGAGAATGAAGCCGCTCAGTTGCTGGCGGACTTTGTATTGACGCATATGCAAGACTGGGCTGTCTTGCGTTTGACCGATATGCCGCAGGACTCGATCTTCCAGCATGTGCTGACATCGTTGTGCCGGGAGCGTAATGTCAGATTCAGCCGCGGGCTTTCCGCGCGCATCGCCGTGGTACCGCTTCCCGCAAGCTGGGATGCGTATCTTGCCAGCATGACGAAATCCCAGCGTTACAACGCGGTTCGCTATATGCGCAAGCTGGAGCGGAATTCCAGCGCGCGTTTCTTTGCCTGGAACGATGCAGAAAATATCGACACGGCAGTGGACCGCCTGATTGAGCTTCATCACCTGCGCTGGCGGGGACGGAATGAAAGTCACGCCTTTTCATCGCCGGAATATGTTGGTTTTCACCGCGAGGTGATCAAGGCTTGCCTGAAGCGCGGCTGGTTAAGACTCTACTGTCTTGAGGCAGATAACGTCATTATTGCCATGCATTATTGTTACCGCTACAGGAATCAGGTCTTTGAGTTCCAGGGAGGATTTGATCCGGCATATACCCAATTAGTGCCAGGCCGCGTGATCACGGGATATTCCATCCAGAATGCCATCGAGGAAGGCAATACGGTCTATGATTTTTTGAAAGGAGATTATGAGCATAAGGATCTCTGGACGAAGGAGAAGAAGGAAACGCAGTTTGTGGCAGCTTACCGCGGGAATCTTGATGGGCACGCGTACCGCCTGCGTTTCGAGAATATTCCCCGCTGGAAGCGCCGCGTGAAGTCATTGCTGGGTAAAGCGGGCTTGATGGCCGGCAAAGCAGATGGGGATTAGCTGTCCATGTCACTTAAAAAACTCTTTGTTCATACATCAAACTATACCGTTGGCAACCTGCTGGTAACTCTCGCTGGTTTTATATCGTTTCCCATATTGACGCGGTTATTTTCCGTCGAGCAGTACGGACTCCTGAGCCTTATCTCGGCAACACTCCTGATACTCACAGGGGTGGCAAAGCTCGGGATGCAACATTCCATAATTCGTTTCTTTGGCGAGATCAAAGCCGGTGTGCGCGGTCTCGGCCTTCAACAATTCTACACGACCGTGTTTCTCGGCATGGCGGGCATGGGAGCGCTCGTAACGGTATTATGGGGCGTGTCCAGCCAATTCATCCCGGAAACCTGGCTGAATGACGGACGGCTCCGATTCCTGTTTCTTCTTACATCCGTTCTCGTTTTTGTGCGCACCATTGACAGCAGCCTGGTCAATTTTCTGCGCGCAGAACAGCGCACCGTTTTATTCAATGTATATTCAGTAGCCAAGAGGTATCTCGGTCTGGGAATCATCATCGTCACGCTTTTTTTTATTTCCAGAGATCTTTCGGGTTTCTATTCGGCGACCATCGTTACCGAAATTGTGGCGGTGTTAATTCTGGGAACGATTATCCTTCGGGGTCGCGGCATCTCGCGTGAGAATTTCTCGTCTCCGTTTTACAGGGAGATATTATTATTCGGTATCCCCATGATCGGCTATGAGATCGCCGGCATTGTGCTGAGCGTCGGTGACCGCTATGTCATTCAGGCAATGATAGGAGGAGAAGCGCTCGGGATCTATTCAGCCGCCTACAACCTCTGCGAATATGTCAGCGGAATTGTGATTGTAGCCGTCGGCCAGGCCATTATGCCCATTTATATGCGCCTATGGGCGGAGCAAGGTGAGGCTGAAACCAGAAAGTTCTTGGACCAATCGCTGCATTACTACATGATGGTGGGTATTCCCATCCTCGCAGGGCTTTCCGCGGTGGGACCGGAATTACTGTCTATAATGGCCTCCGAAAAATATCGCGATGGCGCCGCCATCATCCCGTATGTCATGTCAGGATTGCTGCTGGATGGTACTTTGGCCATTTTTGGGGCCGGTCTTTACATACACAAACAGACGAAAACGATAATGCTTCTGGTGGTTGCCAGTGCGGCGATTAACCTTGTGTTAAACGTAATCCTGATTCCGTATTTTGGCATCAAGGGATCGGCTATTGCCACGCTTATCAGCTATTGCTTCCTGATTCTCCTGGCAGATCTGGCCAGTGCACGCAGGCTGTACATTCCATTACCATTGAAATCGTTCGTAACTTTCGGACTTATTTCACTTATCATGTATTTTGCGGTGATCCAGATATCCACGGATAATCAGCTCACGAGCTTAATCGCAAAAATGATTGCTGGAGTAGTAATTTATATTGTACTTGCGCCTCTGGTTGATGAAAGAACGCGGGCTGTTTTCAATAAAGGGTTTGCCAAGGCGAAAGAAGTATTTCAGTTTAAATGACGATCGATAAACTAGGAAGTGCGAAGTACCAGCAAAGAACCTGAGATAGCCGCCGCTCCGTGACGGCGTAGCGCCATTGTGGCCCGGACGCTGTCGTATCCCGGCGCGGCCACAGGAGCGACCGGTGGACGGTCCCGTCGCGCATACTGATGGCAGAGTCGCCACGATGGCGGAGATAACCTGCATACGATTTTCCGGAATGCCGGGGCGAGCGAGAAGTTGCCAGATCTGCGGAGAATACTAGCGTTATGGACGTGATTAAGATGCCCAACACCATGCCGCTGATCAGCGTGGCGGTGCCCACGTATAACCGGGCGCATGTCGTAACTCATACCATTAACAGTATTTTGGACCAGACATTCCAAAATCTTGAGGTGATCGTTGTCGATGATGGATCTACCGACCAAACGCGCAGTGTATTGACGCCGTACTTGGAGAAGGTCACCTATATCAGGACGGAGAACAAAGGGCTTGCCGCCGCCAGAAACACGGGCATGCGCCATGCCAGCGGCGAGTACATAGCCTGGCTGGATTCGGACGATATGTGGCTGCCTGCTAAGCTCATGATCCAAGTGGCGTACATGATGTCGAACCCGGATGTTGTGATGACATCAACAGATTTCTCCGCGTTCAATGATCAGGGAGTCATTGAAAAATCTCATATCCGCTCTTACTACGGAGTGATTGATCGAACGCCAAACGGTTTTGCGGGTATTTATTCCAAGCGCGATGTCTTCGATATAAGTGCGTTGTTAAAATCCGGCGCCAGCGATAATGTCATGGTAAATGTGTATAGCGGCCACATTCATGATAGCCTGGTCAGGGGGAGTTGCATCCACCCACCCACCGTTCTCATCAGGAGATCAGCGGCGCAGGAAATCGGGGACGTTGATGAGAGTCTGACAAACGTTATGGAATACGATTATTTTATAAGGCTGAGCCGGCTGGGAAAGATTGCCTACATTGATATGCCGCTGCTGTATTACCGCTATTCGGACGATCAGATGTCATCAGACAAGCATCTAATCGACATAAAGTTTTCCATTCTACGCATTATTCAGAAAATCCAGAAAGATGACCCTGGCTACGTCGAACGAAACAGCCGATTCTATAGACAACGCCTCGCGCTGTGTCATGCAGGTGTTGCCGCGGCAGCGGCCGAGTCCAATTCCTACCTCGCGTTCACCCATTTAGCAAAAAGTATCGGTTTGGGCCATTTAGATAGACAGACACTGAAAGTGTTGGCGAAAGCAATTCTGCCTTCGTGGCTCCTGCAGAAATATCGCCGGCTTAACGCAAGTCCTCCTGACAAACGTTAGATCAGTCCATATGCTGAAAAACGAAATAAAACGTCTCGCCGCATCCTCCTTTGGCTGGAGGGTGCTCTGTATGGCGGCCAGAAAGCCGGGTGCCGTTGTTCTCATGTATCACCGGATAGGCAAGGGCGAAAAGATATTTTCAAACCTTGACCAATCCGTGTTCCGGGCGCAAATGCGATGGTTGCGTGACAACTGCCATGTTATTGCACCGGAAGACCTCATGCGCAGCGTTCATCATGGCCGCTGCTCAAAACCACCGGTTCTGGTTACGTTCGACGATGGTTATCGCGATTACCGTGACAACGCGTATCCGGTCCTGAAAGACCTGGAGATACCCGCCTTGGTGTTTCTGGCAACAGCATTCATCGATAACGGCAGACTCATCTGGACTGACCTGGTTCACTGGGCGGTGTACTCAACTAATCGAAGTTCCGTCACGCTTCCCTGGGATCCGGGCAGAGTTCTGACATTGGCGCACGATCACGACAGAGATGCCCTGGTTTCGGCGTGCAAGACGAATCTGAAAAGCGTGCCGGATTCCGAGCGTCAGCGGCTGCTGAGCAAACTGCTTAAAGCGCTCGATGTGAACAGTGACCCACTCGTGGAACGGCAGATGCTGAATTGGGATGAGGTTCGCGCCACGATGGACTTGACGCGCTATGGCGGGCATACACACACTCATCCGATTATGTCGCAGCTCGATAGCTCCCGTCTTGAGACCGAGATAGTCACCTGCCGTGACAGAATTTCGGTCGAAACCGGCGTCATGCCGCGTTATTTTGCCTATCCAAATGGGCGCGCGGCCGATTTTAACGACGAGGCCAAGACGTTGCTTAAACTCCATGGTTTTGACATGGCCTTCACCACTATCGAGGGCGTGAATGGAGCCGCCACCGACTGGATGGAGATTCGCCGTACTCCGACTGGTGCCAGGACTGTCTCGGATTTTGCCTGGCTGGTCGCGGCAATATAAAGGGGATTGGCCGTGGAAATACTTTTCTGGTCGGCTCTGGTGTTTGTGTTTTATACCTATTTCGGCTACCCCTGTCTCATTTCGATGCTCGCAAGAACAAAGCCGGCGCATGAGCCCGACGTTTCTTCCGTTAAAGAATGGCCGAGTGTCTGTGTGGTGGTAGCCGTGTATAACGAGGAATCCCGTGTCCTAGGAAAGATCGAAAATCTGCGCCGCCTTGACTATCCCGGAGAAAAGCTGCGCATATTATTCATATCCGACGGCTCAACGGATTCCACGGCCACGCTGATAACGCAGGAGAAGGGCGTGGATGTGCTTTCCTATGAACACCGCAGGGGAAAGCCGCATGCATTGAATACCGCCGTGCGGAATATAGACTCAGAAATTATTGTTTTCACGGACGTGCGTCAACAGCTCGAACGTGGCGCTATCCGTTACCTGGTGGCAAATATCATGTTGCAAGGTATTGGCGCGGTCAGCGGTGAGCTGATACACGTTGATCCTGCGACGCAGACCGCGCGTCACATCGGCCTCTACTGGCGTTATGAGAAGTGGATACGCAAGTATGAAAGCAGGTTTTCGTCAACGCTGGGTGTCACGGGGGCGCTGTACGCGATCTGGAGGAGAGATTACTCCGAGTTGCCTGAAGACACGCTGCTGGATGATTTTGAGATCCCGATGCAAATCATCCGCCGCGGGAAGCGCGTGGTTTTTGAAAGCCGAGCCCTGCTTTATGATGAGCTGCAACAGAATACCTCCAGTGAGCGCGCCAGAAAAATACGGACGCTGACCGGAAACTTCCAATCATTCGCACGCAATCCATGGCTTTTCTCGGCCGTTCAAAACACGCTATTTTTCCAGTTTCTGTCCCATAAAGTATTCAGGCTGCTTGTGCCCTATGCGCTTGTTCTGATCTTTATCGCCTCGTTTTTCAGCGACGGCGGTTTTTATTCCATCATCATAGCGTTGCAGGTGGCGTTTTACGCCGCCGCTATCAGCGGGATGCTGATCCCGGCGCTGCGGGGTAATCGCCTGGTAAGCTTCACGACGGTCTTCATCGAGCTTAACTGGGCCGCCGTGCTGGCGCTGAGGAACTTCTGCAGTGGGCGTATTCATGCCCGGTGGGAAAAAATATGAGCGCCATTATCAGCCTCATGTATCACGGTTTTTATGCGAACGAGGAGGAGCTGGAGCGGATGCCGCCCGCAGATCGCGGTTATGCGCTGCCTGTCAGCGTCTTTATAAAGCAATTGGATCTGCTGCAGTCGTCTGTCCAGGTTATATCACCACCACTGATTGATACATCGAAGCCGGAGAGCCTGCCTGAACGATGTGTTTTGCTGACATTCGACGATGGACATGCCAGCAATTACCATTATGCGTTTCCACTGCTGAGAGAGAGGGGAATGACCGGGTTGTTCTTTGTTACCACTGATTTTATTGAAAACCGCCGCGACTTCTGTACTTGGAAGCAGTTACATGAAATGGCGAAGGCCGGTATGTTTATCCAATCGCACGGGAAGTCACATGAATTCTTCAGCGAACACGATGATGAAAAGGTTCTGTCCGAATTTGTCATCTCCAAGCGGCTGATCGAGGAAAAAGTGGGCAAACCGGTGCGCGCGGTTTCCTTCCCCGGCGGGCGGTACCGGTCAGGGAACATTAGCATTGGGAAATCAGCAGGATACAGGCTGTTTTATACGTCGGAAATCGGCGTCAACACGATCGATGACTTTGCCGGCAATGGTTTGATATACCGCATCCCTGTCAAAAGCGGCATGGACTTGGGCATCTTCAAAAAATTCATCCATGCGGATCCCCGTCAGTTATGGATCGCCGGGTTTCTGTCCGGAGCAAAGCGCATGGCCAAAAGAATTCTCGGCAACCGTTTGTATCATGCCATCTATGAAAGACTCTCCTCCTGAAGCGGAAAATATGCGTGCGACGCACGCGGCCGCGGACGCATTTTCGGTTCAGTGGGCCGGGCCGGATCTTAGATCCACCTTGCGGTTTGTGATGGTGCTAAGTGTCTTTCTTTTGGCCGTGATTAAGGTGCAACTCCCGGGGTGGATTCTGTATGGCGTGGCTATTGTGCTGGGCATTACGCTTCTATTACGCAGCTGGAGTAATCCGGAATGGCTGCTTGCCTCTGTAATCGTTTATTTGCCTTTTAACCGAATTCTGGTCGCGCCTTTTGCGCCCGGAATTAACGCGACCAATGCATTTCTTTTGATGCTGCTTTTTTCATGGATTGTTATAGCGACACGCAATGACAGGCCCATGTTCGCTGCCATGCCCAATGCGAAATTGGTCGGTTTTTGGGCGGTGTTGACATCGTTTTCCGCCGTGACAGTTATATTTATGCTCGGGTTGAGTTATCTGGTTGAAGATCAGCTCACTGAGTTTAAGGATTGGATTGATCAGTTTATCATTTTCTTTGCTTTTCTTAATCTGATCCGCGACGGGAAAATGGCCAGACGTCTTGTGGTATATATGATGCTTGGCGCGCTGCTCATCCTTGTGCTGGGTATCCTAGAAATGTTCGATAAGCAGGGACTGGATAGCATCGACAAATCCCGTGTGTTCGGTCCGCAACTGCAGCCTAACGACTTTGGCGCTTTCCTGGTTTATGCCAGCGCGCCGTTTATCGCCCTGTTTATGAATCACTTATACCGGCTGCGCGGGTGGTTTTTACTGCCCATACTCCTGGCTATGGCCAAGGTTCTCCTGGCGACTTTCTCCCGCGGCGCATACATTGGCATGGCGGTGGCTGGTGTGGCGGCGGGCTACCTGCGGGGTAAAATATTTTTTATCTCTTCTGCGCTGCTTGCGCTGGTTCTGATTATGCTGATGCCACAGTTGATCCCCGAGTCGCTGGTCGAACGCATGTCGCAAACCGTCGTAACAGGCGGGTCCAGTCAGCAGCTTGATGCGAGCTCTCAGGCGCGTGTGGTTCTTTGGGATGCCGCCATCGATATGACGCTCGAGAGCCCGGTGTTCGGGAAAGGATTCAAGGCATTCCCGGCGCTCAAGGATCACTATACTGCTTACTGGGTCAAAGAAAGTGACAATCACAACATGTACCTTTATATCAGCTCGCAGATGGGTATTCCGGCTCTTCTGGTTTTTCTTCTCATCCTTTACCGCATGTTCCGCCAGGGTGGCTCGATATACCGGAGCGCTCTCGATTCTTTTGCCAGAACCATTGGGATGGGCGGCGCGACCATGGTCGCGGGCCTGCTGGCGGTTAATATGTTCGGTACGCGCATGTCCAGCATTAATGTGAACGGCTATTTCTGGATTTATCTGGCTGTGATGGCCCATCTCCTGGTTGAATTCGAAAAGCAGCGGGATTCACGGGAAACGAATGACACAAAGAACTGACAATTTGCCCCACGTCGTCCATATTATCGACGAACTGCCACCGGACGGGGCGGAACGCTTGCTTGTGGACATTCTCCGGCATCGATCCGCGGCATTCAGGTTTTCGGTCGTATGCCTGATACGGGGAGGCGAGCTGGAGGAGGAATTGCGCCGGATAGGCGTGCCGGTGGTAATTCTCGGGCGCACGGGAAGGTTCGATCTTGGTCTTTTATTCCGATTGACTGGCTGGTTGCGATCTCAACAGGTGTCCGTGGTGCATACCCACTTGTTTACCGCGGATGCCTGGGGCAGGGCCGCCGCGGTACTGGCCGGAGTTCGAGCCATATTCACTACTGTGCACAGCACCAATGAATGGAAAGGATCGCTGCACCGGAGCGTTGACCGGCTGTTATCGCGCTTCTCCACACACGTCATTGCCTGCTCTGACGAGGTGCGTGAGGTACTGAGAAACCGGGACTACCTGCCCTCAGAACGTGTTGTAGCCATTCCTAACGGAATAGATCTTGTGCGTTTCCAGGGGGTCACGCCGGTCAACCTGCTTGCGGATCT
>Ga0209342_10008179_pt1 | contig 10483 bp, 10 predicted proteins | sample RifCSP16_2_FD_184023 | JGI IMG/M metagenome (GOLD analysis project Ga0209342, IMG submission 184023) | Soil microbial communities from Rifle, Colorado - Rifle CSP2_sed 16_2 (SPAdes) (version 2) | ecosystem: Environmental > Terrestrial > Deep subsurface > Rock core/Sediment | place: Rifle... | reverse complement strand
ATCACCAATTTTCGTGATCCGGGGGATCACCGTCCCGACGCGCCCTCCCGCGGCCGACTAGTGAGCGACTTTCTACGCTCGAGTGCAGCCCCGGTGTCGTACCTAGAGCGCCTGCGGCCCGACGCGACGTCCTATAACGGCTTCAGCCTGCTCGTCGGCGACGGCGCGTCGCTCTGCTACTTGTCCAACCGCGAAAACGAGATCCGCAGCCTCGAGCCGGGCGTCTACGGCCTGTCGAACAGTCTCCTCGACGTGCCGTGGCCCAAGGTCCGGCTCGGCAAGGAACGCCTAGCTCGCCAGCTTGACGCTCGCGTCGACGCGGACGCGCTGCTCGCACTGCTGGACGACACGCGCACCGCGGCGGACGAGGAGCTCCCGCGCACCGGAGTCAGCAGCGAGTGGGAACGAAAGCTGTCCGCGCTTCGCATCGTCGCCGACGGCTATGGCACGCGTTCGTCGACTGCGCTCCTGATCGGCGCCGAAGGCGAGGTTTCCATCGCCGAGCGTTCGTTCCATGAGGACGGCCGGAAGCAGTCGACTGTCCGGGAGCGCTTCGCGATCAGCTGATCTCGCGCGCCATCGCAACATGCGCGATGCCGGCTTCCACGAACTGGTCGCCGAAGGCAGCGAACCCGTGGCGAGCGTAGAACGGAACCGCGTGCGTCTGCGCGTTCAGGACGACCCGCTTCATGCCGCGCTCCCGCGCGCGAGCCACGAGCGAGTCGAGGATTCGGCTACCGATCCCCTCCCCGCGCCACTCCGGCAGCACGGCCATGCGGCCGATGTGGCCGTCCGGGAGCAGGCGCCCCGTACCGACCACCCGACCTTCGCGGTCGCGGGCGAGCGCATGATCGGAGCGCTGATCCCATTCGTCGCGCTCGATCTCGGGCGGCACGCCCTGCTCGACGACGAACACCGCGTCGCGGACGCGCATCGCCTCGGCCTCCGCGTCCGGCCAGGCGAGAATCCGAACCGACACTCCGCGCATCGCCGAGAGGGGTGAGAGGGTGTGGCCGCTATAATACTTTCGATGCAGAGTCTCTGGCAGGACGCCGAAGCCGCCGCTTTCACCGGCGACCTCGCGCAACGCGTCTACACCTCGCGGCTGCTCGGACGCGACAGGTCGCTCGTCCTGCACGGCGGCGGCAACACTTCGGTGAAGATCTCCGAGCGCAACCGCTTCGGCGAGAACGAGACGATCCTGTACGTCAAGGGCAGCGGCTGGGATCTCGAGTCGATCGAGTCCGCCGGGTTCTCCCCGGTACGGCTCGACCACGTGCGCAAGCTCGCCGAGCTCGAGCGCCTGTCCGACCCGGATATGGTCAACGAGCTCGTCACCCACATGGTCCGGGCCGCGGCGCCGGCGCCGTCGATCGAGACCATCCTCCACGGCTGCATGCCGTTCAAGTTCGTGGACCACACCCACGCGGACGCCGTGCTCGCGATCACCAATACGCCCGGCGGCGAGGGACGCATCCGCGAGGTCTACGGCGACGCGGTCGTCGTCATCCCCTATCTCATGCCGGGGTTCGACCTCGCCCAGCGCGTGGCGCGCGAGTTCGCACGGGCTGCGACGCCGAGGACGATCGGCGTGGTCCTGATGAAGCACGGCATCTTCTCGTTCGGCGACAGTGCGCGGGAGTCCTACGAGCGCATGCTCGACCTGGTGGGGCGCGCGGAGGCCTATCTCGCCGGAAAGCGTGCCTGGGACGTCGTGCTCCCGCCCACGGCTGGGGCGCCCGAGTTCAATGGCCTGGACCTCGCCGACCTGCGCCGGCGGATCTCCGCCGTAGCCGGGTTCCCGCTGCTCCTGCGCACCCGGACGACGGCGCAGACGCTCGCGTTCGCGCGGCACCGCGACGTGCAGCGCCTCTCGCAGCAGGGCCCTGCCACGCCGGACCACGTGATCCGGACGAAGCGCATCCCGATGCTCGGCGACGACGTCGAAGGCTTCGTTGCGGCGTACCGCGGCTACTTCGCCCGTCACGAGCCCCAAGCCAAGGAGCGCAAGGTCATGCTCGATCCGGCGCCGCGCGTGGTCCTCGATCCGCGCTTCGGCCTGGCGTGCCTCGGCCGCACCGCCAAGGACGCGCGCGTCGTCGAGGAGCTCTACGAGCATTCGATCGACGTGATCCTCCGCGCCGAGGCCCTCGAGCGCTACGAGGCGCTGCCGGCGCAGGACATCTTCGACGTCGAGTACTGGGATCTCGAGCAGGCGAAGCTGAAGAAAGCCGGCAAGCCGCTCGCGTTCGCCGGCGAGGTGGCCTGGGTCACCGGCGCGGCATCGGGAATCGGCAAGGCCGCGGTGAGCGCGCTGCTCGGGCGCGGCGCGGCGGTCGTCGCGCTCGATCTCAATCCCGCGGTCGAAACCCTTCACCGGCGCGACGACTTTCTCGGCATCCGTTGCGACGTGACCGATGAGAACGCAATCGCCGGGGCACTGGAGCGTACGGCGCGCGCGTGCGGCGGCCTCGACATGCTGGTCCTGAACGCGGGCATCTTCCCGGCGAGCCGCAGCATCAAGGATCTCGCGAGCGACGAATGGCGGGCGGCAATGCGCGTCAACCTCGACGCCAATCTCCTGCTCATGCGAGCCTGCCACGGGTACCTGATGCGAGCCCCGCAGGGTGGCCGCGTCGTCGTGATCGGCTCCAAGAACGTCCCGGCGCCGGGTCCTGGGGCGGCAGCGTACTCCGCCTCCAAGGCGGCGCTCAATCAGCTCGCCCGGGTCGCCGCGCTGGAATGGGGGGCCGACGGGATCCGCGTGAACACCCTGCATCCGAACGCGGTGTTCGACACCGGGCTGTGGACCGACGAGGTGCTGGCGGAGCGCGCGCAACGCTACGGCATGACCGTCGAGCAGTACAAGAGCAACAACATCCTCCGCACCGAAGTGACGAGCCGCGACGTCGCGGAGCTGGCCGCGGAGATGTGCGGCCCGCTGTTCGCCAAGACGACGGGCGCGCAGCTCCCGGTCGATGGCGGCAACGAACGGGTGATCTAGCCCTTCATGGCGCAGCCCATCGAGACGCTCCGCTGGCGGGGTGATCGCCTCGAGCTGATCGACCAGCGGGCGCTCCCCCAGCGGCTCGGATACGTTTCCTGCGCAACCGCTGCCGAGGTGGCCGCTGCGATCCGGGACATGATCGTCCGCGGCGCGCCGGCGATCGGCTGCGCCGCGGCCTACGGCATCGCCCTCGAGGCCGCACGGCCGACCTTCGCGTCGATCGACGAGTTCTACCGCGCGGTCGAGAGCGCGTTCGGCGAGATCGCGGCCAGCCGGCCCACCGCCGTGAACCTCTTCTGGGCGCTGGACCGGATGCGGCGCGTATTGGATACGGTGCGCGGCCTGCCGCCCGATCGGGTGGCGGCAAGGCTCGCGGAAGAGGCCCAGGCGATTCATCGGGAAGATCTGGAGGTGAATCGCGCGATCGGCCGCAACGGCGCGGCGCTCGTGGCCGACGGGGCGCGCATCATGACCCACTGCAACGCGGGCGCGCTTGCCACTGCCGGGCATGGAACCGCGCTCGGTGTCGTGCGCTCTGCCCGCGACGGCGGGAAGCGCGTCTCGGTGGTCGCGACCGAGACTCGCCCCTACCTCCAGGGCGCACGCCTCACGGCGTGGGAGATGGTGCAGGAGGGAATCCCCGTCACACTGGTCACCGACAGCATGGCCGGCCATCTCATGCAGCGCGGCGCCATCGATGTCGTGGTCGTCGGGGCCGATCGGATCGCGGCGAACGGCGACGTCGCGAACAAGATCGGCACCTACACGCTGGCGGTCCTCGCTGCCCGTCACCGGATCCCGTTCTTCGTCGCCGCGCCGCTTTCCACCATCGACCCGAAGGTCGCGGAGGGCAGCGCGATCCCGATCGAAGAGCGCGGCGCGGCCGAAGTCACCGGCTTCCGCGGCGAGCGCTGGGCGGCCGAAGGGGTCGCGGTGGCGAATCCGGCGTTTGACGTCACGCCCGCCGAGCTCGTGACCGGGATCGTGACCGAACGCGGCGTCGTGTCGCCGGTGACCGCCGAAGGCGTCCGCCGCACGCTCGAGGGCTGAGCTCATGCGGCGCGCTGCCTCCGCGCTCGTCGTCGGGCTCGCGCTCGCGCTCGCCGGCTGCGCGGGGCGGTACTTCCAAGATGCGGGCGCCCTGCCCGCACCGCCCCAGCATCGCCTCGCCGAGTGGCCCTGGCAGGAGTATTGGACCGGCATCGTCTTCAACGGGAACAAGATCGGGTACGCGCACGTTCAGCTGCGGCCCGCCGGGGGCGGCGAAGAGGTGTTCGAGATTGTCGGGGAGAGCGCGTTCCGCCTGAAGTTCCTCGGTTTCGACAAGCGCATCGCGCTGCGCGCCCGCGACCGGGTGCAGGCCGATCTCGCGCTCGAGTCGTTCGAGTACGCCTATCACATCGATGGGGCCGAGCTCGCGCTCGCCGGCGTGCGGCGCGACGGCGTTCTCCGGGTGAAGGTGACGAACGCGGGGCGCACGAGCGAGCAGGCGTTGCCCACACCCGATGCCGTCTATCCTGCGAGCGCGATCGGGTTGATCCCGGTGGTCCGCGGCCTCGTTCCCGGGGCCGAGTATCGCTACACGGTCTACGTCGGCGAATCACAGCGCCTCGCGGAAGTGCAGCAGCGCGTCGAAGGCTACGAGCGAAGCACGCTCTTCGAGGGCGCGGCGTGGAAGGTCACGACCGACCTCGAGGGTCTGCGCACGACGACCTGGATCGACCGGCTCGGCCGGCCGGTGCTCGAAGTCGGGCTGAACGGGGTGCTGATCGCGGGGCTCGAGGACGAGCGCCGTGCGAAGCGGGATCTCGCCCGGGCCGCGCTTGGACAGGACGAGGCGTTGCTCGAGCTGGGGCTGATCCGGACCGCGACACCGATCGCCGCGCCGCGCGCCGCGACGAGTCTCAAGCTCTCGGTCAGGAGCCCCGCGGCCGGCACGCTGCCGCCGAGCGATCCCAGACAGGATTGCCGCGCGGTCGACGCCGGCGTCGAGTGCGTGCTCCGAAGCGTGCCCATGCCCGCCGGCCCGCGGGAGCCCGCCTACCTCCAGCCTTCACTCGCCGTGCCGAGCATGGATCCGCGCATCGGAGCGCTCGCGGCGTCGATCGTTGCGGGAAAGCCGACCAAGCAGGAGCAGGCGCAGGCCATACTCGACTGGATCGGGCGGAACATCCGCAAGGAGCCGGCGGACGTGTTCTCGGCGCTCGACGTCCTGACGACCGGACGCGCCGAATGCCAGGGCCACGCCTATCTGTTCGCGGCGTTGGCGCGCGCGAGCGGCATCCCCACCCGCGTCGCCAACGGGCTCGTATACTCGGCGGAGCTCAAGGGCTTCGCCTACCACGCCTGGAACGAGAGCCTGATCGACGGGCAGTGGCTCGCGATCGACCCGATGTTCGGCCAGCTCCAGGCCGACGCGACGCACCTCAAGCTGCTTTACGGCGAGAATCTCGGCGACCTTGCGCCGCTCGTGGCGTGGATCGGCACGACGCGAATCGAAATCCTAGAGAGCCGCTGAGATCTCGACCGCCGTGGCGGCGGGTACGAGGTCGAACAGCTCGACGAGGTCGCTGTTGCGCATCCGGATGCAGCCGATCGAGCCGGGCTGGCCCACTTCCATCGTGTCCGGGGTGCCGTGGATGTAGATGTAGCGGCGCATCGTATCCACGTCGCCGAGCCGGTTGAAGCCGACCTCGCAACCGGAAAGCCACAGGATGCGGGTGAGAATCCAGTCGCGGTTCGGATGGCTCGCGGCGAGCTCCGGCGTCCAGATCTCGCCCGTGGGACGACGCCCGACAAACACCGTGTTCACGGGCAGCCCTGCCCCGATCTTCGCCCGGACGACGTGCCGGCCGCGTGGCGTACAGTGGCTCCCACGGAGCTCGCCCGCGCCCTTCGCCGCGGTCGACACCGGGTAGCGCGCGAGCGGCTCGTCGCCCTCACCGAACAGCGTCAGCGCTTGCGCGGGGAGCGACACCTCGATGCGCGGCACGGCCGTCTCACTGGCGCGGCGCGTCGCGGCGCTCGGCGAAGAACCGCCTGAGCACCGCTCCGCACTCGTCCGCCAACACGCCACCCGTCACGGCCGTGTGATGATTGAGGCGAGGTTCGGCGAACAGGTCGACCACGCTGCCGCAGGCGCCGGTCTTCGGGTCGGTCGCGCCGAACACCAGCCGCCGCAGGCGCGCCTGCATGATCGCCCCGGCGCACATCGGGCACGGCTCGAGCGTGACGTACAGATCGCAGTCCGGCAGGCGGTAGTTGCCCAGCGCGTGCGCGGCATCCCGCAGGGCGGCGATCTCGGCGTGCGCGGTGGGGTCATGGCCCTCGATCGGGGCGTTGCACCCGCGCCCCACGATCTTCCCGTCGGCGACGACGACGGCGCCGACGGGCACCTCGCCCTGCCGCTGCGCCTCCTCGGCGAGCGCGAGCGCGGCGCGCATCCAGTGCGCGTCCTGCTCTTCGCCCTCGCTCATTCCCACTCGATCGTCGCCGGCGGTTTACTCGACACGTCGTAGACGACGCGGTTGATGCCGCGGACCTCGTTGATGATGCGGTTCGCGACTTTCGCCAGCAGCTCCGGCGGCAGCGGCGCGACGTGCGCCGTCATGAAGTCGGTGGTCTCGACCGCGCGCAAGCTCACCACGTGCTCGTAGGTACGGACGTCGCCCATCACGCCGACCGACCGCACGGGCAGGAACACCGCGAACGCCTGCGCCGTCTTCTCGTACCAGCCCGCCGCGCGCAGCTCCTCGATGAAGATGGCGTCGGCGCGGCGCAGCAGGTCGGCATACTCGCGCTTCACCTCGCCGAGGATTCGCACCCCCAGCCCCGGTCCGGGGAACGGGTGGCGGAACACCATCTCCCGCGGCAGGCCGAGGGCGAGGCCCAGTTCCCGCACCTCGTCCTTGAAGAGGTCGCGCAGCGGCTCGAGCAGCCTGAGGTGCAGGGTTTCCGGCAGGCCCCCGACGTTGTGGTGGGACTTGATCGAGTGTGCCTTCTTGCTCTTCGTGCCCGCGGACTCGATCACGTCGGGATAGATCGTCCCTTGAGCCAGCCATTTCGCCTGCGGGAGCTTCGTCGCCTCCTCCTGGAAGACGTGCACGAACTCCCGCCCGATGATCCTGCGCTTCTCCTCCGGATCGGCGACGCCGGCAAGTGCGCGCATGAACCGCCCGGAGGCCTCGACCAGGTGCACCTTGACGCCGAGATGACGTGCGAAGGTCGCCATGACCTGCTCGGCCTCGTTGAGCCGCAGAAGTCCGGTGTCGACGAAGATGCACGTCAGGCGCTCGCCGATCGCGCGATGGATGAGCGCGGCGGCGACCGAGGAATCGACGCCGCCGGACAGGCCGAGGACCACCTCGTCCTTCCCGACCTGCGCCCGGATGCGCTCGACCGCTTCGCCGACGTAGTCGGGCATGTTCCAGTCCGCGCGGGCGCCGCAGATGTCGCGCACGAACCGCTGCAGGATCGCCCTTCCCTGCCTGGTGTGCGTGACCTCAGGGTGAAACTGCACCCCGTAGAGCTGCCGCGTCTCATCGGCCATCCCGGCGATCGCGCAGGAATCGTTGCTCGCGATCACCTTGAACCCCGGCGGCAGCTCGATCACCTTGTCGCCGTGGCTCATCCAGACGTCGAGCAGGCCGTGGCGCTCGCCGTTCACCCGGTCCTGGATGTCCGCCAGCAGCCGCGAATGACCGCGCGCCCGGACCTCGGCATACCCGAACTCGCGCACTTTCGAACCCTCGACCTTGCCGCCGAGCTGCTCGGCCATCGTCTGCATGCCGTAGCAGATGCCGAGGACCGGCACGCCGATGTCCCAGACCGCCTGCGGTGCACGCGGCGCCGCGTCCTCGTACACCGAGGACGGCCCGCCGGAGAGAATGATCCCGCGCGGCGCGAACGCGCGCACGAACGCATCGGCGACGTCGTGGGGATGAAGCTCGCAGTAGACGTGGCTCTCGCGCACCCGGCGCGCGATCAGCTGCGAGTACTGGGCGCCGAAGTCGAGGATGAGGATCTTGTCGTGCGTCACTCGACCTGGTAGTTCGGGGCTTCCTTCACGATCTGGACGTCATGGACGTGCGACTCGCGCACGCCCGCGCCAGAGATCTCCACGAACTCGGCGCGCGTCCGCAGCTCGTCGACGCTCGCACAGCCGACGTAGCCCATGCTCGCCCGCACGCCTCCGACCAGCTGGCTGATCACGCCCACCACCGAGCCCTTGTACGGCACCCGTCCCTCGACCCCTTCGGGTACGAGCTTGTCGGCATTCATCGCCGGATCCTGGAAGTAGCGGTCGGCCGCACCCAGCTGCATTGCCGCGAGCGATCCCATGCCGCGATAAGACTTGTACGACCGGCCCTGGAAGAGCTCGATCTCGCCCGGAGACTCCTCCGTGCCGGCGAAGAGCCCCCCGATCATCACGCAATGCGCACCCGCCGCCAGCGCCTTGGGGATATCGCCCGAGTAGCGAATGCCGCCGTCCGCGATCGTCGGGACGTTCGTCCCGGCCAGCCCTTCCGCGACGTTGACGATCGCGGTGATCTGCGGCACGCCCACCCCGGCGACGACCCGCGTCGTGCAGATCGAGCCCGGGCCGATGCCGATCTTGACGCCGTCCGCGCCGTGATCGACGAGGGCGCGCGCACCGGCTGCGGTCGCCACGTTCCCGCCGACGATCTCCGTTTTCGGGAAATTGGACTTGATCCACTTCACCCGATCGAGCACGCCCTGCGCGTGCCCGTGCGCCGTATCGACGACGAGGAGATCCGCTCCGGCTTCGACCAGCGCCGCGACCCGCTCCTCGGTGCCCTCGCCGACCCCGACTGCGGCGCCGACGCGGAGCTTGCCCTGCTCGTCCTTGCACGCGTTCGGGTGCTCGCTCGCCTTGAGGATGTCCTTCACCGTCATCAATCCGCGCAGCTCGAAGTCGCCGTTCACCACCAGCACGCGCTCGAGGCGATGCTTGTGCATGAGGGTCTTCGCCTCTTCGAGGGTCGCGCCTTCGCGGACAATGATCAGTCGATCGCGAGGCGTCATGATCGAGCGCACCGGCTGGTCCAGGCGCGTCTCGAACCGCAGGTCGCGGTTGGTGACGATGCCGACGACGCGCTTGCCTTCGACGACCGGAAGCCCGGAGATCTTGTGCGTCTCGGTGAGCGCTTTCACCTCCCGCACCGTCATGTGGGGCGGGATCGTGATCGGGTCGCGCACGACGCCCGACTCGTAGCGCTTGACCTTCAGCACCTCCGCGGCCTGGGCCTTGGGCGGGAGGTTCTTGTGGATGATGCCGATCCCGCCTTCCTGGGCGATCGCGATCGCGAGCCGTGCCTCGGTGACCGTGTCCATCGCCGCCGCGACCAGCGGGATGTTCAGCGCGATGTTGCGGGAGATCCGGGTCTTGAGGGAAACGTCGCGCGGCAGAACGGTCGAGTGGTCGGGAACCAGCAGGACATCGTCGAACGTCAGCGCCTTGGTGATCGCTCGCATGGCAGATAGGCGGCGCAAAGGCGCATTATACGCGCCGGAAATCACGGCGGTAAATTCGCCGCAGCGCGATCGACGCCGTAATTGACGGACCTGGTGAAACCGGCTAGGGTCAAGATACCCGTGCCAAGGACAATGTCATGAGCCTGGTCCGCACCTTTCTCGCGCTCGCGGCCGCGGCCGTCGTCGCCGCCCCGTCCCTCGCACAGCAGCTCTACAAGTACACCGGGCCGGACGGCAAGGTGCAGTACTCCGATCGTCCTCCCCCCGAAGGACAAAAAGCGGAAAAAATCACGGGCCGCTCGAGCACCGTGTCACCCTCCACGTCCGCCGCGGCCGCCGGCAGCGACGGGGCGAAGTCGGGCGCACCGAAGTCGCTCGCGGAGCAGGACCAGGACTTCCGCAAGCGCCGCCTGGAGGCCCAGGAGAAGGCGAGCAAGGACTCGAAGCTCGCGGAGGAGAAGCGCGCTCGGGACGCCAGCTGCGCCGCCGCGCGCCGGCAGCTCTCGGGGCTCCAGTCCGGCGCCCGCGTCGCGAGGATCAACGAGCAGGGCGAGCGGGAGTTCCTCGAGGACAACGGCATCCAGCAGGAGACCCAGCGGCTCCAGCGCGAGATCGACACCGGCTGCAAGTGAGCCGGAGCTAGCGCCCGGCCCGCGCCGCGCGGCGGCGCCGGGCCTCGTTCGGGTCGGCGACGAGAGGGCGCAGGATCTCCACCCGGTCGCCGTCGCCGAGACGGGCGCCGAGCGTCACGAGCCGACCGTGGATTCCGACCCGGTTCCGGGTCAGGTCGATTTCCGGGAACTCAGCGAGCACCCCGCTCCTGGCAACGGCGTCGCCGACCGTCGCGCCTTCCGCGAGCTCGAGCATGTAACGCACCTGCCGGTCAGGCGTCGCGTAGACGACCTCGATCTTCAGCATCGCCGCGCGGCCGCGACCGCATCCGCCCGCCGGACGAAGGCGTCGACGAAGGTGTTGGCGATG
>Ga0209342_10008175_pt1 | contig 10490 bp, 8 predicted proteins | sample RifCSP16_2_FD_184023 | JGI IMG/M metagenome (GOLD analysis project Ga0209342, IMG submission 184023) | Soil microbial communities from Rifle, Colorado - Rifle CSP2_sed 16_2 (SPAdes) (version 2) | ecosystem: Environmental > Terrestrial > Deep subsurface > Rock core/Sediment | place: Rifle... | reverse complement strand
GCTGCACGGCGTGATCATGATCTTCCTCTTCATGATCCCGGCCATCCCCGGCGTCTTCGGCAACTTCTTCCTGCCGCTCATGATCGGGGCGCGCGACGTCGCCTTCCCCAAGCTGAACCTCCTCTCAGTCTACCTCTACCTCGTGGGCGCGGCGATCGCGCTGTACGGGATGGTCCACGGTGGCGCCGACACCGGCTGGACCTTCTACACGCCCTACAGCACGACCACGGTGACGAAGGTCGTCCCCATCCTGCTCGGCGCCTTCGTCCTAGGCTTCTCCTCCATCGTCACCGGCCTCAACTTCATCGTCACCATCCACACGCTGCGCGCACCCGGCGTCGGCTGGATGAAGATGCCGCTCTTCGTCTGGTCGATCTACGCGACGAGCATCATCCAGATCCTGGCGACGCCCGTGCTCGGCATCACGCTGCTCCTGGTCGCGTTCGAGCACGCCTTCGGCTTCGGCGTCTTCGACCCGGCGCGCGGCGGCGATCCCATCCTCTTCCAGCACCTGTTCTGGTTCTACTCGCACCCGGCGGTCTACATCATGGTCCTGCCCGCCATGGCGGTGATCTCGGAGGCGATCCAGGCCGCCGCCCGCAAGAACATCTTCGGCTATAGGGCGGTCGCCTTCAGCTCGCTGGGCATCGCCTTCGTCGGGTTCTTCACCTGGGGCCACCACCTCTTCACCTCGGGGCAGTCGACCCTCGACGCCGGCATCTTCGGCGTCCTCTCCATGTTCGTGGGCATCTTCACCGCCATCAAGGTCTTCAACTGGACGGCGACGCTCTACCGGGGCTCGGTGAAGTTCACCACATGGTTCGCCTACTTCTGCGGCTTCCTCTTCTTCCTCGTCTTCGGGGGGATGACCGGGATCGCGCTCGCGACGGTCGCGCTCGACGTGCACTGGCAGGACACCTACTTCGTGGTGGCGCACTTCCACTTCATCATGGTGGGGAGCGTCATCATGGCCTGGCTGGCCGCCCTTCACTACTGGTGGCCGAAGATGTTCGGGCGCATGTACAGCGAGGGGTGGGGGCTCGTCTCCTCGGTCCTCATCATCCTGGGGTTCAACGCCACCTTCATCCCGCAGTTCCTGCTCGGGAACTACGGCATGCCGCGCCGCTACTACTCCTACCCGGAGCGCTTCTGGCCGCTCAACGTGGCGTCGACGGCGGGCGCGTCGCTCCTCGCCTTCGGCTTCCTCATCATCCTCGTCTACCTGCTCGTCTCGCTGAAGCACGGTCGCGTCGCGGGACCCAACCCGTGGGGCTCGCGCGGGTACGAGTGGATGACGCTCTCGCCGCCTCCGCCCGAGAACTTCCTAGAGCAGCCGACGTACCCCCGCCCCCCCCACGACTACAGCGACCTCGGCGCCGCGGAGGTGACGCATGCGACCTGAGGCCTACGTCGCGCACCACTTCCCCAATCTCCAGCAGCAGGAGCACGCGGCGCGGCTCGGGATGTGGCTCTTCCTGGCCACGGAGCTCCTCCTCTTCGGCGGGCTCTTCACCGTCTACTCGGTCTACCGGTTCCTCTTCCCGGAGACCTTCGTCGCGGCGAGCGGTCTCCTCGACGTGAAGCTCGGGACGCTCAACACCGTCGTCCTCATCACCTCCAGCCTCACCGCCGCGCTCGGGCACCACCTCGCCCAGCACGGCCGGGGGCGGGCCGCGGCGCTCGCGCTCGCCGCCACCCTCGTCCTCGCGCTCGGGTTCCTGGTCGTCAAGGCGTTCGAGTGGACGCACGACTTCCACGAGGGCCTCCTGCCGGGCCGCTACTACTCCTACCGGGAGCTGACGACGCCGGGTGCCCCCATGTTCTTCGTCGTCTACTTCCTCCTCACCGGGCTGCACGGCCTGCACGTCATCCTGGGCATGTGCGTCCTCGGCGTGCTCATGGTGCTCGCCTGGCGCGGGTCCTACGACCACGGCTACTCGACCCCGATCGAGCTCGGCGTCATGTACTGGCACCTCGTGGACCTCATCTGGATCTTCCTCTACCCGCTCCTGTACCTGATCTGAGCCAGGCCCATGACGACACGCAAGGTGAAGAACTCGCTCGAGGAGCACGCGCGGGTGGGGCGCGCCCGCGCCGGCCGGTACTGGATCGTGTGGGCGGCGCTGCTCGTGCTGACGGTCGCCACCTACGCCCTCTCGCGCCTGCACCTCGAGCATCCATGGGGCCTGGTGGTGGCGCTCTTCATAGCGTCCGCGAAGTCGGCGCTGGTGGTCCTCTTCTTCATGCACCTCTGGGATCACGGCGGGGCGAACCGGCTCGTCTTCGGCACCTCCGTCTTCTTCGTGGTGCTCCTCATCGGCCTCGTCGTGCTCGACAACGCCACCCGCTTCGTGCTCGCGAACCCGGGGCGGGGCGCGACGCTCTCGCGCGAGCCTCCCGGTCCCGACATCCTGTCGCCGCGCTTCCCGCCCGAGCCGGCGGCGCCGGGAGGGTTTCCGGGGGGAGAGCGGGGGCGCTAGCCCCGACCACCAAGGGTGATGCCACCGCACGCCCCACGGCGCGCTGCGGCCAGCGGGCGCCCGATCAAATTGAGGCGAGTGTGGGGGCGGTTCCGAGGCACCGGCTCCGGCGTGGCGCGTGCTCCGGCCGCTGGTGCTCCGCGGCGCACCGCGGTGGGCGCGGCCGCGGCGCGCGACACGGGAGTCCGTGGGCGCGTCTCGCGAACTCGGTCGCTACGGGGCCCACGGAGCCCGCGTGCGGCCCGCTCCCTCAGACAGCGCTCGCCGCGCGCGCGGGACCATCGGCGCGCCGCGGCACCCGTTGTGCGTCGTGTGCGCCGCTTCGCGAGGCGGCCTCCGCCCGCGCCTCGCCTGCGCCGGTGCCCTGAGGCGCTCCTGCATGTTCGTGGCGTCAGGCGGCCAGAGTGCAGCCTTTGGGGGTCACGTCGAGGCGAAGCGGTCCATGTCCCTCGTCTCGTAGCGGGCGTACCGAAAGTGCTGCCGCCGCCCCCGCACGCCCGCGGGGCCTCGGTGAGGGTGTTCCAAGTCAGGCGCGCGGCCACAGCCCCCGTTCCCCGGCCCTTCCCGAGATGGGGTATCGTCGAAACAGGGCGAGGTCGCGGTCGTTGCGGCATTGGTTGAGGCCTTCGCCGCTCGACCGCCCGGCGGGGAGGAGACCGAATGAGCGTCACCGAAGCAGCACGCGCCCTGCTCCAGGAGGTACTCGAGCACCTTCTTCGCCCCGAAACCGGTCAGTTCCCGCCGGTCGAGGCGTTCCGGCTCAGCCACGAGTCTCAGCGCTCCCTCCTCGACGAACTCATCTCGAGTCAGTACCTGAAGCTTGACGGCAGCCGGTACGCCCTCACCCTGAATGGGCTCCGCGCGTGCGGTTCGAGCGAGGCGAAGGGTGAGATCGAGGCCTGCGATGCGCTCCTGCCGGTGCTCAAGGACGCCTATCGGGCGGACCCGGGGAAGACCTGGTCCGTGGGGGAACTCGCGCAGCGCGCGGGGCGCAGAGCGCCGGAGGTGGCGAGGGAGCTCACGTCCCTCCTCGAGCTTCCCATCATCAGCTACTCGGGGCGCGATCAGACGACCTGGCTCGTCGAGGCGGTCCAGTTCGCGGAGAGCATTCTAGACGCGGAGCCCCTGGGCTGGCCTGACGATGACGCCGTGGCCCCCGAAACCGGGGAACGTGACGGACCGCACATCGAGACGATCGAGATCAGCGGCTATCGACCGTTCGACCAGTTCCAGGCCGGACCGAGGGACCTGACGGTCATTATCGGTGCGAATGCGAGCGGGAAGTCGAGCTTGTTCGATTTCCTCCGGTTCGTGAGTTTCGCAGCCTCGAACCCGCTGCCACCCGAGATCGACCCCCTTTCCGTAGGCAAGACGCTCTTCCACATCGGCGGGCCCGAGCGGATCGACATGGCGTTGGTCATCGACCACGGTCAGCGGAAGCCGCTCCGGTACGAGGTCGAGATCCACGGACCCGTCGGCACGCCGAAGATCGTTCGCGAGAGGCTCGCGACCACCGAGCCGTTGACCAAGGGGGAACGCGCGCCCTTCATCTTCCTGGACTTCCGCGGCGGCAGGGGAGTGGTGCGCGATCAGGTCGAGCGCAAGCTGAAGCGGCCGGAGTGGACGGTGCAGCCGAACGAGCTGGCGCTACGGCGTGCCCTCGACCCCACGCTCGTGACCCTGTCGAAGTTCCAGAGCTTCCTTTCCTCGTGGCGCTTCTACTCGGGCTTCGACGTGTCGGGTGCGCTCAGGCGGCCGGTCCCGACCGAGCCCGAGCCGACCCTGGCCGAGGATGGCTCGAACCTCAGCGCCGTCCTCTTCTCGCTGATGACCGAGCATGTCGATGCCTGGCAGGAGCTCGAGACGCACCTGAGGTCGGCGATCCCCGGGTTCACGTCGCTCAAGGTGAAGGCGAGCGGTGGCCCCGGCACCGTCATCGGCGTATGGCGGGAGCAGGGAGTCGAAGGCGAGCTCAATTTTGCGGACCTCTCCGATGGAACGCTGCGGTTGCTCTGCTTGGCGACCCTCTGCTTGGCGCCCTCGATCCCTCCGCTCGTGTGCATCGACGAGCCGGAGCTCGGGCTCCATCCTCGGGTCCTTCCGATGCTCGCCGGCCTCCTGCGGCTCGCTTCCGCGCGCAGCCAGGTTCTCGTGGCCACGCACTCGCCGTACCTGCTGGCTCAGTTCAGCCTCGACGAGATCGCGGTCATGCGGAAGGAGAACGGGCGAGCCGTGTTCATCCGTCCCGGAACGAGCGCCGCGCTTCGGCGCGAGGTCGAGGAGCTCGGAGGTGAGGCGCTCGCCCAGCTCCACATCTCCGACGAACTCGAGGTCCGGCCGTGAAGGTTCTGGTCTACGTGGAGGGACCGTCCGATCGAGACGCGTTGCGGGGTCTGCTCAGGCCAATCATCGCCACCGGTCAGCAGCGTGGTGTGGGGATCACCTTTCACCCGCTGAACGGCAAGGCCGCCCTGCTCGACAGCTGCGGTCGGAAGGCAGCAGATCACCTCGCCGAGCACCCGGACGATTGGGTGTTCGCGCTTCCGGACCTCTATCCGATGTCGGCTTACGACGGCACTCCGAACGCCCACCGGTCATTCGCCGAGCTCGAAAAGCTCCTCAGAACGCAGTTTCTTGATCGGGCGGCGAGGCTCGGCATGGCGCCCGCGGTGCACAGGCATTTCCGGGTTCACTGCTTGAAGTACGACCTCGAGGGGCTGCTCCTCGCGGTGCCGGAGGAGCTGCGCATGCGCCTCGGGACCACCGACGCCCTGCGCGGCCGCTGGCGAAATCCCGTGGAGGACCAGAACGACCAGCAGCCCCCGAAGCGGATCGTCGAGGCCCTGTTCAGCAAGTACCGAAGGAAGGGGCGCTACGTGGACACCCTCGATGCGCCCTGGATTCTGAGCCGCGCCGCGCTCGAGGCGGTGGTCGCGACGTGCCCCCAGCGCTTCGCGCCGTTCGTCTCCGAGCTCCGACAGCTCGCAGAAGAGAGGACCTTGACGTGAGGAGTTGCGCCCCGTTCGTTCACGCGGTGCGCCGCCACCGGCCGATGACCAAGTCGGAGACCACGTCCGTGACCGTCTCCCGAAGCCCGCACCCGTACCGTGCCCGTTCCCGGAAACGAACCCGCTCCCGGTCTCGCCCCCGGCCATGGGATCCGTCGCTGGCGATCTCCCTCGCCACAGGACTACGCGCCGCCGCCCCCGACCTCCGCGAGCGCCTGGTCGATCACGTCGCACGCGCGATCGATCTCGGCCTCGCCGATCAGCATCGGCGGCGCGATCCGGACCGTGTTGCCGTACAGGCCGCCCCTGCCGACCAGCAGCCTGCGCCGCTTGCAGGCCTCGGCGAACGCGGTGGTCGCCGCAGGCGCCGGCTTCCTCGTGCCGCGGTCCTCGACCAGCTCGAGCGCCTGCATGAGGCCCATGCCGCGGACGTCGCCGACCAGCGGGTGCCGGTCCTTGAGCGCGTCGAGCCGCGCGCGCAGCCGCGCGCCGAGCGTGGCTGCCCTGTCGGGGATCCGCTCGTCGGCCATCACCGCCATCGTCGCGGCGGCGGCGGTCGCCGAGATCGGGTTGCCGCCGAAGGTCGAGATGCTGCCGGCGGTGAACGCGTCGGCGATCTCGGCCTTCGCCACGGTCGCGCCCATCGGGTAGCCGTTGGCGATGCCCTTGGCGTACGAGACCAGGTCGGGCTCGACGCCCCAGTGCTCGATGCCGTTCCAGCGCGTGCCGGTGCGGCCGAACCCGGTCTGCACCTCGTCGCACACGAACAGGCCGCCGTGCTCGCGCACGATGCCGACCGCGATCCGGAAGTACTCCGGCGGCGGCGTGATGAACCCGCCGACGCCGAGGATCGGCTCGGCGAAGAACGCCGCCGGCCGGCCGGTCGTGCAGGTCGCGATCAGCTCCTCGAGGTCCTGCGCGCAGCGTACGCCGCACGACGGGTACGACAGGCCGTGCGGGCACCGGTAGCAGTACGGCGCCTGCGCGTGCACCGTGCCCGGCACCTGCGCCGGCAGCGCGCGGTACCTCGCGTGCCCGGTGTTGGTCATCGCGGCCAGCGTGCGCCCCGAGTACGAGTGGCGCAGCGCGATCACCTCGGTCGTCCCGGTGAAGATCTTCGCCAGCACGAGCGCGGTCTCGTCGGCCTCGGTGCCGCTGTTCGAGAAGAAGACCTTCTGCTTGCCCTCGATCGGCGAGATCTGGACCAGCCGCTCGGCGGCGTCGACCTGGGCCGGGATCGGGTAGAGCGCCGACGTGTGGACCAACTTCTTCGCCTGCGCCACGACCGCTTCGGTGACCCGCGGCTCGGCGTGGCCGAGCGACACGGTGAGGATGCCGCCGAAGAAGTCGAGGTACTCGGTCCCCTCGACGTCCCACAGCCGCGCGCCCTCGCCGCGCTCGAACGCGATCGGCTCGTCGTAGTAGGTCGCGACGCAGGGGAACAGGAGCTCCTTCTGCTTCGCGGCGACCTCGCGATTGGTGGTCATGACGCGCCGCCGGCGCCGTGCGGGGGTGGGGAGACAGCCGGCGGATCCCCCCGGCGCTCGCCGCTCCAGCGCCGGAGCTCGTCGATGAACGCCATCACCGCGCGCGAGGGTTGAGATCCGCTCCAGGTGACGAGGACGACGCGCCGGGTGAGGACGGGCTGGAGGGGGATCCGGGCGAGCCGGGCGCCGGGGTTCTCGTCGCTCACCGTCTCGTTCTCGGTCACCATGTCGGGCAGGAAGGCGACCCCCATGCCGAGCGCCACCATGCGCTTCACGGTCTCCACGTCCTCGCTCGAGACCACGGGATCGACCGCGACGCCCAGCCGCGCGAGGTGGGCGGCGGCGAGCGCTCCGGTGGGCGTGCTGGACGACAGCGCGACGAACGCGACCCGGGCGAGATCCTCGGGGTGAACCCGGGGCAAGGCGCGGAACGGGTGGGAGCGGCCGCACACGAGCGACACGCGCTCCTCGAACAGGGTCTCGTACCGCAGGCGGTGGTCGAGCCGTGGGTCGGCGAGGATCGCGAGGTCCAGCCGGCTGGCGAGCAGGGCGTCGAGGATGCCCTCCGCGTCGCGGTAGAGCACGGTGGGCCGCGCCGCCGGATGCCGCGAGCGCACCGCCCAGAGCAGGCGGGGGAGGAAGTAGACTCCCACGCTGTTCACGGTGCCGATCCGGATCTCGCCCGCCGGCCCTTCCGCCAGCTCCTTCACCGCGTCGCGCGCCTGGCGCACGAGCGCGCTGATCCGCCGCACGTGGCGGAAGAGCAGCTCGCCCGCCTCGGTGGGGCTGATGCCCCCCGGGCGGCGGGAGAAGAGCTGGACGCCGAGATCGGCCTCGAGCTGCTTGATCTGATAGGAGAGGGCGGGCTGCGTGACGTGGAGCCGCGCGGTGGCCCGCTTGAACCCTCCCTCCTCGAACGTCACCTCGAAGCAGCGGAGCCGATAGAGCGTCATCGGCCGGCTGCCGGGGGCAGCGGCGCGGGGGAGCGCCTTGAGCTCCTTCATCGAGGATCTCAAGGATGCAACCTTCGAGGATCTCAAGGGCGCAACCTTCGCACGGTCAGCCGCAGCCCGTGCAAGCGACGGGCGCCCGCTGGGCCGGCCGGTGGGCGGCGGGCGGGCGGCGAGCGGCGCATCAGCGGCCGGCGGGCGGCGCATCAGTGGCCGGCGCCGAGGACCTCGGACGCCACGCGGTCATAGACCTCCAGGTCGCCCTCGGAGAAGCAGCAGAACGTGACGCGCTCGACCCCGGGGCGCTCCGCCAGGGCGCGCCCGACCTCGGCGATCGCGATCTTCGTCGCCCGCTCGATGGGAAACCCGAACGCGCCGGTCGAGATGGCCGGGAAGGCGATGGTCTCGAGGCCGTGCTCGTGCGCGAGCCGCATCGCCGCGCTGTAGCAGCTCCGGAGAAGGTCGTCCTCGCCGTGATCGCCCCCGCGCCAGACGGGGCCGACGGCGTGCAGGACGTGCCGGGCGGGCAGCCGATGGCCTCGCGTCATCTTTACCTCGCCCGCGACGGCGCCTCCGAGCGTCGCGCACTCGTCGCGAAGGCCCGGGCCGGCGGCGAGGTGGATGGCGCCGTCGACGCCGCCCCCGCCGAGCAGCGAGGAGTTGGCCGCGTTCACGATCGCGCCGACCGGCAAGGTGGTGATATCGGCTCGGCGCGTCTCGACGCGGCCGGCCGCGTAAATGGCCATGCCGCTCGCTAGCATCGCCGGCGCGAGCTGGCAAGGGCCCCGTTTGTCACACCTGGGTCAGGCGGCGGCTCGGGGGCGAAGCGACGTCGAAGTCACGGCTAAGCCGCCGGGCGGGAGCGCGGCAACTCGACCACGAAGCGGGCCCCAGGGTTCGGCATGCTCTCCATCCAGATGTCGCCGCCGTGCGCGCGGGCGATCTGGCGTGCGATGAAGAGGCCGAGGCCGAGCCCGCTCACCGCGCGCGGATCGGCGGCGCGCTCGAACGGTTCGAACACGAGCGCCCTGCTCTCCTCCGGGATCCCCGGCCCGCGGTCCTCGACGATGAGCACCGCGCGGTCGCCGTCGCCCGCCACGCCGAGGGAGATGGGACTGCCCCCGCCGTACTTCACCGCGTTGGAGAGCAGGTTCGTCACCACCTGGTCGAGGCGATCGGGATCCCAGTGCCCGGTGACGTCGGGCGAGGTGGAGAGATCGAGGCGGGTCCCCGCGCGCTCCATCTCGCCCGAGAAGCGATCCGCCACCCCCGACGCCAGCTCGCCCAGGTCGACGTCGCGGCGCTCGAGGGAGAGCCTGTCGGCCCGGATGCGGGTGACGTCCAAGAGCTGGGCGACGAGCGTGTCGAGGCGCCTCACCTGCCGCTGCGCGCCGGTGAGCCAGCGGGGCTCTGGCCGCCCGGTGGAGGCCACCTCCCGGGCGGCGAGCTGAAGCTGAAGCTGGAGGGCGGTGAGCGGGGTCTTCAGCTCGTGCGAGGCGATGGACAGGAACTCGTCGCGGATGCGGAGCGCGCCGGCCAGGCGCTCGTTGGCGCGGACCAGATCGTCGGTCATCTGGTTGAAGGCGGTCGCGAGCGTGCCGAGCTCGTCGCGGCGGCTGGCGCCGCTCACCGGGACGATGACCCGCTCGCGGGCGATGCGCTCGGCAGCGGCGGTCATGGCCAGGAGCGGAGTGAGGAAGCGCCGCCGCACGCGGAAGGCGAGCAGCGCCACCGCGGCCGGGCCGGCCACCAGGGCGGCGATGAAGGCCGCGAACGCCTTCGCGCGGCGGGCCTCGAAGTCGGCGACCGTGCCGTCGAGGCGGCGCACGAGCAGACCGCTCAGGTCGGCGAGGAGCGCCGTGGCGCGCTCCGCGGCGAGGTCCCAGCGGACGAACGCGCGCTGCACGGCGTCCTCGTGCCCGCCGAGGGTCGCCCGGAGCAGGTCCCCCTGCGCCTGGCGCTGCACCGCGCGGACGAGGGCCAGCTCCTGCCGGAGGCGGTCGCCGCGCGAGCCCAGATCGAGCGTGGCGATCTGCGACATGGAGCGGTCGCTCTCGCGCTCGATCGCCTCCAGGTCCTCCGCGGAGCGCCCGTGCAGGACGCGCAGCGCGAGCACCGCGCGATCCGCCTCGGCCGAGCGCTGGTTCAGATCGTAGATGAGGTCATTGGCGGTCCGGATGGAGCGCACCTCGCGCCCGAGCTGCTCCGCCTCGCGCGCGAACTCGAGCGCCGAGTATCCCAGCCCCGCCACCGCCAGGAGGCCCAGCGCCACCGCGGGCAATATGAGATCTCGCTCGAGCGAGCGGCGGCGCCCGGTCAAGGCGCGCGCTCCACCGTGACCGCCTCGGGGTCGACGGCCGCGAGCAGCTGGGGGACGAGCAGCCGCCGGAAGCTGGAGGGCGAGGCCTGGCCGCGGTCGTACAGGAGGCCCGCCTGCGAGTACAACGAGTGCACCAGGGCGTTCGAGATCTCGAGCTGCGGGACGACGCGCGCCCATTGCTCGCGCAGCTGCGCCTCGTCCTCGCCCGGCAAGGTCCGGCGCAGGGCGGCGAAGGCGCGCTGCGG
>Ga0209342_10008174_pt1 | contig 10490 bp, 6 predicted proteins | sample RifCSP16_2_FD_184023 | JGI IMG/M metagenome (GOLD analysis project Ga0209342, IMG submission 184023) | Soil microbial communities from Rifle, Colorado - Rifle CSP2_sed 16_2 (SPAdes) (version 2) | ecosystem: Environmental > Terrestrial > Deep subsurface > Rock core/Sediment | place: Rifle... | reverse complement strand
CCGCCGCCGCAGCGTCCACGTCGGCGACGGCGGCCAGCGCGGCGCCGGGGAGGCGCCGCGCCAGGGTCTCGCAGTGGTAGCGCCCCATCACGCCGGCGCCGATAACGCCCACGCGGACTTTCTCGCCCATGCTTCGAACATCATAGGGAGAACGCCGTCCAGGTTCCATCGGTAGCGGCGGCTTGGTGTAACATACGCAGCGAAATGTTGGTCTCCCCACAACGCGGCGGCGTCGGCTTCGTGCTCTCGCACGAGCAGTTCCCGCCGGGCGAGCTGATCGAATACGCGGTGGCGGCGGAGGCGGCGGGGTTCGGCGCCGTCTGGGCCAGCGACCACTTCCACCCCTGGCAGGACGACCAGGGGCACGCCGGCCAGGCCTGGCTCACGCTGGCCGCCATTGGCCAGCGGACGCGCCGCCTCACGATGGGCACCGCCGTCACCTGCCCGATCTACCGCTACAGCCCGGCGATCGTCGCCCAGGCGTTCGCCACCCTCGGCCTGCTCTACCCCGGGCGGGTGTTCCTCGGCGTCGGCACCGGCGAGGCGGTGAACGAGACGCCGGCCGGCGGCGGCTGGGGCCCCTACCCGGAGCGCCTGGCCCGCCTGCGCGAGGCGATCACGCTCATCCGCCGGCTGTGGACCGGCGATTGGGTGACGTCGGCGGGCCCGGCTTTCCCGCTGGCCAACGCCCGCATCTACGATGCGCCAACGGAACCCGTGCCGGTCTACGTTGCCGCGTCCGGCCCGAAGTCGGCGGCGCTCGCCGGAGAGCTGGGCGACGGCTGGATCACGGACGCGACGACGCTGACCGGGCGGCCGGAAACAGGGGCGGCGTTCCGCGCCGCCGCCGCGGCGGCCGGGAAGCATCCCGGCGAGTTGCCGGTCCTGGCCGAGCTGTACGCCGTCGTCGGGGATGAGGCGGAGGCCCTGGCAGTCGCGCCGCTCTGGCAGTTCGGACCGGTGATGGGCGACCTCATATCGGAGCCGGACCCGCGGCAAGTGCAGCGCCGCGCCGCCGAGCTCTCCTCGCCGGAGCGGACGGTCCGCTCCTGGGCCATCGGGCGCGACCCCGCCGTCCACGTCCGGCGCATCGAAGAGCTGTTCGCGGCCGGCGCGACGCAGGTGTACGTCCACTCGGCGCAGCCGGACCAGCGCCGCGTCATCGAGTTCTACGGCCGCGAGGTCCTGCCCGCGCTCGCGCGACCGGATCGCTCCTGATGCACCAGTTCAGCTTCGAATCCGCCGACCCGTTCTTCGACCTGGGCGGCTGGCAGGCCGCGCTCCAGGTCATCACGTTCGAGAACGTCTACGGGCTGGACCCGGAGCTGACTCGCGTCGAGGAGGACGGCGGCCGCCGGACGGTGACGGCGGAGGGGCTGACCTGGGCGGGCGGCCAGCGCCGGCGGGCCGGCCACGCCTGGATCCGCGCCGAGTCGGCACCGGACGGCCTCGAGCTGGTCGCCGGCGCCGAGCACGAGGAGAAGGTGCGCTGCCTCAAGCTCATTCTGCGTGGGCTGCCGGCCGGCAACCTCACCGGCCGCCGCTGGGAGAGCGGCCCCGTACCGCCCGCGGGCACCGTCCTCCGCTACCCGTTCGACGCCCACGCGCCGCTGGCCCTCCACACTCCGCTCGTCTTCCTCTCCGATCCGGCCGGCGGCCGCCTCTACTTCCGCTCGCTGGACAACCGGGTGCGCTGCAAGCGGTTCGCCGTCAACCCCGCCGACGGCGGGCTGACGATGGAGCTGGTCCACGAGGAGGCCGCGCACGAGATGGGGCGCGCGGCGGAGACGCCGCCCTGGCGCGTGGGCCGCTGTGCGGACCCGGAGACCATCGTCAAAGAGCACCTGCGCCACCTGGAGGCGGCCTACGGGCTGCAACCCTGGGAGACCCGGCCCGACGTACCGGCCTGGGCACGTGAGATCGCGCTGGTCGTCTCAATTCACGGGATGCACTGGACGGGCTACGTCTTCAACACCTATCGCGACGTCCTGCACACGCTGGAGTGGGTCTGCCAGCGGATCGAAGGGCGGCGGGTGTTGGCCTTCCTGCCCGGCTGGGAGGGACGCTACTACTGGCAGTACGGCGATTACCGGCCGGAGCCGCTCCTGGGCGGCGAAGCGGGCTTCCGCGAGCTGGCGGAGGGCGCGCGGCGGCTGGGCGTGGCGCTGATGCCGATGTTCGGGGCGAACTGCGCCAACACCGGCCTGCCGGGCTTCGACACCTGGGGCAAGCCCTCGCTGATGCGTTCGGCGAGCGGCCTTGAGCTGCAGGGGAACAAGCCGGACTGGGACGCCTCCCGGGCGAACGACCCGGGCTGGCAGGCCTGGCTGAACCCTGGCGCGCCGGCCTGGCGGGAGCGGCTCCTGGCACAGGTCGGCGGCCTCGTCGGGGGGTACGGGTTGCCGGCCGTCTTCTTCGATACCCACCACTTCTGGGAGAACGACCCGAACCACCCGGTGTACGAGGGTCTCGTCGCGTTGCGGGACGGCCTGAAGGCGCGCTTCCCCGACCTGCTCATCGCCGGCGAGGGCTGGTACGACGCGCTGGGCGCGGTGACGCCCGTATCCCAGGTGGGCGCTACGGCCGCCTGGCCGCAGGCCTTCTCGCGCTACAACCGTACCTTCGGCCACCTGATGTGGGGCGACCCCAGCCGGGCCAGCAGCGGCGTCCACGAGGCAGGGCGCACGGGCTTCGGCCTCGTGCCCACGCCGGCCACTGGTGGCCAACGGTCACGATCGTCGACGGGACGCTGGAGCGGGCGGCGGACAAGGTCGAGCAGGTCATCGAGCAGGCGCAGCGGTACGCCCGCCGCTACCTCCCATAACGCCGGCTGCGGCGGCTCCTTCGATCAACGATTTCGGGATGATTGCTGCCCGTGCATCGCGCGTTCAATGCTTCGCGCGGTCACCGGATACTTCGAATGAACGCGATGATCCTGCGAGTATTCCTCTCGACGCACGAGCATCACACCGAGCATGCACGGCAACATCAAGACGTGTCCGCCTGCGAGCAGGCCGCCGCCCGAGATGAGCCCGCCCCAGAACGGTATGAGGAACAGAATGAAGGGACCGAACATGGCGCCGGCCATCTCCCGGACTCGCGGCCAGCTGTGACCGCGGTAGCGCATCCAGAGCGACATCCCAACGGTCATGTACGTCGCCATTAATAGGGCCCTCAGCGCCGCATAGTGGAGGAGATCGGAGTGCCCGAGGAGGGCAAGGATGGCCGCGACTGACGTTCCCAGGGCGACCATCCCGATGATCATCGCAACGATCATCTCGAGAAAGTGTCGAAGGAAGCGGCCTCTCGATGCGCGCTGATGCACTATGGGCGGGATATCTCCCTTTGACATCGCCTTTTGCCCACCCACGTCGCTTACAGTCATGGCGATCCCTCCCCCTCGTCGGGCGCGGCGCCTGCGCCGCGGCCTCCTGGCGTCCCTCGCCAGTGATGATGCCGCGCCGCCGGCCTGGAGCCGGCAGCGCGGCGATTCCTTTGGGCTATGCTCGGTCTACTTCCAGACGATCTCGGCCGGGTCCCTGGTGTAGGGGCCCAGCACCTCCTTCCACTCGTAGACGATGAGGGTGTCCATCAGCGCCGAGGGTCCGCCCTCGCGCTTCTTCGCCATCTCCGCCTTGAGCGTGCCCAGCGCCTTGTGCACGTCCGGCCCGAACAGCGACTCCAGGTAGCCGGGCGGTATGCGGGCGCCGCCGTCGTTGGCGCTGCCGTCGGGGTTGAGGGGGGCGGGGGCCAGCGGCGGCACGTAGTAGACGTTGGGGTGGGTGCCGAACTCCGGGTGGAGCGGCAGCGCCACCTTCCACTCGTTTACAAGCCGGGCGACCGCGCCGGACTCGTCGTCCAGGAAGCCGATGAACGCGGCGCGTCCCGGACATTGCCGCACACAAGCCGGCGCGACGCCCTGCTCGATGCGGGGAAAGCAGCCGATGCAATGCTGGCTGACGTTCCGCATCTTGTTGAAATAGACCTTCTTGTAGGGGCAGGCGCGGGAGCAGTTCTGCACGCCCTGGCAGCGGCTCTCGTCGCGGAGGACGAGGCCGTCTTCGGGGCGCTTGAACATCGCGTCGTTGGGGCAGACCTCCACGCAGGCGGGGCTGGAGCAGTGGTTGCAGAGGCGGGGCAGGTAGAAGAAGTAGGGGTTGGGCCACTCACCGCCGCCCTCGTCCTCGTCCCAGTTGGGGCCCCAGCGGACCGCGTCGGTAGCGCGGGGGAGGCCGTTCTTGCGCTGCAGGTGGACGCTGCGTCCCTTACCGCCGAAAAGCACTTCCTCGTAGTTGTAGTCCCAGCCGCCGCCGAACTCATCCTCCGTGGGGAGACGGCCCAGCTGCGCCTCGCCGTTCTTGTAGCCACCGCCCATCGTCTCCCAATCGCGTGGCGCGCCCTTGCCGGGCTGGGTGTTCACCGTCATCCACCACATCGGCTCCGTGCCTTCCTCCTCGGTCCACAGCACCTTGCAGGCGACCGAGCAGGTCTGGCAGCCGATGCACTTGTTGAGGTCGAACACCCACGCCAGCTGGCGTTGGCCGTTGCTCTTCTTGCTCTGGGTGGCCATGGTCTCCCCCTTACTTTGCCCGCGCCTCGGCCGGCAGCTTCTCCACGTCGACGCCGACGCCCCGGTCCACCGGCACCGGCTGCCAGTGCCAGGGCCGGTACTTCAGGTGGCCGTAGCCCGCCGCCATGTGCAGCCACTTCACCATCCCCGGCTCCACGTCCGCCTGGCTGTACCACTCGCGGTGCTGGTAGGGCTCGAAGCCGTTGTACAGGATCACCTGCCCCGGCCGTACCGATGGCGACGTCTTCACGCTGATGTTCAGGTGCCCGGCGTCGTTGACGACGCGCACCTCTTCGCCGTTTTCGATCCCCTTCGCCCTGGCGTCCTCCGGGTTCAGGAAGATGAACGGCTCGCCGCGGTGCGTGTTGAGGATGATGTTGTTCGTCATGTTCATGGAGTGGATGCTCCAGCGGGGGTGGCCGCTGGTCAACCGGAACTGGCGGTCGCCGCCGTGGTTGGGGTTCTCCTTGTGCACCGGCAGCTCCTCGCCGCCCTCCAGGAACCAATCGTGGTCGATGTAGAACTGGGCGCGACGGGTGAGCGTGGGGTACGGGACCTTCTCCTCCGTGTGCCAGCGGAACGGGTTATGGGTCTTGTCCGGCTCGATGGTGGAGGCCTGGGCCAGGCCCATGCCGATGAGGCCCCAGCCGGTCCAGCGCACGTGCCCCTTCTCCCGCAGGGTCTCCAGGGTGCTCCCCTCCGGAAGGACACCGTAGACGGCGTTGTCGCGGATCGCCTCGTCGAACTCCGCCTCTTCATCCTCCAGATAGCCGCCCATGGTCATGCGGTCGTAGACGCCGTCCAGGTTAACGGCCTGGCCGCTGCGACTGGTGAACTGGGTGAGGCCGCGCGCTTTGGCGCGCTCCTCCAGCTTCTTGACCAGCATGAGGCCGATCTCTCGGTCCGATTTGGCCACGCCGGGCGGGTCCACCGCCTTGTCGATAAGGACGTAGTTGAGGTGGTGACAGGACGGCATGCCGTTGCCCATCTTCTCATAGTGCTGCGCCGCGGGCAGGATGTAGTCCGAGTGCAGGCCGGTGGTGTTGATGCGGAAGTCGATCGAGACGATCATCTTCAGCTTCGGCCAGAGGTGCTTGAGGAGCATCTCCTGGCCACCGCGGTGGCGCCTCAGCATGTTGCCGCCCGCCTCGACCAGCACTCGCGGCTCTATCTCAGACCAGACCTTGGCGAGGGCGTTGTCCCACCAACCCTTATCCATCGCCTCCTGGTAGTACTCGTCGAAGGTGCGCTTCATCCCCTGCTCCGACCACTCCTTGCGGTTCCAGCGCTCCTTGTAGCCGAACTGGTGGTACCAGAGGAAGGCGGGCGGAACCATAACGCCCTGACCAGCGAGGCGGCCGGCGCCCATCTCCTGGGCTCTATTGAGGATCATCTCCAGGGTCATCGTGGGGTCGTCGGCGCCGAGCATGCGCCGCATGGAGACGAGCTGCCCGTAGACCTCGCGGGCGGCGTCCTGGCCGGGCCGGCCTTTGGCGTTGAGCAGGGCCGAACCGTCGAAGCCGGAGACGGACCAAGAGCGGGTGCCGGTGCCCTGCTTGCCCCAGTTTCCCGTCAGGGCCAGCAGCAGCGCCATCGCCCGCTCCATCAGGTCGCCGTGGTAGTACTTCCCAGAGTTCCAGCCGCTGAAGATCTTTGTCCGTTTGACGGCGGCCTTGCGGGCCACCATCCGGATCAGGTCCGCGTTCACCTCGCAGACCTTGGCCACCGCCTCCGGCTCGTAGTCTTTCAAGCGCTCCCGCAACCGCTGGAAGACGGGCTCCACTTCCACCTCAGTGCCGTCGATGAGCTTGCCCTTGAAGGTACCTTCAAGGGCGGGGTCCACATCGCCCATGGCCAGGGTGCCGCGCGGGGCCGGCACGATCTGATGGGATTTGCTGTCGTACCAGAAGAACTGGTCCTCGCGGTCTCCCGCGTTCACCTCGTTGCCGCGCAGGAACTTGCCGGTATCGGTTCGCATGAGCAGGGAGAGGTCGGTCTGCTCCTGCACGAACCGCTTATTGTACAGCCCCTCGTCTATCACGACTTTGCACATCGCCAGGGCCAGCGCCGCGTCCGTGCCGATCCGCACCGGCAGGTGGTAGTCGGAGTGGATGGTCGAAGGGCTGTAGTCCGGCGCTATCGTGATCACTTCGCCGCCGTTGTAGCGTGACTCCGTCGTGTAGTGGAACCAGTGGATGTTGGTGTAAACGGGGTTGCAGTGCCAGATGAGGGTGAGCTCCGCCAGGAACCAGTCGTCCATGGAGGAGACGGGGTTGAACTTGCCCCAGGTGATGTAGTAGCCAGGGCTCCAGTCCTGGAACTCGGCGTTGCCGTCCGTGAGGGGTGAGCCGATGACGTTCAAGTAGGCGCGGGAGGGGACGGCGCCGGGCTCCGGCGTCATCAGGGTGATGATCGACTCCGGCCCCTGGTCCTGGATGGCGTCCAGCATGGCGTCCGAGATGTCCGTGAGCGCCACGTCCCAGGAAACCGGCTCGAATTTGCCTTCGCCGCGCTCGCCCACGCGCTTCAGCGGCTGCGTCACACGCTCCGGCCCGTAGTGGATGTAGCCCCAGCAGGCGCCCTTCTGGCAGCCCATCGGGTTCATGTCCGGGACGCCCTTCTGGATGACGTCGAACGTTCCCGACTGCTCCTCGCGGATGATCTTGCCGTCGCGGACGTAGACGCGGAACGGGCAGCCGCCGGGGTAGCAGTCTACAGCATGGCTGCCCCAGACGACCTTGTCCCATTTCCACTTGTCGCGATAGCGGTCGGCCCAGGTCTTCTGCTCGGACGCTGCCATACTCCAACCTCCGTTGCTGACAACGACGGAAGTGACCCGATAGCATCTTGGCCGAATTCGGGAGGCGACGCTATCAGGCAGCGCCGCAAACTGCTGTGGTGCTTTGCCCCACCGGCTGCCCTGCCCCGCCCGACAGCGACACGCCCTCCTGAGGGCTACCCCGCCCGGCCGGCCGCCCCGGCCGTCCTCGCGGCGGCCTCGACGCCCCGCTCGCCCTCGCGCAGGAGCCAGACGAGGGCCGCCCCGGTAATGCCGGCAACCACGACGCCCATCGCGAGTCCGGCCGTCACCGAGACTGCGGCGGCGACGGCCACCGGAGTGTCCTCGTTCGTAGGGCTCATGGCGGCGATCACCAGGGTCACGCCGATCGACCAGGCTGCGGCGTTGGCCGGCACCCACCAACCCGCGCGCTCAACGAAGCGCCTCAGGACAAGCCACTGGGCCAGGCCGATGGAGAAGAGGACTCCAGCGCCCGCGGGCGCCAGCGCGACCAGCGGCACGGCCGGATGTACGCCGTCCAGTTGGTCCCAGAAGGCGCCGGGGACCATGGCCAGCGTCCAGGCCGCGCCCCCGCCCAGCGCGGTAGCCCAGGCCCAATCGCGCCAGCGCAGGCCGCGCAGACAACCGCGCAGCGCCAACCACTGGGCCGACCCGAGGACCACCCCTTCCGCCGTCCCCGCCGCGATCATCACGCCGAACAGCCCCGCCGCGGGGAAGCCGAGGCCCCAGGCCAGCGCCCCGGCGACGCCGGGCACGCTGAACGCGGCGAACTCGCCCAGAGTGGTAGCGACAGTCCAGCGGCGCCACACCTCCCACCACCGGCCCGCCGGCGGCTCAGGCATCGCCACCGTCCAGGCTGATGCGTATGGCGGATAGCCGGCGGGCTATCGCGCCCTACCGCCGGTTAGCCGCCTCGCAACCAGCTTTCGCAGCTCCTCCGCGGCCAGGAACAGCGGCGGGAAAGCGGCCAGCACCGGCCAGAACCGCGGCTCCAGCGGCTCCAGGTCGAACACCTCGCGCAGCGGCGGCACGCCGATCACGGCCACCAGGAGCCCGACCTCCGCCGCGACGCCCCACAGCAGGGCGCGGTTCGTCAGGAAGCCCAGACGCAGGATGGACTCGCGGTCGCTGCGGCAGGCGAAGGCGTTTGCCACCTGGCAGGCGACGATCCCGGCCAGCGTCATCGTCGTCGCCTGGCGGTAGAGCGGGCCTTCGTCGACAAAGCGATCGAACCAGGCGCCGCTGAAGTCGCGCTGCACGTAGAAGTACCCGGCCAGGCTCAGGACGGCCGCCAGCATGCCGAGGAACCCCAGGGCCCGCAGCAGGAGCGCCCGGCTCACCATTCGCTGGTCCGTGGGGCGCGGCGGACGCTCCATCACGCCGCGCTCGGCGGGATCGACGCCCAGCGCCAGGCCGGGGAAGATATCCGTCCCCAGGTCGACCAGCAGCACCTGGAGCACCGTGAGCGGCAGAGGCACGCCGGCGAGGACGAACAGCACGAAGGGGGCCGCCTCGGCGGCATTGCTTGTCAGGAAGTAGGTCAGGAACTTCCTGATGTTCTCGTAGACGCCCCGCCCTTCCTCCACGGCGCTGACGATCGTGGCGAAGTTGTCGTCCATCAGCACCATGTCCGCGGCCTCGCGCGCAACGTCCGTCCCCGTCCTACCCATCGCCACGCCGATGTCGGCCGCCTTCAGCGCCGGCGCGTCGTTCACACCGTCACCCGTGACGGCCACCACCTGGCCCAGCCTGCGGTACGCCTCCACCAGCCGCAGCTTGTGCTCCGGCGCCACCCGCGCGAACACCGCCGGCTGCACCTCCGCCAGGAAGCGGTCCAGCGCCGGGTCGTCGAGGGCGTCGAGCCGGGCGCCGGTCACCGCCTCCGCTCCCTCCCCCGCGATTCCGGCCTGCCCCGCCACAGCAAGGGCGGTGTGGGCGTGGTCGCCGGTGAGCATGACGACACGGATTCCGGCGTCGTGACAGCGGGCGACGGCCGCCGGCACCTCCGGCCGCAGGGGGTTCTCCAGGCCGACGGTCCCCAGGAAGACAAGGTCGCGCTCCGCCTCATCAGCATCCACAAGGCGCCCGCGGTCGGCTAGCGCCCGGTAGGCGAAGGCGAGCACGCGCAGGCCGGCGTCCGTCATGGCGTTGGTGCGCTCCATCAGCTCCGCGCGCCGCTCGTCGTCCAGGGGCCGTGGCTCGCCGTCCCTCAGTTCGGCGGCGCAGCGGGCCAGGGTCTCGGCCGGCCCGCCCTTCACGAACAGCGTGTGACCGCCGTCGCCGCGGTGCAGGGTCGACATGCGACGCCGCTCCGCGTGGAAGGGGAACTCGCGGACGCGCGGCCAGCGGAGGCGCTCGTCGTCGGGGTCGAGCCCGCCCTTGATGGCCAAGACGAGGAGCGCCTCGTCCAGCGGGTCGCCAACGCCGCCGCGGTGGCGGTGGGCGTGGGGCGGGATGCCGTTGTTGCAGAGGACGCCGCAGCGCAGGAGCCAGGTCAGCGCGGGGCCGTCGCCGGCCGCCTGTGCGCCCACCGCCCGCACGCCGCCGCGCAGCCGGTAGCCGCGACCGGTCACGGTGTAGTGGGCGTCGCCGGCCCAGAGCTGGCGGGCCGTCATCTCGTTGATCGTTATCGTCCCCGTCTTATCGGTGCAGATCACGTTCGTCGAGCCCAGCGCCTCGACGGAGGAGAGACGCTTGATGATAGCGTTGCGGCGGCCCATCCGCTGGACGCCCAGGGCCAGGGCGAGGGTCACGGTAGGCAACAGCCCCTCGGGGATGATCGCCACCAGGATGCCGACGCCGAACAGGAAGCTGTCCCTGGTCGACAGCCGCTCCGTGGTCGAGCCGGCGAGGAAGAAGACGACGCCGATCGTGATGGCCACAGCGGCGATGGCCCGCGCCGTCGTGGCCAGCTCCCGCTGGAGGGGACTGGGCTCCAGGTAGAGCCGATGCGTGAGGGCCGCGACCTTCCCGAAGACGGTGTCCGCCGCCGTCGCGAACACCACACCTTCGCCCGTACCCTCCAGCACCGTCGTGCCGGCGAGCACACAGTTCGGCGCGTCCGCGAGGACGGCCGCCTCCGCGCGCTCCGCCCACCGCTCCACCGGCTCCGACTCGCCG
>Ga0209342_10008173_pt1 | contig 10492 bp, 12 predicted proteins | sample RifCSP16_2_FD_184023 | JGI IMG/M metagenome (GOLD analysis project Ga0209342, IMG submission 184023) | Soil microbial communities from Rifle, Colorado - Rifle CSP2_sed 16_2 (SPAdes) (version 2) | ecosystem: Environmental > Terrestrial > Deep subsurface > Rock core/Sediment | place: Rifle... | reverse complement strand
CCCTTCGCCGGCGCCGAAGTGGCGGAATTGGCAGACGCGCACGTTTGAGGGGCGTGTGGGGCAACCCGTGGGGGTTCGAGTCCCCCCTTCGGCACCATTCACCTGGGCTGGGCACCCGGTCTGACGACACGCCCAGCCCCGCAGGAATCGTGCGCCGCTTCGTCTTCCGCGCCCGATCTCCGCTCCTGCCGTCGCGCGGTGGCCATGCCTTCGGCGCGGCCGGTCAGGACCTCGGGCTCCCGTGAAGCGGGAGCCCTTCTTGTGGCATAATGAATCGGGTAAAGGGAACGCGCGCCATGGGGATTTCGCTCCCCCTCCTGGAAACTCCTCTCCACCCTAGCCCGAGGAAGCCGGACTGGCTCAAGGTCCGGGCTCCGGGCGGGCCCCGCTATATCCGTCTCAAGGGCCTCCTGCGGGAGTGGAACCTCCACACCGTGTGCGAGGAGGCCCACTGCCCGAACATCGGCGAGTGCTGGGAGGATCTCACCGCCACGTTCATGATCCTCGGCGACGTGTGCACGCGGAACTGCGGGTACTGCGCGGTGGCTCACGGTCGGCCCGTGTGGGAGGATCGCGAGGAGCCGGAACGCGTGGCCCGGGCAGTCAAGGCACTGGGCCTGGAGCACGTGGTGGTCACGTCGGTGAACCGGGACGATCTGGCCGACGGAGGCGCCGCGGTGTTCGCGGCGACGGTGCGCGCCATCCGCCGCGAGGCGCCGGGCTGTCGGGTGGAGGTGCTGGTCCCGGACTTCCAGGGCTCCGCGGAGGCGCTCCAGACCGTCCTCGACGCCCGGCCCGACATCCTCAATCACAACATCGAGACAGTGCCGCGCCTCTACAAGGTCGCGCGTCATGGCGGTAGGTACGAGCGGAGCCTGGAGCTATTCCGCCGGGCGCGTCGGGCCGCTCCCGACCTGCTCACCAAGTCCGGCCTCATCCTGGGGCTCGGCGAGGAGCATGAGGAACTGCTGGCCACGCTGAGCGACCTCCGCGCCGCCGACGTGAACATCCTCACGCTCGGTCAGTACCTCCGCCCGTCCCCGCAGCACCTTCCGATCGCCCGCTTCTACCGCCCAGACGAGTTCAGGGAGCTGGCGGAGGAAGGCGCGCGGTTGGGGTTCGCCCACGTCGAAGCGGGGCCGCTCGTGCGGAGCTCCTATCACGCCAAGCGCCAGGTCGCCGCCATCGGGAGCTGAGCGTGGAATACGTGACCATCCTGCTGGTCTTCGGCATCGCCCTCCTGGTGGGCGGCGCCATGATGGGGCTCCCGGCGCTCCTCGCGCCGCGGCGGGTGACGGCGGTCAAGGCGGAGCCCTTCGAGTGCGGGAAGGATCCGCTGGCGCTCCCGGAGGGCCGCTTCGCGATCAAGTTCTCCACGGTCGCGATCTTCTTCATCATCTTCGACATCGAGGTCATGCTGATCTTCCCCTGGGCGGTGCAGGTCCGGCCGCTGGGCTGGTCGGGCTATCTCGCGATGCTCGTGTTCCTCGGCATCCTCATGCTGGGGTTCCTCTATATGTGGAAGAAGGGAGGCCTCGAATGGGACTAGGCGGGTTCTTCACGGGAAAGCTCGATGAGGCCATCGGCTGGGCCCGCAAGTACTCCATCTTCCAGTATCCGTTCGTCACCGCGTGCTGCGGCATGGAATACATGGCCACCGCCTGCTCGCACTACGACGTGGACCGGTTCGGCGCGGGGCTGCCCCGCTTCTCTCCCAGGCAGGCGGACGTGCTGTTCGTGGTGGGCACGATCAGCCACAAGTTGGCCCCGGTGCTCAAGCGCGTGTACGACCAGATGTGCGAGCCCAAGTGGGTGGTGGCCTTCGGAGTCTGCACCTGCACGGGCGGCTTTTACGACAACTACGCCACCGTCATGGGGATCGACACCATCATCCCCGTGGATGTGTACATTCCCGGCTGCCCGCCGCGCCCCGAAAGCGTGATCGACGGCCTCATGAAGCTCCAAGAGAAAATCGCGGCCGGGGCTCAGCGCTACTAGCCGCGGCCCCCGGACTCTTTCCCCTCCAATGGATGGACAGGCCATACTGCTCCGGCTGACCTCGACCTTTGGCCCGGGGATCGTGGAGACCCACGACCACCACGGCGATCCCACGGCGGTGGTGGAGCGGTCGGCGATCCTCGAGGCGTTCCGCTTCTGCCGCGACGACCCCGATCTCCGGTTCAACGTCCTCATGGATCTCACGGCGGTGGACTATCTGAAGTATCCTGAGCGCGAGTTCGGGCCGCGCTTCGAGGTCGTGTACCACCTGTATTCGTTGCCTCACAACCACCGGCTGCGCCTCAAGGTGCGCGTCGAGGAGGACGATGCGCGCGCGCCGAGCGCGGTGGGGCTCTGGCCGATCGCGAACTGGTTCGAGCGGGAGGTCTGGGACATGTTCGGGATCCGCTTCGACGGCCATCCGGACCTCCGGCGGCTCCTCATGTACGAAGAGTTCCAGGGGCATCCGCTCCGCAAGGACTATCCCGTGACCAAACGCCAGCCCCTGATCGGGCCCAACAACTGACGTTATGGCTAAACGGACGAGACGCGAGATTTATCTGGGCGAGGGAAGCGGCACGGGCTCAGGCTCGCAGCACCTCTACGTCAACATGGGCCCGTCCCACCCGGCCATGCACGGCGTCATCCGCATCCTCGCCGAGCTGGACGGCGAGACCGTGGTGAACGCGGACGTGGAGATCGGCTACCTGCACCGGGCCTTCGAGAAGGAGTGCGAGGCCGGCCCCTACAACAACGCCATTCCCTACACGGACCGCCTCAACTACGTGTCCCCGCTGATCAACAACTTCGGCTACGCCTCCTGCGTGGAGAAGTTGCTGGGGATCGACGTGACCGAGCGCTGCAAGTACGTCCGGGTGATCATGAGCGAGATTTCCCGCGTCTCGGACCACCTCACGTGCATCGGCGCGTCGGCAATGGAGCTCGGGGCCTTCACGGTCTTCCTCTATATGATCAAGGCCCGCGAGTACCTCTGGGAGCTCGTGGAGGACGTGACCGGCGCCCGGCTCACGATCTCCTACGCGCGCGTGGGGGGCGTCAAGGCCGACCTGCCGGACGCGTTCGGGGTGAAGGTGCGCAAGGCGTTCAAGGAGACCCGCCAGGTGCTCGAGGAGGTGGGGAAGCTCCTGACGGGGAACCGGATCTTCATGGATCGCATGGTGGGCGTGGGCGCGCTCTCGCGGGAGGACACGATTGCCTACGCCATCACCGGCCCGCTGCTCAGGGCTGCGGGGGTGTCGTACGACGTGAGGCGCGCCCAGCCCTACTGGGCCTACGACCACGTGGAGTTCGAGATCCCCACCGGCCGGAACGGGGACAACTACGACCGGTACCTGGTCCGCATGGCCGAGATGGAGCAGTCCATGCGGATCGTCGAGCAGGCGCTGGACGCGCTCCCCGGCGGCCCCATCAACGTTGATTGGGCGGGCCGCGCCATCGACCCCGCGAGCTACGTGGACCTCGGCAAGCAGGGGAAGACCGAGGGACTGTTGCTGATCCCGATCACGCTCTCGCCCAACCTGGCGGGGATCGAGCGGCCCCTTCACCGGGCCCTCAACGTCCCCGACAAGCGAGTCGTCCTTCCTCCCAAGGAGAACACCTACGGGTCCATCGAGGGGCTCATGAACCATTTCATGCTGATCATGGACGGGTACGGAATCCGGCCTCCCAAGGGGGAGGCCTACTTCGCGGTGGAGGGCGCCAACGGCGAGCTGGGCTTCTACATCGTCTCGGACGGCACCGACCGGCCCTACCGCGTCCGCTGCCGGCCGCCGTGCTTTCCGCCGATGGCCGCGCTTCCTCGGATGATCGAGGGAGAGATGGTGGCGGACATCGTTCCCACCTTCGGCTCGATCAACATGATCGCGGGCGAGCTGGACCGATGACGGAACTCGCGGCTGTTCGAGCGCCGGCTTCGCCGGCGCAACCCTCGGGGGGAGGATTCGGAAGGGGGGCGGAGCCCCCCTCCGAGGTATGATCGCCGGAGAACTCGATCGATGAACGCGCGCGGCGCGGTCAGGGTAGAGTTCACGCCGGAGCAGCGGGCGGAGGTCCGCCGGCTCCAGGGGCTCTATCCCGACAGGCGGGCCGCGCTCCTGCCGGTGCTCCAGCTCGCCCAGGAGGCGTTCGGGCACATCTCGCTGGAGGCCGAAGAGTACGTCGCCGGGCTCTTCGACCTGTCGCCGGCCCACGTGCACGAGGTGGTCACCTTCTATACCCTCTTTTTCCGGGAGCCCAAAGGGCGGCATGTCATCAGTGTCTGCCACAACCTCACCTGCCACCTCCTTGGCGCCCAGCAAGTGCTGGCCCACCTCAAGGAGCGGCTCGGCGTCGAGGTCGGAGGGACCACCCCGGACGGCCGCGTCACGCTCCTCGGCGTCGAGTGCCTCTGCGCCTGCGAGATGGCGCCCATGCTGCAGGTGGACGACCGCTACGAGGGGAACCTGACCCGCGAGAAGGTTGACTGGATCCTCGAGGGACTCGCGTAGATGGCTGAAAAGATCCTGACGCGGAACTTCCACCTCCCCGGCTCTCACACGCTCGTCCTCTACCGGGAGACCGGCGGGTACGCGGGGCTCGAGAAGGCCTTCGCGATGAAGCCCGCGGAGATCACCGAGGAGGTCAAGAAGTCGAACCTGCGAGGCCTGGGCGGCGCCGGCTTTCCCACCGGCGTCAAGTGGGGGTTCCTCCCCCAGGGGCACCCGGGTCCGGTCTACCTCGTGATCAACGCCGACGAGGGAGAGCCGGGTACCTTCAAGGACCGCTACCTGCTCGAGAGAGATCCCCACGCGCTGATCGAAGGGATGATCATCTCCGCGTACGCCATCGGCGCCCACCTGGCCTTCGTCTATATCCGCGGCGAGTACGTCCAGCCCTGGCGGATCTTCGGCAGGGCGGTCGCGGAAGCCTATGAGGCCGGCCTCCTCGGAAAGAACATCCGGGGCTCGGGGTTCGACCTGGATGTCATCTGCCATCGGGGCGCCGGGGCATACATCTGCGGCGAAGAGACGGGGTTGATCTCCTCGCTCGAGGGCAAGAAGGGCTGGCCGAAGCTCAAGCCCCCGTTTCCGGCGATCCGGGGGGCCTTCGGGGCCCCCACCATCGTCAACAACGTGGAGACCATCTGCCATGTCCCTCACATCATGAACCGGGGCGCGGCCTGGTTCGCCGGGCTCGGCACCAAGAGCCAGGGCGGGACACGGATGTATTCGGTCTCGGGGCACGTGACGCGGCCGGGAGTGTACGAACTGCCGGTGTCGGCCACCTTGCGCTCGTTGATCTATGAGCACGCCGGTGGGATCCCCGGCGGCCGCAGGCTCAAGGCCGTGGTGCCGGGCGGCTCCTCGGCGGTCCTCCTGACCGCCGACGAGATCGACGCCACGCTGGACGTGGACGGCCTCAAGAACGCGGGCACCATGGCGGGCTCGGCGGGCGTGATTGTCATGGACGAGACCGTCTCCATCCCCGAGGCGCTCATGGTCGTGGCCCGCTTCTACGCCCATGAATCGTGCGGGCAGTGCACGCCGTGCCGGGAGTCCACCGGCTGGATCTACAAGATGGCGCGCCGGATCGTGGAGGGAAAGGGGCGCAAAGAGGACCTGGACACGATCCTCGACGTGGCCCGGCGGGGAGCCGGCACCGCCATCTGCGCCTTCTTCGACGGGGCGGTCGGGCCCTACATCAGCTACATCGAGAAATTCCGCCACGAATTCGAGGCGTTGATCCGGAAATAAGTATGGTCAGGCTGACGATCGACGGCAAGGAGATCGAGGTTGCCGAGGGCACCAACATCATCGAGGCGGCCCGCCGGCTCGGGATCGAGGTGCCCCACTACTGCTATCACCCCGGGCTCAGCGTCGCCGGGCAGTGCCGGCTCTGCATGGTTGAGCTGGGGAACAACCCGCGGCCCCAGATCGGGTGCAACACCCAGGTGGCCGAGGGCATGGTGGTGCGCACCGACACCCCGAAAGTGCTCGAAGTCCGCCAGTCCATCATGGAGTTCCACCTGATCAACCACCCGCTGGACTGCCCGGTGTGCGACCAGGCGGGAGAGTGCTGGCTCCAGATCTACTACATGAAGCACGGCCTCTACGAGCCCCGGATGGTGGACGAGAAGGTTCACAAGCCGAAAGCTGTGCCTCTGGGCCCGCACGTGATGTTGGACGCCGAGCGCTGCATCCTCTGCTCCCGCTGCGTCCGCTTCTGCGACGAGGTCACGGGGACGGGCGAGCTGGGCATCTTCGACCGCGGTGATCGCTCCGAGATCGGGCTCTTCCCCGGCCGGGAGCTGGCGAACCCCTACTCGGCGAACGTGATCGATATCTGCCCCGTCGGCGCGCTGACGGATCGAGACTTCCGCTTCGCGGTGCGGGTGTGGTACCTGGACACGGCCAAGTCGATCTGCCCGGGATGCAGCCGCGGGTGCAACATCGACGTCCACTACAATATCCGCCGCCCCCACCACAACCAGGGCCGGCGGGTGGCCCGGCTCAAGCCGCGCTTCAACGCGGAGGTCAACCGGTGGTGGATCTGCGACGCCGGCCGGTACGGGTACAGGTTCGTGGACGACCCGAGCCGCCTCGGCGCCCCCGCGCGCGGGCGCGGAGACGCGGCCCAAGAGGTCGGGTGGGAGGAGATCATCCCCCTCGTCACGGCCCAGCTCCGGCGGTACCGGCCCGACGAGATCGGCGTGGTCGCTTCCCCGAAGATGGCCAACGAGGATTTCTTCCTCTTGAGGCGACTCGTGGATCACCTGGGCCTCATCCATGTGGATTTCAGGGTGCCGCCGAGGACGCCGGGGGACGAGGACCGGATCCTGATCAAGGCGGATAAGAATCCCAACACCCGTGGCGCCGAGCTGATCGGGCTCGGTCCACGTCCTGGGGGACTTGACGCTCGCGGCATGCTCCGAGCCGCCAGGGATCGCCGGATCAAATGCCTCTGGGTCTTCCACCACGACCTCCAGGCCTCGGCCTGGCCCGCGGCGGAAGTGGGGGATGCTCTACGGGCCGTCGAGTGTTTCATTTACCAGGGTTCCAATTCGAATGGCGTGAGCGCGGCCGCGCATTACGTTCTGCCCAGCGCCGCCTGGGTGGAGCGCGACGGGACGTTCACGAACTTCGAGGGACGCGTCCAGCGCTTCTGGAAGGCCGTGGAGCCCCTGGGGCTCTCTCTCGCCGACTGGGAGATCCTGGGCCGGCTCGGAGCAGCCTTGGGGCTGGGCCCCGAGCCGGCAAGCGCCGAGGCCTGCTTCAAGGCCCTGGCGGCGTCGGCCGCGCCGTTTGCGGGCCTCTCGTACCGGGAGCTCCGTGACACCGGGAAAGTGCTCAGCGCATGAGCGCAACCTTGACCGATCTGGGGATCGCGCTGGGCCGCGTGGGGTTCGTCATGCTCTTCGTGCTGAACATGGGGGGGCTGCTCACCTGGGTGGAGCGCAAGCAGTCGGCGGTGATGCAGGACCGGATCGGGGCCAACCGGGCCTCGATCTTCGGCCTCCGGCTGTTCGGCCTCTTCCACCCGCTGGCCGACGCCATCAAGATGCTCACCAAGGAGGACTTCGTCCCGGCGCGGGCCGACCGGGCGCTGTTCAACCTGGCGCCGCTCGTCTCTGTGGTGTTCGCCCTGGTGGCGTTCGCGGCGATTCCGTTCGGGGACGTGCTGCGCATCGGCGGCAGGGAGATCCCCCTCCAGGCGGTGACGCTGAACGCGGGGATCCTCTACGTCTTCGCCATGCTCTCGCTGGGCGTCTACGGGGTCATGATGGCCGGCTGGGCCTCGGCCAACAACTACGCGCTTCTCGGCGGCCAGCGCGCCGCTGCCCTGATGATCACCGCCGAGGTCGCCATCGGCGCCTCCATCATGGGGGTGGCCATGGTCTACGGCTCGCTGGACATGATGACGATCGTTCGCGGCCAGGGGGCCGCGCTGCTGCCACAGTACCTCGGGAACTGGATTCCCAAGTGGGGCATCCTGACCCAGCCGCTGGCCTTCATCCTCTTCCTCACGGCCGGCATCGCCGCGACCAAGCGTATCCCGTTCGATTTCCCCGAGGGGGAGTCCGAGATCATCGGCTACTTCGTGGAGTATAGCGGGATGAAGTTCGGGATGTTTATGATGGCGGACTTCGTGGAGACCGTGGTGATCGCGGGCATGACGACCGCCCTGTTTCTGGGTGGCTGGCAGGTTCCCTACCTGGCGGCCGACGGCTTCCATTTCCCGTGGGGCGCCGACCTGCCCCTCTCTCACCTGACCGTGGTCACCCTTCAAGTGTTCGTGTTCTGGCTGAAGGTGGCCGTCATGTGCTGGTTCCTCATGCTGGTCCGCTGGACCCTCCCCCGCTTCCGCTACGATCAGGCCATGCGGCTCGGCTGGCTCGGCCTCTTTCCCCTCTCGATCCTGAACATCGTGGCCACGGGGCTGGTCCTGCTCTGGAGGGCGCCGTGAGACTCCGCCAGCGGTTCTACCTGGTGGAGGTGCTGATCGGCCTCGGGATCACGGCCGCTCACTTCTTCGCCAACCTGGGCCGTCACACGGCGCGCCACGTCTTCGGGAGCAAGACCGCGCGCGGGGCGGTCACGTTCCAGTACCCGGAGGAGCGGCGGCCGTACTCGCCGCGGCTCCGGAGCCTCCATCGGCTCGTCAGACGGGAGGACGGGTCGCCCCGCTGCGTGGCGTGCATGATGTGCGAGACGGTCTGTCCGGCGCACTGCATCTACATCGTGGCCGCCGAGCACCCGAACCCGGAGATCGAGAAGGTGCCGGAGCGGTTCGACATCGACCTCGGCAAGTGCGTTTTCTGCGGGTACTGCGTGGAGGCGTGCCCGGAGGACGCCATCCGCATGGACACGGGCATCCTCGAGTTTTCCTCCTACAGCCGGCGAGGGATGATCTACACGAAGGAGACGCTCCTCGGCCTGGAGCCGGCCGAGCCCGACGGGACGCCCCGGTCGCCCATCCCCATTCCCGCCGACCGGACGCCAAACCTATGAGTCATCCTGTATGCACTGACCCAAAGCTTGCTGCCTGGCCCCGCGCTTGTTCGAGCGCGGGCTTTGCCCGCGCAATCCCTGGGGGGAGGAATCGGAAGGGGGGCGGAGCCCCCCTCCGAGGATAGCCATGGAGCTCGTGGCGTTCTTTGTCGTCGCGGTCGTGGCGGTCGTCTCGGCGCTCGGGCTCGTGCTGCGCCGGAACCCGATCCACGGGGCGCTCTTCCTCGTCGTGAACCTGGGCTGCGTGGCGGTGCTGTACCTGCTCCTCGGCGCGGAGTTCCTGGCCCTGGCGCAGGTCATCATCTACGCCGGCGCCATCATGGTCCTCTTCGTCTTCGCGATCATGGTGCTGATCCCGGGCAAGGAGGAGACGGGGCCGGACCCGCTCCGCTCCCAGCGCCTGCTCGCCCTGCCCCTGGGCGCCCTGCTTCTCTTCGAGATCGGGCTGATCCTCCAGTCGAGCGTGTTCATGGGGGCACCGCACCCGGGGGTTCGGCCTGGGTCCGCGGCGCCTCCCACGGCCGCAGGGGGGATCCAGTCGGTGGGACGCCTGCTCCTGGGCGACTACCTCCTTCCCTTCGAGGTTACCTCGGTCCTCCTCCTCGCGGCCCTGGTGGGCGTGCTGGCCCTCGCCAAGCGGAGGGCGGGATGATGGTGCCCGAGTCCTATTACACGGTGCTGTCGGCGATCCTGTTCACGATCGGGGTCGTGGGGGTCCTCGTGCGCCGGAACCCGCTCGTCATCTTCATGTCCATCGAGCTCATGCTCAACGCCGCCAACCTCGCCCTCGTGGCGTTCGGCCACCGGGCGGGGACCGCCGACGCCCAGGTGCTCGTCTTCTTCGTCATGACGGTGGCCGCCGCCGAGGTGGCGGTGGGGCTCGCCATCATCGTCGCTATCTTCCGGCTGCGGCGGCGGCTGTCGGTGGACGAGCTGAGCATCATGCGCTGGTAGCAGGGGGATATAATGGCTCAGACGAAAACGCTCACGCCCGCGACTAAAATCGACGCGGAGCTGGCCCGCCGGCTCCTGTCCCAGATGCTCCTCATTCGCCGCTTCGAGGAGCGGGCCGCGGAGATGTACGCCCTGGGAAAGATCGGCGGCTTCCTCCACCTCTACATCGGCGAGGAAGCGGTGGGCGTGGGCGCCACCTCCGTCCTCCGCCCCGACGACTACGTGATCTCCGCCTACCGGGCGCACGGCCACTGCCTGGCCAAGGGGTCGGACCCCCGCCGCATGATGGCCGAGCTCTTCGGACGCCGCGACGGGCTCAGCAAGGGCAAGGGCGGCTCCATGCACCTCTTCGACAAGTCCAAGAACTTCCTCGGGGGCCACGCCATCGTGGGCGCGCACCTCCCGCTGGCCGCGGGCGCCGCCTTCGCGATCAAGTACCAGGGGGGCGATCAGGTGGTCCTCTGCTATTTCGGCGACGGCGCGGTCCCCCAGGGGGAGTTTCACGAGTCGATGAACCTCGCGGCCCTCTGGAA
>Ga0209342_10008172_pt1 | contig 10492 bp, 9 predicted proteins | sample RifCSP16_2_FD_184023 | JGI IMG/M metagenome (GOLD analysis project Ga0209342, IMG submission 184023) | Soil microbial communities from Rifle, Colorado - Rifle CSP2_sed 16_2 (SPAdes) (version 2) | ecosystem: Environmental > Terrestrial > Deep subsurface > Rock core/Sediment | place: Rifle... | reverse complement strand
TACACCCTGGATGATATCCGCGCCATGCTCACCAGCCTGGCCACCACGCCGCTCTATTCTCGACCGGGCAAGCGCGCCTCCGCCCATGCCGTTCCCCACGCTGCCCGCAACCGTGCCATCATCCTGCTCCTGGTCGATACCGGCGTCCGCTCCACTGAATTGTGCGACCTGAAGATCCACCAGGTGGATCTCAAGAACCGCCGCATCACCGTCTTCGGCAAAGGCAGCAAGGAGCGCTCCATCCCTATCTCGCCCGCCACCGGCCAGGCCATCTGGCGTTATCTTTCCGAGCGCAAAGAAGATTCTGTGGGTGACCGCCTCTTCACCACCCGCGACGGCCACCCGTTGGATTACAGCCAGCTGCTGCATGCCATGCGCGTCATTGGACGGCGCGCCGGCCTGCGCCACGTCAATGTCCACCGCTTCCGCCACACCTTCGCCATCAACTTCCTGCGCAATGGCGGCGACCCCTACTCGCTCCAGATCATGCTTGGCCATTCGACTATGGAGATGGTCAAGACCTACCTGGCCATCGCCCAATCCGACCTGGATGCCAACCACCGCCGCGCTTCCCCCGTCGCCAACTGGAGACTATAGACAACCCTGTACATTTGTGCTACAATACCTGTACAACATGTGCTTACTGTAACAGGCTGCTACCGGGTTTGTAGCCCGGGCAAAGGGGTGAGACGCCCGCCAGGTGCATGTTAGGCGAACAAAGTTCGCCCAGCGGCTGCTGCCTCATCGTCGGTCGGACCCGGACGCCCCCGGGTCCGATGCTTTTTTAACCACTCTCCCCTCTCCTTTTAGGAGAGGGGCCGGGGGTGAGGTAGGGTGAGGAGAACCGATAATCTCACTTACTGGCATCCTCGAATATGATAAAATGCGGCCGGAGGGCAAAATGACCAAAACTTCCCTAATTACCCTGTTTGTATTTCTCCTGGGAAACTTTCAAACGTTCCAACCTGCGAACGTTCCAACACCTCAATGTGAATTTGACTTCGCCTGCACCGCCGACTGCGATCCCGTCTGGTGGGGAACTGCGCCGCAGTTCCGCCTGATCTGCCAGGTAGTCGTAATCGATTACTACAACATCCACTATACTTTTCTCGCCGACACCTACGACACCGATTACGAAATACGCGGCATTGGCACCGGCAGCCTGGTCGCCTGGCGCCATACCTGGGCCGAGCGCATCGGCGCGATCAGCGTTTATACCCGGCCGGCAGAGTTGCAATATTTCCCGATAATTTACTAAGAATCACACATACCCCATCGTCGGCGCGGTCAAGAAGTTAACCCACACCACCTCGACCTCGCACGATATCTCCGGATTAACTGCCCCCGAGCCGGTGCTGTCCACGGTGAACTGGACATCAATATTGTACTCATCTACCTCTACAACCGACATAGTCACAGTCCCAATATCGCGAGTAGCTGGCGCGGTGGCTGCGCTGGCAGAAATGGCAATATCCGTGACCGCGCTGTTGACCCCCGTACCAGCCGCAACCATCGACCGGCAGAATGTCCCCATATAAGCCTTAGAAGCTACCGGCGCCCCGGTCCCGCTCCCCTGTGGTTGGGTGATGATTGCTTTTACAAAAACCGAGTAAGCGCCGCTGTCATTGTTTCCGCTTTCGTTGGTCGTCGCGATTCTGAACACGGATGTGGCGACATTATCGGTCAGGTTATGATTGAACGTGCGCTTAATGGTGTGGGTATAAGAGCGGCTGCCAATATATTGATGCGTGTTCCCGATTTGATAAACACTGATCCTGGCGTCAGTTAATGCCACCCCGCTCAGCAGGTCGTTGATAATATTCGTGCCGCCGCTCCGAAAAGCAGAGATGATGACGATATTATCGCTGTCGCCATTATCGGCGATCTCGATCACATCCGTACAATTTACCCCGTAAACATTTGCCAATGTCACTGAGCGGCATGAGGTGGTAGGCGACCCAAGCCTGATCACATCCGCGCAGTCTTCGCCGTGGACCCGATCGAACATCCCACCTGCGTAATTCTCCAGCAGGATCCCGGCGTTGATTGCCGTACTGGCATTGATTGTGATATTAGACCCGCCGCGCTGGTGCGAGAAGTTACCCGTCGGACTGGCGCCGCCGATGATGTGAATACCAATCTCCGTCCCCGCCGCATTCGGGAAAGTTACTGTTAAATTCTCGAAAAAGTTGTTCGACGCATATCGCCCTGTTGGACTGCTATCAAAGAAAAGTCCTTTCGATGTTGCATCGATAATCCAGCAGTTCTCGACTTTGCTGTGCTCGGCGGCCACCTCGGTATAGACTCCAATCGAGGCGCGTTGTGCGCAGTCGATCAGCAGCCCAGATAGCCGTAACCCGTTCTGATAGGAGCCAGTTGTGCCTAACTGGATCAATGGTGTGGAACCTGGGAAGCCAGACTTTGCCCGAATGCAGCATTTCGATATCTCCCCCGTCGTGCCAATTGGAGTCAGGCCGCCCAGTTCGACGCCAACCGGTACGGTTACCTTACCGGAAGTTTCAAATATCCCTGGCGTCACGACCAATTTCGCTGCCCCGCCTCCTGCGCCGCTGGCCTGCACCAAGCCCCGGTCGATGGCAGTTATATTATCCGTAACCCCGGCATCCGGTTTCCCACCGAACCATAGCAACGGCAGCCAGGGGATCTCCATAAAAAACACCAGGTCAGTGGCCGCATGCGCATATGTCAGCGCGGCGAAGCCATAGGTTGTACCACTAATAGACTTTATCAGCCGGCATTCGCACTCCACCGTGAACGGGTCAATGATGATATACGTTTGGTAAGCCAGCGCCACAGGGTAAGGGATATTCAGCGTGGCACTGACTGCCCCTACTATCGTTGGCGCTCCTAGCCGATACCGAAACTCAAAAGAACCTGACGACCCCCCTGTCAGGTTCATCAGAACTCGCAGGTCGGAGGCGTCTTTCTGAATATTCTGTCTACCAAGTGGACTCATAGGTGATCCAAAATGTACTGCTGCTCTTCCGGCGTCAGCTTGTTCCAGTTGGGCGAGCCTGGCCGGAAGCGGTGCCAGGTAGCTGACATCCAGGACGTATCCCGCCCGCCACTGCCTTTACTCTTGCGCTCGAGCATCTTTTCATATTCGCTGTGCGCTGCCAACACTTCCGACTCCTCGAATTCGTGAGTCGACAGGCTCAGTCCAGAGTTCGCCCCGCAGGTCACTTCCTCTGCCACGAAATCGCGTGCATCGGTCAGGAAACTGCCTGGGTCAGACCCGGAGATCGGATAGGTCAAATCTCGCATCACCCCCGGCTGCACCTGCCAGGGAGTCACCTGCTGCAGGTCGCCCGACATCCCGTACAGTTTCACGTCGGACCCCCCGATCGTCCTCACCCGCGGCCAGGCGTGCTCTTTGAGATACGTATCCCGGTAAGCCGTAGCCGTCGCCGCCGGCACGCCATCCAGGTACAGCGCCTCCTCTTTCTCGCCATAGGTGCTGATGCTCTGCGCCTGTGAGGCAGCCGCTATCGCCTGTCCAACTCCGCTGTCATCGATATATCCGCCAAACACATAATTAGCCATGTTCTCAAACGACCTGCGTCGCCTGGCCCCGCCTTTCAGATAATACAACGGTGTCGTCGAGACCGGCTCATAAAAAAAACGCCGCCCGGTATCCACAAAGGCCCGCCATGGGTTTCCGCTGGCATCGCCCAACTCCACCGCTTTGAGAATGGCGTCCCAGGCGCGCATATCGTTCGACAGACTGCGCTTGTATTGCAGCGTGTTCTCCGTCACCCGCCCGATGCTCAGATAATCGGTGCAGTGGTTGGCAACAATATTATTGATCCACACCGAGATATTCCCCGTCGCCCCGTCCGCCGTGGCCGTGGTGATGAACCGCCAGTTGGCAGTGAATACATACCCGCCCACCTGTACGTTCAATTCCGCCGCCCCCGCCACATCCTGTACATCCATATCGTAAATCATCCCCTCCCAGGTCGCCACCCCGCCCGATCGCTCCTCGATATGGCTGCCGATATGGTTGTAGAAAATATCCTGCACCACCGAGGGCTGCTCGGTAATGTCAAACGACCCCAGCCAGTAGCCGCCCACCAGCCGCGTCGTTCGCTGCCAGGCTTGCGCCAGGTCGGTGATATCGGCCACGAAGTTTTTACCGGTCTTGATGCTGGTATAGAGCAGCAGTGAGTAATCTGAACTAGTTAGGGGCATGAACGCGGTATCTCCTGCGCAGAGTCAGGGTGACCGTGCCTGAGTCGGTTTTATCCGACGCGGTGACCCGCTCAGCCGCGAACACCAGCACCCCGCCATCTACCGGATATTCCCAGTTGTTGCTCTGCACTTCCATGTTTGCCAGAGCCGCGTTGCTCTGGCTCATGAAAGCCGTCATCTCCCCCAGTTCGTCCATATACACATCTACCGACCGCGCCGCGCTCATCTCGGCTTTTGCTATGTGGATAAAATGCTGATATGGTATTAATACCAGGCAGTCGAAGAAAATTGCGTTGGAGCCTGTTCCCCCCGTGCGCTCGGCCTGCACGCCGATCGTGTAATTCTGGACCAGGCTGTTATTGCGCAGCATCCTCCGGTACCCAAACGACGGGATGCTGATCACGCCCAGCTCCTTGAACATGTATAGCGGGGTGGTGATCCCGTACACCGGCCGGTAGTAAGTCGGCTGGTAAATGGCGGTCAGGGTGTTGTCGTAGCCAGTGAACATTCTTACCCCGACGGTCGCTCCCGAATCCACCTTGCAGCGCAGCAGCACCAGGTATTCCCCAACGAAATGGTGGTAATTAGTGCTGGCGGTCACATCATCGAGCTTGATAATAAACCGGTTTGCCATCGCTGTCCCGCTGGCAAATGTTGTCCGCAAAACGTTGTTTGTCGTCCCTGGGCTGGCCGCCGCGTCCGATTGAATAGTGGTATCCGTACCCAGGGTCAGCGCATCCTCACATTGCCAGAGCGGGTTGAAATTTGTTACTCCTGCTCCTGTCGGTCGGATCCCGATCCAGAACTCCTCCAACGCGTTCGAACTGGTGATATTCAATTGTTGAATCCGGTATGGTAAAGTGGCACCAGTGTATATCCCCAATGTTTTGGTCCCCCCTAAAACATTGCAAGACGTACCAGTTGTACCAAATGCTGTCGAATCCTCGAATGCTGCTGCCCGCTCAAATTCCAATTCATAAAATGCTGCCCCCCGGCCGAGTGTCGGAATATAGATGTTGGTGTAAAGTGGCCTGATTTCTAAATTATAGAGTAATGCTCTCTTTGCATTTTCATCAGCCGTGGCCTTGATCTCATACCAGATCGAATCTCCCTCTGCTCTATCTTTCAAAAATCGCCGAATCGATTCAGCAAATGTTCCATATCCTTTTGCTGCCGTAATAATATTAGCATCGACATCTTTCGAAAACAATGTGCATGATTCGATAATTGTCCCATCCGGCGTGATACCGCTGGTCTGCCAGGTATCGAGCAATGGCCGCAAAATATTGCCAGGCTGGAAATCGATCGAGCCAGATTGATCGTAATTTACTAGCCGATGGATAATTGCCATCTCAAGCCCCCATGTAGCGGTTCAACCGCTGCCGGCGAATGCGTTGCACCTCAGCCCGGCTCATCGCCGCCGCTGCCGGGTTGTAGTTGTAGAAGTTGAATGTATCTCCACCCCCCGCTTGATAATTCACATTACCGGTTCTGCCCATCGCCTGCCCGTGCGGAATGATCCCGCCCGCCATCGGGGCCCAAAAAATCTCCGGCCCCGCTTCTCCTACAATATAAGCCTTGCCTTTCTCAACCGGTCCACCGAGTTGCCTTCTTCTACCCCCTCCACTCCCTCCTCCGCCTCCTGCGCCCTGTTCTCCTGTTGGCGAGCCTGTAACTCGATAGATAATATCGATATATTTGACCGATGGTAGGCTGTTGAGCATCGATGCCAGCGAACCTACCTGCTCCCTGGTCGTCACAGCCTTATCTCCCAACGTATCCACCGCCATCGCCACGGTATCAATCGGGTCCTTTGCATCTCCGGCCGCATCCTTTACATCACCTGTACTGGTTATCAGATTTAAGAGTGGTTCCTCTGTTCCCTCAGCCTTCTCTCCAAGTAAGACCAGCTTTTCCGAAGTCATCGTAAGCGGGTTGTCTGCCTCCTGGGAGGCCTGCGTCGTTGCGCTCATTTCCTCGGCGACTCTTTGCAAGTCGATATTTTCCAATTCCTGCTGGATGCTCTCGAACGTGATCGGCACATCCTGCGCCTGTAAATTGCTGACTGCCTCGTAGATCGCCGCCACCTGGCCCGCAAATTCCCGCGCCCCCTCGCTGGCGATGATCATCCCGTCCGCGTTCTCGTCGAAACTCATCCGCAAATCTTGCAGCGTCTTAGACACCGCGTAGTCCTGCTCCGAGAGTATCCCCATCGCCCTGGCCAGCTCCAGCGACGCGCCCGCGTCCAGCCCGGCCGCCGCCTGCTGGTAGATCATCTGCGCCGTGGCTTCTGCCATCGCCGCGGCCGCTTCCTGCTCTTTGGCCTTGAGCTCGTCGAGCCGGCTCTGCAATTCCAATACCTTTTCCGAAGTCGGGCTCCAGCCTCGATTGAGCAAGTCGTCCAGCTGCTCTTGCAGCTCGCCGTGCTCCTGGTTGATGTCTTCGGTCGTCGAGAGATAACCCTCCATCGCCTGTTGCAAGTCGCCGCTGATTCCCGCCGCCACCGCCTCCGCCAGCGTCTCCATCCGGTACGCCAGAGGGATATAGTCCCTGGCCTTCTCGTTCATCTTCCCCCACGCCTCCGTCGCGTCGTTCACGGTGATCACCTGCTTGTCGAGCGCGCCGTCCAGGCCCTCCACCGATTTGGTCCCCTCCCGGGTCAGGTTGTTGTAGCGGCTCGATGTCCAGCCCGCCCGCGCCATCTCCGCATCCTGTTCCGCGAAGCGCTTGGTCAGATCGGCGATCACGTCTTCGGCGTCCCTGCCGGTCAGGATCATCTGCCACTGCATGGCCGCCGCTTTTCCAAACGAGATAATTCCTCGATCCATCGCTTCTTGCAGCATTGCCCAGGCAATCGCCGGTTCGATCAGGCTCTGCACAAATTCCATGCCGGCCATCTTGGCATCCTTCATCGCCGGTTCCAGCCCATCCCCGATCGCTACCTTGAGATCCAGGACCGCCGCTTCCAGCCCCCGGCTTACATTGGCATAGCTGTCCGCCGTTCGCGCCGCATCTCCCTGCGCGTCCGAGGTGCCCGCCAGGATCAGATTTAATCTCGCCTGTACCTTGGCCTGCTCCAGCGCCGCCCCGGTCAGGCCTTCGGCTCCCATCCGCGCCAGTTCCTGCTTGATCGTCGCCTCGCTGATCACGATCCCATATTTTCTGACCGTCTCGTGATTGCCGACCAGCGCGCTCTGGAAATCCTGCATTACTGTGATATCAGCCGCATTATTAAAAGATGCAACATCGGTTGCTAATCGAACCAACGCCACCGACATCTTTGAAGCTTCGGTGCGGGCGAAGCCCAGCGGCACGAACGTGTCCTGCACGCTGGCCGCCATTTCCTGCAAATCGTATCTACTTCTGTTGACCGCCGCACCGAACTCCTCCAGCGCCTTGCTGGCGCGTGGTGCCGCCTCGCCGAAGACCACGTTGAACTTGCTCGTCATCTCCTCGACTCTGGAGGAAGCCGCGATCGCCGCCGCCCCAAATTGAACGACCTGCCGGCCCGCCGCCAGTAAGATTCCCCCTGCTACCAGACCCCCAAAACTGCTGAGCAGGCCGCCAGCAGCTTTCGACATTTTGCCGACTCCTTGCGAGGCCTGTGTGCCGGTCGCCCCCAAATTTTTCATATCGCGCGCAGCCTGGTCTGTGCCCCGCGCATCATATCGAGATTCGATTAGGGCGCGCAGTTTTCTCTCAGCCACTTGACACCCCCAAAGAATGATTGACAAATCTAAAAGTGCCGTGGTACAATACCACGCCAGCCAAGCCTACCAAGGGAAGTGCAAAATGAGTAAATCTAATTATGTTTTGATGAAAGAACTCGCAAACGAGATTGGTCTTGATCGCTCGAATATGCGTAAATATGTCCTTCAACAGGGCTTTAGCTGGCTGAAAGTACGTACTAAGGATTCTGGTGGTCAGCTCGTAAATGCTCTTACCCGAGAGGACGCTGACGCCATTATTGAATTGCGCAAGAGCCAGGGGTTTACCAATAATCCCGTTGTAGTCCAGAATGGCGATGGTTGGTTTTATATTGTTCAGATTGTTCCTGAGCTTGACTCCCTGCGTATAAAACTTGGCTTTGCCACAGATACACAGAGACGTCTTAATGCCTTCAGAACTATTTCCCCTACAGCTAACTTGGTGAAAACTTGGCCTTGCCGTATAACCTGGGAGCGGGCTGCCATTGATAGCGCAACGCGGCACAGATGCAGTCTTGTGGCATATGGAAGCGAAGTGTATCAATGCGATGATTTGATTGCGCTGGTTGAACGCCTCGATGATTTCTTTGCCATAATGCCTGATATTTAATCTAATTTTCTTTATACGATCTGGCCAGGTTGGGCATAGCATGGCTGGAGCCGGGGAGCGATCTCCGGCTCCTTTCTTTCTCCCCTCTCCTTCCAGGAGAGGGGTCGGGGGTGAGGTAGAACCGCTAACCATAATTATCCGCCACTCTGCTCCAGACTCCTCTTGATATCCTTTACCGCCTCGACATCGTATTCCACCACGCTCAATGGTTTATAGTCCTCCGGCAGGAACCATTCGGTAAATTCGAAATCCGCTCCATCGTACGGGATGCGGTTCGCCGGCTTGTAGGCGTGCACCACCCAGCACTTGCGCGCCACAGTCATAGCGCGCATGATGAAATCCGGCTGCTCCATCACCGGTCCCTCGAAGGGCATGTTTAACATCGTTCCTGCGGCCAGGTCCATACATTGTTCTGCCAGCTCCAGCGCCCAGGGCTAGCCGCCTACTTCGCTGGTCAGGAAACGGTAGACAGCAAGCGCGCTTTTTTTTCCGACAATTGCGGCCCGATATAATCATCAGCGCAGTCCACCACCCAGCTCATCACCTCCAGCGGCACCCGGTCCGCCTTGGCCTCTCCCACCGGCACCCCCTCCACCGCCCACTCGCCGAACTCCGTCAGCAGAACCTTCGCTCCCTGCCATTCCGCGTCGAAATGTTCGAAATCTAATTTCGACAGCGTCTTGAGCGGCTCGATCGCCACTTTCCACCAGGCTTTGAACTGTGGCAGGATCAGCGGATAGGGGAACTGGATATGACCCGGGTACCCCTCGACATCCGACTCGTAATACCCTGGCCGTTTATCCTCAGACTGCGTAGTCTGCGCCTTAGCCTTCGCCATAATTCCTCCCATCGTCGGGGCACGGGGCGAACTACGTTCAACCCGTGCCCATTCCTGTTACGAGAACCCGGTAATCGTCAGCGTATCGTCGCCCTCGAACGTGGCGCTCCGGTTGACTCCCGAAGCCACCCCGCCGCCCAGGTTGGCCGAAAAGATAGCGTTGCCGCTGAAATAGTCGGTCAGGTCCAGTTTGGTTGGGTAGATCAGCAGCGCCACAGAAACGCCCGCTAGGGCCGCATTGGTCAACACCTTGCTGTCCTGGTGCAGCCAGGCCGTGATCGACCCCGCCCAGGACGCAATGATGGCGATCCGTTTCTTGAACGTGTCGCCGAACTGCGGCGTCTCGATCGTATCCTGGGCGATGTCCAGCGACCATTCGTTAGCGCCCGTGATTTCGGTGCCGCTGACGTAGATCAGGCCATTCTTGCCAGTAATTGGGACTCCCATTTCTAATCTCCTCTCTTCAAAATTTCCTCGATGAACGGGACTAAAACTGTCTCCGCTCGCTTCTCGAAGCTGCAAGCCTGCACTTTGCGCAGTGCCTCAGCCGCCATCGCCACTCGCTCATCTTCATGGCGCAGGTAATATTCCACCTTGGCCAGAAGCTCCTGGCCGTCTTTATAAGTCGCCACGCTGTCTCCGAACGTTTCCTGCAGTTCGGGCCGCGTGTCGTCGCACAGTTGGAACGCGCCGCAGGCTGCGATCTCGTAAGCCCGCGGCCCCAGGCTGTGAGCCTCATCGATGTGCAGCTCCTCGCCCGCGCTGTCCTTACCGACAATCGTCCGGTGGTGGTTCAGGGCGATCTTCGTCCCGCAGTAATTCCTCACCAGCTCCGCATTGTCCAACAGGCGTGGAGTCATTACTTCTTCGACTCCAACAATATCCCTCCCTGCCACTCTTGGCACTGGCCCGCTGATCTTGAATTGATAACCGTTATTATGTGTTCTGAGCGACTCCATCAACTTCCCTCGCTCCGGCCACCACGTCCCATAGAAATACACGTCGCTCTGGTACTCCGCTCCTACTTCCACCGGGAAATGCCTGGTCGAGTCGTAGGAATGCGGCAGGTATTCAATCGGCAATCTGGTCGCTTCTCTCAACGGCTCCACGCTGATCTTGTCATTG
>Ga0209342_10008171_pt1 | contig 10495 bp, 7 predicted proteins | sample RifCSP16_2_FD_184023 | JGI IMG/M metagenome (GOLD analysis project Ga0209342, IMG submission 184023) | Soil microbial communities from Rifle, Colorado - Rifle CSP2_sed 16_2 (SPAdes) (version 2) | ecosystem: Environmental > Terrestrial > Deep subsurface > Rock core/Sediment | place: Rifle... | reverse complement strand
CGAAGTTCTCCAGCTCACGGACATTCCCCGGCCAACGGTAGTGCATCAGCAACTCGAGGGCGCCCTTGCTGATGCTCCGTACGTGCCGTCGAAGCTGCACCGCATACTTCGCAATGAAATGCTCCACCAGGGCCGGGATGTCATCCGCTCGCTCACGAAGCGGAGGAATCAGGACCGGGAAGACGTTGAGCCGAAAGAAGAGGTCCTCTCGGAACTGGCGCTCCCGGACCGCCTTCGCAAGGTCGGCATTGGAAGCGGCCACGATTCGGACATCGACCTCGATGGTACGGGTCCCACCCACCCGCTCGAAGGTTTGCTGCTGGAGTACCCGGAGCAGCTTGGCCTGGACGGCTGGAGAGAGTTCACTGACCTCATCCAGGAGGAGCGTCCCGCCGTTGGCCAGCTCGAACCTGCCCGGCTTGGATCCGACTGCCCCAGTAAAGGCGCCTCGCTCGTAGCCGAACAGTTCGCTCTCGATCAAGGTGTCGGGGATGGCGGCGCAGTTGATGGCGACAAAGGGATGTGCGCATCGAGGACTCTGGTAATGGAGGGCACGGGCGAACAACTCCTTCCCGGTCCCGCTCTCACCCAGAAGGAGCACGGTGGCGCCACTCGCGGCCACCTTCTGGATGAGGGCTGAGACTTCCAGCATCTTCTTGTTCTTGCCGATGATCGTCGGCGCTCCCAGCTTCCCGGCCAATCGCTCCTTCAGGATGAGGTTTTCCGTGACAAGCCGGAATTGGGACATCGCTCGCTCGACTTCAAGGAGGAGGTGATCGCTATCGAACGGTTTGGCAATGAAGTGGTAGGCCCCCTCCTTCACCGCCCGCACGGCCAGATCGATCGTGCCGAATGCGGTCATCATGATGACCGGCATCTGCGGAGAGGCCTCCTTCGCGGCTTTTAGCACGGCAAAGCCATCTTGTTTGGGAAGTTTCAAATCGGTCAGCACCAGATCGTAACGGGTGAGGCCCAGCTTCCGCACCCCCTCGTCTCCGTCGGCAGCCTCGTCCACACGGTGCTTCGCCGTCTCGAGCGTCCGCCGGATCATCCGACGCATGCTGTCCTTATCTTCGACCAGCAGGATTCGACTCATGTCGCGGGCACCTTATCCTCTTGCGCCACGGCGGCGCTCGTGGGAGGGCAGCCGGATCGAGAAACAGGCCCCTCCTCCCTCACGATTCTCGACGCCGACACGGCCGCCGAGGGCAAGAACCGTCTTCTGGACCAAGGCCAACCCAAGGCCGGTTCCACCCTCTTTCTGCGAAAAGAATGGGGTGAAGATCCGATCGATATCCTCGTGCGGGACCCCCGGTCCGGTGTCTTGAACGATAATCTCTACCGTCCCTGCCCGTTCTCCAAAGGCGCCGCCGGACTCGGCACTATCGGAGCGAACCTTCACGGCAAGCTCCCCGCCGTTTGGCATCGCCTCCAGCGCATTGCGGATCAGATTGCCGAGCGCCTGCCGCAGCGCGTACGGGTCGGCCTGCACGGTCAGCTCCTCTTGCGGAAGGTCGGTCACTAGCTTGATCTTGCCGTCCTCCATGGTCTGCCGAAATCCATCCAGGGTCTCGCTCATCAGGGCTTTGACACCAACGGCGATCCGAGACAGTTGCATCGGCTTTGCAAACGCCAGAAAATCTCTGAGGGTCGCCTCCAGAAGGTCGATCTCCGATACGATCTCCTGGAGATAGGCATAGCTGCTATCTTCATCAGATGAAAGCTTGCGCTGGAGCAGCTTGGCGTACCCCATAATCACCCCAAGAGAGTTTCTGAACTCGTGGGCGATCCCTGCGGACATCTGGCCGAGGGCGGCGAGGCCATCTCGCATCACCGCCTGCTCGCGGAACCGGAGGATCTCAGTGAGATCGGTCAGCAAGAGCGCAACGCCGACGAGGTTCCCTTCCCCGTCCTTCAGCAATGAGGAGCTCAGCCCGACTCGACGGAGGGCGCCATCCTTGCGCCGGACCGATAGCTCCAGGCGAGAAAAGATCCGCTGCTGGCGCAAGGCCTCACCGGCCACCGCGGTGATCTCCGCGTCTTCTCCGAAGACCTCCCGGCAGGACCGCCCGACAGCCTCGTCATTGCCGACACCGAAGATCTGGCGCGCCGTCTTATTGAAGACCACGATCGTGAGGTCCGGCTTGAAGCTGATGACGCCACTGGAGATGCTCCCCAGGATCGTCTGTTGATAGCGATCGAGTGTTTCGGCCCTGTTCCGCTCCGCAGAATAGAGACGGCTCAGTTCTCCCTCTTTTTCGCGGAGCGCCTCGGTCGCCCGCTGGACGGTTGACACGACGAAGTCGATGTCCACGCTTCCCTCCTGGGGGACGACCCCCTCGGCCCGTCGCAAATCCCTGGCGACGGAGGTAAGCCTGGCATATGGACGCAGGATCGATCGGACAAAGAGCGCGCACAGGACGAGGGCGAGGAGGAGCCCGCCGGTGTAGCCGCCGATGATCAGCCACCTGATTCGGTGCAGGAACCCGAGCAGGTCAGTCCTGGCCTCGATCCCAAGAACCCGTCGCTTCCCCTCTGAATCCGGTGACAGGGGCACGAGCAGGGCGCGGTAGTACCCTTGGCGTCGATCCCCATAGAAGTCGGTGAGGAACGCTGTTCCAGCCCTCGCTTCTTCGACCGCTGACATCGGGGGGTGTTCGGGTGGCCCGAGCCCCAAGACCGTCTCACTGCCTGCCGCCCCCCAGAGAAAGACACGAGTGACGCCGGTCTCTTCCACGACATCCTGGAGGCTCCGGAGGGCCGGAGCGTACGGGTCGAGGCCCACACGCTTTATCGCGATACCGGCCGCCCGCTGAAGCCGGTCCTCTAACTCCCGCGCGAGATGTTCCTTCGCCCTGCCGTAGAGGTAGGTGGCGCCCGTGAGCTGAATGACCAGACAAAGGATTAGGAGAAGGGCGAAGATCCTCACCTGAGAGGGGTAATCGTGGAAGAGGCGAAGTCTGGACATACTATCCGGTGTGGTCGGACTGAGCCAGTTGCACTGTCGTCATCGCAGGAGCCGCCAATACCAGTCGATCGGGCCATCCCCGCCGAACAGGGCCACGACTGCGCCGAGCGCCAGAAAGGGGCCGAATGGGATCCGATCCTTCCGCGACAGCACGCCGGTTGCAATCAGCAACAGTGAAAGACAGGCACCGGCGCCGACCGCTAGGAAAAAGGAGAGGAGCGCCTGCCTCCAACCCAGGAACGCCCCGATCATCGCAAGAAGGTTTACGTCGCCTCCCCCCATGCTCTCCTTCTGGAATGCCACCTCCGCATACACAGCGACGAGGTACACGAGCCCGGCGCCGACCAATGCCCCTGCTGCCGCATCTCGCGGGGAAGGATTTCGCGTGATGAAGCTCGCGATCAGACCGAGAAGAATGCCCGGCAAGGTGACGGCATGCGGAATGATCTGATGGTCGATATCGATAAACGTGACGACGACTAAGCCACACAGGAAGGCCAGCAGAAAGATGGTCCGGACGCCCAGCCCGAAGCGCAACATGGTCAGGAGGAAGAGCAGGCCGGTCAGGGCCTCGACGGCGGGGTACAGCCAGGAGATGCGGCCTCCGCATCCCCGGCACCGGCCTCCGAGCAGCAGAAAGCTGAGCACCGGGACATTGTCGTACCACCGAATCGGGACGCTGCAGGCCGGGCAACGGGAAGCGGGCCGGACGAGACTTTCACCCTTGGGGAGGCGATGGATACAGACGTTCAGGAAGCTGCCAACGACCAAGCCGACAAGAACGCTGAAGATCACTTCTTCAGTGTGCATAACTGATTCAACGGGGTGCTTCGACAGGCTCAGGGCTCATCACAGGCCCAACAGGACCTCTGATGAGCCCGCTTTGAGCCGTTCGATCTCTTGAAGGGCAAGCGATCTCAAAAAGTCATTCTGCGCCGTCCGGTAGAGGTCCAACCAGAGCTCCAAGGCGGTTTCCTCATGGCCTGTCTTGGCGTAAAGCCTGGCGACGAATCTGGGAAGATAGTCGGGCCGCCCGGGCAGCTTTGCGGCACGCTGCCACCATACAAGGGCCCGCGGGTAGTCGCGTCGCTCCAAATAGTAGTACCGTCCGAGATCGTGTGGGAGTTCCCAGCGATCCGGGTTCGCTGCCGCGCCTTTCTCGAGTAGCGAGACCCCAGCCTCGGGTTGCCGGGCAAGATAGAGAACATATAGCCCCCCGAACCGGTAGGGCTCGAGGAAGGGCGGGTCGAGGGACGTCGCCAGATCCAACGCCTTCGCCAGTTGTGGAAACTTCATGTCCGTTTCCACATGCGTCCCCACATACTGGACGATCTGAATCCAGAGCAGGTCGGCTGCCGCCCCGTGAAACCCGAGCAGCATCGGCTTGAGATACCTCGCCTCGGGCAGGAACAGCCACCCGTCACCCGCCGTGGCCTGTGCCCCCCGGCTCTCGAGCAGGGCCGCGACGAAAAGAGATCCGAGAAGAGCGATGATGAGACACGCGCTGATGGCAATCCGGTCCTGCATCATCGAAAGTCTCGCTGCTGGAACACCGCCGCGGCTGCTGCGACCAGCATCGCGCTGTACAGGATCGCATAGATCAGCGACAGCGCGACGGTCCCTCCATTCACCCCGATGCCGTGGACCGCCTGGTCCTTGAAATTCAAGCGCGAGAGGTTCGGCAGGACATAATAGAGCCCCTCGGCCACGGCCCTGATCAGCCGGCCCCCGAAGCGCGCGGCGAAGAGGCGGAGGTCGGCACTCAAATGGCCAGCGATGAAGAGGCAGAGGGTGAACATGGCGCTGAGCGTCGGGGAGGAGAACGTGGAGAAAAGGAGCGCGAGGGCGGTGACCAGCATCAACTCGAGGAAAATGAAGAGGACGGCCAGAAAAAGTCGCGCGCTCGACATCCCCTCCCAGAGGGACACCAATGCGACAAGGACGAGGGCCATCACCGAGACGTTCACCAAGAGTGTCAGGACCAGCCCCAAGTACTTCCCCAGGATAAATTGATGGCGGTGGATCGGTTTCGAGATGATGGTGTAGACGGTCCGCTTCTCGATCTCCTTGGAGACGAGGCCGATGCCGAGGAAGACCGCGATCAGGGTCCCGAAGATCGAGATGCAGGCGAGACCCAGATCTTTGATGATCTTCGCCTCCTCGCCCACGCTGATCGTGACCAGAATCGTAGAGCCCGCCAGCATCACCAGCGCGAAGATGAGAATGGCGTACAGGATTCTGTCGCGGACGGCTTCCCTGAAGGTATTCAACGCGATGGCGGCAACCTTCATCGAATTGTTTCCGCTCGAACCCCCTGACCGGTCTCAGGAGAGGCCCCTCGACCAAGCTCGGGACGGGCGTGACGAAGGAAATACTCTTCGAGGCTCTCACGCTGGGGGATCACGGAATGGACGCTGGCTTTTTGCTCAGCCAGACGAGCGAGCACCTCGGCAAGCGCCTGCTCATCTTTCACCGTCAACAGCAGCCTCTCGCCTCTCATGAGGGGCCGTCTGACGAGCAGGTGATCGAGCTCCTCAACCGCCTCCCGCAGCACCCCGGAGACCATGACCTCGACCGATGCGACCTTTGTTTCAAGCAGCTCGTGAAGAGGTCCCTGCGCGATGAGGCGACCGCTCACCAGAATCCCCACCCGATCGCACACCATCTCGACATCGGGGATGACGTGGGAACTGAAGAAGACGGTCTTCCCTTCCTCCTTCAGACCGAGGAGCAGGTCGCGTACCTCGCGCCGCCCGATCGGGTCGAGGGCGGACATCGGCTCGTCGAGCAGGATCAGTCTCGGATCGTGAAGCAGCGCCTGAACGAGCCCGATCCGCTGAAGCATGCCCTTCGAGTATTTCCTGAGCGGCAGATCCAGGGCCGATTCAATCCGCAGTTGATGGGCCAGCTTCGCAACGCGTTCCCTCCGATCGGATCTGCAGAGTCCGAGGAGTTGTCCGTAAAAATCCAGAAGTTCCCTGCCGTTCAGGGATTCGTAAAAGTAGGGCTGCTCCGGCAAGAACCCAATATCCTGTTTTGTGCTGACGTCACCAAGAGGTTGCCCGAGCACCCGCGCGTTGCCCAAGGTGGGCCGGATCAGCCCCATCAGGAGCTTGAGTGTGGTGGTCTTCCCCGCTCCATTTGGGCCGAGGTATCCGAAGACCTCGCCCTGAGGGACGGCCAGGTCCAGCCCGGACAGCACGCGCACCCGCTTCCGCCAGAACCCGACCCGATATTCCTTCGTCAGCCTGTCGGTCTCTATCGCCTTCATCGACGTGACCATGGAGCTAAGCACCTCAGCAGCCGGTCATTGAGGGTTACATTACCAATTAGCCCTCAAATGTCAAGGGGTAGCATGCAGGTAGGCGCGCACATGGGGTCCAAGCTGTCACGGGGAGGCAACTGGCAGGTGAGCAAGAGTCGAAGGGGACGTCAAGAAAAACTGGGTGGGCTTGCTTTAAGCCCACCCAGCAGGTTATATCGCCGAATTGAGGGCTGCGTAGCGATCCGCTAACACCCCGTAACCGAGATCGAGCCGTAGGTCATGGACCAGCCAACCGTTCCGCTACATGTGGCGCTTGTGATGTTGGCACTCGGAGGCGTGGCGGGAGGCGTGGCTCCTCCTCCGGGCGGCCCAACGCTCAACGCCCAGGTGTCGCCGGTAAGGTTCGGCGTACTAAACCCATACTCCTGGCTGGCCGGGCTCGCGCCAAACGGGTCGTAGACATGGGTGAGGTATGGCTGAGCAGGGGCGGTGGGGGTGTATAGATTGACGAGGGTGGGGTAGGCGTTATAGTCGTTATTGTAGAGGTTGGCTTGCGTGACGAGCGTCTTGGCGTCGGCCAGGGCCTTGGAGATCTTGGCTTTTCGCTGCGCCGAGAGCAGGTTTGGGATGGCGATCGCCGCCAGGATCCCGATAATCGCCACGACGATTAACAGCTCAATCAACGTGAACCCCTTCGCCTTTTTTCGGAACAGGTGCAACATCGTGGTTCCTCCTTTCAGGTTTGTCGGTTCGGGTCGTTCAAATTACGGGAGCAGAAGACGGAGTCCGGAATGGATCTTGATGTCAAATCCTAGCAATATCTGTACCAAGTCATTCAATGAGGAGGTCAAATCAGAGGGCTGAGAGAGGATCCAGCAGTTCGATGTTATAGCTCGGTTGGTTACGATCTCACGTTTTCCCGCTGGTCGCCGGTTGACGCGTTCTGGGGATGCCGATCATCTGCCGCATGGCCAAATTATGGCAATTCTGAAATACGGAATTGACGTTTGGTGTCACTTCAGCCCAATCTCTCGGTGGCGGAGGCGCCACCCCCCGCGCTCCACGATCAACGTATCGGTGAAAGCGACCCGTTTCGCTAGACCTCCGCGCGTTAGCAGCTTGAGCTCGTAACCGACCCGTGCTGCATCTTCGTTTCCGGACAGGCTGAGGATCCAGTCTACCTCAGCCGCCTGTATATCGGCGGGAAGGCTGACGAGGGACTCGTCGCGGAACTGCTGACCCGCGTCATGCGCGAAGGTGGCAACCACGCTGGGCCAGTCCCCCTGACTTCTGGCTTTCCAGTAGGCCGTAATCGTCGATTCCGGCGAAAGGAACGGCCCTTCCATCGCGCGAAAGCAGATCTCCTCCATCGCCGGCTTGGCCAGCCCAGAGGCCACCTCCTCCGATTGTATGCTCTCCCCGATTCTTCCCCTCTGGCGGGATATCTCCGCCACCCTCCAATGCATCTTTGCGAGAATGTAGCGATCGCCGGGCGCCAGACAGCGATTCACCCTGCTCGTCACAATCTCCGGCCTGAAGATCTCGGTCCCTCTCCGTAACCACGCTTCGGCGTCGTCCACTTTCCCTGCCGCCAGATAGAATTCGGCGATGTCATAATAAAACCTGAGGCGGGCGAAGGGTTGAAACTGAAGAGCGGCGAGAAATTCCGACTCCGCTTTCCCGAACTCCCCTGCCAACCTGTGGATACGGGCCAATTCATTGTAGGCGTCCCCATCGAATGGATTCAGCCGGAAGGCCGCTTCGGCCTCGCGCTGGCTGCTTTTCAGGTCTCCCTGAGCGGCGTAGGCCAGAGCCAGGAACTGCCGTGGTGAGTAGAACAACGGATTCAATCGGGAAGACCGCTGAAAGGCGGGGACAGCATCTGCCAATTCCCCGACATCCAGCGACGCCTTCCCTTCGTTCCGGAACAATTCGGCATAGTAGCGCGTCCCGGCAAGGATCGCCATCACCAGACACAGTGATAAGAGGATGATCCGTGCCTTCCTGAGAGACGCCGGTCCCGGGACGTCCCCCTCCGCCGCAGGCGGATCTCGAGGGGCCAGAGCGAACAACATGGCGGTCTCCACTCCACACACCAGGAGAACGGCAGGATAGTTCCAGCCGAGATCCACGCCGGCATGAAGTGAGGAGCCCAGGAGTCCTGCGGCGAGCCCGACCGCCAGGCTCCTTTGGCAGCCTTGCGGTTCCAACCCAGCGATGATCCTCTGACCGCGCCTCACGAGGAAGCCGAGGAACAACAAGAATCCGGCGAGGGCCGGAAGCCCCGTCTCGGCGGCGAACTGGAGGTAGTGGCTATGGGCGTACATCCCGGTGATATATGGGGTCCGTTGGTAGCGTTTAATGGCGATCGAAAAGGTGCCGATGCCCGTCCCGGCCCACGGGTGGTCCCTGATCATGTCGAGCGTCCAGCCGTAGATGTCACGGCGCCACCGAAAGGACACATCCTGGCTCCTCGTGGAGGTCGCCTCGGTCAGGGAAACGAAGCGACGGGCGATCTGATCCGGCTGCCTGGAGGCCATGAACACGACGCTCAGGATGAGCAGAGCCGCCAGCGCAACGCGCCGGCGATGAGCCCACACGAGTCTCCACTCGACGGCCATGAAGAAGATGAGCGCGATCAGCGCGGCGGCCCACACCCCGCGCGAATTGGTAAGCACCAGTGCCGCGAAGAGAACCGAGGCCGATGAAACCGAGACGACCAAGGTCAGCAGCGTCTCGCTGTGAAGGACGCACGCCAGAGAGAGGAACGCCATCAGCAAGAGGAAGCTCCCAAGACCGTTTGGGTAATTGAACGGACCCGAGAGCCCCCATGCCGCTTGAGCGCCAGGCGGAGCCGTCAGGTAGGTCGGCGCGGCAGCAACGCAGACAGCGACCCCACTCGCCAGCAGGGCGATCACGAGCGCACGAGATCCGCATTGCCTGGCGACGTGACCCGCCAGTACAGACCCTCCGATCACGCTCAGCAGGGTGAGCCCTTCCTTCACGCTGAAGTCCTTGAAGATCGACATCGAGAACGAGAACAGCGTAAGCAGGGCAACCAGGAGCAGCCACCGAAGGGGAAGACCTTTCACGAACGCATGGCTTTCACGGCTGATGAGGACGAGGGACATGAGGGAGAACACCCCGGCTGCCAGCATCGCCCTGGCAAACGAGGTTCTGCCGCCATCCGATAAGGGGAGGGTCATCAGAAGGCAGAGAAGACCCCCTGAAATGATCCAGTGAAGTGGAGAGGGTCTACGGACTGCCGAATCCACCGCGATTCAGGAGGAAGCCTTAGACGCCACGCCCGGCCTTTGTGATCCCGTATTTCTTTGCCTTGTGGCGGAAGGAGCGAAAGCTGATCTGGAGCAGTTCGGCAGCGCGTTTTTGAACCCACCCCGAACGCTCCAGCGCTTGAAGCATCAGGTCCTTTTCGACGTTGGAGATGGTCGCTTCCAGCTCGATCCCTTCCGGCGGAAGGGCGACGGTCATCCGCCCCGGCCGCCCACCCCCATCGTCTTCCATCCTAATGAGCAACGGAAGGATTGCTGAGGTCAACTGGTCGGTCGTTTCGAGGGCGACGGCACGTTCTATCACATTCTCCAGCTCCCTGACATTGCCCGGCCAGGCATACCCGATCAGGGTCTCCATGGCCTCTTGAGAGATCGACACGGGCCGTTTCTGTTGCCGAAGGGAGAACTGGGTTAACAGGTTATGTGCCAGTAAGGGGATGTCTTCCTTTCGCTCGCGCAGCGGCGGGACATGGATGGGGATGACATTCAGCCGGTAGAACAGGTCCTCGCGAAAGCCTCCGTCGGCGATGGCCTTGGCAAGATCCCTGTTCGTGGCCGCAATGAGCCGGACGTCCACCCCCAGGTCCTCCGTGCCCCCTACCCGTCTGAAGCTTCGCCACTGCAGGAATCGAAGAAGCTTCACCTGGAGGCCCGGACTCATCTCTGCAATCTCGTCCAGGAGTACCGTCCCGCCATGGGCGACCTCGAGAAGCCCCACCTTGTGTGACACGGCCCCCGTGAACGCCCCTTTGACGTGCCCAAACAATTCGCTTTCCAACAGATCTTCCGGAATGCCTCCGCAATTGATCGCGAGAAACGGGCGATCGGCTCTGGGGCTTGCGCAATGGATCGTTCTCGCAACCAACTCTTTCCCTGTCCCGCTCTCCCCGGTGATCAGGACGGTGCTGTCCAGCCCGGCGATCTTGCTGATCAGCTTATACAGCTCGATCATCTTCGGGCTTCTGCCGA
>Ga0209342_10008168_pt1 | contig 10496 bp, 8 predicted proteins | sample RifCSP16_2_FD_184023 | JGI IMG/M metagenome (GOLD analysis project Ga0209342, IMG submission 184023) | Soil microbial communities from Rifle, Colorado - Rifle CSP2_sed 16_2 (SPAdes) (version 2) | ecosystem: Environmental > Terrestrial > Deep subsurface > Rock core/Sediment | place: Rifle... | reverse complement strand
GGAGGCGGCCAATCCGACGACACCGCGATTGAAATCCGGGTGAGCTGCAAACAGCAACAGGGCATCAGGATCTTCGGCCAGAGCGATCTGCTCAGCGGCGGCCTGGATTTCCCGGGTAATTCGCTGGCGTTCTATGTTTTGGTTATCTAAGGCTTGCGCCAGTCTGACAGCTTCTTGGAGATCGATGGTGGTGAGGAGATCAAAGGCGGCCAAAGCCGAGTCGAGCCGCCCGGCAGCGTTTAATCGCGGGCCTAGCATATAACCAATCTCGCTGGCTGTTATCTGTTCAGGGCGTAAGTTAACAGCCATGATAAGGGAGTAAAGACCCTGCCGGGAAGGTTTGCGAATGGCTTCTATTCCATCCCGGACCAGCGAACGGTTTTCCCCTACTAAAGGCGCTAAATCTGCCACTGTACCCAGGGCAACCAGATCCAGCAAATGAGATGTATCTGCCCCATGCGGAGAAGAATAGCCATGTTCATTTAGATGTGTGACCAGGGCTGAAGCGAGCTTGTAAGCCAGGCCTACGCCGGCCAGGTCTTTTTCCGGGTAGGAGTCGCCGGGCTGTTTTGGGTTGATCACCGCCACGGCGATGGGCATTTCCCGACCAGTGTGATGGTGATCGGTAATGATTAAGTCCAGGCCGAGCATTTTAGCGTGCTCGGCTTCCACTATCGATCGAACGCCGCAATCAACGGTGACTACCAGGTTAACCCCGGCTGCGCAGAGATTGTCGAGCGCTTCTTTGTTCAGGCCGTATCCCTCGTCAAAACGGTTGGGAATATAACCGGTTACCTGGGCGCCAAGTTCCTGCAAAACCTGCACCAGAAGCGCGGTCGCAGTCACGCCATCTGCATCGTAATCGCCATAGATGGCGATCCTCTCGCCCTTGGAAATTGCATGTTCCAGGCGTGAGACGGCTGCCTGCATACCGGTCATCCGAAAGGGGTCTGTGCCGGGAGGCGGAGCAGCTTCGAGAAACTGTTGGGCGAACTCGGGAGTGGTGTATCCGCGATTGAAGAGGATTTGCCGCAATGGGAATGGATAAGCCTGCAGGGCGTCTTCGGCTTCCGGTGTCAGGCGTGGAGCGACCTGCCAGCGTTTGGAGAGATGGTTCATAAATTTACCTGGGTGGATATGCAACCAAGTATAGCATAAATAAAAAAATTACCCCGGGAAGGGATTGTTCTAGATATTGGACAATTCCTCGTTGACGAGTTGTCAAAAGGCTGCTATCATGACCTTGTATGACCGATCGGTTTAATAAAGCATGGTTTAGACGGTTAGGGGGCCAACTCTCAAATATCTCGCGTTGGTTGATTCCCGGATTGGGGGTAAAGCGATGGCTGGTTCTTGTACTTCTTGGAATAACGCTGTTCGGTATCGGCCTGGCGATCTTAATCCTTGACGTGTACCGCACTGCCCCGGATACCTGGTGGCTGCCGATCATTTCAACAGCCTCTTTGCGATTTTTACCGCGCCTTTTACGTGCTTTAATATTCGGTGGATTGGGCGCTTTACTGATTTTAAGGGGTATGTGGGGGCTAAACAATTCATTGATCGCTCCTTTTCTGAAGCCAGGTAAACGGGTGGTTGATGCCCTGGCTGGTCACCGGCGACGTGAACGCGGGGCGCGCATCGTGGCAATCGGTGGCGGTCATGGCCTGGCCACCTTGCTGCGCGGTTTAAAGGAATACACGAATAACCTGACAGCAATTGTTACCGTATCGGATGATGGTGGATCATCGGGACGATTGAGGCGGACACTGGGAATATTGCCTCCGGGGGATATTCGAAACTGTCTGGCTGCACTCTCTGACGACGAAGCGATGCTTTCCCAGCTTTTTCAATATCGTTTTCCCAATGGTGCCAGTGGTCTCGACGGTCATTCATTCGGAAACCTCTTCATCACCGCAATGGCTGAAATCACAGGCAGTTTTGAAGAAGCCGTCGCTGAGTCTGGGCGCGTGCTTTCAGTAAGTGGACGCGTCCTACCTTTTTCATTGCGTGATGTACGCTTATTGGCAGATGTTATGCTTCCTCATCTCGTCTCTGAAATTCGAGTGGAAGGTGAAAGTCGTATTCCGGAAAGCACGGGAAAAGTCCGCCGGGTATGGTTAGAACCAAATACACCCCCCGCCTTCCCTGAGGCAGTCCAGGCGATCTTGAATGCTGATTTGATCGTTATCGGTCCGGGAAGTCTTTACACGAGTATATTGCCAAATTTACTCGTTCCAGACATCAGCGCTGCGATTCGTTCTAGCCGGGCGTTGAAAATGTTTATTTGTAATGTCGCGACTCAATTGGGTGAGACGGAAGATTACTCTTGTGGCGACCATCTGCGGGCAGTCGAAGAGCATGTTGGAAGCGGATTATTTGATCTTGTTGTATGCAACTGGATTTTCGAGGGAAATTTGCCGGAAGGTCTTCAATGGGTTGTCGTGGAAGACGACCTGGATGCAGATTACCCCATTTATCGGGCTGATCTGATCGATTATGTCCAGCCTTGGCGGCATGAAGCCAAGAAACTATCCCAAGTTGTGATCGATTTACTAGAAGAACGGACCGGACCTTTGGTAGAATCGTGAAGGTCTAGTCCGGTTTGGATCTCAGATAATGGTGGAAGTACCCTGCGGTTGTACTAATCAACTGACCGCGACTACCACTAAAACTAACAATACTCTTTTCAATGCGGAGGCAAAAAATGTCAGTAAAAGTTGGAATCAATGGATTTGGCCGAATAGGCCGGCAAGTGCTAAAAGCAATCCGGGATTACCATCCTGGTGAGATTGAAGTCATCGCTTTCAATGACATCGGCGATCTGAAGACGATGGCACATCTGCTTAAGTACGACTCGAACTATGGTCGCTATGACGGAACGGTCGAAGTCGGCGATGGCGAGTTGATCATTGATGGGAAGCCGGTTAAGGTATTCAAAGAGACTGATCCTGCGAAATTGCCCTGGGGTGATATTGGCGTCGAAATTGTCGTCGAAGGCACCGGTCTTTTCACGATCAAGAAAGATGGAATTAATAAAAAGGGCAAGGAAGTCAGGGGCGCCGAAAACCATATAACGAAAGGTGGCGCCAAAAAAGTGATCATTACTGCACCTTCAGAAGGCGAGGACCTGACGATTGTGCTTGGCGTCAACGATGACAAATACAATCCGGCACTCCATCACGTGGTATCTAATGCATCATGCACCACCAATGGTCTGGCACCAGCGATAAAAGTGGCAAATGACAAGTTCACAGTCAACCGTGGGCTGATGACCACGATTCACGCTTACACCAATGATCAAAAGATCCTGGATCAACCGCATAGTGATCTTCGCCGGGCGCGTGCGGCTGCGATGAGTATCATCCCCACCTCTACAGGGGCTGCCCGAGCACTAAAATTGGTCATCCCAGAGATGGATGGCAAGCTAGACGGATATGCCTTGCGTGTTCCAACCTCGACTGTGTCCGTCATCGACCTCACAGTGGAACTTGGCACTGCCACGACAACCGAGGATCTACGCCAGGCTTTCCGCGACGCCGCAAAGGGACGTTTGAAAGGCATCCTTGCGGCAATCGAGGAGCCTCTGGTGAGCATAGATTTTAAGGGCGACCCGCACAGCTCCTTGATCGATTTGCCTTTAACGATGGTTCTGGGTAAAGGGGCTGGCACTTTCGCGAAGATCATTGCCTGGTATGATAATGAATGGGGATACTCTGTCCGGACTGCCGACCTGGCCGCTATGATGGCTAAATCGCTCTAAATTGCAGCGTGTAAAACGTGGAATGTGGGTAAGACTCCGTTCCACGTTTTACGCGCCTGGAGACAAAAATGTTTAATAAGAAATCAATCACCGATATCGATGTAATGGGTAAGAGGGTTCTGGTGCGGGTTGATTTCAATGTGCCGATCAAAGATGGGGCAGTCGGCGATGATACCCGTATCCGCGCGGCTATCCCCACGGTGCAGTACTTGTTGGACCATGGAGCCTCAGTGATCTTGTGTTCTCACCTGGGACGCCCGAAGGGTGAGGTGATGCCCGAGTACTCATTGCGTCCTGTGGCCACCCATCTAAGTAAATTGCTAGATAGGCCCGTCGCCTTTGCTGAGGATTGTGTCGGTCCGGTCGCAGAGCAGGCTGCCAGCGCTCTTAAGCCAGGAGGGGTATTGTTGCTGGAAAACACGCGCTTTCACGCTGGTGAAACTAAGAACGATGCAGAGATGTCCAAGCAACTGGCTGCATTGGCGGATATATACGTGAATGATGCCTTTGGTTCAGCTCATCGCGCGCATGCTTCCACCGAGGGGGTAGCGCGCTACTTGCCAGCTGTGGCAGGATTCTTGATGGAAAAAGAGATCCGTTACCTTGGCCAGGCGATCGAGAACCCCGCCCATCCTTTTATCGCTATTCTGGGCGGCGCCAAGATCAGCGACAAAATCGGCGTGATCAAAAACCTGCTGGAAAAAGCTGATCAGGTATTGATTGGGGGAGGGATGGCGAATACCTTTTTTAAAGCCCAGGGCTATCCAGTCGGAGATTCCCTGGTAGAGGATGAGTCGCTGGAGACAGCGAAGGATTTGGTGTCTAAAGGCGGCAACCGTTTGCGCCTTCCGGTAGATGTAGTCATTGGAGACCGGTTCGAAGCAGATGCGGACCGCAAGGTGATGAGCATGGGGCCAGTGCCTGCAGGTTGGAGGATCCTTGATATTGGTCCAAAAACACTGGATAACTTTAGGAAAATAATCGCGGATGCCGGGACAATCGTCTGGAATGGACCGATGGGTGTATTCGAGTTTCCTCGCTTTGCAGAAGGGACTTTTGGCCTGGCGAAAGCTGTTGCTGAATCGAATGCTACTACCATCATTGGTGGAGGAGATTCAGTAGCTGCGGTGCAGCAAACCGGTGTAGCTGACCGGATCAAGCACATTTCTACCGGTGGCGGCGCGTCCCTCGAGATGCTCGAAGGGATTAGCCTTCCAGGTTTAGCTGCCCTCCAGGATAAGGAGTAATCATGCGCACACCGGTTGTCGCTGGCAATTGGAAGATGTACAAGACAGTCACAGAAGCAAGGCATATGGTTTCAGAGATGGTGCCTGGCTTACAAGGGATAAAGGGGGTGGAAAAAGTGCTTTGCCCACCTTTCACCGCTTTGCTGGCTGTGTCGGCTTTGCTGGAAGGGACTGATATTGGGTTAGGAGCCCAAAACATGCATTGGGATAACGCAGGAGCATATACAGGCGAGGTTTCCCCGCTGATGGTTGCCGAAATTTGTCAGTACATCATCTTAGGTCATTCCGAGCGACGCATGTATTTTATGGAAACAGATACCAATGTTAAAAGAAAGATACAAGCTGCCCTCGTGCATGGACTGACTCCTATTGTGTGTGTTGGAGAAACGCTGGAAGAAAACGAAACCGGTCGGACGCGAGAAGTTGTTTCCAGGCAGATCAAGCAAGGACTGGTTGATTTGAGCTTCGAGGAAGAAGGTTTATCAGGGTTTAACGTGATCATCGCTTACGAACCGGTGTGGGCGATCGGCACAGGCCGCGCGGCCACTGCAGAGGGTGCGAATGCTGTGATTGCTCGCATTGTTCGACCAGCGCTGGCTGAATTATTTGGCCAGAACGGAGCGCAATCGATTCGGGTATTGTATGGTGGCTCAGTCAATTCAGGAAATGCCGCTGAGTTCTTTGCCCAGCCTGATATAGATGGCGCCCTGGTGGGAGGCGCCAGCCTCAAAGTTGGGGAATTTATCCAAATTACCCAATCCGCAGCGTTGTGAGTGAATACCTGGCCGGCCTGGGGTGGTTTCTATTTCTGTTGGTAGGGTTAATTATTTTGCAGCGCCAACTCCACTTCGAGATCCAGGCTGTATTACTATTGTTAACCAGGCGCAGTGATTTGACAATTGCATTGTTTTCAATACTGTTCCTACTAGGAGTCGTGATCCACGAGACAAGTCACTTTCTCATGGCAAAGCTCTTCGGAGTAAAAACCGGGCGGATCTCGTTCATCCCCCAACCTCTGTCGAATGGTCGGCTGCAAATGGGATTTGTCGAAACTGCCCCGACCGATCTGGTGCGCGATGTCTTGATAGGAGGCGCACCCATGCTGGTTGGTGGGGCTGTTGCCGCCTATATCGGGCTATTCCAATTAGGTTTAGTTAGCTACTGGAACGAGCTATTAACCGGAAAACTTGGGAACTTGCTTACTGATCTTCCCCAACTCTATAGCCAGCGGGATTTTTGGCTATGGTTTTACTTGATTTTCGTTGTGAGCAGCACCATGTTTCCATCGGATTCCGATCGCCGGGCCTGGTTGCCAATTGCCATCATCGCTGGCATTATGCTCGGATTGGTTTTGGTGGCCGGAGCTGGGCCATGGATGCTGGTTCATCTAGCTCCCCTAACAAACAAGCTCCTGCGTGTTTTTACAGTAATATTCGGAATCAGCTTGACCATTCACCTGGTACTATGGTTTCCATTTTATATCGTACGAACTTTGTTAAATCGGATAACAGGTTTGAAAGTTAGATAGGCAGGTTGAGTTTCTGTTCGATAGCTGGGATAATCCAAATATATTTTATGTTAGAATACCTCGGAACACCTGTGGGCGATAGAGCATAATAGAATAGAAATTGCTGGATGACACATCGCAAAGGTGAATAAACCCCGAGAGTGTTTTTTTTATTGTTTTTTCCGGAAAGGTCGAAATTGATGGCACAACACTGGTACGCAATGCGCAGCAAGCCGCGTAAGGAAGAAGTCCTGTGGCAGAAAATGTGTGCTGAAAAGTTCGAAGTATTCTTTCCGCGGATCCGAGTTCAACCGGTCAACCCCCGGTCCAGAAAATCAAAACCATATTTCCCGGGATATATGTTTGTATTCATCGACCTGGACGAGGTCGGCCTTTCAACATTCCAATGGATGCCACATGCAATTGGCCTGGTAAGTTTTGATAGCGAGCCAGCAACGGTTCCTGATAACCTGATTCAGGCCATCCGAAAGCGAGTAGAAGAAATAGCTGCCGCGGGTGGTGAGTTCTTCGATGGGTTAAAACCGGGAGATGCAATCAACATCAGTAGCGGGCCATTTGCGGGATATCAGGCGATATTTGATGCCCGTCTGCCGGGCAGTGAACGAGTTCGGGTTTTGATCCAGATGTTAAGTGATCGGCGGGTACCGGTTGAGTTAGGCGCTGGACAAGTTGAGCGAAAGAGACAATCCTGATTCTACAGATCGGTAAATTCAGATTATGTGGTCTTTCCTCTGACATCTTATGGGATGTCGGATAGGCGGAGCTTACCTTTAATGAACCCAAAGTTACGCATTAGCCTTTTTATCCTTGGCTTATTGACTCTCCTGGGCATTGGCATTCTGTTCATTCCACGCGCGCTAGGCCTTTATTATCAGATAAAGGGTGGACAGCTACTCCAAGATGTTCTTAAAAGCCTGGAGGATCTACCAGATTTAGGGTTGACATGTGATGCCCTTCCGCCTGATAGGAAAGCTCTCCGGATGAAACTAGAACAGGCGGTAATAAAACTTAATAAAGCCCATAATTATGACGATCGCAATTCCCAGGCATATCTCTACCTGGGACATTCAGCTTGTCTATTAGGAGAGCCGGCTAATGCCAAAGGATATTATCTTACATATACCCAATTGAGACCGGCTAATCCTTTGGGGTATTTAGGTCTTGGTTTCGCTGAAGAGGCGTTGGGAGACCATTTATCAGCCGTGAAAGAATGGCAAGCCGCAGGTTTAACGGCGGAGGATTTTCTCGAAGCTGGCGACGAAGCATATCAAGCAAATCGGTACGAGCAAGCATTAAGCTGGTACAAACGATCAAGCTGGATAGCGCCAACTCGAGCCACAGCATGGTTTAATCTTGGTCAGGTTTATGAGCAGCTGGGTCAACCTGAAAGTGCGTTAGAGGCTTATCAAGAGGCATGGAAATTCGACCCGGAGCTCAGCACAATGTTTCTCGTAACCAGTCTCAAGCGGAGGGGCGATTTTAAAGAGATGGAGAATGTTCTCCGAGAGGCGCTTGGGATAGTACCTGAATCTGGGGAGCGCCTCGGATGGTGGCGCGCCCTGGGTGACGCTCTACGCCTTCAAGAGCAATGGGACGCAGCTGTGGAAGTGTATCAAGATGCCATCCAGCAATTTCCGAATGAACCTGACCTTTATATATCTTTGGGTTGGATATATTATGACCGCGGTGATGGCGCGCGGCCAGCACAAAGAGAGTTCAATCGGGCTATTAATTTGAAGAAAGATGCTCCAGAAGGGTATTTTGCTCTGGCGCAATTGTTTTCGCGTGAGAAACAATTCCAAGAAGCCGATGGCTATTTTCTTCGAGCCTTGGAACGTGCCCCAAATAACCGCTGGTATTACCTGGCGCGTGGTGATAATGCACGCCTTGCCAGTGATTTTAATCGCGCTCAAGAAATATATGAGAAGACGATTGCTCGCTTTCCAAACTTCCACATTGCCTATTACCAATTGGCCTTGATTTATCGCTCATTAGGTCGATATGACGACGCTGTTGGGGCGATCGAGCGAGCTGTGGAGTTGATGGATCCACCCGTTGATAGCTATTTTGCTCGTGCGGGGGAAATCTATCGTGGGGCAGGCTTACGCGAAAAAGCTGTAAAAGCTTATCGGCAAGCATTAATTCTCAATCCTGACAATAAAGTTGCTCAAAAAGGTCTGCAGCTCCTGGGGGAGAATTAATATTTATGCCACCATTCTGCTGAAAGGGTTCCATATTGGATTCAGATATTCAGCCGATCGAGGCAAGTCCTCGATTTGCTCCACCTGAAAAGGATATCGCTATATTGGCCACCGGAGCGGGGATCGCACTGGTGGGAAGAGTAGGTGGGCGCGGCTTGTATGCGATTACTGAGATCGTCCTGGCTCGATTCCTGGGTCCAGCAGGTTTTGGCTTATATTCTATCGGACTGAACTTGCTCCGCATTGTGGGAACAATTGGGATGTTGGGATTACAAAACGGGGTGATCCGTTTTGGTACCCGTTATTGGCGTACCTCGCCATCTGGTCTGAAAACCACTCTGTTGTATGCGATCGGTTTATCACTGGCTTCAGGCGTTTTCATGGGGATGACTTTGTACTTTATAGCCCCCTGGTTAGCGGTTCAGGTCTTCAGTAAACCGGAATTGGTTTCAATCTTTCGAAGATTCGCTTTTGCATTCCCTCTTGCGATTGGGTTATGGGTTACAGCGTCAGCGACCCGGATATCAAAACGGATTAAATATTCAGTATTCGCTGAGGATGTTGTTCAGCCTGCCGCGAATTTAATCCTGGTGATCGTCGTAGCTCTTTTTGGACTCACCTTGAGTCGAGCTGTTTCAATCAATGTATTATCCTACAGCGTCGCTTTAGGACTGGCACTTTTCTATGTCAGGATATTATTTCCTGAAGCGCTGGCTTCACCGGCTGGTTCAGATATAGGTATTAAAGAAATCCTATTCTATTCAATACCAACTGGACTTGCCGGCACTTTTACTTTATTGACCGGGTGGATAGGCCGCTTGTTTGTCGGATATTATCGCCCGGCAGAGGAAGCAGGTATATATCAAGCAGCATCGCAAATAACAATCCTGTTTGTGATCATTTTGGGTGCTTTGAACGCGATTTTTTCGCCGATGATTGCCGATTTGTTCCACAGAAAAGAGATGATGAGGATCGATGCACTTTACAAAATAAGCACGAAGTGGGGACTTTATATCGTGATACCCTTGTTCCTGGTGATATGTTTTATTCCTCGAGAGTTTATGGTGACAATATTTGGAAAAGACTATGCCGATGGAGCGATCCCTCTGGTGATTCTGGCCACAACCCAAGTAGTTAATGTGGGTACCGGGGCGGTTGGATTTTTATTAACCATGAGCGGTCACCAAAACCAATGGTTTATAACTTCTGGTTTTACGATGAGTTTAACCTTGATCCTGAATGCTGTGCTGGTCCCTGTCTTTGGGATGACAGGCTCTGCTCTTGCTACGGCTTTGGCTGTGAGTGGACTCTATCTTGCTGGATTGGTACAAGTTAAAATTACACTCGGATTATGGCCTTATGATCGCAGGTATATAAAGGGTTTGCTTACCACTGGGATAATGGCTGGTGTATTGTTCTTAATCAGTCGTTTCGTTTATCATCCCTCACCTTTGATCGCAGTTGGAATATCATCTATCGTTTCGGCGGCGGGGTTTGGACTGGTCTTGCTTTTATTGGGCCTGGATAACGAGGATCGCGAATTCATTCGGGTGATTTCTACACGCGTAAAAAACCTGAGGATATTCAATAATTCAAAGGACAAGTAAGGATATCCGATGAAGCCTGTACAATTGATGATCGCCGGTGCTCCAAAATGCGGCACAACTTCGCTGAAATATTATCTTAGCCAACACCCCATCATTTGCACGCATGACCAGCTGGAAATGTTGTACTTTACCAATGATGAACTATATCACAAG
>Ga0209342_10008166_pt1 | contig 10497 bp, 7 predicted proteins | sample RifCSP16_2_FD_184023 | JGI IMG/M metagenome (GOLD analysis project Ga0209342, IMG submission 184023) | Soil microbial communities from Rifle, Colorado - Rifle CSP2_sed 16_2 (SPAdes) (version 2) | ecosystem: Environmental > Terrestrial > Deep subsurface > Rock core/Sediment | place: Rifle... | reverse complement strand
CATTTTCGCGCGGCCTCGATAGCGATCTCACCGACCTCTGGCCCGTTTTTTTTTGCGAAGGGCGTGGCCCGGTCGCCTATGACCAATCGCATGGGCTCGAGCACCCTTCCTCCGCCAAAGCGCCGCCCTACCTGACCGGCAACGAGAAGTCCCTTATCGCAGTTGTGGTGCAGGATGGAGCCGAATCGCTCCAGGTAAGCCTGGCACAAAGACTGGGATATGGCCTCCATTACGGCGTCGCAAATCGTGTCCGGGTGCCCCAGCCCTTTGCGCTCGACGATCTCGACATCCGTCTCGGAGACCGGAGGACCCGGCATCTGCTGGATGTGGAAATGATCCATTCGCCACCAAGCTGCCTAGCTTTAACTCTTAAGGCCGATCTCGGTTATCCTCCCAATCAGCTCTTCGACGGAGTCGTTGTCCCGGCGCAGAGGCGAGATCTATAAAACTTTAATTCTCGTCTCAGCCGGAGGCTTTTCTCGACCGATATCCCGCTATCATATGCGGGCGTGGGTAGACTTATCGTCTTGGCGCGCTCCATCGCATGTTCGTGTAACGCTCTCTGCGATTGTATGTATGGCTGAGCATATCTCGTGCCAACTCCAAACTCAGCGGAAAGCCGTGTGCCATGGATTTGATGCGACCGTCCGTATGATTGTGAGGGTATCTTTTTAGAAATGAGAAAAACGAGAAGAAACTTTTTTCAACCTTCGGAAACCACAGCTCCGGGATCCGAAATAGAAGCGGCTGGCGAGGGGTTATCGCATGGCACGGTTGTTGCGGATTGACCCTGGCGGAGGATTCCCGCATGGACAGAAAGACGCTGGAGGAGATGGCCCTGAAGCTGCATAGGCAGCGAAAAGTTTATCTGCTCGAGTTCAAGGAGGCAGAGACAGGTCTTCGCTTCATCGTCGAAGACCGCGAGAGCGAACTGGAGGAGTCGGCCCAGGATGACCGAACCGCCCGTTTGCTTTCGCGCCTGGATGATCACACGATTCGGGCGGCCGAAGAGATCGATACGGCGCTGGCGCGTATTGAAGCGGGCACGTATGGAAAGTGCCTGGGCTGTGGAGGATCAATCCCGGTAGCCCGGCTCCGTTTTCTGCCGGCGACTCGCTACTGTGTGGAGTGCTCGGGAAAAAACGAAAAGGCCGCTCCCGGGGCCCGGGCGGAGATGAGCCATACGGTCGAGTCGCCAGATGACCTAAGCCTTTTGAGCGATGGCGAGCTGGAGGCGGCGATACACGAGAGGATCAAAGACGACAGCCGGGTCGATACGGAAGAGCTTCGGATCGTCTGCCGCCAGGGAGCGGTCTATTTGTACGGGGCTCTTCCAAGCGAAAAGGAGCACCAGATTCTTCTCGAGATTTTGACCGACGTGTTGGGGCTCAAAGAGGTCGTGGATCGGATCGGGATCGACGAGCTCCTCTGGGAGCGAGAGGAGAGATCAAAGAGGGAGAAAACAGGAGAGACTCTGCCCTGGGAAGAGCCTCAAGGAACCGAAGATATCGTGGAGACGGCGGAAGAAGGGAAGGAGTTTTCCCCCCCGGATCGTCCGATCCCAGAAGAGAAGTGAGAACCACGCATCCAAGGAAAAATCCTGGACAGCCGTTTGATCTGCCCCGACCGCCTGCCCGCCCGGCTCGGGTTAGCGTTGAAGACGGTGTGGGGCAAGTGCGGGCGCTCTTTGTTTGCACTCTTGCGATTTTCAGTGCTCTTACCTTCTCAGCCTTGAGAAGGTTACAGTCCCCAGGTTACTGCAGGATTCGCCGAGCGTCGGAGAATCAAGGGGACGTCCCGGGCACGGAAATTGCTGATTTAAGCTTTGCGTGCGTTTGCAGCAGGGTTTGCCCAACTGAGGGTTCTGCATGAAAGGAGACGCTCTCGCAAAGAATGATCCTCCAACCTGGGATGAGCTGTTTCTCGTTGTGGACTTGCTTCTGGCGATTTTCGTAGTCGCATGGGTGCTGATCGGGCTGTTTCTTTAGCGGCTAGAGGAAGTCAGGCATTGTTTGGTTCAATGCTCAGCAAAAGAAGTCTCACTTCTGTTAGATCGCTTGGCATGGGTTTGGCGAAAGCGGAGTTGTTTGCCCATGAGGCTCATCCCTTGAGCTTCTGGCAGCGGTTGCCTGAAGAGCGCTTGGCACGTGTTTAGGTTAGTGGCATATGCTGCGGCGCGAACACCTTGGGAACGCCGTGGTAGCCAGCGATGGGCTAGCCTTCCTCCGTGTCGAAGGAACACCTGGCGCACCAGAAAAAGGCATTTGCGGAGCTTGTCTCTGATCGCCCGAGGCACCAGAAGCGGGGTTACTGAGCATGCCGAAAAACTCGAGGTCCGTCGTTCCCCTCATGCTTGCATTGATTTTCTTGGTGGGGGCGGCTAACGAGGTGGCGCACCGAGGTAGGATCCTTGATGCAGTCACAGGAAGGCCGATAGAGGGGGCCCTGGTCACGTTAGATGATGCGGTTGTGCAGACCGACGTCAACGGAAGATTTCAAATCAGAGGAAGCGTCCCGCCCATAGGGGTGAGGGCCTACGGATACTTAAGAGAGTGGGTCGACCTCAGGCAGCACCATGATGGGGCTCAGGACGTTGCCCTAAAGCCTTTTTCACCGAAGGCCCTGTATCTGTCCTTCTATGGAATAGGTGATCGCGCGTTACGGCAATCGGCGCTCGACCTGATGGAGACTACCGAGATCAACGCGCTGGTCATAGATGTCAAGGGGAACCGGGGTAGGATCCCGTACAAGAGCAAGGTTCCCCTTGCTGCTCAGGTGGGAGCCCAGCAGGTCATCACTGTCAAAGACATCGAAGGCTTGCTCAGATCTTTACACGAAAAGGGCGTATATACTATTGCCCGAATCGTCGTTTTCAAAGATAATCCTCTAGCTTCGGCCAGGCCCGATTTGGCCGTGAAGGCTCCGAGCGGAACGGTCTGGCACGATCGAGAAGATCTCGCGTGGACCGACCCCTTTAAGAAGGAGGTGTGGGATTACAACGTCGCGGTCGCCGTGGAAGCCGCCCGATACGGCTTTGACGAGATCCAGTTCGACTATGTGCGTTTTCCCGACGCGCGCGGCCTCGTTTTTTCCATGCCAAACACGGAGGAAACCAGGGTGAGGGCCATTTCCGATTTTCTCCAGCTAGCCAGAAAAAAGCTCACACCTTACAACGTCTTTCTCGCTGGAGACATCTTCGGCTATGTGTGTTGGAATCTCGATGATACGGGGATCGGGCAGAGACTCGAAAAGCTAGCCCTGCATCTCGATTACCTCTCGCCGATGCTCTATCCATCCGGGTTTCACGCCGGCGTACCTGGAATCAGTAATCCCGTCGCCCACCCCTATGAGATTGTCTATCGTTCGCTTGCGCGGGCCAGGGAAAGGACGGGCCTGCCGCCTGTTCGCTTCAGGCCATGGCTGCAGGCATTCAGAGACTACGCCTTTGACCGGAGGCTGTTTACGGCCGGAGAGATACGGGAGCAAATCAGGGCTGCTGAAGACTTTGGCGCTAACGGTTGGATGCTGTGGAATCCCGAAAATATCTATTCTACCGATGGATTGAAGAGCCTTGGTCGCTAACGCGTCCTGAGGGCAAGACGATGATGGGAGTGAACGATCGCCAGCGAGCGCGCCGGGCTTTCGGTTATCAGATCGCGGGTGCCATTTTGCTCTGGTTGCAGGCGGGGCCGGCGCTGGGGAGCGGCCTGCGCGAGAGGGACCTTCAGCCCATCGCCGAAATCGTGACCAGAGAAGTTCGGCTGGGGAACATACCCGGGGCTGTGGTCTTGATCGGGCATGAGGGGAAGGTGCTATATCGCCGGGCATTCGGGTACCGCGCTCTGGAACCCCAGAGAATCCCGATGACGGAGGATACGATCTTTGATCTCGCCTCTCTCACCAAGGTGATCGCGACGACGACTGCAGTCATGCAGCTCGTCGAACAACGAAGACTCCGTCTGGAGGATTCCGTCGCAAGGTATTGGCCTGAGTTTGGCTCCCGCGGGAAGGACCAGATTAGGGTCCGAGACCTGCTCAGTCACTCGAGCGGCCTTAGGGCGGGGCTGGACTTAAAATCCCCATGGTCAGGATATGGAGATGTCCTCAAGCGGATCGCGGCAGAGAAGCCGGTGTTTCCTCCTGGGAAGAGCTTTCTATACAGCGACATTAACTTTATTCTCTTGGGCGCGCTGGTCGAGCGAGTTTCCGCTCTTCCACTTGAGCTGTACTGCGCCCGGCACATTTTCACTAAGCTCGGAATGAAAGACACCGGCTTTATACCCTTGGCCGGGCAGCGCGATCGGATCGCTCCAACCGTGTACCGAAACGGAAAAATGTTATGGGGAGAGGTTCATGATCCCACGGCGTACAGGATGGGCGGGGTCAGCGGGCATGCGGGCGTTTTTTCGACTGCTGACGACCTCGCGTCGTTCGCGCAGGCGCTGGTGGACGGTGGCAGGGCGGGAGGTACCCGGATACTCAGTCAGGCGAGCGTCGAACAGATGACAGCGCCTCATTCGGGTCGCGATACGGCGAGCTGGTGGGGACTCGGCTGGGAACTCGACGCCCCATTCGCATCCAACCGGGATGAACTTCCTCGCGTGGGTTCCTACGGGCACGGCGGGTACACGGGGACATCGATATGGATCGATCCCATTTCCAAAACCTACGTGATTATCCTAAGCCATAGAGTCCATCCGCGCGGTGGCGGTGACGCGAAGCCGTTAAGAGCGCATATTCGGGAATTTATTTTCGGTTTGTCGATCCGCTGTCGATCGACCACGTGCTCGACCGGTTATACTTACGCGAGTTCCAGATCGAGAAAACCCTGGGGCTCATTGGGGCTCGGTGGGTCCTCCAGGCAATTAAAGATGGTTGGGACGCGAGAACGATCGCGCAGCGCTGGGAGGCCTCGCTCAAGGAGTTTCGCAAGCTGCGAGCGAAATACCTTCTCTACCCTTCACCGGCTGTGGACTAACATAACAACCTTTCTTTTGTTTCGCTCGTGGGACCTCCCGGGCTCTTAGCCTGGCTCTTCATCTCAGTCTTTTCATCCTGGCGAATTCCCGGCGTGAATTTCCCGAAAGCCGGAATCGCCGCAGGAATTTTTTTGATCTCTGAACTGCCACCTGCCGGGAAAACTACCTGGCATAACCCTTGCACCAGCGCATTGCTCGAGCATGAGTGAGAATGAGTGGACAGCGGGCTTCTGCGCCCCCAAGAGGAGAAGATGAACGAAAAGCGCTGGGAGCATTTCGCCTACGAGGCTGACATCGGTGTCCGTGGTGTCGGTGCCACGAGGGACGAAGTCTTCTTTGACCCCGTGGACCCAATAGGGGAATATGACGAGACCGTTCGGAGGAGAATCGAGCTTCATCCGGAACTGAGCCTCATGTTTGCCGTTCTCGAAGATGCGGTATCCTCCTTTCAGAAGCATGTCTCCGCTCGCGACCAAAAAGGAAGAGATATCTTCCGCAAAGCTGAGGATTGGATCTTGGACGATAGGAATGACGAAATTTTCTCCTTTGTGAGTATTTGCGAGCACTTGGGGATCAATCCCAAATACCTTCGTCAGGGACTGCTCCGTTGGAAGCAGAAGAGGCTTACGGAGCAAGGTTTCGAGCACCCCGCCCGGCTCACACAAAACCCTTTTTCCGCAAAAACCAGCGCCATCCCTGTCGCTGAAGTGGGGGAAAAACAGGAGCAGGCGAGAGCTAAGCCTGAGCCTGAAGAAGGACCGGATGCCCTGACTCTCTACCTTCAAGAAGTGGCGTCCATCCCCCGTCTGACTCATGAGCGGGAGAGCGATTTGATCAAGCAGATGAGAGAAGGCCAAGAGAAATTGGTCGAGGCGCAAGCCTCTTCAGGCATAGACCGCTCTTCGGCTCTTTCTGAAATCCGCGCTCTTGAGAGAGAACTTGAGCTGCCCATGGAAGAAATCAAGCGCCGAGCCCGTTCTCTTATGGAGAGCGAGGCCAAGATCAGCTCTGCGAGAAAGGAACTCATCGAAGCTCATCTTTACATGGTCGTGAGGATCGCAAGGAAGTTCTCACGGCTTGGCCTCCCGCTCCTGGATCTGATCCAGGATGGGAACATCGGGCTTTTAAGGGCGGCGGAAAAATTCGACCCGCGACTTGGGCTTCGCTTTTCCACTTATGCGTGGTGGTGGATTCGCCTGTTTGTCAGACAGGGCGCCATCGAATCGGCACGGATCATTCGGGTTCCGACCACCGTTATGGAGCAGTGGCGCAAGCTTGGCCAGACCCGGCACAATCTCTTTCGAAAGCTAGGGAGAGAGCCCATGCTCAGAGAAGTCGCGGCCGAAATGGGCCAGCCGCTTGAGGAAGTGCTTCGAATTGTCGGCGCGATGAGAAAGCCCATCTCTCTTGAGGCCCCTGTGGGGGAGGAGGGCCGCCTGGCTGAGTTTGTCGAAAATAGGCGGAGCCCACAGCCATTCGAGACGGCTGCGGAGGCGGAGGTCCGTGCTCATGTTGCCAAAGCCCTCGCCGATCTGCCGCGCAGGGAAGAGGCAATGCTTCGCACCCGCTTTGGAATCGGCGAAGCTCACGAGCATACGTTGGAGGAAGTAGCGGGGAGATATTCAATCACAAGAGAGCGGGTCCGACAAATCGAGCATAGGGCCTTTGAAAGGCTCCGTTTGACTGCCCAAAGAGCTGGAGCTGAGTAGTCTGTGTGGCTCATACCCCAATGACACGTATGTCCGGGACAATTTTTGTTATCTATCCGCAACTATTCTTGGATTATGAAAACAGTCTAAACCCTCACGAGGACAGAAAAGAAGGAGTGGAGTTTTTATCGCGCCTGTGTACGGATACAATTGTCCCATCGCCAAAAATGAGACTAGCTAGAAGCTTACTGAAAAGCGGCAAGGTAAAGGCGAGAGATGCCTTAAGGTGTCGAACTTCAAGCCATTACTTCATTGCAGCACACTTCTCTACCCAACCCCTGATCACCTGGTTGAAGGTTTCGGGTTGTTCGCGGTAGCAAAAGTGGCCGGCTTGGTTGATGACGTGCATCTCCGCCATCGGGGTGCCCTCGGCGATAAGCTCAAAGAGAAACTGGCCGCGCTTTAACTCGGCGGTGGGGTCGTTGTAGCCCCAGACAAGGAGGGTCGGGGTTTTGAGACGACCCTGCATGATCCAGTTCAAAGTTTCTTCCTTCTCGAGCGCCAGTTGAGGGAGAAAACGGCTCCTCTTGAGACCGTGGTCCTCCATCTTCTTTACGGCTTCCTGATACTTGGGCAGGTTCGCGATCTGGGCGGCAGCATCCAACAGCGATTCCGTGATGTGCTTGCTGCTATATGAGTAGTGCTTGACGACCCAGCGCTGGCTTTCGCGGCTCAAGCGGGGCTTTGGCGCGCCGGCCATGATGGATTCGGATTTTGAAGGGCCAGGGGAGAGGGTGCCGCTGTCGATGATGATGCAGGAACGGATGAGTTCCGGATGGTCCAGCGTGAGGCGAGCAACCAGGTATCCGCCTCGAGAGTGGCCGATCACGTGCGCGTTCTTAAGCCCCATCGCCACCAGAAATTGATGGGCGTGTCTTACCACCGCGGCCATCGTGTAATCTTCGTCGCTCTTCGGGTTGTCCGTGTGACCCTGTCCGAGCTTGTCGACGGCGATCACACGAAACCACCGGGCCAGGCCATCGAAGTTCAGTTCCCAATCGACCGCGCTGTCACAGGCGTCCATCGTTCCGAAATGGCTTCCGTGGAAGAGGACCAAAACCTCCCCGCTTCCTTTCTCGAAATATCGGGTTCTGATGCCATCGACATCAATAAATCGCTCGCCGGTCATCATCTTTAAACCCTCCCCCCAAATCTTCTGCTCGCATAACCGAAGACACAACACCTTGTCAAGAGTGGCTTGGCTCCACGTTAAAAAGTGTGGTCTTTCCTCGGGAAGAAAGCCCTCCAGCGCCGATGGATCGATGAGGTCGCTTTTCGCCCTCTGCCTGTTGCCTTGTCCCTCCCCTTGACGCCCATTGTCAATTTGCCCTATTTTAGGACGTCTTTCGGATAACAATTTAGGTGGGGTCTTCGATTCGGTCACATCTTTGGATTCGACTTCACAGCCCGAGCGGGTTCACGATCCCCGGGCTCATTTGTTGGAGACACTAAGGAGGCTTTCATGGGAAAGAAGACATCGTATCTGACGGCAGCAATTGCCCTTGGGCTTTTTCTGAGCGGGTGGTTTAGGTTGGCCGGGGCCCAGGAGCCCTTTTATAAAGGGAAGACCATGCGCATTGTTGTGGGGGGCTCCGCAGGCGGAGGCTATGATCTCTACTCTCGTACCATCGCTCGCCATTGGGGTAAGCACATTCCAGGCAACCCCACCATCGTTGTCGAAAACATGACCGGGGCTGCAAGTCTGATCGCCGCAAACTATGTCTATAAAGTCGCCAAGCCCGACGGTCTCACCGTCGGTCATTTCATCGGCGGCCTGATTCTGCAGCAGGTTTTGGGAAAGCCAGGAATCGAGTTTGATGCGCGGAGATTTGAGTATCTGGGGGTCCCGGCCCAGGACAACACAGTGATCGGGATCTCCAAGGCGAGCGGCATCGCCAGCGTGGAGCAGTGGCTCGCTTCAAAGACGACACTCAAGTTCGGCGCCGTTGGTCCGGGGACTGCGACTTATGACATCACCAAGATCGTTGTGGCGACTGTGGGACTGTCCATTCAACTGGTTTCCGGCTACAAAGGGACGGCGGAGATCCGACTCGCCTTCAACAGCGGTGAGGTTCAGGGCGTAACCAACGCCTGGGAGTCGTTCAAGGCGAGTTGGCCCACGGAGCTTGCGTCCGGCGCTGTCGTGATTGTCCTGCAAGCCATCCCGCGCCGCCATCCGGAGCTGCCCAATGTGCCGCTGGTTATCGACTATGCCAAGACCGACGAGGCGCGAAAACTCATCCAGAGCGGCGTCCACGACTATGCAGCCGTCGCTCGTCCCTACGTTCTGCCTCCCGCTACGCCCAAAGAGCGCGCGCAACTGTTGCGTAAGGCGTTGATGGATACCATGAAGGATCCGGAGTTCCTGGCCGAAGCCAAGAAGGCCAAGCTGGACATTGAGCCGTTGAGCGGCGATGAGCTGGAGAGGATTGTGAGCCGGATCTTCAAGCTCGAACCCGAGTTGGTGGAAAAACTGAAGGAGATTCTGAAGTAATCCAGCAATGGACGGACTCGGCATCGACATCAGCCCAGACGGGATCCACCCCGCCCGGGCTAGCTCAACCTGACCGTGAGCCCCAAATGCTGGATAGGCTAAGGATCTATAGTGACGGAATTAAATAAGTTGGCATCAAATCCCCACTCACCCCCCTAAATCCCCCTCGATCCCCCTTTACCAAAGGGGGAGAAAGGGGGATTTGAGAGGGGATGGGGGAATTATGGTAATTTTCTTTTTTCCTTCACTATAAGTCAGTTTCCGATCCGCGCAGCCAGTTCTTCCCTCTTTGTCTTAAAGGCGGGAATCAAGGACGTGACTAAACACGTCAAACTCAGAAGCATCAATACAGCGGCCACCGGGCGGCTAAAAAAAATGGTAAAACTTCCCCGAGAAATCAGGAGCGACTGCCGAAGCGAGCTCTCCATTATCGGTCCCAACACCAGCGCCAGCAAGAACGGAGCGCCCTCGAAGCCGACCCTGCGGAGCAAAAGCCCAATGAAGCCAAAAATCACCATGATGAATATCTCGACCACGTTGTTGTTGAGGCTGTAAACGCCAATCAAGCAGAAAAGGAAAATGAGGGGATAGAGAATCGCATAAGGAATCTTCAACACTTTGACCCAGATGCCGATCAGCGGGAGATTGAGCACGAGAAGCATCGCATTCCCGACGTACATGCTCGCCACGACTCCCCAAAACAGCTCGGGATAGTTCCTGATAAACAATGGACCCGGCTGGATGCCGTGGATCATTAGCGCCCCGACGAAGAGGGCCATGACGATGTTGCCTGGAATGCCCAGGGAGAGGAGCGGTATAAAGGCCCCGGCTGTGGCCGCATTGTTCGCGGATTCGGGCCCCGCGACTCCCTCGATGGCGCCGGTCCCGAACTTCTCGGGATGGCGCGAGAGCCGCTTTTCCATGGCATAGGAGGCAAAGGACGACATGGCGCCGCTAGGTCCGGGAAGGATGCCGATGAAGAAACCCACGATCGATCCCCTGACAATGGGCCAAAAACTCTCCTTCCAATCCTTACGGTTGGGCAGAAGCCCCTTGATCTCCGTTTCATAGACTTCTCCCCGCAGAGTCTTCCCCAAGTTTTCCAGCACCTCGGCGATGCCGAACAAACCCATGGCCGCTGGCACGAGTCCGAGCCCGTCCCCCAAAGTGAGGCTTCCGTAGGTAAAGCGCTCTTCGCCGGAGATCGGATCCATGCCAATGGTTCCGAGTAAGAGACCGAGGATCGCCATGAGAAAAGCCCTGGGCACCGAGCCGCGTGAGAGATAGGAGACCAGCGTGAGGCCAAGAAAGGTCA
>Ga0209342_10008163_pt1 | contig 10499 bp, 7 predicted proteins | sample RifCSP16_2_FD_184023 | JGI IMG/M metagenome (GOLD analysis project Ga0209342, IMG submission 184023) | Soil microbial communities from Rifle, Colorado - Rifle CSP2_sed 16_2 (SPAdes) (version 2) | ecosystem: Environmental > Terrestrial > Deep subsurface > Rock core/Sediment | place: Rifle... | reverse complement strand
AGGAAAAGAATTGATAAAGAAGAATGAACTCATGCAGTTACGGAATGAACTGAATAAGGCTGTAGAAAAAGAAGATTACGAAGTGGCTGCTGAGTTGAGGGATAAAATTTATGGGCTTTCAGGCGACAACGATGAAAATTAGCGATCTCGCTGATAATACAGGTGAATGGCTCAGAGGAACAGGTCCCGAGTCAGACATCGTCATTAGCAGCAGGATTCGTTTAGCCAGGAATATGGCGCGATTTCCCTTTCTTTCAAGGGCCAATGTAAAGCAAAAAAAGGAACTTGAAGAGTCCATAAGGGACAATATTAAAGACGCCGATATTTCACAGGATCTTTGTTATTTGAACCTTGCGGATATTACACCCATAGACAGGCTTTTTTTGGTAGAACGACACCTTATTAGCAGGGAGCATGCCGGGGGAGAGGGTGAGCGGGGTGTCGCCTTTGGTAAATCCGAAACCGTCAGTCTCATGGTAAACGAAGAAGATCACTTAAGAATACAGGTGATTCGCTCTGGATTTGAACTAAAAGAGGCGTGGAAAACGATAGATGATATCGATAATAAACTGGAGAAAAAATTAAATTATGCTTATTCTTCACGGTTTGGATATCTAACGGCCTGCCCTACAAATGTTGGCACAGGAATGAGGGCATCGGTCATGTTGCATTTGCCAGCCTTAGGGATGACTCACCATATTGAGAAGGTGTTTACTGCTGTTATGAAGCTCGGGTTGGTGGTCAGGGGGCTATATGGTGAGGGGACACAAGTCTCAGGGGATTTATATCAAATCTCGAACCAGTTTACCCTGGGCAAGTCGGAAACAGAAATTATTGAAATTATTGAAAGTGTGATTCCCAGGATTACCAGTTATGAACGGATGGCGAGAAAGGCGCTCGTTTCTGAAAGTCGCGAACAGCTAGAGGACCGTGTATGGCGGTCTTATGGTATGCTCAGGGTGGCGCGATTGCTTTCTTCAGAGGAGATTATGCACCTGCTGTCTCAAGTCAGAATGGGAGTTAATTTGGGAATAATTAATGATATTGAAATGAAAACGTTAAATGAGCTTTTCATTCTCACGCTGCCGGGACACTTACAAAAGCTGGAAGGACGCGAGCTTAATTCCACACAGAGGAATATTATTCGCGCATCATATGTAAGAAAACGCCTGGAAAGGTAAAAAGTTTGAAAGGATAGGTGTATTATGTTTGATCGATTTACTGACCGTGCTAGAAAGGTTATGGCGCTTGCACGAGAAGAGGCCCGGCGATTTAATCACGAATATATTGGAACGGAGCATATCCTATTAGGGTTGGTGAAGGAAGGCAGTGGCGTTGCTGCTAATGTTTTACAAAACCTGGATATAGAGTTGAAAAAAATACGCCTGGAGGTAGAAAAAATTGTACAGAGTGGTTCAGACCTGGTCTCAGTAGGACAGTTACCATTTACCCCGCGCGTAAAAAAGGTACTGGAATATGCGATGGAGGAGGCGCGGGCTTTTGGCCATAATTATATTGGAACGGAACATTTATTATTAGGATTGCTCAGAGAGCAGGAAGGTGTTGCTGCCCAGGTATTGTTAAATCTCGGGGTAAAACTCGAAGACGTACGGGAGGAAGTTATTGGCCTGTTAGGTTCAGAAGCGGTTCAGGGTGGTATCAATCAGGAAAAAGAAGAGAAGAAGGGGAAATCAAAGACTCCTGCATTGGACGCTTTCGGTAGGGACCTCACGCAACAAGCCCGAGAACATGAACTTGATCCGGTCATCGGACGACAGGATGTGATCGAACGTGTCATTCAAGTGTTATGCCGCCGAACCAAGAATAATCCTGTTTTGCTGGGTGAGGCAGGGGTAGGAAAAACAGCAATCGTTGAAGGTCTTGCACAAGCTGTGGTTCATGGGAATATCCCAGAATTATTGAGAGATCGCAGGATTGTGGTCTTAGACCTTGCAATGATGGTGGCTGGCACAAAATACAGAGGTCAGTTTGAAGAGCGTATTAAGGCGGTAATGTCAGAAGTAAAAAGAGCAAAGAATATCATCCTGTTTATTGATGAGTTACATACCCTTGTGGGCGCAGGTGGCGCTGAAGGCGCCATTGATGCATCTAATGTCTTGAAACCCGCATTATCACGGGGAGAAATCCAGTGTATTGGCGCTACTACGTTGGATGAATACAGGAAATATATTGAAAAAGACGGCGCGCTTGAAAGAAGGTTCCAAACGATTATTGTTGAACCTCCTTCAAAGGCAGAGACCATTGAAATATTAAAAGGACTACGCGACCGGTACGAGGCCCACCACAAGGTTAAAATTACGAATGATGCAATAGAAACAGCAACTGAACTATCTATTCGGTACATCACGGGAAGATACCTTCCGGACAAGGCGATTGATGTGATTGATGAGTCATGTGCAAGGATACGACTCAAGGCGACTACACAACCCCCGGATTTAAGGCATATAGAGGAAGAAATCAATAAGCTGGAAAAAGATAAAGACGAGTCTGTTGCAATTCAGGATTTTGAAAGGGCCGCCCGGTTAAGAGACAAGGCCGACAAATTAAAAAAGAAAAAGGAAACGATTGAGAAAGAGTGGCGTGAAACCCGTGCAGAGGTTGAAGGTGTCGTGAATAGTGAAGTTATCAGTGAAGTTGTTTCTAAAATGACGGGAATTCCCATCACACGCATAGAATCTGCAGAAGCCAAAAGGCTTCTTCGTATGGAAGAGGAACTTCATAAGATGGTGGTTAGCCAGGAGGAAGCTACAAAGGCGATTGCCAAGGCGATACGTCGTTCTCGCGCAGGTTTGAAGAACCCGAATCGTCCCGTTGCGTCTTTTATATTTGTAGGGCCATCTGGCGTGGGGAAGACTCATCTTGCAAGATCATTGGCAAAATTTATGTTTGGAGAAGAGGAAGCGCTTATCCAGATAGACATGTCAGAATACATGGAAAAACATAATATTTCCCGATTGATTGGCGCACCTCCAGGCTATATCGGCTATGAAGAAGGGGGACATCTGACAGAAAAGATTCGCCGTCGTCCTTATGCCGTTGTATTGCTGGATGAAATCGAGAAGGCCCATCCTGATGTATTCAATATATTGTTACAGATTATGGAAGATGGGAAATTGACGGACAGCTTTGGGCGTCACGTGGATTTCCGCAATGTGGTCATTATTATGACTTCAAATATTGGATCGGACGTTATTAAAAACCAGGCATCTTTAGGCTTTAAAAAGGCGACCGATGAACATACCTATGAGATGATAAAGGAGCAACTAAAGAAAGAGGTTGACAAGCACTTCCGTCCGGAGTTTATAAACAGGGTAGATAATATCATCGTCTTCAAACCATTGAATAAAGAGGATTTGAAGAAGATTATTGAAATTGAATTAAAGAGCGTGAAAAAGAGATTGGTTAATTACAATATCAGCATTACGCTTACGGATGAGGTATTAGATTTTCTCATAGAGAAGGGATATGATCAGAACTTTGGAGCACGTCCCCTTCGAAGGGCGATAGAAAATTATTTAGAAGATCCTCTCTCGGAAGAAATACTACAGGGTAGATTTGAGGGAAAGAAACATGTAAAGGCAAGGGTACAGGATGGTAAACTGGTCTTTGATGAGGTCGTTGAGAGCCCGGAACCTGCGCTGGCGAATGCTGAAAGTAGCCTATAAATGAGACGAAACAAATAGAGATAGATAAAGGGGAGAGTGCGACTCTTCCCTTTATTATTTTATGGAACAGTGGTAGTATAACAATTTAGTTTTTCGAAAAAACCCCCCGCACCTAACCTCTCCCACAAGGGGAGAGGTTACTTTCCCGCCCTTGATGGGAGGGACTAAGGGATTGACAATAAATAACATGAACAACTTCATGTTGCTGTGCCTTCAGGGCTAAAGCCCAGGTAGGACGTGTACTCACTAACCCCAGCCTTAAGGCTGGGGTTAGTGACGGTCTTATCCCCGTTTTCACGAGGACAAGTCTGAATTGGGCTCTTGCCCTCGTGAAAACGGGGATTAGCCCTGACAGTGCCTGATCTTCAAAGTGTCGGACAACAAACTTGTTCAGATTATTTATTGTCAATCCATAAGGGAGGGTGTTATATTTCATGTTCCTTTAATAAGACAGTAGTATGTGAGAAATATGGTTTATATTGGTATTTTAGAAAGAGCTAAATTGTTACCAATTTTTACCATTCATAGATATGACCAAGACGGGTGTGGTTTATGTTTGTCAGCATTGCGGCTGGAAAAGTCTCAAATGGGTTGGGCGCTGTGGAGGTTGCGGAGAATGGGACTCAACTGTTGAAGAAATGAGCACAGGCGCTGGTTTAGGTTGTAAATCGGTTACCCTTAATCGCGAACTGCCACAGCCAATAACAAATGTACAATTACTTGAGTGTCCCTGTGTAGAGACGGGGATGAAAGAATTTGATAGAATTTTGGGCGGAGGACTGATTGTTGGTTCGGCGGTGTTGATTGGCGGGACGCCTGGCATAGGCAAATCTACGCTCCTTTTACAGGTATGTCAGTATATCAGCCAGAAAGGATATACCACTCTTTATGTAACTGCGGAAGAGTCCGTTTCTCAAACCAAACTTCGGGCTGAGAGGTTATCCATCCTGTCAGATAATTTGCTGGTCGTTGCAGAAACGAATCTGGATTTTATCCTGGAAAATATTCACAACACGCATCCTGCCCTTGTTGTGATTGATTCTATTCAGATGATTTATAAACCACAACTTGAGTCTTCCCCCGGGACAGTTGCACAGGTACGTCAATGTGCTCATGAGTTGATCGTCAATGCCAAGTCAACGGGGTCTGCTATTTTTCTGGTGGGGCATGTAACCAAGGAGGGGATTATTGCCGGTCCTAAAGTGTTGGAGCATATGGCCGACACGGTTCTGTATTTCGAAGGAGAAAAATTCCAATGCTATCGCATCTTGAGGGTGGTCAAGAACAGGTTTGGTTCTACGGATGAAATTGGAATTTTCGAGATGCGAAAAAATGGGTTACTGCCGGTAGATAATCCTTCTGAAATCTTTATTTCACAAGGCAGAAGAATCTGTGCCGGTTCTGCTATTATTTCTTGTATGGAAGGAACTCGCGCATTATTGGTCGAGATTCAGGCCCTTGTAACAAGGGCAAACTTTGGTATACCAGAACGAAAAGTTAGCGGCGTCGACTATAATCGAGTCTCGATGATTCTGGCCATTCTTGAAAAACGAATAGGACTAAAACTGGGGGGGCAGGATATTTTTGTGAATATCGTAGGTGGTGTTCAGGTAGATGAACCCGCAGCCGATCTCGGTATTGCCATGACGATTGCATCGAGTTTTAAGGAGAAGGCAATATCCCCGGATACCGTATTTGTTGGAGAAGTAGGGCTTGGCGGGGAGGTTCGCAGTGTAAACCAAATTGAAATCCGATTAAAAGAGGCACAAAGATTGGGTTTCAAAAAGGCTGTTATTCCAAAGGACAATGCAAAAGGTATTGGTAAGGACTTAGGGATAGAGTTGATCGAGGTATGCTATCTTTCTGAGGCCGTAGAAATTATAGGATAATTTTGTGAAAGAACACATATTGAAACGGACGATTTTGATTGTAGGATTTATCTGCATGGTCTTCTCCTGCAGATTATGGAATATTCATGCAGACACGTATAAAGACGGCATGATTACCGTAAAACACGAAGAATTGCCTGTGAAAAGGAACGGCAGTCGTATCCAGTTTAACCATCCTTATGAAATGGTGGGAAATGTCATCACGAATGCTTTATCGTATATTTATTACGAAGAAGGAGGGTTGTTAAAAAAGAAGGGGTCTCTAAGGGTTTTCCAGGACGATGAAATAAAAAAATTAGTTCCTTTGATTGTGCAGGCATTCTCAGATGCAACACCTGCACAAGTTGTTGCCGTCTCGTCTTATTCTGAACGCATGCTTTTAACGGACCAGCAGAATTACTGTATTTTATTCATTTCGGATCGCAGCCTTAATATTGCCTTCAGTCGTATTCATATGTTTCAAACGTATAATGATGCCATGTCAGACAAAAAAAGAAACATTATTTCGAAAGAAAATCCAGCGACAATAAACCACAGCCGTTTTTGGAAATTGGTTCCATCATCGGGACAACGATTGGAACCCGATCACGAAAACTGGCTTATCATAGACTTATCTAATGAAATGTACCAGCAGCCCATAGCCCAAAGGGTGGGAACGGTTGATGAAAGGATAAAGATGGGTACATCTGAACTGGATACTCGCTTAAAGAGATTAGAAGAGCGGCTGAGCAATACTGGCGTACCCAAGCAGCTTGAATCAGCAAGTCCTGCAATAGAAATTCGCAGCGAAAGCAAAATAAAAAGCAAGCTTATTATCCTGCGTGAATTGGTAGACGATGGTGTTGTTTCGGAAGAAGATTATGATTACAAAAAGGCCAAAATGCTTAGAGAGGCAATAAGTGATATGAGTATAAAAGAGCAGTTACGAGAGATAAAAGACCTTATGTCAGAAGGTCTGATTACAGAAGACGATTACAACGAAAAGAAGAAGGAATTGTTAGATCATTTTTAATGTTTTGTGACAAAAGATTTAGAATTTTATTCTGTAAAAACTTCTTTTTTTAGTAACTTTTTTTACCTCCCCACCATCCCCTCCTTGCGAAGGAGGGGGGAAAGGGGCATAGGTGTTAAGTTAAGAAACCTATAAATATCTTAAACCCTTATTTTGCTTATAGTTTTATGTGTTTTTTAAAAACCAAACATCAATAAAATCAAGGATTAGTAAATGGTCTTTATAAGTACTACAAATGAAATCATGAATATTAAACTTTAAGTTTAAACATTTTTAATTTCTTGTTTTATTTTAATCGCAACTTATTGCTATCATTGGTACTTATAGCAATTTCTTTTTTTCTTAACTTAACACGTATGGGGAAAGGGGAGGTTCTTAATGTTGAGTGATTTACTTTTTTAATACCTACCGATTTTCTTAATTCTTGCACTTATCGCAGGGCTTTTCCTCTTTTTTCTTCCTCCGCAGTTCCCGTTCTAATCTCATAAGGGTAAGATAACGGTCAACGATGTATTCCCTTCGCGGGTTCACTCATTTGCAACTTGAACCCACCTTTTAGAAGGTACAGGCGCGTTGCTGTGCGTCTCTACTTTAACTTTGAGTTTGAAGAAATGGTGTCAAGTCGCACCTGTCTGCGTGCTACGCCACAGGCAGGAGTCTTCAGGTTTTTTCAAATGGAGGATTCCAGGGACGCCATACTTGGTTATTGACTCAGTGTTGAAAAATAGTTAATATTCCCCTATGGCTAGGATCACTCGTGTGGTAGTCCCAGTAGCATGCTATGTCGGCAGAAGCCTGGCCCGAAGGGGCCGCAAAAGAAAATTGAAGGTTCCTAAAATTAAGTATGGTGTCCCCAAAATTTCCCCAGAATTTGCAGAATTACCCCCCCCCAGAATTACACTCATTTTTGCTTGTTCTTCGCTATACCCAAATTCGTCACATACAGACTCTATAAATATATTTTCACCGGCATTTCCTCGATTCATAATATGATAATACGCACCGGGGTATTCCACACGTAAAGGCATTGCCATGAGGTTTTTCTTCTGTTAGAAATTTAAAGTGAAAGATAAATGAGAAGTCATTATAATAATTAACAATAAAAAATATCAATATTTAAGACGTGTCCCCCTTTCTTTGGTTTCTTGTGGCCGGCTAATAGCAGGGGATAAACCCCCGTGCTGCAATTTCCGACTTGTTCGGGTTAGGACAATCATATGAAATTCACAAAGATGCATGGTATCGGCAATGACTATGTCTATATCAATTGTTTTGAAGAAGAAATAAAAGACCCGGTAAAGCTTGCCCCGATTGTCAGCGACAGGCATTCTGGTGTGGGGTCTGACGGGCTTATCCTCATTCTGCCGTCGATGACGGCGGATTGCAAGATGCGTATTTTCAATGCGGACGGCAGCGAGGCGCAGATGTGCGGAAACGGTATCCGCTGTGTTGCAAAGTACGTCTACGATCACAAAATCACCCAAAAGAATCCACTCACCGTAGAAACACAGGCAGGTGTTAAGACGGTCCAGCTTTTTACAACGAATGGAAAAGTGTCCAGTGCAAGAGTAAACATGGGAAAGCCCAAACTCATGCGGTCAGAAATTCCTATGCTCGGCAAAGAAACTCAGGTAATCGATGAAACATTGACTATTAGCAAAGGGGTTTCATTCTGGATTACCTGTGTTTCTATGGGAAATCCGCATTGCGTTATCTTTGTTGACAATTTTGATAAGATCGACCTGCCTCACTATGGCGCTGAAATTGAGCGACATCATTCATTTCCGGAACGGACAAATGTTCATTTTGTCAAGGTACATAGTCCTAAAGAAGTTACTATGAAGACGTGGGAACGCGGTTCGGGGATAACTCTGGCTTGCGGGACTGGCGCTTCGGCAGTATGCGTTGCAAGTGTCCTCAACAGGAAGACAGAACGTAAAATTCTCGCCCATCTGCCAGGAGGCGCCTTGGAACTGGAATGGGCAGAAGATGGCAATGTTTACATGACAGGCCCCGCAACGGAGGTGTTTACAGGGGAGTGGACAATATAAAGTAAAACCATCCAACACTAATTGCGGAACTCTTCAGCAAATAAATCTACTGAGAGTTTTTTGTCTGATTGGTTATTATCTCTTTTAATATACGATGAATAAAGAATTCACTAAAACCTTAAAGTCGGGAATTAGAGATAATAGAAATAGAGATATGGAAGATATTATTTGAATTTCAGAAAGACGGTGTTAAAGGAGCAATCAATAAAATACTCGCACACAACGGATGCATTATTGCGGATAGCGTCGGTCTGGGTAAAACCTTCGAGGCATTGGCAGTTATCAAATATTTTGAATTGCTGAATTATAGGGTTTTAGTCCTCTGTCCTAAAAAATTAAAGGAGAACTGGACTGTTTATCAAGCTCATATCAATAGTGAACTAAATCCCTTTATAAACGATAGATTTAATTACTCCGTGCTATGCCATACGGGGATAGAGGCAGATCGGGAGATATTGACCTTGCTACCATAAACTGGGGTAATTACGACCTTGTTGTAATTGATGAATCCCATAACTTCCGCAATAACACTAAGGGAAGAAGAGAGGAGGATGGCAACATCATCCGCAAAAGCCGTTATGAGCGGTTAATGGATGATATTATCAAGGAAGGAATAAAAACAAAGGTTTTATTAATCTCTGCAACGCCCGTTAATATAAATCTGCGGGACCTGAGAAATCAGATTTACTTTATAACGGAAGATAAAGACGACACCTTCAAACAATCTATGGGTATCCATAGTCTTAAGGAGACAATTTCGGTAGCACAGCGTGAGTTTACTCACTGGGCTGATCACAAGAAAAATCCAGAGAGAAACGTTAAGGATTTACTTGAAAAATTACCTTCCTCATTTTTCAAGCTCCTTGATGAACTGACCATTGCCCGCTCCCGCAAACATATACAAACTTACTACAAAGAGGAAATGAACAAGATTGGGTCGTTTCCGGAGAGATTAAAGCCTATTCCAATTTCTCCTCAGATAGACACAAAAGGTCGTTTTATGTCCTATGACAAGTTGAATGATGAAATTTCCAATTATCAGCTTTCTTTGTTCAACCCTTCAAAATATGTAAAAGCGGAGTATCAGGATTTCTATGAAGAAAAGGCTGGAACAAAAAAAGTAATGCAGCTTGACTTATTCCCTTTTACCCAATCTGAACGTGAACACTATTTAATCGGTATGATGAAGGTAAATTTCATGAAGCGGCTCGAAAGTTCTATCAGGTCTTTTGCAATAACCATGGGCAGGACTATCAGTAAAATTGAGGATTTGGAGGACAGGATTCGGCGGTTTAAACAATTTCAAAGCGAAAATCCTGATCTGGATTTTGATGATTTAACCATTACTGATATTGAAGATGAAGAATTAAAAGAGGCAATGGAAGTTGGTAAGAAGCTGACTTATAAACTAGCGCATTTAAAATTAGACGAATGGCTTACCGATTTACAAAAAGACAAGGCACAGTTAAGCATTTTACATTCAACCGCCCAGAGTATAAGTATCGAAAGAGATGCCAAGCTCAAAGAATTAAAAAAGCTTATTGAAAATAAGGTTAAAAACCCCACCCTGACCAGAGATGGTAAGCCTAATAAAAAGGTACTTGTCTTTACTGCATTTGCCGATACTGCCGAATATCTCTACGATGCCTTAAAAGATTGGGTTTCTGGAGAGTTAAAGGTGCATATCGCTTTAGTAACAGGCGGCGCCAGCAATTGCAAAACTACCTTCATGCCTGAAGGTTACAAAGGACAATCAGAGTTTAATCGTAACTATTCAGCGAAAATATTTTAAAATTTATTTGACAGGTTTTTCGTGCAAAACCAGTACTGTTATTTGTTTGAAGCAAGATGCGGTATTTAG
>Ga0209342_10008162_pt1 | contig 10499 bp, 4 predicted proteins | sample RifCSP16_2_FD_184023 | JGI IMG/M metagenome (GOLD analysis project Ga0209342, IMG submission 184023) | Soil microbial communities from Rifle, Colorado - Rifle CSP2_sed 16_2 (SPAdes) (version 2) | ecosystem: Environmental > Terrestrial > Deep subsurface > Rock core/Sediment | place: Rifle... | reverse complement strand
GTTTTCACGATCCGGCTCACCCTATGACAAAAAAGGCGTCATGCAGGCCGTGGTGACGGATCGTGAAAACCTTCCCGGAAAATATGAGGACATGTTTGGATCGCTGACCGAGCTCATTGACGAGAACCGCGACAATATTTACGCTTCAATAAAGAATCTCCGCGATATTACTGAAAAGATCAACGCAGGCAAAGGCACGTTCGGCAAGCTGATCAATGACGACAAGCTCGGACACCAGACGGTCGAACTCGTGAAGGAGCTGCGGGAAACCATCGAAGATGCCCGAGAACAGGCGCCCATCACAAGCTTTTTGCGCGCCGCCCTTACCGCTTTTTAGTAACTGCTCATAAACTGGCGGATGATTGCGGATGAGTACTTACCGCCTTTTAATCACGCTTGTACATCTTCAGGATAAATTCTATCAATTTCGGGGTATCCACGTTGATAGGATCGATGTATTCCAGTATCCCCGCGAACAGGAGGATAACCTGGGTTATCCTTCCGATGAACTGGGCCTCTGAATCAACGACTTCTGAACCGGTCGTCAGCTCTCTAATGGTAGTGGTGTACAGGTTGAGGTGGTTCCTGATGAATTTTTTGATAATTTCGCGGATTTTTTCATCCTCAAAACCGTAAAGTATGATATTGATCAGGATACGCATATTCTTTTTATCGAGCAGGAATTTCTCGATGCCGAAGAGCGTTGTGATAAGGGCTTTGTCATTTTTATCCAGGTCTAATCCCTGAACGACGCCTATCTGATCTCGCTGTATCTGGTTGAAGAAGCTTTCGATAAGGGCCACATAGAGCTCCTCCCTGGTGGGGAAGTAATGCCTCAAGCCGCCCTTGGAGAAACCGGCTTCTTTTGCCACGTCTTCGAGTGAAACCTGGGAATACACATCCTGTTCAAGGCATCGTTTCAATGCTTCAATGATATGCTTTTTCTTTTTGATTACTTTCAGTTCTTTTTTCATTTTTAATTATTTGGTTATATATGCAAATTTATATACAAAATAGCCCGCCTGGATGGAAATTTTAAATTATTATTATATTTTTGTAAATAAATATTTTAATATTTTTTATAAATATGGACATAAAATTATTTTAATTGACAATATTATACTCTATTTATTCCTAAAAGTCTAAATTATGCAATAATAATTTAATTTGTTGCGAGACTACCGTCTCGCGCTCGCAGTCCCGACTAGTCGGGACTGCGGGGGGGCTTTTAAGGGCTTCGCCCTTAAGACCCCTAAAAAAGATAAGGTTTACAGCAAGTTGAATAAAAATTTTGCAATGTATCCATTGCAATCAGATGCTGAAAAAATACAGAGTTACAGATACAATTATATGCCAAAACGAACAGATATAAAGAAGGTACTCATAATCGGTTCAGGACCGATAGTTATAGGCCAGGCATGCGAGTTTGATTACTCCGGCTCTCAGGCATGCAAGGCCCTGAAGGAAGAGGGGTACAAGGTAATACTTATAAATTCTAACCCCGCAACAATCATGACCGACCCAGACCTGGCCGATCGAACGTATATTGAACCCATCACTCCCGATATCGTAGAAAAGATCATCGAGATTGAAAAGCCGGACGCCCTGCTTCCGACAGTTGGAGGCCAAACCGCGCTCAACGTGACCCTGGCGCTGGCGGAGCGCGGGGTGTTACAAAAGCATAATGTGGATCTCATCGGCGCCAATATCGATTCCATCAGAAAAGCCGAGGACCGGGAACTCTTCAAAAAGGCGATGATTTCCATCGGCCTGACTGTCCCTCAATCGGGATTTGCCTCATCAATACATGAGGCGCTGGCGGTACTCGAGAAGATCAGCCTTCCTATCATCATCCGTCCGGCCTTTACGCTCGGAGGCACGGGCGGGAACATAGTATATAACCGGGAGGAATTTATCGACCTCGTTGCCAGGGGTCTCGATGAATCGCCGATCAGCCAGGTGCTGCTTGAAGAGTCAGTGATAGGATGGAAGGAGTTCGAGCTGGAGGTCATGCGCGACCGCATGGATAACGTCGTTATCATCTGTTCGATCGAAAACCTTGATCCCATGGGCATACACACCGGCGATTCCATCACGGTCGCTCCGCAGCAGACGCTTACCGACCGCGAGTACCAGAATCTGCGGAACATGGCCATTAAGATCATACGGGAGATCGGGGTCGACACCGGCGGATCCAACATCCAGTTCGCGGTGAACCCTGCTGACGGCAGGGTAATGGTCATCGAAATGAACCCGCGCGTGAGCCGCAGCTCCGCCCTCGCATCCAAGGCCACCGGGTTTCCTATCGCGAAGATAGCCGCAAAACTTGCCGTGGGCCTTACCCTGGACGAGATACCGAACGACATCACCAGGGAAACCCCCGCATCGTTTGAGCCCACGATCGATTATGTCGTTGTAAAGGCGCCGCGCTGGGCGTTTGAAAAATTCGAAGGCGTTGATTCGCGCCTCGGCACGCAGATGAAGTCCGTGGGCGAGGCCATGGCGATCGGCCGAACCTTCAAGGAGGCATTCCAGAAGTCCCTTCGCTCTCTTGAGATCAACCGGTATGGGTTCGGTTCCGACGGGGTTCTTAAAATACTGGAGATGTTGAAGCGGCTGCCCGAACGCCACAAGCGGGATATTATTGAAAAAGAGCTCATGAATACCCGTGAAGACCGGATGTTTTTTCTCAACGTGGCCTTTAAAATGGGCTGGTCCGTGGAACGCGTTGCACAGCTCACCGGCATTGACCGCTGGTTCCTGAACCAGCTGCAGGAGATAGCTCATGCAGCTAAGAATTTCGCCGAGGAATGCAGGGTAAACGGACCGACGGCCGAAGGCGTACATCAGATGAAGCGGCTCGGATTTTCCGACCGCCAACTGGGATACCTTGCGCACCGGGATGAAATCATCCGGTTGCATGAGCGGGGCCCCGAATTCCAGAAGGAGTATGCGAAGGCCCTGAAGGCCAACGAAGACGAGGTGCGCGCGATGCGCATCAGGGAGGGCATCGCCCCCGGTTTCCGGCTCGTGGACACGTGCGGGGGCGAATTCGCTGCCTTCACTCCCTATTACTACTCGACGTATGATGATGCCGACGAGACGGCTGAATCTGATAAAAGAAAAATCATGATCCTGGGCGGGGGGCCGAACCGGATCGGGCAGGGCATCGAGTTCGATTACTGCTGCTGCCACGCATCCTTTGCGCTCCGCGAAGAAGGGATCGAATCCATTATGGTTAATTCAAACCCGGAGACCGTATCGACCGATTACGACACCTCCGACCGGCTCTATTTTGAGCCGCTCACCCTTGAGGATGTACTCAATATATACAATCGTGAAAAGCCTGACGGCGTGATCGTGCAGTTCGGCGGCCAGACGCCGCTGCGCCTGGCGCGCGCCCTGGAGGAAAACGGCGTGAAAATCATCGGCACCTCGACCGATTCCATTGATCGAGCGGAGGACCGGGAACGCTTCGCAGAGGTGGTTCGTAAGCTGGGCCTGCTCCAGCCGGACAACGGGATCGCGTTCACCGAGGAGGAGGCCGTCCGTATCGCCGGCACCATCGGCTATCCGGTGCTGGTTCGTCCAAGCTATGTGCTGGGAGGACGCGCGATGGCCATCATCTATGACGAAGACAGCCTCCGGAACTATATCGCCACCGCCGTGGAACTATCTCCCGAGCACCCGATCCTGGTGGACGATTTCCTTGAAGACGCGATCGAGATCGATGTCGACGCCCTGTCCGACGGCGCGAACGTGTATATCGGCGCCATCATGGAGCACGTGGAGGAGGCCGGGATCCATTCCGGTGATTCGGCGTGTATCATCCCGACACTGTCTCTTTCCGATGAAATGATCCAGACAATCGTTAAAACCACGGGATCCCTTGCTATTGAACTGGATGTTCGCGGCCTCCTCAATATACAGTATGCAATCAAGAACAACAAGCTGTATGTCATTGAGGTGAATCCCCGGGCTTCCCGCACGGTGCCGTTCGTATCCAAAACCACCGGTATCCCCCTGGCGAAGATTGCGGTCAAAGTGATGCTGGGCAGGATGCTCACCGAGTTCGGACTTACCGCGATGAAAAAGGTGCCGTTCGTCAGCGTCAAGGAGGCGGTGCTTCCGTTTAATAAATTCCCCGGTGTTGACACGCTCCTGTCGCCGGAAATGAAGTCCACCGGAGAGGTCATGGGGATCTCCGGCAATTTCGGCGAATCATATTACAAGGCGACGCTCGCAGCCGGCGATGCGCTTCCCCTTTCAGGTACGGTGCTGCTCTCCGTAAACAGCCGCAGCCGCGGAGAACTCCTTCCCGAGGTACGAAGCCTCCACGACAGCGGGTTCCGGTTCATCGCAACCGAGGGGACGGCGCAGTATTACAACGAAATGGGAATTCCCTGCGGGCAGGTGCACAAGGTGAGCGAGGGGCGGCCCAATATCATCGACCTTATGAAAAACAAGGAGGTCGACATGATCATTAATACGCCCGCAGGCAAGGTGTCAAAAGACGATTCTTACCTTATCCGCCAGGCGGCAGTGCGGTATCACATTCCATACATGACCACCGTACAGGCGGCCCGGGCCGCTATCCGAGGCCTGCTCGAAGTCAAACAAAACATGAACATCTTCGTAAAGCCTATCCAGGAATACCACAAAGAGGTTGTATAGGGTATGGGAAAAAAAGTGTTGCTTCAGAGCAAAGACATCACCGAAATCATAGACCGTCTTTCAGGACAGATTTACCGGGACATCGGTAATGCCGATAAATTCGCGGTGGTTGGCCTGCAGACGGGCGGCGTAGAGTTGGCGCGCCGTATTCGGAAGCGGATCGAGGCGCTGTCAGGCATGCCCATCCAGAGCGGTACGCTGGATATCACTTTTTACCGCGACGATCTCGCCACGCGGGGTGTTCTTCCTTCGATAAAGGAGACATCCATCGCTTTTGATATAGCCACCATGACCATTCTCCTGGTCGATGACGTGATATTCACCGGCCGCACGACCAAAGCGGCACTTGAGACGCTGACATCGTTCGGCAGACCCAAGGCCATCAGGCTATTTGTACTGGTGGATCGAGGCAACCGGGAATTGCCGATCCAGCCGGATTACTGCGGATTCAGAGTTCAGACCGATATCAAGGATAATATCGAAGTCGTGTTGTCCGATCAACCCCCGGCGGGAGACAGCGTAATCCTCATAACGGCGGAGTAATGCCCTCCTTTAGAGCACCCCGTTCCTGATCTGGCGGAGATATTGTTCCAGGAGTTTGCCGTTCTCGATATTTCTCTCAGAACCCTCGATAGGATGTTTCGTCGCTTCAGTCATGCTGTGAACCTCATCCCGTATCCGCTCGAAATATTCCAGTTCTGTCTTCGTGAGGTTAACCGATTTCTTCTCGAGATCGGCGTTCAGTTTTATGCTGTCAGACATGTCGAAGTTAAGGTTTGACACGAACTCGATGTCTTTGCAGGCGATGATCACATACGATATCAGGTTGCTTATCTGGCCGCGGATGTCGTGCGACAGCTCGGGATCATACGTTATTTCGTCCATCAATTCTCTGGCGGCAAGGAAGTCCTTGATTTCCAGCGACAGGATCACTGAAAGTTCGGTGGTCAGCTCCTGGTTCCGCAGAAACAGCTTGTGTTTGGCAATAACGAGGTCGCAAATCTCGTTGGAATCTTCACACAGCCTGACCGTGAAACGATTCACCTGTTCAGCGAATTCCAGCTGAGTTATTGAGCTCCTGTTTACGGCGGTGGCGATATTCCATCCTGTATAGGCTTCATCAATGAGCCGCGTGAGTTCGTCGGTTTTTTTTTCGGTGCTGTACTCCTTCACCTTGGATAGATGATGCGCCAGTTCGAGCCCGCGCTTCAGGTTTGAAAAAGAGCCGCGAATTGCGCTATCGGCGTCCTCGATGGTCCTGAACGCAAGCTTTTTCAGCTCGTCAATGGTTTCGCGCTGGAATTTTTTTCGGCTCATGAGAAGGTTGTCCATCAGGATGATATCGCTGTCGTTCTGGATTATCATGTGCAGGAGTATAATCGCCTTGTGCATGGAATTGGACAGGCTGCGGGTCATCTCTTCCAGCTGAGAGAGCAGCACCGTGCTGATGCAGGGCCCGCTTTTCAGGGACCGGATTATTTCCTTCTGGCGGCTTATATTCGAATCGAGGAGAAAGCAGTAATTCTGGATCATGGTATCCTGATCGCGCGTCGTTTTATTCGCTCTGAATATGATTTCAAACTCGTGATTGAGAATGTCGCCGATTTCAAGCGACTGCTTTATGAGGGCAATGGCCTCTTCCAGGCGTGTTTTCCGGAGTTTCGATGATTCATTCACCAGCTTCGCCAAGGATCCGAATTCCTCGGCCTTGTTGTGGAGGTCAATGAAAATGTTTTTATCCATACGATAGCACTCGATTCAGTCATGCAAAAATCGGCGATATTTTATACTACCGATGACAATTATCAATTCATTTTTTAAGGGTCGAATATAATCCGGGGACACTCCGGCAACCCGGGGTCCCTGGATTCGCCATAACGCGTTTATTAATGATAGTAACGCTAAATTATAATTTTGGCGATTGTTTTTACTTGAATAAAATAAATACATATTGTTATATTATACTCAGATGAAATAATAAGAGCCAACAATCATACAAAAAATGAAAAAGAGCAACGGCAAACATTCGCGAATAAAAGGGCTCGAGAGTCGGAATCAAATGTTGTCTCATCGGTCAACCGATGATGTCCGGTCGCGTGCATGGATGTATCCACTTGCGGCCGTGACCGCCGTTATCATGGTGTTGCTGATCATCCGCCCCTGCTCGCGTTGCCATACGACCCCGGATCAGAACAGGAGATTGAGCGCGACCCAATGGATCGAACGGGGCATCCGTTCCACCGATCTTAATAAAAATGCTATTCTTGAGAAAAATAAAATGAAGAGCCAGGTGAGGCGAATAACCGCACCCGCAAGTGAGAAAACAAAAGCAGCGAGTATTAAATCCGCAAAAGAAAAAAAAATAATTGATTTCGGTATAAAACTGGAGTTGATACCGCCGCCGAAAACCCGTTGAACATAAACCGTTCGGCACGGAAAATTCTTACTAACACGAAGGAACCATGGTAAAAACAAGTATCATGATCGTTGAAGATGAAGCGGTCATCAGCATGCATATCCAGAACAGCCTGATCAAGCTCGGATACGACGTGTGCGGCTGCGTTAATTCAGGCGAAGAAGCTGTCAGAATGGCCTCTGAGCTCAAACCGGACCTCATACTCATGGATATTATTCTTCAGGGCCGCATGGACGGGATTGAAGCGGCGAAAATCATAAAAGATACCCTTGGTGTTCCCGTGGTTTACATGACCGGCAATGCTGATTTTCAGACTATAACCAAGGCCCGTGAAACAGATCCGCACGGATATGTGTTGAAGCCCATCAACGTGCTCCATCTATTTTCTACTATCGATACCGTGCTGCATAGAAATAAACTTGAAACAAGCCTTCGCGAAAGCGATGAGAAGCTGCGAAGAATAATCGAAAATTCCAAGGACGGAATTGTCCTGGCGGATGAAAATGGATTGATAATCGAATGGAACAACGGAATGGAGAGAAACACTGGCCTCTTGAAATCCGACGTGATGGGCCGTCAGGTCTGGGACGTACAGTATGATTTGATGGATAAGAACCAAAATAAGAGTTTCACCCACGAGAGCTTTCGCAAAATATACGGGCAGATGCTGAGCGGTGTCCAGGGAGAATTTGCAAACAAGTACATTGAAGGGAGAATAAAACACCGGGATGGCTCAAAACTAATAGTGGAGGATCTGGTATTACAGCTCCCAACCATAAAGGGCACCATGATCTGCATTTTCCAGCGCAACATAACTGAACGCCGGCTGACCGAGGATGCTCTGCGGGAAAGTGAAGAGCGGTTTCGGGCTTTGGTGCAGAACCTGCAAGATTTTATTTTTATCTTAAATTCAGAAGGCATTGTTATGTTCGAGAATCCCTCTTCGGCGGCTACCCTGGGTTATTCATTGTTGGGGAAAAGAGGGTTCGATGTTATCCATCCCGATGATTTTTCTATTGCAATGGATGCATTTGATGAAGTTATAGAAAAGAAAAATAAGCACATTCCCACAGAATTCCGTATACGAAGTAAAGACGGTTCATGGATCCATGTTGAAGCCCTGGCGACGAACCTCTTTGACGATTCTATCATCAACGGCATGCTTTTGGTGTGCCGCGATATAACGATGCGCATGAATACCCAAATGACGCTTCAGGAAAGCGAGGAACGGTTTCGTGCCCTGATGGACAACCTGCAGGATATTGTCCTTATCTTGGATTCCAGCGGCATCATAAAGTTCGAAAACCCTTCAGCACAGACAATACTCGGCTATTCATTGCTGGGTAAGAGCGTGTTCGAGCTCATACATACCGACGACATGCCGGCGGCCAAAAAGGATTTCAGGGAAGCGATGGAAAAAACGAACCGCCCCAGACCATCTTTATACCATGTGCGTCATCAAGACGGATCATGGCTTTACATAGAGGTTTTGGCAACCAACCTTTTTGACAATTCGATAATCCAGGGTATGATGGTCGTGGGCCATAACGTAACTCTGCGTATGCAAACTCAGAAGGCGCTTCTTGAAAGCGAGCAGCGGTATCGTGCTCTATTCGATCAGTCTCCTGTCGGCGTTTTTTTATTTGATTTAGATCTTGTAATAAAGGAGTGTAATGAACGATTTGCAGATATCGTGCATAAAAGGCGGGAACAACTTATCGGATTCGATGCAAAAAATCAAAAAGAACAACCGGTCGTTTTGAAAATGAAAGCAACGATCGACGGCAATCCTTCATTTTGGGAAGGATGGTACCATCTTCCCGATAGTGAAGACGTTGTTTTTCATTCAGTTTATTATAACCCTTTGCGGGATGCAGAAGGACACGTGATCGGCGGCATTGCCGTTATAAACGATCTCACAGACCGGAAAAATGCTGAAGAGAAACTAACAGTCTCAGAGGAAAGGAACCGCCTCCTGGTTGAAAACGCGAATGAAAGCATTGCCGTCCTTCAGAACAGGCGTTTCGTGTTCACGAATCCGCAGTTCATAAAACTGTGCGGCTACCCGGCACAGGAGCTGGGATCAAGGGATTTCACCGAATTCATTTATCCCGATGACAGATCGATGATTGAAGAACGGTACCGGAAAAGGATGGGTGGCGATCAAACTCCTTTCATGTATGAGACACGCTTTATCAACAACGAGGGCGTCATTAAGTGGACTGAGCTTAATTCTGTGCTGTTTTCATGGGAAGGGGATACTGCCATACTCCTTTTTATCAGGGACATCACCGAAAGGAAACTGGCGGAGGAAGAACGCAGGAAAATGGAATCACAAATACAGCAAACGCAGAAACTGGAGAGCTTGGGCGTTCTGGCCGGCGGGATCGCCCATGATTTCAACAATCTGCTCATGGCGATTCTGGGCAATATCGACCTTGCCCTCCTGGAACTGACTCCGTCGTCTCCGGCTCGCGGAAACCTCCTTGAAGCGGCCAAGGCGTCTCAACGCGCCGCCGATCTTTGCCGACAGATGCTTGCCTATTCGGGACGGGGGCGGTTTACGAGCGAATTGCTGAACCTGAATGAAATCATCGAAGATGTCGGCCACATGCTTGAAGTCTCGATCTCAAAAAAAGCGATACTGAGGTTCAATTACGCATCAGGACTTTCCTCCATTGAGGCAGATGCGACCCAGGTGCGCCAGATCATAATGAATCTGGTCATCAACGCTTCAGACGCCATCGGCGAAAAAAGCGGGGTCATCTCACTATCAACTGGAATGATGGATTGCGACCGGTCCTATCTTTCAGAGACCTGGCTGAATGAGAAACTGCCTGAAGGCCAGTATGTTTATCTCGAAGTGGCAGATACCGGTTGCGGTATGGACCAGAAGACGCTACCGAAAATTTTCGATCCTTTCTTCACAACCAAGTTCACCGGCCGCGGTCTCGGCCTTGCGGCCGTACTTGGCATTGTCCGGGGACATAAAAGCGCGATCAAAGTGTACAGCGAGAAGGGCAGGGGTACAACATTTAAAATTCTATTTCCTGCCGGTGAGGGAATTGCTGAACATGCGAATTGGACTCATGTCAATGGAAAAGAATGGCGGGGGAGCGGAACCATACTGCTCGCCGATGACGAGGAGACAATACGTACTCTCGGACGACGAATGCTGGAACGCATGGGATTTTCGGTGCTTACCGCGACGAACGGGCGCGAGGTATTGGATATATTCGGTGATCATGCCGACGAGATCACGTGCATCATTCTGGACCTGACCATGCCGCATATGGACGGCGAAGAAGCATATCGCGAACTTCGCCGTGCTCGCAAAGACGTGCGTGTGATCTTGTCAAGCGGTTACAACGAACAGGAGATTACCCAGAGATTTGCCGGCAAGGGACTT
>Ga0209342_10008161_pt1 | contig 10500 bp, 7 predicted proteins | sample RifCSP16_2_FD_184023 | JGI IMG/M metagenome (GOLD analysis project Ga0209342, IMG submission 184023) | Soil microbial communities from Rifle, Colorado - Rifle CSP2_sed 16_2 (SPAdes) (version 2) | ecosystem: Environmental > Terrestrial > Deep subsurface > Rock core/Sediment | place: Rifle... | reverse complement strand
AAGATGGCATGGTGACCATGCTGAATTGTGATGTATTGCGACGGCACGTCGACCCGGTGCGCAAATTGGTTAACGAGATAGATCCGGACGCTTTCATCACGGCTGAAGATTTACGGCCGGTGCGGCGCGGTTTTTGGAGAGCTTGAGCGTTATAGAATGAACGCAGCGATCGTTTCTGCACTGATCGTTTTTATCCTGCGCGCGCTGGACATTGCGGTGTACACCGTACGTATTACCATGGTTATGCGCGGTCGTAAGGCGTATGCCTGGTTATTTGGGTTCATCCAGGCGTTCGTTTTCGTGAGCGCAATTCGGGTAGTGCTGATCGACCTGGACAACTGGCTGAACATTGCCGGCTATGCGGCGGGATTCGCCACGGGCAATGTTGTGGGTATGTTCATCGAAGGCAGGCTGGCGATTGGAATCACCCACCTGCGCATTTTCAGCCCACGGCGCGGGGCAGAGCTGGCCGAGCAACTGCGCCTCTCCGGCTACGCAGTCACGGAAGTGGCAGGTCGCGGCATTCAAGGCGTCGTCGAGGTGATTAACTGCAGCGTGCGCCGCAGAGAAGAGCGGCAAGTCACCGAGTTAGTGGCAAAGATCGATGCTCAGGCGTACATCACCGCTGAAGACGTGCGCCTGGTCTGGCATGGTTTTTGGGGGAATTAACGCCTGCAAAGTGATATATGTTACGTGACAGGAGGGGGAAAACTTGGCACAATATAATAATCAGGTCCCATCTGGAGCTTTCCGACTGAAAAACCCGTTTAAATATCTTGGAGGCGAGCGATGAAGCGCAACCTATGGCATACCCTGGTCCGACCTTCCACGCTAGAATTTTATGAGGAAGGCAGGCGCACACCGGGTTACACTCTCCTTGATTTTTTGCATGGTTATGTTTATGGTCGCTGGCCATACCTCTATATCGGCATTGGCACGGGAGAACACTTCCTGGCGAAAACCATCGGTCCGATAATTCTTCTAATTCAAGAATTTCTGGCAGCCCTAAATTTTATGAACGGCCAACCGGAAGCGAATGGCGGAACGGCTGTGCCGCGGGAAGAGACCGACCTCACCTGGGCGGAAAGCTACCATGGCAAAGTGGTGCCTTTGGCTTCGGCGACCAGGCTGGTATCCATCCAGGAAAATATCCAGCTAAAAAATCTGGAAAAGATTATCCCTTACAGCAAAGCGCGGGATATCATCTTGCACAACCCCGATCATATCGTAGCCCTGGAATGCCCCTGCCGCACTTCTCGCCAAAATCCTTGCCTGCCTTTGGATGTGTGTCTGGTTGTAGGAGATCCTTTTGCCAGCTTTGTTGAAGCACATCACCCGCGTCGCTCGCGCCGCATCACCCAGAGCGAGGCGGTGGAAATATTGAAGGCCGAGAATCAACGCGGGCACGTCCACCACGCATTTTTCAAAGACGCCATGCTGAGCCGCTTTTACGCCATTTGCAATTGCTGCGCCTGTTGTTGCGGCGCGATGCACGCTCACAGGAACGGAACCCCGATGCTGGCGGCTTCGGGTTATATTTCTCAGGTGGATGCCGATTTATGCATTGGGTGTGGGGATTGTGTGGAAGCCTGCCAATTCGGAGCAATTAGCCTCAATGAATTTTGCGCTGTGGTGAGTGGGCAGGATTGCATGGGGTGCGGCATCTGCGAGTCGATATGCCTGCAGGGCGCACACACATTGTTGCGTGATCCGTCCAAGGGTGAGCCGTTAGAGATCAGTGAGCTTATCCGGGACTTCGAGAAGGCGGTCAGATTATGAACTGGCCGTCCCGATAAAAGATTTCCCCGTCCACCGTTATTTCAGAGTCCTGGCGCAGGTCGCAGATCATATCCCAATGGATCTGGCTTTTATTCTGACTGCCTGTCTCCGGGTATCCAGCACCCAATGCCATGTGGAATGAGCCGCCGATCTTCTCATCGAGCAAGGTGCTGTGAGTGAAGCGGTTGATTTCAAAATTCGTGCCGATAGCGAACTCGCCGACGTAGCGCGCGCCGGCGTCGATGTCCAGCATGGCGAGCAGCACATCCTGGTTCTTAACTGCCGTGGCGTTGACCACTCTGCCATCCTCAAATTGGAGCTCGATACCTTCGACTACCCTGCCCTGGTAAATCGCCGGGTAGCTGTATCGAACCCAACCGTTTACCGAGTCCTCCACGGGTCCGGTGAAAATCTCGCCGTCCGGCAGGTTGTTCTGCCCGCAGGCGTTCTTGAACGTACGCCCCTGAACCGAAAGGGTCAGATCGGCATGCGGGCCGCGCACCGCAACCTTATTGCGGCCCTGGACAGCGACAATAATGCGCTGCTGCTCCCGCTCGATTCCCTGCCAGTGGGCGACCGGGTCCGGCGTCCCTTCGTCTGCGTGGCAGGCGCGGAAGAAGAAATCGGAGTACTCCTCGATGCCCATTTCGGCTTCCATGGCATAGGCGGGAGTGGGGTACTGGGTGCTCAACCAGCGCAAGGAGCCTTCGGCGCCGCGGCGCATTTGGGTGCTGATCAGGTTGGCGATTGCCTTTTGACGGTGAGAGAGACGCTCCGAGGCGACCCCGGACAGGCCGCGGGTATTGAGCTCAGAGCGAATTTTGATCAAAACATCGAATTGATCGAATGCGGCTTGATGGAAGATGGGGACGAATTCGAGCTGTTCGTCGCTGGCGTGGGCGAAGAGGATTTCCTCCTGAGCGGGGAGGTCGATCAGCAGGTGGGGATAGCCACCCCGCTCGAGGATCAGCTCATAGAGCGGCAGGAGAACCGGCTCGGCCGCGGTGGTGGCATTCACAGCCACGCGATCGCCAGGTCGCACTCGCGTCGAATGATCGACCATAATTTGGGCAAATTTTCTAAGGCGTAGATCGCTCATGGGGTTGCTCCGGGGGAAAATTCGGCTCATTATAACATGCTGACTTTCAAACGCGCTATAATGGCGAGGATATGAAGCAGCTCTTACAGAATCTGCGCACGGGTGAGACCTCGGTCGTGGAGGTCCCCATTCCCACGCCGCGCCCCGGCACCGCCCTGGTGAGGACCTGCGCCTCGCTAGTGTCGACGGGAACAGAGAGGATGGTGGTTGAATTCGCCGAGAAGTCCCTGCTCGGGAAAGCCCGCGCCCGTCCCGATTACGTCCGCCAGGCGCTGGATAAGGCGCGCCGAGAGGGCATTCTTGGGACGATTGAGGCCATATTTGGGCGCCTCGACCAACCGATGGCGCTGGGTTACTCTTCCTCCGGGATCGTCTCGTCGGTCGGAGAAGAGGCGGCTGGCGTTCAGGTCGGGCAGCGTGTGGCCTGCGCTGGCGGCGGCTACGCCGTTCACGCCGAGTATGCGCTGGTGCCGACAAACCTGCTCGTTCCCTTACCCGAGCAGGTGGATTTCGAATCCGCAGCGTTTACAACGCTTGGGGCGATCGCCTTGCATGGCTACCGCCTGGCGCACACCCAGATTGGGGAACGGGTGGCGGTCATCGGGCTGGGGATATTGGGATTGTTGTCCCTGGGCATTATCCGGGCAGCCGGGTGCCACGCCCTGGGAATTGACCTGGATCTCGAACGGGTAGAGCTGGCCCAAGGGATGGGTTTTACCGCCGTGCGCCGGGAAGGTGCTGAGGAAGCTGGGGCAACCTTCTCCCGCGGGCGGGGCTGCGATGCGGTCATGATCTGCGCCGATACGCCCTCCTCCGACCCGGTTGAACTGGCCGGCGCTCTGGCGCGCGATCGGGCGCATGTCGTGGCGGTTGGGGCGGTGGGTCTTGCCGTGCCGCGCAAGATCTACTATGAGAAGGAACTGACCCTGGTCAATTCGCGGTCCTACGGCCCGGGCCGATACGACCCCTCCTATGAAGAGGAAGGCCGGGATTACCCCATCGGCTACGTTCGCTGGACAGAAGGGCGCAATCTGGAGGCGTTCGTCGAGCTTTTAGCCAGCGGTCAGGTTGATGTGCGCCCGCTGATCACGCACCGCTTCCCGATTAAAAACGCCTCCCAGGCTTATTCTCTGATCACCGGAAAGACCAATGAGCGCTTTTTGGGGGTGCTGCTGACGTATAATGAGACAGGGGGTGTACCCGTCGTCCTGGAAGAGGCTCGCCGGCCTGAATTCAGGGTGAAGATTCCCAAAATTACTCAGCCACGAATGACAGATGAAGTCACCCTCGGTGCGTTGGGGGCGGGGAATTTCGCCAAAGCGGTGCTTTTCCCGGTTCTACGCAAAACTGAGGGGATACGCCTGGTTAGCGTGGCGTCTGCCTCCGGCTTGAATGCCCAATATGCCGCCCGCAAGTTCGGCTTCGCCTACGCAACCACGGACGAGGAGCAGGTTCTGGAGGACCCGGAAGTCAACACGATTGCGGTGCTGACCCGCCACCATTTGCATGCAAGGCAGGTGATCGCCGCTCTGCGCAACGGCAAGCACGTGTTTTGCGAAAAACCCTTGGCGCTGAACGCGGCGGAGCTGGATGAGATCGCGACCCTGTTGCAGGAGGTCTCCCCGCTGGATCCTTCCGGAGCGACTAAAAAGGTCGAGCGCGCCCCGCTGCTGATGGTTGGCTTCAACCGGCGGTTTTCTCCTCAGGGAATCGCTCTGCGAGAGTTCCTCGCCAGCCGCAAAGAACCGCTGGCAGCCCATTACCGGGTAAACGCTGGATACCTGCCGCCTGATCACTGGCTGCACAACCCCCAGCAGGGCGGAGGAAGGATCATCGGTGAGGGCTGCCATTTTATCGACTTTATCACCTTCCTGGTGGGCGCCTCTCCCCGGTCGGTGCTGGCGCGCGCTCTTCCGGATGCAGGTCGCTACCGGGCGGATAACGTGGTGATGACGCTCATTTTTCCGGATGATTCCATCGGCACGATCAGCTATCTGGCAAATGGCGACCGGTCGTTTTCCAAAGAGAGGCTGGAGGTCTTCACCGCAGGGCGGGTGGCTGTATTGGAGGACTACCGCAGGCTGGATTTGATCCGGGATGGCAGGCGGCGGACAATCCGATCGACTTTGCGCCAGGACAAAGGTCATTTTGGGGAGTGGCAGGCGTTCATTGAGGCAATTCGCGCTGGCAAGGCGCCTCCCATCCCATACCGGGATATATTCGGCGTAACCAGGGCTACCTTTGCGGCGCTCGAGGCGCTGCGCACCCAGGAGCAGGTGGAAATACAGGTTGGCTAGGTTCTCTGCACGCCTGCGGCTCATCAGCAAAGCCCTGCTAGAACTCGGACCCAGCCAGCTCGCTTTGTATGGGTTGTACCGGCTGGGGCTGATTTCGGGTTATTTCCGCTGGCAGACGTCCTCCGTCGAACGGGCACCTGAGCAGGGAGCCAACAGGTACACGCTCAAGCCGATGCTCGTATTGCCCCCTCGGCAGGAGTTGATCTCGATTTTGGACGAGGTTGGCTACGCCCGCTTGCTCGGACAGGCGGAGGAGATCGTCGCGGGAGGCGTGCGCCTGTTCGGCGGAGAGCTGCGCCCGCTCAAGCTCCAACCCCCCGAACCCCGGCTGCATTGGACGGCATACGAGCAGGAGGGCATTCCTGGGGAAGAAGATGTGAAAGATTTCTGGGAGCCGGCCCGTTTTGGGTGGGCGTAGACCCTTGGACGGGCGTATTATCTCAGCGGCGAGGAGCGCTATGCGAGGGCTTTCTGGGATTATACCCTTGAGTTTCTCCATGCCAATCCACCCTACATGGGTTTGAATTGGATTTCTTCGCAGGAGGCAGCACTGCGCTTGATCGCTCTTGTGTACGCGGCCCAGATATTCGCGGATTCTCCGCACTCAAGCCTCGAGCGTATGGAACGATTGGGCTGGCTCGTCGCCTGCCATGCACGGCGCATGCCGCCCACACTGGTCTACGCCCGAGCGCAGAACAACAACCATCTGCTCGCCGAGGCGGCGGGTTTGCTCACCGCAAGCCTAACATTGCCCGATCACCCGCGCAGTGCAGGCTGGCGGTCGGCGGGCTGGCGCTGGTTTATCTACGGGCTGCGAACCCAGATTCAGCCAAACGGCGCCTACACCCAGCACAGCGCAAATTACCAGCGCGTGATGCTGCAACTGGCGCTGTGGGTGGCAGCAATTGCCAGAACGCAGCAGATGGAATTCCCCACAGCAGGGCAGGGCAAATTACAAGCCGCCACCCAGTGGCTGATCGCCCTGCTCGATCCGCTCAGCGGCAGGCTTCCGAACCTGGGGCCGAACGATGGGGCGTATGTTCTACCATTGACCGTATGCCCGTTTGCAGATTATCGCCCCGTCCTGCAGGCGGCTGCGCTGGAATTTCTGGGCCAAACACTCGTACCGGCGGGGGAATGGGACGAAATGAGCGCCTGGCTCGTTCGTCCGGAAAAGCGTGGAAGCCGCATTGCAAGCCAGGCGCGGCTGGAAAAGCGATCGGCAAATACGGACCCACAGGTGCTGGTGAACCGACGCAGCGAATCCTGGGCTTATCTGCGTACAGCTCGCTTTACCTCCCGCCCGGGCCATGCCGACCAGCTCCACCTGGACTTGTGGTGGCGGGGAATGAATATCGCTCAAGACGCCGGCACCTATCTCTACAACGCGCCAAAACCCTGGGACAACTCTCTGGCTCGCACCGCGGTGCACAACACCTTGACGATCAACGGACAGGATCAAATGCTGCTGGCAGGGCGATTTTTGTGGCTGGATTGGGCTTACAGCCGGGTACTGGAGTGCGACCAGGCGGCTGGGGATGGGACGCCCTGCCTGGTTGCCGAGCACGATGGCTATAGCCGTCTCGGGATGATTCATCGTCGCTCGGTTGAGGCGCAAAAAGATGGGAACTGGATCATCGAAGACAGGCTGATCTTTTCCCATCCGAGGCGGGCGAGGCGCTACCTGCCGGCGCGTATCCGCCTGCATTGGCTGGCGCCCGATTGGCTCTGGCGCTGCGATCAGGCGGAAGACTGGGTCGCTTTCGAGTTAGAATCACCCCAAGGATGGATTCGGCTGACTATCTTTGCGGAGCAAGATGCTCAGCCTGCGCCTGAGCTCGAGCCTCTGATCGTCCGAGCCGGGGAGAAATTGTCCGGCTCAGAGGAGGCGCACCCTACCTGGGGATGGGCGTCTCCCTCCTACGGCATAAAGATTCCAGCCCTATCGCTATCGGTAACTGTCAGCGCCTCAGCGCCGGTCAGGCTGGTCAGCGTCTGGCAGTTGCCATAGCTCGTGAGTTTTTGCCGGTGAACCCGCGCAGGTGTTCGTCTGGCTTCGATCCTGGGTAAAAGACTATCCGCATGCATATCCTGCTCATCCACCAGGCATTCGCCTCTCTCGATGAACCCGGCGGCACGCGCCACCACGAATTGTCCCGCTACTTGGTCGGTCGTGGGCAGCGCGTCACGGTCATTGCCAGCCCAGTCAGCTACCTGACGGGCGCCGCCAGCGGAGATCGTCCCGAGACGAAACATGAGTCGCTAGATGAAGGCGTGGAGGTGCGGCGAGCCTACACCTATGCGGCGCTCCACCGGAGTTTCGTACATCGGGTGATCAGCTTCATCAGCTTCATGCTGTCTTCGTTTTATGCTGGCTTGCGGGTAAAAAATGTTGATGTGCTCTGGGGCACTTCCCCGCCGATCTTTCAGGGGCTGACCGCCTGGGCGTTGGCGCGCTTGAAGGGGGCGCCCTTTCTCTTCGAGGTGCGCGATTTGTGGCCTGCCTTTGCGGTGGCTGTTGGCGTGCTGCGGCAGCCTGTGCTGGTGTATGCTGCGGAGAAGGTGGAGCGCTTCCTTTACCGGCGGGCGGATGTGGTCGTCGTCAACTCACCCGGGTTTATCGACTATGTTCGGGAGCGAGGCGCCAGGAAGGTGGTCCTGGTGCCGAACGGCTCCGACACGCGCATGTTCGACCCCCAGGCAGACGGCGCGGACTTCCGCCGGGCGTATAATTTGGAGGATAAGTACGTGGCGCTGTATGCAGGGGCGCATGGGATGTCCAATGACCTGGAGGTCGTGCTGGAAGCCGCAAGGCTGCTCCAGAGGCGGGAAGAGATCTTGATCCTGCTAGTTGGGGATGGTAAGGAAAAACCCGCTTTGGTGGGCAAAGCCCAGGCGATGGGCCTGACTAATGTGCGTTTTCTCCCTCCGGTGGCAAAAGTGGATATGGGCGCAGCGTTGGCCGCGGCAGACGCCTGCATTGCTATCCTGAAGCCGGTGGCGATGTACAAGACCGTTTATCCCAATAAGGTTTTCGATTACATGGCGGCGGGGCGTCCGGTGATCCTGGCGATTGACGGCGTGATTCGCGAGCTGGTCGAGAAAGCGGGGGCGGGCATACCCGTGCCGCCGGGAGACGCCAGGGCGCTGCGGGAGGCGATAGAAAGCCTGGCAGATGACCGACCAGCGGGCAAAGCCATGGGGCTGCGCGGCCGCCAGTACGTTGAAGAGCATTTTGACCGCCCGATACTGGCGGAAAAAATGCTGGCGACCATGCAAGCGCTTATCCCGACGAAGGGTTAATTTCAGGCAGCAAGCGAAAAACGCCATCCGGGTCGGGGGAAAAATTCCGTACGGCAGCTACCGCCTCGATATTGATTGGGCCATAGATGTGGGGGAAGACCTCATCAGTCACTGCTTCCCACCTGATGGGCGCCTTTACCTTGAGCGGATCGATCAACAACAGGGCTAACGGACTGGCAGCCTGGTAAAAATTGTTGGCGGCGCGCAGTACCTGGTCGAGGCGCGAGCAGTGGATGAAGTTGCCCTGCTTGAGCGGTTCGGGGGCATAGGCGCCCGATTTCAGAGCGGCCTGCCAGTCATGCGGCTGGCAAATGTGGAAGAGATAATCCGTGGCGCCTGGGAAGTGATCCCGGGTGTTTATCTGTTCACGCCAATCTTCTCGGGTAATCCCGAACAACCACTCATTCAATGCCAGGCCGCGCTTGCGCACTGCCTTGCGGATCGTCCCCTCCAATTGAAAGCCGTTTTTTTCGAAAATCCCCCTGCTCGCCCAATTGCCAACGAACACATAGCCCTCGATTTTTTCGAGCCCCAGAGCGTCGAAACCATAGGCGAGCAGCTTGCGAACGACCTGCGTTCCATAACCCTTATCCTGGTACGGCTGCCCAATCCACAGCCCGATATCGCCGCGAAATTTATCCGCATCAGGGCGAATGCTGGCGCTGCCAATCGGCTGACCAGAGACCGACTCGATAATCGTAAAGATGAATCGTTCGCCGCGGGCGACCTGCAAGGCGCGCTCGTCCAGGGCATTGCGAAACGATTCCAGGGATTCTGGCCCATCCCAGACCAGGGTGTCCGCGACCAGTGTGTTGAAGATCAACGGAAATAACGCCTCTGCGTCGCTGCCTTGCACGGGTTGCAGAAAGATCATTGTCCCTGCTCCCGGAGAACGGCGAGCACCCGCTCCAGCACGGCTTCGGCGACCTCATATTTGCTCATCAGGGGCAGGCTTTCGACCTCACCGCGCGAGTCGAGCAAGGTGACGCGGTTGGTATCTGCGCCAAAGCCCGCATCCAGCGCAGTGATGTCGTTAGCGACCATTATATCCACGCGTTTCGACCTCATTTTCGCCCCGGCGCTCTCGATCACTTTTTGACTTTCGGCGGCGAATCCAACCGTCACTTTTGGATAGCCGGTTTTGGCTTTGCGGTCTGCTACGGCTGCCAGGATATCCGGGGTGGGGATCAACTCGAGGCGAGGCGGACCGGCTTCCCGTTTAAATTTTTCGGAGGCGGATCGAGCGGGCTTGAAGTCTGCCACGGCTGCCGCCATGATCAGGGCATCCGCCTGCGGCGTGGATTCTAGCACCGCGGAGAGCATCTCCTCGGCGGTCAGCACGTCCATGCGCCTGGCGCCCACGGGTGTTTCGAGACAGACCGGCCCGGCGATCAGGTCCACCTTTGCGCCCAGATCGAGGGCGGCTTGCGCCAGGGCAAACCCCTGTTTTCCCGAGGAGCGGTTGCTCAGCACCCGGACGGGGTCGACCGGCTCCTGGTTTCCGCCAGCAGTGACGACGATTTTACGACCCTGCAAGAGCCCTCCACGGGCAAGAGCCAGGCGGATGTGCCCGAGCAAATCGACGGGTTCTACCATCCTGCCCACTCCGAGCTGGCCGGAAGCAAGATGTCCTTCGGCTGGACCGACGATAATGGCGCCTCGTTGGCGCAGAATTTCCAGGTTTGCCTGGGTTGCCGGGTGGGTGAACATGCCGCCGTCCATGGCGGGCGCTACCAGCATCGGGCAGGGCGCTGCCAGTGCGGCCACGCTCAGTAAATTATCGGCGATGCCCAGGGCAATTTTTGCAAGGGTGTTGGCGGTCGCCGGCGCGATGACCAGCAGGTCGGCGTTATGCGCCAGGCCGATGTGAACCACATGGCCCTCGCGGTCCCACAGGTCCGAGTCGGTGAATACCCGCCGACCGGTTACAGACTGGAGGGTTAAAGGGGTAATAAATTGCAGAGCCGACTGGGTCAGGATGGCGTCCACAAGCGCGCCCATCTGGCTGAGCTTGGAAGCTAG
>Ga0209342_10008160_pt1 | contig 10500 bp, 7 predicted proteins | sample RifCSP16_2_FD_184023 | JGI IMG/M metagenome (GOLD analysis project Ga0209342, IMG submission 184023) | Soil microbial communities from Rifle, Colorado - Rifle CSP2_sed 16_2 (SPAdes) (version 2) | ecosystem: Environmental > Terrestrial > Deep subsurface > Rock core/Sediment | place: Rifle... | reverse complement strand
CAATCCCCGGCCGTGGATTGTCCTTGGTACAGCTCCCCCGGTGCGGGGTTTGAGGCTGTGTGGCGTTCCCCCCTTCAGCCGGGGCGGGAACGCCACACAGAGTGAATGGGGTGTGGGCCAATCATACGCCTGCACCCGGGAGCGTCAAGACGCTGGCGGCCGGCGTCGCGGCTCGTGCCACATGGCATGCCGGAATGGCCCAGACGGCAATCGGGCGGTCACAGATTCGTGATACGCTTCTCCCAGAGACCGCGCGCAGATTCGACGGGCCAGAATTGACGACCGGCGTTGACGGCCCCGGGTGTCATGTCCGACAATCCGCGCACGATTCTTTATGTAGGGTTACTCCCCGCGCGACTGGGGGACTGGGGTTATGAGAACACTCAAGCTGGGGCTGGCGCTGGGCGCCGGGGGCACCAAGGGCGCCGCGCACGTCGGCGCGATGCGCGTCCTGGCCGACGCCGGCATCGCACCCGACGTCATCGCCGGCACCAGCATCGGCTCGCTGTACGGCGGCATCGTGGCGGTCGGGCGCTCGCCCCACGAGATCGAGGACGGCATCCGTACGACGCCGCACCGCGACGTGTACGCGTTCTTCCGGCAGCGCCTGAAGGTCCGCGCCAACAACCGCCTGGCCCGCATGTTCTACGAGGCCCTGGCCGGGTTCCACATCGAAGACCTGCCCATCCCGTACGCCGCGGTCGCATCCGACATCGTCGCGCGCGAGCCCATCGCTCTCACCAGCGGGCCGATCATCGACGCCATCGAGGCCAGCATCGCCATCCCGGTCATCGCCCGGCCCGTGGCGCACCAGGGCCGCATCCTGCTGGACGGCGGGTTCTGGGACGCGGCGCCGGTGAACGAGGCGTACGCGCTGGGCGCGGACATCGTCGTCGCCATCGAGATCGGCCAGCCGCTGCAACTTCCCGAGCGCCTACGCACCAGCGCCGTGCGCGCCGCCTCGCTGCTGGACCGCGTCTCGCTGCGGCGGACGCTGGCGGGGGTGCCGTTCACGGTGCGGGCGGTATCGTCCGAGTTGCAGGCCCGCCGTTCGGCGGACATCGTGCTGCGGCCGCAGATCGCCCACCTGCTGGGGAATTCGCCCTCACGCCAGGTCGACTGCCTGGAAGCCGGCGTCGCGGCCGCGGTGGCGGCGCTGCCCGCGATCAAGGCGCTGCTGGCGGGTGAGTCGCCGGTGACCGTTGCGGAGGAGTACGCGCCGCAGGGCCGGATGATCACCGACCCGGGACTGGCCTGAAGGCCCGCATCTCGACCTTGGTCTGAAGCTACGGCTCAAGATTCCTGCCGCAGCACCCGATCATAGAACATCGTGTCGCCGATGATCGGTGGTGCGTGAGGTTCCCATAAGCCGGTTGACGAACCGGTGTCTTGAGGGCCGGGCGAATCAGCGCGCTGTCGGAGGGCAGTGGGTCTCCGCCTACGGCTCGATAATCCCCAGTAGGGTCCCCGATTTGTGCGAGATCGCACAAATATGCCGAACGGCCCGTAACCTCGGCCCCCCTGTGGCTCTACGCCCTCTTCCAACCTCCACTAAGCTCTGCTATGACGTGCGCGGCATGCGCCGCAAGACTTCATCAGAGTGGTCGAGGGGACATGCAGCCAGGTCCATTTGCCCCTCCGGAGGCAGAGGAACCCTCGTTCGGAAGCGGCATCGGCCCCCACCAGGCCGCGTATCCCCTCGCGGTCGCGCTTCCCGTGGCCGCGCTCAGCGTCGCTGGGGTCGTCGACCTCCTGTTCGAGCGCATCGTCTACCGGGTCGGTATCCACATTCCCAAAGATGAATCGGTTATGTCGGTCTACCAGGGCGCCACCGCTATCGGTGACGGCGCCTTCCGGTACGTGATGGTGCTCGCGGCCTTCGCAGCCATCGCCGCTGGGCTGCATCTCGTCACGTCCCGGGACACCGGTCGGCAGTTACTGGGTGCCGCGCTCCTCGCTCTGGTTGTCCTCGATAGCATGACCATCCGCTGGGATGATCCTGGCCTGGGCCTGACGGTCAACGCCGTGTACGGAGGGATCCTCGCGCTTCTCCTGGGCGTCGTCGCGGCGGGCGCCAGTCCGTGGCCGTTCCGCCTGGCGGCCCTCTCGGCGGGCGTGGCACTGCTTGCCGGGCAGTACCCCCTGATAGCGGCGCGCGTTGGCGACCTCAGCCAGGACGCGCTGCCCGGCGTCGCAACGTCACTGACCATCGCCGAAGCGGCGGTCGTGATGACCCCTCTCATGCTATTCATTGGCGCCCACCCTTGGCATCAGCGAACCGGTCGCCCCGCCCTGCTCGTCGGCGCCGCCGTCGCGCTCGCTGTCGGCGCAGCCTGGGTGCGCGCGCCTTCGACCATCGCGATCCTGTCGCTCTGGGGTGCCGGCGTCACCATGTCGTTTCCACTTCCCGTATACGTGGTCGCCGCGGGAGCGGCGGTCGCGGCCGCCGTCACGTTCGCGGCCCAACCCGGCGCCAAGCACCTCGCCTTCGCCATGGCCTTGCTCCTGGTCGCAGGCGTCCAGCCGACGGTTACCCAGTACAACCTCGCGGCGATTCTCGGGATGACCATCCTGGTGCTTGGACCGGAGTCATCGCGGGCGGTAGTCGCCGCCGACCCGAAGCGCGCGGAGCTTGGAGCGGGAACACCCGAATCACGAGGGACCCTCACATCAGCCGGCAGTCTGGTGCGCTAGCGGAAGAAGTACGATGAAACGAGTTTCACGAAGAGATTTCCTGAAAGGCGGAGCGGTGCTGGCCGTCGGCGCCGCAGCATTCCCCTACCTGCGCAACCTACAGGTGCCCGTCAACGTCGCCAACCCACTGGAGTCGTACCCAAATCGTGACTGGGAGAAGGTCTATCGCGATCAGTATCGCTACGACGATACCTTCACCTACGTCTGCGCGCCCAACGACACGCACAACTGTCGCCTCCGAGCGTTCACGCGCAACGGCGTGCTCATGCGGATCGAGCAGAACTACGACGTTCATCGCTACCAGGACCAGCTCGGCAACGCCGCCACGGCTGCTTGGAACCCGCGCGGCTGCCTCAAGGGCTTCACGTTCGCCCGCCGCCTGTACGGCCCCTACCGGCTGAAGTTCCCGATGGTCCGCCAGGGTTGGAAGCGCTGGGCCGACGACGGCTTCCCGGAGCTGACGCCGGCGAACCGGGCCACGTACAAGTTCGCGTCGCGCGGCACGGACACGTTCGTGCGCGCCAGCTGGGACGAAGCCACGTCGTACGTCGCCCGGGGTCTCGTGAACGTCGCGCGCACCTACAGCGGAGAGGAAGGCGCCAGGCTCCTCGCCGCCGAGGGTTACCAGCCCGAGATGATCACGGACATGCATGGCGCTGGCACGCAGACCATGAAGCTCCGCGGCGGCATGGGCCTGACCGGCGTCATCGGCAAGTACGGCATGTACCGGATGTCCAACACGCTGGCGTTGCTCGATGTGCATGTGCGCGGCGTCGAGCACGATCAGGCAAAGGGCGGGCGGAACTGGTCTAACTACACGTGGCACGGAGACCAGGCGCCGGGCCATCCCTTCGTCCACGGGCTGCAGAACTCGGACGTCGACTTCAATGACCTGCGCTATAGCAGGTTGCTCATCCAGGTCGGCAAGAACCTGGTCGAGAACAAGATGCCAGAATCCCACTTTCTGCATGATGCGCTGGAGCGTGGCGGGAAGATCGTGACGATTTGCCCGGAGTACAGCCCCCCGGCGACGAAGTCCGACTACTGGATTCCGGTACGGCCGGGCCTTTCCGACACGTCGATCTTCCTCGCCATCACGCGGATTCTCATGGAGGAGAACAGGTACGACGCGGACTTCGTCAAGCAGTACACGGACCTGCCGCTCCTCATCCGCACCGACACACTAAAGCGGCTGTCCGCGGCCGATGTCTTCTCCGGGTACCAGCAGAGCCTGGCCGCCGACGGCCCGAGCTTCACCAGGCAGGGTCTGACGAAGGAGCAGTACGCGCAACTCGGTGACTACGTCGTCTTCGACGCCACGAGCGGCCAGCTCCGCGCCATCACCCGGGACGACCTGGGCGAGCGCATGAAGGCGGCGAACATCGACCCGGCGCTCGACTATCGCGCGACCATCCAGCTCGCGAATGGAACCAGCGCGGCGGTCCTGACGCTCTGGGAGGCGTACCGGGACCACCTGCGAGACTACGACCTCGATACGACGGCGGAGATCACGGGCGCGCCGAAGGAGTTGATCCAGCGGCTGGCAGATGACATCGCGACGATGAAGCCCGTCTCCATCCACACGGGCGAGGGCGTGAATCACTACTTCCACGCCACGCTGCACAACCGCGCGACCTACCTGCCCCTCATGCTCACGGGGAATATCGGCCTTCCCGGGGCGGGCAGCCACTCCTGGGCCGGAAACTACAAGGCCGCCCTCTTCCAGTCCACGCCGGAGTCCGGACCCGGCTTCAAGGGCTGGATCGCTGAGGACCCGTTCGACATGAACCTCGACGAGAACGCGTCGGGCTCCGACATCAAGGCGCATGCGTACACCCGGGACGAAGAGCCGGCGTACTGGGATCACGGCGACCGGGCGCTGATCGTCGACACGCCCAAGAACGGGCGCAAGGTCTTCACCGGCAAGACGCACATGCCGTCGCCCACGAAGGTCATCTGGACGACGAACGTCAACCTATTCAACAACGCCAAATGGGCGTACTACATGCTCCGCGACGTCAACCCGAAGATCGACATGATCGTCACGCAGGATATCGAGATGACCTCGTCTTGCGAATACTCCGACGTCATCCTTCCGGCGAACTCGTGGCCCGAGTTCCAGGAACTGGAGGTGACGGCTTCGTGCTCCAACCCGTTCCTCCAGATCTGGGGCCAGACCGGCCTGAAGCCACTCAACGACACCAAGGATGACCTGCGGATCATGGCCGAGGTGGCGAAGAAGCTATCCGAGGAGATTGGCGAGCAGCGGATCGCCGATTACTGGAAGTTCGCGCTGGAGGGTAAGGGCCGCGTCTACCTGCAGCGGCTGCTGGACGCATCGGCGCCGACCAAGGGCTACAAGGTGCAGGACATCCTCGACGGGCGCTACGGCGAGCCCGGCGCGGCCCTGATGATGTTCCGCACGTATCCCCGCATCCCGTTCTGGGACCAGATCCACGACAACGACCCGTTCTGGACGGACACCGGACGCATCAACTCCTACTGCGACATCCCGGAGGCGATCGAGTACGGCGAGAACTTCATCGTCCACCGGGAAGGGCCGGAGGCGACCCCGTATCTGCCGAACGTCATCGTCAGCTCGAACGAGCTCATCCGGCCGGAGGACTACGGCATCCCTCGCGACGAGCTGGACGCCGAGAAGCGCACCGTGCGCAACGTCCGGCTCCCCTGGAGCGAGGTGAAGAACACCACGAACCCTCTCTGGGAGCAGGGCTTCCAGTTCTACTGCCTGACGCCGAAAACGCGCCACACCGTGCACTCGGGCTGGGCGGTGACCGACTGGAACGTCATCTGGGCGAGCAACTTCGGCGATCCGCGCCGCATCGACAAGCGCCAGCCTGGGGTCGGCGACCAGCAGTTGCACATGAACCCGCAGGCCGCTCGCGACCTGGGGCTCGCCGACGGCGACTACGTCTACGTCGACGCTAACCCCGCAGACCGGCCTTACCCGGGCTACGAAGACAACCCGGAGGACCCGTTCTACCGCGTGGCGCGCCTCATGCTGCGCGTGAGGTACAACCCGGCATATCCCTACCACACCGTCATGACCAAGCACGGCACCTTCCTCGCGACGGAGAAATCCGTGAAGGGCCACGAGACGCGCGCGGACGGGCGCGCGGTGTCGGAGGACACCGGCTACCAGGCGAGCTTCCGCTACGGGTCGCAGCAGAGCATCACGCGCGACTGGGCCATGCCGATGCACCAGACGGACACCCTCTTCCACAAGAAGAAGATCGCAACATCGTTCATGTTTGGCGGCGAGGCCGACAACCACGCGATTAACACCGTTCCCAAGGAGACGCTCGTTCGCATCACGAAGGCAGAACCCGGCGGCATGGGCGGCCAGGGCGTCTGGACGCCCAGCACCACCGGCATGTCTCCCGGAGGTGAGGACGACTTCATGGAGCGTTACCTGGACGGCAGCACGGTGAACGTGGTGAGGAGTTAGGCAATGGCGGAGTTCCACAAGGGGGCGGAAGCCGAAGACCCGTTCGAGGCGACCGCGGTGTTCGTCGACGGCCCGCCGGGATACGACGGTGCCGCGGCCATGGCGCGCACCTTCATCGAGGAGTACGCGATGATGGGCTGGAGCCGCGAGCGCATCCTGCGACTATTCCAAGAACCGCGCTTCGCCGGGACGCACGCCGTCTACCACCAGCGCGGCGGCGCATTCGTCCGCGGTTTGCTCGACGACGTGCTGGGCGTCGCTCCGGCGCAAGAGGTCCGTCATGCCTGACGTATACAACTGGCAACTCGGCCGCCCGATGACCTACCGCTTCCCGGAAGCGCACCCGAAGTGGCAGTTCGCGGCCGTGTTCAACATCAACCGCTGCATCGCCTGCCAGACGTGCACCATGGCGTGCAAGTCCACCTGGACCTTCTCAGAGGGTCAGGAGCACATGTGGTGGAACAACGTCGAGACGAAGCCCTACGGTGGCTACCCGCACCATTGGGACGTAAACACCCTTAGGCTCCTCGACAAAGCGGATCCCGGCGGGCAGAACTGGGATAGCCAGCCCGCAACGCCGGATGCGCCGTACGGCCAGTTCGCCGGCAAGACCATCTTCGAGGCGGCCGCCGCGCTCGGCAAGACGGAGGAAGCGATCGGCTACCTCCCCACGGACGATGAGTGGACCGCTCCCAACATCTTCGAGGACACGCCGCGCAACCGCCGCGAGAGCGAGCTTCAGGCGACGAGCCTCCCCGAGCACCGCACGTGGTTCTTCTACCTCCAGCGCATCTGCAATCACTGCACCTACCCGGCGTGCCTTGCGGCTTGTCCGCGCAACGCGATCTACAAGCGCCCTGAAGACGGCATCGTCCTCATTGACGAGCAGCGCTGCCGTGGCTACCGCAAGTGCGTCGAACAATGCCCGTACAAGAAGCCCATGTTCCGCAGCACCACACGCGTGTCGGAGAAGTGCATCGGGTGCTATCCGCGCATCGAAGGGACAGACCCGCTCTCGGGCGGCGAACCGATGGAGACGCGCTGCATGTCCGCCTGCGTCGGTAAGATCCGGCTGCAGGGATTGGTCGAAGTGGGCGCGGATGGCAAGTGGGCGGTCAACGCGGATAACCCGCTGTACTACATGGTGCGCGAGGAGCAGGTGGCGCTGCCGCTCTACCCGCAATTCGGCACCGAACCCAACATCTACTACATTCCGCCGCGGTGGGTGCCGCGGCCCTATCTGCACCAGATGTTCGGCCCGGGCGTCGATCTCGCCATCGAGCGTTATGGCGCGCCCTCAAGGCGGCTTCAGGCAGTACTCCAGCTCTTCCGAACGGCGCAGCGCATCGTCTACCGCTTCGAAGTCATTGACGGTGAGAAGATCGCTGAGATGAACGTCGCCGGGAAGACAATGGAGCTCTTCAATGACACCGTCGTCGGCTTCGACCGGAACGGGAAGGAGGTCGTGCGGCAGAGCGTGATGGAGCCGCTGCACGACCGCGGGCCGAAGTACCTGAACACCATCTAGGAGGACGAGCCTCATGAAGTCCACCATCGCCGCCGACGAACTGACACTGAGCCGGGCCATCCTTTACCGGCTGCTCTCGCTCGCCTGCGACTACCCGACGCCCGATACGTGTGCGGCCCTACGTGGCGTCGTCGAAACCGCCACTGTTGCCGCCGGCGTCATCGGCTCGGACATCGCGAACCGGGTCCAGCACCTGCGTGCCCTCCTCGAGGCGCACGATGACGAAGCACTGGAACGCGCGCACACAGCCGTGTTCACGATGACGACTTCGACCCTCTGCCCAGGGTACGAGACGGCATACACGGCAAAGCACCTGTTCCAGGTGTCTGAGCAGATGGCGGACATCGCGGGTTTCTACCGCGCATTCGGCGTGGAGGCGCACGGCGAACGGCCCGACACGCTGGCCATTGAGTTGGAGTTCGCGTACCTGCTCGCACTCAAGGAGGCCTACGCGCTCGAACATCACGCACGGACGCAGGTCGCCATCTGCAGGAATGCTGAACGCGCGTTCGTTCGCGACCACGTGGGGCGCTGGGGCTGCGCAGTTGGCGACCGCATGATGGCCGCCGATCCCTCCGGGGTCATCGGCGCCGCCGGCGCGCTCTTGAAAGCGTTCCTGGCGTGGGAACGGCGCCACTTGCGGGCCGGGGCGCCGAAGCCTCTGCCGGACGAGCCGTACAGGCCGGACGAATCAATCGGCGGCGAGGCGCCTTGCATGGCGGGAGAGCAAACTGGAGGCGGAATATGATGATCCGTCGTAGAGCCCGCTCACGCGGGTTCGCCGCAGGCATTGCGATCGTCCTCGCGGCAGCGCTTGTGGCGGTCGTGTCCGGTCTGCTTGGCATCATGCCCGCCTCCTCGCAGGCCCAGATCGTGCAGGTCCGGGCGGCCGCCTCTGTCCCTCGCGACGACCCCTTCGCCACATTCTGGAACGACATTCCACCCGTGGAGGTCGCGCTCTCGACGCAGAACCTCACGCGTCCCATGGGCGGCGGCACGGTCGCCGCCATCCAACTGCGCGCCGCCCACGATGGCAAGCGGCTGTACGTCCTCAGCGAATGGTCCGACGACACGCAGGACACAGCCGTCGACACCACCACCTCGTTCACCGACGCCGCCGCAGTGGAGTTCCCGGCGGCCGGGGTCAGCCGACTCCCGTCGTTCTGCATGGGTGACCCGGCCGCCGGCGTCAACATCTGGCACTGGAAGGCCGACTGGCAGCAGGAGATCGACGTCGGTCTTGCTGCCGCCTACCCGGACATGCAGGTGGATTACTATCCCGAGGCCGAAGATCCCGTGTTCCAGACCGGCCTCGCCGCCGGCAATCCCCTGTCCGCGCGAGAGCACGAGTCTCCGGTCGAGAACCTCGTCGCCGCTCAGTTCGGCACGCTCACCCACGCCGACGTACAAGACGTTGGCGGCGTCGGCCGCTGGAAGGATGGACGCTGGCGCGTGCTCTTCGTCCGGTCGCTCGAGAGCGGTGAGGGCGCGCCAGCGTTCGCGCCCGGTGGCAAGGCGAACGCGGCCTTCGCCGTCTGGGACGGCAGCGACGGTCAGCGCGATGGCATGAAGTCGGTGTCGCAGTTCGTCGACCTTGAGATCTCCGGCGAGAAGATCCCCGAGGGGCCTGAATCCTTCGCACCAGCGGTCGTCGTCCTCGTGGCAATCGTCGCGGGACTGGCCGCCATCGCCCTGTTCGGCGTAGTCGTGGAACGCCGCAGGCGCGCGTGATCTATCGGGCCATTGACGGACCAACGAGGCCAACTATGAGTTGATTCGTGGGAACGGCAGGGTGTTTCTTCCACGCTCGGCGCCGAGTGGTCGCTGAAGCACGAATGCGTGTGGTATTCGACCGCAACGCGAGCAGCATGTCCCCGTGGTTCAACGTGTCCCTTTGCAGTGACTGCGCGGGGCGGCCGGCCGACGGTCAAACACACCGGCACAGGAGTTCAATCTGGTGGCAAGTAGATCGTGGCGCCGGGTCCGGGTGGCGCGACTCGCGGATATCGGGCCCATCTGGTGATCCAGGGAGAAAAACGGGGCTCTACAAGAAGTACGGCCGCGTCACCCCTGCGCATCGCTACCGGACGGAATTCTGGCGAGAGCCCAACGGCTGACGACCGAAGACTAACGACTACAGCAATCCGCGCTCTTTGAGCACGCGCTCCGTCGTCGCGCCGATGTCCGCCGGCCAATCGACGACGGTGACGCCGGCCTCGGCCAGCGCCTGCTTCTTCGCGGCGGCGGTGCCGCTGTTGCCGCTGATGATCGCGCCCGCGTGGCCCATGCGGCGTCCGGGCGGGGCAGTGGATCCGGCGATGAACGAGATCACCGGTTTCCGCACGTTCTTCTTGATGTAGTCGGCGGCCTCCTGCTCGGCGTTACCGCCGATCTCGCCGATGAGGACGATCGCGGCGGTATCGGGGTCGCCGTTGAGGAGCTCGACGGCCTCGCGCTGCGTCGTGCCGATGATGGGGTCGCCGCCGACGCCGATGCAGGTCGACTGCCCGATGCCGCGGCGGGTGAGCTGGTCGACAGCTTCGTACACCAGGGTGCCGGAGCGCGAGACGACGCCCACGCTGCCCATCGAGAAGACGTGGCCGGGCATGATGCCGACGCGGCACTCCCCCGCAGTGATGACGCCGGGGCAGTTCGGGCCGATGAGCCGGGTGGCGGCGCCTGACAGCGCGCGCTTCACCTTCACCATGTCCAGCGTCGGGATGCCCTCGGTGATACAGACGGCCAGGGGCACGGCGGCGTCCATCGCCTCCAGGATCGCGTCCGCGGCGAAGGGCGGCGGCACGAAGAT
>Ga0209342_10008158_pt1 | contig 10500 bp, 8 predicted proteins | sample RifCSP16_2_FD_184023 | JGI IMG/M metagenome (GOLD analysis project Ga0209342, IMG submission 184023) | Soil microbial communities from Rifle, Colorado - Rifle CSP2_sed 16_2 (SPAdes) (version 2) | ecosystem: Environmental > Terrestrial > Deep subsurface > Rock core/Sediment | place: Rifle... | reverse complement strand
AGCGTGACCTGCACCTGCGGCAGCGGCTTGCGCAGGCTGCGGGAGCGCTCGGCCAGCTTGGCGTCCACCTCCGGCAGGGCCTCGCGGATGGCGTCGGCGGCGGCCTGTTGCAGGTGGCGGTCGAGCGTGGTGTAGATGCGGTAGCTCTCCGAGACCAGGGCTTCATCGGAGTACCGCTTCAGCAGCGTGTCCTTCACCCAGTCCACGAAGTAGGGCGCTTCGCTGGCTTCCACGTTGGCCGGCGCCGGCACGAGCGGCTCCTTCCTGGCTTGCTCGAGCTGCTCCGGGGTGAGCGCCCCCGTCTCCCCCATCGCTTCCAGAATGTAGTCGCGGCGGCGCCGGGCGCGGTCGGGGTGGCGGTAGGGGTTGTACCAGCTGGGCCCGCGGATGAGCCCGGCGAGGAAAGCGGACTCGGCCACGCTCAACTGGCTGACGTCTTTGTCAAAGTAGGCCTGGGCGGCCTCGCCGAAGCCGTGGATGGTGAAGCTGCCGCGCTCGCCGAGGTAGACCTCGTTGGCATAGAGCTCGAGGATTTGTTGCTTGGAGAAGCGGCGCTCGAGCTGGAGGGCGATCAGGGCTTCGGCCGCCTTGCGCTTTATGCTGATGTCGCGGTTCAGGAAGAAGCTGCGGGCCAGCTGCATGGTCAGGGTGCTGGCGCCCTGAGGCCGGGCCCCCGGACGGAAGCCCAGCCAGATGGTCAAGTCGTAGCGCAGCGCCCGCAGGCCGTCCAGGAAGGAGATGCCGGGGTGGTCGAAGAAGCGCCGGTCTTCGGCGGCGATGAGCGCCTGGACGAGGTGCAGAGGCATGTCCTGGTAGCGGATCAGCCGGCGCTTGGTGCGGCGGCTGTCGAAGAGGTTGGTCACATGAGCCGGGTCAAGCCAGCAGGCGGAGAGCTGGCTGCGGTCCCGGAGCGACACCAGGCGCTCGACGCGCCCGCCGGAAATCTCCACCCGCACCGCCTGGCTGGCGCCCACCCGCGACGCCCGCCCGGGCAGGATTTCGATGCCCGCAGCCACCAGGCGAAAGCGGCCGTAGGGCGAGGGCTCCTCGTCGGCGTTGCTGTAGCCGAAGCGCCGCAGGTGGGCGGCCAGCTCTTCCCGGGAGGTTGACTCCCCGACGGCGAGCAGCTCCGGCGCCGCGTAGATGTGCGAAGCCTTCTCGAATATCTCCCCGCTCAGGCGGGCGTCGATGACCTGGGCGAAGTGGAGCCAGAGGTAGGCCAGGGTGACCGTGCCGGCCAGCAGCAGGACGAACCCGGCGAGGAGCAGGGCGCGTCCGAAGGGGCGCGTCCAGAAAGTGCGGGTGATCCGAAGACGGACGGCCACGGGCCTCGCCTAGAAAGCGTGCGCGGTGTCCTCGGAGTAACTGAAGTTGAGGACGGGTCGGTAGACGATGAGGTCAACCGGGACCTTGTAGCGGACAATGATTTGCACCCCGGTCCGCTGGGGGGTCACCTGGATCTGCTCGCGCGTGACCGGCAGGCCCAAGTCCTGGGCTTTCTTGTAAAGCGTCTCGCGGATGGCCTCGGGCGTTTTCCTCTCTACGTCGGCGAACTTCGCCTGGCTGCGGATGGCGTCTCTGAACTCGAAGCTGTTGGCGTAGACAGGCACTAGGCGGACGGCGCTGATGATGATGGCGGCCGTGACGGCCAGCCCCAGGAGCAGTTGGACCTTGCTTCCCCCGCGTGCGTTCATCACCGTCTCCTTCCCCCGAGGCAATCGGGGCCTCTGCTAGCCGCAATAACGGCTCTTCACCAACCCGACCGCTTCCGAGATTCTAGCATCGGCCCGCTGCCCTGTCGAGCGCTCGTTCACTTCCACCAGGCCGTCGGCGGCTTTCTTGCCCACGGTCAGGCGCAGGGGCACGCCGATCAAGTCGGCGTCCTTGAACTTGACCCCGGCGCGCTCGTCGCGGTCGTCGAAGAGGGTCTCTACGCCGGCCTGCTGGAGCCCGGCGTAGAGCTCGTCGGCGGCCCGCCGGATGGGTTCCTCGTTCAAGTTGGTCGGCGTGAGCACCACTTGAAAGGGGGCGATGGCGCGGGGGAGCTTCATGCCGTCGGCGTCGTGGTGCTGCTCGACCGCCGCCGTCAGGATGCGCTCCACCCCGATGCCGTAGGAGCCCATCACCAGCGTCACTTCCTTGCCGTCGCGGTCGAGCACGCGCGCACCCATGGACTCGGCGTAGCGCCGCCCGAGCTTGAAAATGTGGCCCACTTCGATGGCGGCGGCGACCTTCAAAGGCCGGCCACAACGCGAGCAGGGGTCGCCGTCGGCCACCAGGCGCAGGTCGGCGTACTCGCCGGTAAAGTCGCGCTCGGGAGTGACGTGGCGTACGTGGTGGTCGTTGCGGTTGGCGCCGGTGATGAGGTGGCGCCGGCCACGCAGCGCTTCGTCAATCAAAATCCGCGCGCCCTTGACGCCGAGCGGGCCGATGAAGCCGGGCTCGGCGCCGAACTGCTGGCGGATTTCTTCGGGGTGCGCAGGCCGGGAGGCGGCGCCGCCCAGGGCGTCGGCGAGCTTGGCCTCGTTCAACTGGTGGTCGCCGCGCACCAGCGCCAGCACGATCTGGTCTTTCTCTTTCTTTTCCTTGTCGCCCGGAATGACGTAAACGAGGGCCTTCATCAGGTGCTCGGGTTTGACCTGGGCGAAGGCCACCAGCGCTTCGATGGTGCGCACGTTGGGCGTGGAGAAGACTTCCGGCTTCTTCTCACCTTCGAGGTCTTTCACCGGCTGCGTCTTGGCGCCGGCTTTCTCGAGATTGGCGGCGTAGCCGCACTCTTTCACGCAGAGCGCGACCTGGTCTTCGCCCGCCGGCGAGACCACCATGAACTCGTGCGACTGCGAGCCGCCCATGGCCCCCGAGTGGGCTTCGACGATTTCGTAGCTCAACCCGCAGCGGGTGAAGATGCGGCAGTAGGCATCGTAGTGCTTCTTGTAGGCGACGTCGAGCCCGGCGTCGTCCAGGTCGAAGGTGTAAGAATCCTTCATGATGAACTGCCGCAGGCGCATCAGGCCGGACTTGGGCCGGGCTTCGTCTCGGAACTTGACCTGAATCTGGTACCAGATCTGCGGCAGCTGCCGGTAGCTGCGCAGCTCCTTCCGGGCGATGTCGGTCATCACTTCTTCGTGCGTCATCCCGAGACACAGGTCGCGCCCGCCGTGGTCCTTGAACTGGAACATGCTGGCGGCCATCTGCTGCCAGCGGCCGCTCTCTTTCCAAAGCTCGCCCGGATGGAGCGCCGGCAGATAAAACTCTTGCCCGCCGATGCGGTCCATCTCTTCGCGGATGATCTGCATGATCTTCAGCGCCGTGCGCTGGCCGAGGTAGAGGTAGGAGTAGACGCCGGCCGAAAGCTGCCGGATGTAGCCGGCGCGCAGCAGGAGCTTGTGGCTTGCCACCTCGGCGTCCGCCGGGTCTTCCCGCAGCGTCGGGATGAACAGTTGGCTCCAGCGCATGGCCTAGGAGGCTCCGGCCCCGCGGGCTTCCGCACGGATCCGAAGGCCATCGAGCACGGAGTCGGGGACCTGGACGTTATTGCGGCGGCCGGTGCCGAGCTTGATGTCGGGCTTGTTCTCGCCGTGGAAGTCGGACCCGCCGGTGATGAGGAGGCCCATCTTTTCCGCCAGGGCTTTGAGCTCCCGCATCTGCTCCGCGCTGTGGCTGCTCCAAATGGCTTCGAGCCCCGCCAGGCCGTAGCCCATCAATTCTTTGACGCAGCTCTCGAGCGCCGCGCCCTTGAGCTTCAATGTCCCCGGATGGGCCAGCACGGCCACGCCGCCGGCCGAGCGGATCAGTTGAATCGCCTGCTCGGGCGTAAGCTCGTCCTTGTCTTCGTAGCCCGGCCGCCCTGGACTCAAGAAACGTCCGAAAGCTTCGCCGATGCTCAAGACCACGCCCGCTTCCATCAGCGCCCGCGCCACGTGCGGCCGCCCGATGGCCTCGCCCCCGGCGGCCGCCTCGACGCGCTCGAACGAGATTTCTACACCCGCCGCCTTGAGTTTTTCGATGATGCGCTGGGCGCGCTCGCGCCGCCGGTCGCGCAGCCAGCTCAAGCGCTCGCCCAAGCCGGGGTCATCAGCGCGGAAGAGATAGCCGAGCAGGTGCATCTGGCCCCCCGAGGCCTCGGGACCGTTCCACTGGATACCGAGCTCGACCCCGGGGACAACCTCGAGGCTGTGCTTCTTGCCCTGCGCGATCGCTGGCGGCAGGCCCGCCACCGTGTCGTGGTCGGTCAGCGCGATAGCGGAAAGCTTCTGCGCGGCCGCCAGGTCCACCAGCGCCTCCGGGCTCAAGGTGCCGTCGGAGGCGGTCGAGTGCATGTGGAGGTCGATCACAGGTAGCCCAGTTGTTCGAGTCGGCGGCGGATGGCGGCCTCTTCCTCGGGCGTATAGGGCTCCGGTACGGCGGCGCCGCCGGGCAGGTAGCCCATCTCCTCCAGCCGCCGCAGGAGCCGGGCGGCGCTGGCCTCGGGCGTTTCCTGGTCGGTGCGCAGAGTGACCTCGGGATGCAGCGGCGCCTCGTAAGGGTCGGAGATGCCGGTGAACTCTTTCATCTCGCCCGCCAGCGCCTTCTTGTACATGCCCTTGACGTCGCGCTGGATGCAGACCTCGAGCGGGCAGTCGGCGTAGATCTCGACAAACGACCCGACCATCTTGCGCACCTCATCGCGGATGGCGCGGTAGGGCGAGATGGCGGCGGCGATGGCGATGACGCCGTTACGCGTCAGTAGGTGACAGACGTAGCCGATGCGGCGGATGTTCTCGTCGCGGTCTTCCTTGGAAAAGCCGAGGCCCTTGGTGAGGCGAGTGCGGACCTCATCGCCGTCGAGCAGCTCGACGCGGCCGCCGCGCTTTTTCAATTCGTCGTAGATGATCTGCGACACCGTGCTCTTCCCCGAGCAGGGCAGGCCGGTGAACCACAGGGTTACGCCCCGAGTCCCCCGCTGCCCCTTGGGTTGGCCGTCGTTCGTCATAGTCTCCTTTCAGCTCCCTTGAATGACTTTGCCCTGCATCCCCGCGGGCGGGGCGATTCCGAACCGGTCGAGGATGGTAGGGGCGATGTCCATCAGGCTCAGCCCCTCCACCCGCCGGCTCTTCAGACCCGGCTCGCGCAGGATAAAAATACCATATTCGCTGTGGTTGGCGTCGTCCGGCCCGGTGTCGTTCTCGAAAGTGTGCACCGTGCCCAGGCCGAGGCTGCCCACCGAGCGCCAGCGGAGGTTCCCGAAGTAGACAATCAAATCGGGCGGGACGCCGCGCACGACGCGGTAGACCTCCTCCGGCTTGAAGACGCGGGTGCCGAGCGGCCGGCCTTTCTCATCGAGCATGGCTTCGAACTTCCGCCGCAGCTCCTCGCGCACCGCCTCGTACTCCCCCGGCGGAATGACGCCCTGCGGCTCGCGCCCGCGCACGTTCAAGAAGATCCGTGAATAGTAGCCCCCTTCGCCCCAGGCACGCGTCCTCGACCAGTCGAGCTTCGCCTGGCCGATGGGCGTGGGGCCGGCGACCGGCTCGGCCAGCGCCAGATACCCCTCGCGCGTGAGCCATTCGTTCACGCAGATGCCGCCCTCCATGTTCTGCGCGCCGTGGTCGGAGACGACGAAGACGCTGGTGTCGTCGCCCAGGAGCGGCAGCAGCCCGGCCACTTGCGCGTCCACGAAGCGGTAGTAGTCGCGGATGGCGTGCTCGAACTTGTTCCCCTTTTCGTACTTCCGGTGGGCCGGGTCGGAGAACTTCCAGAAGGCGTGGTGGATGCGGTCGGTGCCCATCTCGACCATCATGAAGAAGTCCCAGGGACGCGTGGTCACCAGGTGCCGCGCCATGGCGAAGTGCTGCTCGGTCATCTGGTAGATCTGCTCGAGGATGCGCTCCTTTTCGTCGGAGCGGAAATTCTCGACGTCCAGACGATACGCCCCGAAGCGCCCGGTGAGCTCCGCCTTGAGCGCCGCCGGGTAGGCGTAGTCGGACTCCGCGCTGGGCGTGAGGAAACAGCCGACCAGGCACCCGTTCACCGGCGCCGGCGGGTAGGTGCCGGGCACGGCCAGCACGATCACCTGCTTGCCGGCGCGCCCGAGGATGTCCCAGACGCGATCTTCGCGGACGGCGGTGGCGGTGGCGAAGGCCAGGCCGTCGTAGCTGTGGTCCTTGCGGTTGCGGAAGCCGTAGATGCCGAGCTCGCCCGGGTCACGGCTCGACATCATGCAGCTCCAGGCCGGCACGGTGATGGGCGGGACCACGCTCTTGAGCTTGCCCCAGCAGCCCTGCTCGGTCAGGCGCTTGAGCGTGGGCAGTTCGTCGCGCCAGCGGTCAAAAGCCAGCTCGGGCGGGACGCAGTCCAGCCCGATGACCGCCACCTTGCGCTGCGGGCTCATCCCTGCCAACCCTCACGCCTGTCATCCCGAGCCCGCGAAGCGGGAGAGGGATCTCTTCGTGGGAGAGCAGGCGTCGCCTTGTCAATGAAGAGATTCCTCGCTGCGCTCGGAATGACAAGCAAGACGGCCATGGGTGTCTGGACTACAACTGGTGGCGCTGGGAGGCGGCGGCGAGGATGCGCGCAATCTCCGGCCGGGTAAACTCATCCGGCAGGCTCTCGCCGCGGACGAGCATCTCGCGGACCTTGGTGCCGCTGAAGGAGAGGCGGTCAGAGTCGTCGTGCCGGCAGGTTTTCTCGGAGACGATGTGCCCGCAGCGGCGGCAGTAGAAGGTGAAGTCGAAAAACATGGGCGTGATGCCGATCTCGTCGGCGGCGTAGCGCGTGAAAATGCGCTGGGCGTCGTAGGGGCCGTAGTAGTTGCCCACGCCGGCGTGGTCGCGGCCGACGATGAAGTGGGTGCAGCCGTAGTTCTTGCGCACCAGGGCATGGAAGATGGCCTCGCGCGGCCCGCCGTAGCGCATGGCGGCGGGGAAAACGGAGAGCACGACACGGTCTTTGGGGTAGTAGTGCTCGAGCAGCGCCCGGTAGCACTCCATGCGCACCGGGCCGGGGATGTCGTCGCTCTTGGTCTCGCCCACCAGCGGGTGCAGCAGCATCCCGTCCACGGTTTCGAGCGCGCACTTCTGGATGTATTCGTGGGCGCGGTGGACGGGGTTGCGGGTCTGGAAACCGACCACGGTGCGCCAGCCCTTCTGCTGGAAGAGGTAGCGGGTCTCGCGCGGCTGCAAGTGAAAGTTCTGATAGCAGGCGTCCATCGGGGGGAAGTCGAGCAGCGTGATGGGCCCGCCGACAAGGACCTCGCCGCAGGTATACAGGTAGTCGACCGCCGGGTGCTTCCGCTCGGTGGTGCCGAAGACGTGCCGCGCCTGTTCCTCCTTGTCGTAGCGGAACTTGTCGCGGACTTCGAGCCGGCCGAGCAGCTCGCCGGCCGCCGACCGCAGGCCCACCTCCTCGCCCACACTGATGCCTTTGGCCGCCTCTTCGCTGACCGGCAGGACGATGGGAATGGTCCAGGGGAGCCCGGACGCCAAGCGCCCTTCGCGCACCACGGCGTGATAGTCAGCCGAGGTCAGGAAGCCTTCGAGCGGCGAGAACGCCCCCACGCCCAGCATGAGCAAGTCGGAGGCCTCGCGCGGGCCGAGCGTCAACGCTTTCCGCCCCGCTGCCTTCTCCCGCTGCGCCGCCCGCTCCGACTCCGGCGGCACCCGGTTCACCAACCGTCCCCCGTGCGGGGCAATAACCGTAAAGGTTCCCATTTCGGCGCTTCCCTTCCTCCTCTTTGTGGCACAGGCCTCTGGCCTGTGTGGCTAATCTCCACCGGCGAGACGCCGGTGCCACGCAAACCGACAACTTTAGCATAGTTGCTGGATTCCCGCCGCAATCCGCAGGCCAGCTCCACGAGGGCGAGTCCGAGGGCGGCAGGAGACGCTTCGGCTGGGCTCAGCGCAAGCAAGCCCCTGCCCTACCCAAACCTCGTCCCCTCCTCCTTGCCTCCCTTGTCCCGAGCGGAGCGAGGGATTGCCTCCCTGCTCCCCTTCGTCTAGAGTCTCCCCCGCCATGCGAATTTTCGTGCTCGGCGCCGGAGCCGCCGGAGCCTATCTGGCCGGGCTGCTGGAGCGCCAGGGACATACCGTGTGGTGCGGCGACCGCGACCCGGAGCGCGCCCGGAGGTCGCTCCCGGCCTCGATTCCCTGCCGGGGAGTGAACGCGCGAAACCTGTGGGGCATCGTGCGGGCCGCCCGGAGCTGCCACCTGCTGGTGAACGCCGCGCCCGCCGCCTTCAACCACACGGTGCTGCGGGCGGCGCTGCGCCTGCGCGTCCACTACCTCGACCTGGCCACGCACCTCGGCCGCTACCCCTTCAAAGCCGAGCAGCTCCGCTTCCACAAGAGGTTCCTGGCCAAGCGGCGCCTGGCCCTCATCAACGCCGGGGCCGCCCCCGGGTTGACCAACTTGCTTGTCGCCCGCGCTGCCGATGAGCTCGACCGCATCGAGCAGGTGCAGATCCGCCTCTTCGAGCACACCGAGAGTGAAGACCCGGTTTCGACCTGGTCGGCCGAGACCGCCTTCGACGAGGCCACCTCGCGCCCGCGCCTCTACCGCCAGGGACGCTTCCGGCTGGCGCGGCGCTTCTCCGAACCCGAGTGGTTCCATTTCCCGCCGCCCATCGGGCGGGTGCGCGCCGTGCTGGCGGCGCAGGACGAAGCCGGCACGCTCCCGTACTTCATCCCGATGCGCGAGCTCGACGTCAAGATCGGCGGGAACGAAATCGACCGGCTGCGGCGCTGGTATCGCCAGGGGAGGCTGCGGGCCTCGCACCGCCCGCCGCAGGCGCGCTTCCCGCGCACGCCGACGCCGCAGCAGGTGGCCCGGCTCATCCGCCGCGGGCTGCTCACCAATGCCCGGTTCGCCCTGGCGGTCGTCGTGCGCGGAGAGAAAAACGGCGAGCTTCTCGAGCGGCGCTGGTACGCCACCTTCCCGACGCTCTACCAGATTCGGCTCCGGGGACTGCCGACCACGCCCATCGCCTACGCCACCGCCCATACCGCCGCGCTCTTCATCAAGCACTTCCCCCGGGAGCACTGGGGCGTGCATCCGCCCGAGGCGCTGCCGGCCGAGGCGCGTCGCGCCGTGCAGCGCGGGCTCAAAGCCCGCGGCATCAGCATCGTCTCCAAAACCCGGGCGCTCCAGAAGCCGGAGGACGACGAAGAGCTCTAGCGCCGGACCGGGTCGCGGGGCCAGGGCGGCGAATGGCGCTACCACCGTGTAGAAAGCCCCACGCCAGCCGGGCACCTTCCAGTCCGGCTCTTGCCGGCGCGGCCGTTTCTCGCGAGAAGAAGTCCGAGCCAGGCCCACAACTGCCTGAAAACAAGAGCACAAAGAACATCGAGCCCGGGCGACTCGAGTTGACACCAGAGAAGCCCGCGACTATAGTGGAGTTTCTTGGTTGGAATTCGGATTGCTTTACTCTTAGCCCGACGGAGGACCTATGTGGGGCAGGAGATTCAAGTTCATCGCCGGCTCGGCCATCATCCTCGGAGTGCTGGTCTGGCTCGGGGTGAGCGGCGTCCAGGAGAGCAAGACCTACTACGTAACCATTCCCGAGCTGCGCGGCCAGGGCGACCACGCCTATAAGCTGCGGCTGCGAGTGGCGGGCGACGTCCTGCCCGGTTCCATCCGCCGCGAAGGCCGCACCGTGCGCTTCCAACTCCACCAGGCGAACGATCGGCTGGAAGTGGTTTACGTGGGCACGGAACCCTTGCCCGACACTTTGGTCGACAACGCCCAGGCCATCGTCACCGGCCAGTTCACCCGCGAACAGTATTTCCGGGCCGAAAAAGTCCAGGCCAAGTGCGCTTCCAAGTACGAAGCCCTGCCGCCGGGCGTGGAATCGCCAGCAACCCGCTCGGGCTCATGAGACCCACGAACGCATAGATGGACTCCCTGGGTAGCTTTGCTCTCCTGCTGGCCCTGCCCTTCTCCGCCTACGCCATCGCCGCTTCTCTGCTCGGCCACTGGCGGGAGAAGCCGCTGCTGCGGCAGAGCGGGGAGCGCGCGGCGCTGGCGGTGGGCGGGCTGGTCATCGTTGCCACATTCTGCCTGGTGGTGCTGCTGCTCCAGGACGACTTCCGCCTGGCCTCCGTCGCCTCGCACTCGAACCGCGCCCTGCCCACCTATTTCAAGTTCGCCGCGCTCTGGTCGGGCCAGGAAGGGTCGCTGCTGTGGTGGAGCTGCATCCTGGCCATCTACAACATCTCGGTGGTGCTGCTGAACCGCCGCCGGCACGCCCACCTGATGCCTTACGTCGTTGCCGTGCTGATGACGGTGCAGCTTTTCTTTCTGCTGCTCAATAATTTTGCCGCCAGCCCCTTCCGGCTGCTGGCGGTCGAAACCCCGACCGGCCCGCAGGTCTTCCTGCCGCCGGACGGCGGCGGCCTGAACCCGCTCCTGCAACACCCGGCCATGGTCATCCACCCGCCCATGCTCTATCTCGGCTTCGTGGGCTTCACCGTGCCGTTCGCCTTTGCCTTCGCCGCGCTCGCCACCCGCGCCAAGGGCGAGCAGTGG
>Ga0209342_10008157_pt1 | contig 10501 bp, 11 predicted proteins | sample RifCSP16_2_FD_184023 | JGI IMG/M metagenome (GOLD analysis project Ga0209342, IMG submission 184023) | Soil microbial communities from Rifle, Colorado - Rifle CSP2_sed 16_2 (SPAdes) (version 2) | ecosystem: Environmental > Terrestrial > Deep subsurface > Rock core/Sediment | place: Rifle... | reverse complement strand
ATTGCCCGCATGGTTCACGAGGTGGGCGGGCTGGTCTACCTGGACGGCGCCAACATGAACGCGATCCTGGGCATCGCGCGGCCCGGCGATTTCGGCGCCGACATGATGCACTACAATCCGCACAAAGCGTTCAGCGGCCCTCACGGCGGCGGCGGTCCCGGCGCGGGCCCCATCGCCGTGAGCGAGACGCTCTCGCCCTACCTGCCAGTGCCGTTGGTCGTGCGCAACAAAAACGGCTTTGGGCTCGATTTCAATCGGCCCAAGTCGATCGGCCGGGTGCGCAGTTTCTTCGGCAACACGGGCGTGCTGGTCCGCATGGTCTGTTACATTCTGACCCACGGGCCCGACGGGCTTCGCGGCGTGTCGGAAAACGCGGTGCTCAACGCGAATTATCTATTGACCCGCGTGAAGCATTTCCTGCCGGTTCCCAACGGCGACCGGTGCATGCACGAGTTCGTGGCCAGCGCCGCGTCGCTCAAAAGCCGGCGGGGGATCATGGCGATGGACGTGGCCAAACGCCTGTTGGACCGGGGTTTCCACGCCCCGACGGTCTACTTCCCGCTGATCGTGCCCGAGGCCATGATGATCGAGCCGACCGAAACGGAAAACAAGGCGACGCTCGACGCGTTTGCCGAGGCCCTGTTCCGCATCGTCGAAGAGGAGGAGCACGTCCTGCACGAAGCGCCCCACACGACCCAGGTGAGCCGCCCCGACGAAGTCCAAGCGGCCCGAAAGGCGATCCTCTCCTGGTCGCCGAATCAGGGGGAATAGACGACAGTCCGATCCTCGCGTAATCCGAGCCATGCACAAACCGAGCCGCGACCGTTAGGGAGCGGTTGTACTGCTTCGCCGCTTCCACCGCTCCCTCACAGAGCGCGGCTCGGATGCTGGGCGACTCAGCGGTACGAGAAAAGTCGACCAACCATGCCTCTTCGCACACCCTGCTCCTTGTTGTTCGACCCGCCCGGCGACGGCGCGTGGAACATGGCGGTCGACGAGAGCCTGCTTGATGCGTTTGCCGAGGGTGATCGTTGTTGCTGGCGATTCTACGCCTGGCGCGTGCCCACGCTGTCGCTCGGCTATTTTCAATCGATCAAAGATCGCCGTCTGCATCCGGCGAGCATGGCCTGCCCGGTCGTTCGCCGTGCCAGCGGCGGCGGGGCCATTTTGCACGACGTCGAACTCACGTACAGCTTCATCGCCGCGGCCGGCAGTGCTTTGGCCAAGCAATCGAGCCGTCTCTATGACGTGGTTCACAAGACGCTCATAATCACTCTGGCCCAATTGGGGGTTTCTGATGCCTCGCTCTTCGGCCAACCGCGGGGGGGCACCGACGACCGTTTGCCTTTTTTGTGTTTCGAGCGGCGTTCGCCGGGCGATGTAGTATATGGTGGTCAGACCAAAATCGCCGGCAGCGCCCAACGCCGCCGCCACGGCGCCGTCCTCCAGCACGGCAGCGTCTTGCTGGGCCGATCGGCGGCGGCCCCGGAACTGCCGGGAATCGCGGACCTGACCGGGCGCAACGTGACCCCCGGCGAGCTGGTCGAAGCCTGGCTCCCACGGCTGGAAGAGCACCTGGGATTGGCCTTCTCAAACCGTGCGTTAGACGACGACCAGCGACGCCGGGCCGAGCGCTACGTCGAGGCCAAATACGCCTCCGATGCGTGGACCGTCCATCGTTGACCCGGGCCCGATTTGTTGGTATCATCAAGTTGTGGAGATAGGGGCCCGGCGCGGAGGTGGTCGTTTGCCTGGGCGGACCGCGCTAAACGTGTGTTTCCTGGACTTCCTGTCCTGGACCCAGCGATGCGGTCCGTTGAAACAGGCAGCGGCGATGAACGTCAAGCTAGTGGTTATCGGTGGAAAGAACGCCGGCCGCGCGATTCCCGTGGGCGGTCCGAAGTTCTTCATCGGCCGCGGCGAGGACTGCCATCTGCGGCCTAACAGCGATCTGGTCAGCCGCCACCATTGCGCCATCACGGTCCTCGAAAACACGGTGACGGTCCGCGACTTCGGCAGCCGCAACGGAACGCTCGTCAATGAGGAGCGGATCGAAGGCGAACACGAGCTCCGCTCCGGCGATCGCTTGCGAGTCGGTCCTCTTCTGTTCGAGGTCTTGCTCGAAGTCGGCCTGGCCGGTCAGAAAAAGCCCAAGGTTCAGAGCCTCCAAGAGGCCGCCGCGCGGACCGTCGGCTCCGCCGCCAAACCGGCCGACGAGGAACTCGACATCGCCGGTTGGGTCGGCGAGCAGGTCGACGGCAAGGCCGACACGAAATCGCTCACCGACGCGCACGCCGGCACCGTGGCCATGAACACGCCCGCCGCCGCCCCGGTCGCGGAAAATAAAGCGGAAGATAAAAAGCCCCCCTCGCCGCCGGCCGCCCAGCCGGAACCGCAAAAAAAGCCACCCGTCAAGTCGGCCAGTTCCGCTCCCGGCGCCAAGAAACCCAAATCGGCCGACAGCCAATCGGCCGCCGCCGAGACCCTCCGGGCCTTCTTCAACCGCAAGTGAGAGGTTCTGTCCCCTCCAGGGGGAAGGCCCATCCAGGAGGACAGGCATTCCTGCCTGTCTCCGTCTCCAACGTCTTCAACCCGACCGACAACAATCTCTGGCCTCCAAACTCCCAAGCGTGTATTTTGCCCCATCGCCGGAGAGCAAGGAAACCAATCGAGCAAACTGGTCGGCGGTCACTCATTAAGGTATGATTCAGTAGACGATTTTTCCCCCGAAACGCACCGAGGAAAGGCCATGGTACGCTCCGCCGACGCACGCCGCCGGTTCGCCGCCATGCTGGGTGTGGGTTTCGACGCCGAGCCCGGCCAGGTCCGCCTGACCCGGGGCAAAAACTTTGCCCTGGTCGGCGGCTCCGAAGAAACCCACTCCGTCATGCAGGAAACCGTGGTCAAAATCAACGAGCACATCGACCGCGAGGGCAAGCGGCTGGAAGACCTCACCGCGGGCGAAGTCCGCGAAATCTGCCGCCGCGTCGGCGATTCAATCAATCGCTAACCGGAGGGCCACGCTCCGTCGTGGCTTCTACGCCTCTCCCTTGTTCTTCTGTTCTTCTCCTCGTCCGGCTATTCCTTTGCGTCTCCGCGTCTCCGCGTTAAAAACCTCTCCAAGTCCCTGCGTCTTCGTACCTTTGCGTTAAAACCCGCCCGCACAACCGCTACATCTTCGAAAAGCCTACTGTTTGTCTAATCGCGACAAACCCCCAAAATTACCCACTTCTCCCGATCGGTCAATTTTTTCACCCCCGCCGGTCGATGATCCTGTCAACCAACCCCCACCTGGTGACTTGACGGGTAAAAGCCCTGTCGAGGCCGATCCGGGGCGAGGCCTGGACCCCTTGGAACTTCCCAAGCAACGAGCAAGGCAGCGTGGCCCACCCCTCCGTGTCCCGATCTTCGAAGAAAGGTTCGTCCGTGGCTACCAAATCCAAATCCCACACCGCCAAAAAGCCAGTCGCCCCCAAACACGCCGAGACCCCTCGACGCACGACCGGCCAGGGCAAGGACGCCACGAAAAACCAGACCGCCAAGAAAACCAAGCCGACCGGTGAGAAGAAATCGGCCGCGGCCCAGCATGGCAAGCCGGCGCGCGCGGACCGCGAGGTTGCCGTCGATCGGCGCCGCGACGACCGACGCAACGGCGACCGCCGCAAGGGCCAGCAGCCGGTGGTCGTCGAGCTCCGCAAACTCGAACGCCGGGCCAAGGTAAACCGCCGCCGCCAGATCGACCCGACGACCTGCGAACGCGACTACACGCCCGAGGAACTCGAATTCATGAGCGCCCTGGACGAGTACAAGCGAACCAGCGGCCGCATGTTCCCCACGTGCAGCGAGATCCTCGAAGTCTTCGCGGGCCTCGGCTATCGCAAAATCGGCCCGATCGATGAAACGACGACTTCGCCGACCGGCGCGATCTAGGTCGAATCCACATTAACCCGAAGCGTGTTTCAAGGGGATAGGTCCAGCGATGGGGCTTATCCCCTTCCTTTTTCGTTATATTCTGGAACACCGGCCAGAGTCAAAAAAGCCGTCCAGATTCGCCGCGTCTTCTCAGTCCAACCACACGCAATGCGTTCTTCTCCGAAGATTGCCCATCGTCCTCGCCGAAATAGCAGCAGCACAACCGGTTGTTTTGGCGCGAGGGTGTTTCGCAGGCCCGTGTCCTGACGTGAGCGGCCCACACGCCATCGAAAGTTTCGCAAAGGGGCCGTCCAGGGACCGCACTTCTTGCAGATTCCTCGATGAAAACTGACAAGGCCGTCGACCACGCCGACTGTTGGCATCATGCGACGAGTCACCCAGACGAACATGGGCAATTGTACGGCCGCCTGCACGGTCGCACTCATCACAGCGGCAACGATGCCGACGATCGCACCCATCAACCCATGTTGTTCGTAGCCGATCGCGCCAAAAAGTAACACAAAAAACAGAGCAATCCATGCCTCAAGACGCAAGGCGATGCGCCATACGTCGCCGCGTACAAACGGCGCGGATTCCTCGAAGCGCGGATGTTTCAACGCGTAGGAGAACAGCCCCGGACAGGCGGCCTCGACACAGTCGCGACAGTACCATTGTCCGTCCCACAGACGCACCATGTAGTCCACTGCCATAGCGCGAGAGCAGACACGACAGGGTTCGTTTTGGTACATGGTATAAACCTGCAAGTAGAGGCGAGATGCACCCAAAACGAAAAGATAAGGTGTATGTGTCTTCAGACCAACACATGCGACGCAAATTTTACCCCTTTTCAGATACCTTGCGGCACTCCCCCAATAGGTGGCCAGTATTGCCCCAATCGCCCTTGCGGCGTCCGGCCCCTTTCGCTATTGTCCCCCGTCGCGCATTGTCGCACCACTCGCCGCCATCCCACTTTCGTGGTAGGTGAATCATGAAATACAACGCCCAAAAGGGGTCGGAACTATTTTTCGAGCCATCCGCCACGCGGAGAATCGCCGTCTTGCTGAAAAATAGTTCCGACCCCTTTTTCTTTGTTGTCGCAATGGTGGCAGTATCGCTTTGTGGGTGCGGCGGGCTGGCGGCCCGGGGACTCAACGCCGAAGGCGTCCGCAAGTTCGAACGGGCCCAATACGAGCAGTCACTCGCCCAATTCCAGCAAGCCGTCCAGAACGATCCGAACAGCGCCGACGCCTATTACAACTTGGGCGCGGTTTATCATCGGATGGGCACGCTCAACTGTCGCCCACCGGACTTGGAGCAGGCCGAACGTTACTACAATCAGTGTCTCGACCACGACGCCGACCACGCCGAATGTTATCGCGGCCTGTCCGTCCTGCTGGCCGAGCAGGGACGCACCGAAGAGGCCTTCCGTCTATTGGAAGGTTGGGCCGACCGGCGCGGCGATCTGGCCGAGCCGAAAATCGAATTGGCCCGATTGCGCGAAGAGACGGGCAACCTGGCCGCGGCGAAGGAACGGTTGGTCGAGGCGCTGGCCATCGACCCGAATCACCCCCGGGCCCTCTCCGCGCTGGGCAATCTGCAAGAAAAGGCGGGCGAACAGTCCCAGGCGTTGGCCAACTACCAGCGTTCGCTCTGGCACGATCGGTTCCAGCCCCAGGTGGCCGCGCGAATCGCCTCGCTCCAAGCCGGCCTTCCCACCACGGTCACCGGCGTCGCTCCCGTGACTGTCCCGCCCGGCGCCGCCACCCAAACGGCCACGCGAGCCAACGGGTTGCTTCGCTAATCGTCAATCATCTTGCCCACATAATGTGTAATGGGCACCGTCCACCGCGACACGCCCGGCGGCGAAGCGGTCGGTGTGCTGGCCCTGGACAACCGCCCCCGGCCGACGCGATGAACGAAGTCATCGCCCTGGACGCCGTCACCCGCGCCTGGATCATCGACCTGCCCCCGGCCCGCGAGATGCCGGGGTGGATGGGACGGACGGCGTAGAGCGAGGGATCCCTTTTTCGATCTTCCTCCGCTCCTCTTCTGAGAGATTGCGGGGCCCGTTTCGCTCCTGCCAGTTTCGTACGTGATCCTCAATGGATTGGACATACTCGGCCGCTGCGATGTCTTCTGTGTCGGAACTCCGTGTTACCCACCCCATTTCCTCTTTCTTGCGGCCAAAATCGACTCGCTCATACTTGGGGCAAAGCTCCAAACGTCTGTAAACGTTCGGGGGAAGTGCCCGAAGATCGCCGTAGACCCGCTCGGCAATCTGTCGTAGCGTTGGAAGTTTCTCAGACACCGGCACATCGACTTCGACGTCCCACATGACGTCATGGATGACGCCACGGTGATCTTTGAAGCGGTCCGCGAACCGACCCCAGGGTCTGAAACCGACGGCGAACTTGACCTTGTCGGACGTTTGCTTCGACTGCCGCGCCGGCCGAACTCGCGGATCGGCCGGAATGATCCACCATCGCACGTCAACGCGATGATAGAGGGCCTCGGCCAAATCGATGTGATCCGAGTCGCTCAGAGAAAGGCGTGCGGGTGGATTCGCGATGAAAAGGTCGGGCCGAAGTCGGCGTGGCTCGGCGGGAAACTCGCGAAGCGTTTGCTCCGTTCCTCGCATCGACGTGAGCAAGAAAACGCCTCCGTCTTCAAGTCGCTCAATCGCGTGGATTGCGAAGATAATGCCTTCTCGCTCTTTGACGTAAACGGCCTTATCCAGATCGGCCATCGCATCGAACGCTTTTTCGACGTCGATGATCTGAACGTCATGTCCGAATTTCGGCTGGAATAGATCTTGATCGACGGGCCGGTCGAATTCCCAGCGGTGGACGATCTGCGTTTTCCACCTGTCGTCGACATTTTTCTCCATCAGCACGCGACGAACGCGGTTTTCGGGCGCTACGAGAATGAGGACTCGCATTTCTTGCCCGTCGGGCCAGTTGGGTCCGGTGACCCGATAGCACTTGCATGGAGTGTCGTCGATCCGGCGGTCGCCTTCGGGATACCGCCGAGAGTCCCTGCCGAGCAGGCGTTGCAGATCAAGGGCCTCCTCCAGAGTGTCGCCCATGCCCGTGCTGGCCGAGCGATACGCCATCTGTGTCCCCTTGCGATACTGCCAGTAATTCCGGCTGTTATCGAGACAAGTTTTGCCGAAGGCATCAACCCGAAATCCGACTTCTCGCAGGTACCAAGACTCCATGTAGCGAGTCTCTTTTCCTTCTTGGATTACGTTGGCAACGACATGCAGTGAATTTGCCCGACGGATGGCCTCGCGAACCTGGGCATAGAGCGAATTCGTATTGCCTCCCCAAACGATCACCATGCCAACGACAATCACGATGGCGACCGCCATCGCGCCGGAAAGGAGAGAACGGCGAAACCACAATGGCCGCGGTCGGATCAGGGTGGCTGGGGCGTCGGTTTCAAGCCGGGACATGACGCAATCCACGAGGGAAGCGTCGGCTGGCCAGTCGCGAGCCAGTTGTTCGAGAGTGTCGATGACTTGACGATCGCTATTCATGTCTTCACCTTTTCCATCAGTTTGCGCAAACGTGCCACGGACCGTGACAGTTGCTTGGTGACGGTTCCCACGGAACGACCGGTCATCAAAGCGATAGACCTGACCGAGTGACCACCCAAGTATCGGAGCATGACAACCGATTGGTGTTGCTCAGGCAGCCGACCGATAGCCTGGATCAACCTCTCGCGAAGATCTCCAGGTTCAGGGCAGTCCCGGCCGATCACGTCGTCCGTCAAGGTCGCGGTACGCATGCGGGAGCGTTGCTTCGATTCGCGTTGTGCCTTGCGCCGGGTAATTTTCAGAACCCACGGACCGAACGACGACGCATCGCGGAGCGTGGCCAAGCTATGATAAGCGGTAAGGAACGCCTCCTGAGCCGTATCTTGAGCCAAGTGGAACTCACCGAGTATCGACCAGGCGGCGGTGATCACGGCACACTCGTGCCTTCGAATCAATTCCGCGAACGCGGATCGATCACCGGACAGAACACGCCGGACAGTTTCAGCGTCTGATTTCATTGGTTTCCCATCGCCGGGTTCCACGGTCTTCTACAACCATAGAGACATGAAGTCGGTCCAATGCGTCCAGAAACGCCGGGACTTCTTCAGCGGATGCTCGCTCAACCTCAGTGCTGGCGGCTCCAAGCTCTTACAATATCGGCACTTGCGGCGCGCGGCAATCACCGGGCCTCGCGATGCTCTTGAGCCGGACCCAAGCAGCAATTAGGATGAGAAGACGGGGCTACAAAGCGACAATTTGGGGCCCTCCGACAAGTCTCTCTTGCCCGTGTGATTGCCGCCCCATGCAAATCGTCCTCATCCTGGCCCTTGTCGCCACGTTGTTCATCGCCGAAAACGCTCCTGCTTCGCCGTTGGCGGGCAACGTCGGCGTACGGGTGCTGTTGGCTGCGTTGGCGATGGCATGCGTGCCGGGGGCGGCGGTGGCCGTCGCAAAGATTACTTCGCGGCGACTTCGCCGGCGGACGGCTGATCCCGAACGGGTGCTCGCGTCCTATCGCCGATTGCGGCGCATTCAGGTCGCCGTGTGGCTCGCGGCCGTGGTGGGCATCGCCTATGGGCTCGGCTGGGCCCAGATCGTGCGTTTCAACTGGCATCTCGACCGGGTGCCGTTTCTCGACGACTTGCTGATCCTCGCGCCGGTGCTCGTGCCGCTGGTGCTTTCCTGGGCCGCGTTTTATGAGGTGGATCGCGCGACGTGCCACGGACCGGGCGTATCGATGCGCGAGTATCTCGATCTACACGCGCGTCACTATCTGGCCATTGTGCTGCTGCCCGTGGTCGCGCTGTTGGCCGTGCAGGATCTCGTGGGCCTGTTGTTGCCCGAGGGCCCGTGGCGGAGCGACGCCTTGCTGCTTGCGCCGATCGTGGGGATGGTGGCACTGTTGGTCGTTTTTCCGGTGCTGCTGCGGCGCGTCTGGCGGACCCGGCCGCTCCCCGCCGGAGAACTCCGCACCCGGCTCGAAACGATGGCCCGGCTGCACGGCCTGCGGCTGGCCGAAATCCTGGTCTGGGACACCCGCTAGATGGTCGTCAACGCGGCGGTGACCGGCTTCTGGCCTCGGCTGCGTTACGTCTTCCTGACCGATGGGCTCTTGGAATGGCTCGACAACGACCAGATCGCGGCCGTCTTCGGGCACGAGCTGGCCCATGTGCGGCACCGGCACCTGTGGCTTCGGGCGGCGGCCATGCTCATCCCGTTGAGCCTGGGGCTGTTCGTTTTCTATGGTTTTCCCGGCTTGGTCCGAGAAGGAGAGATTTTCGCCCGCTCGGCCGGCCTCAACCTGGACAGTTGGTTCGCGGTACCGGCGTTGGTCGGGATGATCGCCTATGTACTTACGTTTTTTGGCTTCTATTCGCGGTGCCTGGAGTACGAGGCCGACCTGGCGGCCTGCCGAAGCATCCCTACTGACGAGGGGGTTCTTGTCTTCTGTTCGGCCCTGGAGCGGCTGGCGGCGGCCTGTGGAAATCGCCGGTCGCGGACCTGGCAGCACGGGAGTATTGCCCGCCGGGTCGATTTTCTTGAATCCGTCCGGCGCGCACCGGAACTTGGCCTAAGATTCGATAGACGGGTTCGCCTGCTCGGAGGCATCGTGATCGGCCTGTCGCTGAGCCCTTTGATCTGCCTGCTCGTGTGCTCCTGCCTGCTCGGCTGACACCTTCGCGAGTCGAAACGGAAGGATCGTCAAAGCCGCCTTATATTTTCCAGAATCCGCATCTTACGTGGAACTTCGTCTGGAATTCTAGGCTGCGGAGTGACGATTCCGAGGTATGCAGCGAAGTGGGGTCGAGGCCATAGCGAGCCGCGAGCCGTCGTTTCGGGATCCGGAAAACTCGCTTCTTTTCAAACTCGACCGATGGAAACGGCAATGATCAACACTACCCTGCACCATCGGGTCTTCAGTGCACTCGAAGGGAACGTGCATCTGAGGGGCCGACAATTTTCTCTTGAGGCCGAACAAGGCCGCGTCACGCTGCGTGGAACCGTCCGCTCCTACTACCAGAAACAGATGGCCCAGGAAGCGGTCCGCTACGTGGACGGCGTGAGCGAAATCAGCAACGAACTCGAAGTCGCCCAAGTCGTCTAGCGTCCGCGCGGGTTCAGCGGGAAAAGGGGGACTGGCTCCGTCGCCCAAGTAGCCGTGGCAGTGGAAGACGCGTTGCCGCCACGGTGCCTGTCCCCCTTTTCCATGCAGTACGTTGACCGTCCGTCGCAAAAGGGGACAGGCACCGTCGCCATGGACCCTCTTGGCGGAAACACGTTTGTCAAGGCGACGGAGCCAGTCCCCTTTTGTAACGCCTGATCTACCGCGGCCGCCGGGGCGCATCGCCCATCACGGCGTTGACCCGATCTTCATAGGCCGGCAACCGATCTTCCAGCCGGCACGTTCGAAGCACCTCGCGGTTGTGCGGCGACAGTCCCGCCAGGTGAATCACCCCGCCGTGCGCCCCGATCCGCCGCTGCAAGCGGACCAACTGGGCAATGAGAATCGACCGCAGCAATTCCACCTCGTCCAGCTCGAGAACGAGCCGG
>Ga0209342_10008156_pt1 | contig 10501 bp, 11 predicted proteins | sample RifCSP16_2_FD_184023 | JGI IMG/M metagenome (GOLD analysis project Ga0209342, IMG submission 184023) | Soil microbial communities from Rifle, Colorado - Rifle CSP2_sed 16_2 (SPAdes) (version 2) | ecosystem: Environmental > Terrestrial > Deep subsurface > Rock core/Sediment | place: Rifle... | reverse complement strand
GTCGGCAAAGCGTTCCAGGATCTGACCGGTGGCCGTCGCGACGAGTACATCAAGATCCTGGTGTCGCCCGAATAGTCTGGGGCCGGAATCGCCCCGCGGAGAGCATGATGCCGATCAAGATCACAATACCGAAGCTGGGCTTGACGATGGCAGAGGCGCGGATCCTCGAGTGGAGAAAGACCGAGGGCGAGCGGGTCGAGAAGGGCGAGATCCTGCTCGTCATTGAGACAGAGAAGGTGACGTTCGAGGTCGAAGCGCAGGAGGGCGGGGTTCTCGGGAAGATCCTCGCGCGAGAAGGCGACGTCTTGCCGGTCGGGGCGCTCCTCGGCTACCTCACGGGCGAAGGCGAGGCGGTGACGGACATGCCCCGGCAGGCGCCGGCGGAGGGCCAGGGGAGCGAAGCGCCGGCCGTGACGCCGCCGGGAGCCGAACCAAGCGCGTCCGCGAGGGTCGAGGGGGACCGACCGCTTCGCATCTCTCCGGCGGCGAGGAAGATGGCCAGGGAGCATGGCGTCGACCCGTCGACGATCAAAGGCACAGGGCCCGGGGGACGGGTGGTCACGGAAGATGTCTTGCGCGCCGTGGAAGATCCGCGGACGTCCGTCGAGCAGGTGGCGGCGGAACCGCCGGCCGGGGCGGACGAGACGCTCGTCCCGCTGTCCCAGCTCCGGACGACAGTGTCCAGGCGCATGACGGAGAGCTTTCAGGCCCCGCATTTCTACATGACGGTCGAGGCGGATGCGCAGGCACTGGCCGACGTGCGGGAGGAGCAGGTCGCTCTGGCCGAACGCCAGGGCACGGCCCGGCCGACGATGACCGACGTGCTCGTCAAGCTCGTCGCCAAGGTACTGGAAGATCGTCCCGCGCTCAATTGCGCCTACGCCGGAGGATGGGTTCGACGGTTTCACCGGATCCACATCGGCGTGGCCACGGCCGTGGAAGGCGGGCTGATCGTCCCGGTCATTCGGGATGCGAACAGAAAGACGCTGGGGGAGATCGCGACTCTGCGATCCGATCTCATCCAAAGGACGCGCGATCGCAAGGTGGCCGCGGACGAGATTTCCGGAAGCACCTTCACGATCACGAACGTCGGCATGTGGGGTGTCGACTTCAGCAGCGCGATCATCAATCCGCCGGAGGCGGCGATCCTGGCCGTGGGCGCCATCAAGGATCAGGCGACCGTCCGGGCCGGGAAGGTCGAGAGCCGGCCGATGATGAAGCTGACCGTGTCGATCGACCATCGGGTGCTGGATGGCAGTGATGGGGCGGCGTTCTTGCACGATCTCAAGCAATACATTGAAGATCCGAAACGAGCTGGCCTGTAGAACCGACCGCGCCTTTGGGGTCAGGCTCTTGGAAGAGCGCTGAATGAACACGACGGAGCTTCTGGCCATCGCCCAGGCGATCTGTCCGGACCGCGACGGTCTCGCCTTCGAGGGCCGGCGCTGGACCTTTGCGGAGTTGGATGATCGGGCGAACCGGCTGGCGAACGCGCTGGACGGGTTGGGGGTCACGAGAGGCGACCGCGTCTGCATGCTCGATGTCAACGGTCCGCGATACGTCGAAGCGTATTTTGCGGTGGCCAAGCGGGGCGCGATCTTCGTGCCGCTGAACTTCAGAGCCAACGCCGAGGAATTGCGCTACATGATCTCCCATGCCGAGGCCAAGATCGTGCTGGCGGGAGATCGATACCTCGACGTGGTGGACTCGATCCGGAGGGACCTGCCCAGCGTCCGCGAGGTCATCGCCGTGGAGGGCGGACCCGGCCTGACCTACGAGGAGCTGGTCCGCGGGTCGTCACCTGACGAGGCGGTGTGCGAGATCGGCGACGACGACACGACGATCCTGATGTACACATCTGGGACCACCGGACGGCCCAAAGGCGTCCCTCTGCGGCATGACGCGCTGGTGACGTACGTGCTTGATCATGTCGACGCGGCGGATCCGGACGTCGAAGAACGGAACGTCTTGACGGTCCCCCTGTATCACGTGGCTGGGATGCAGGCCATGCTGGCCGCCGTGTACGGAGGGCGCACCCTGGTCTTGATGAAGCAGTTCGAGGTCACGGAATGGATGGAGACGGTCGAGCGCGAGCAGGCCACCCGGGCCATGCTGGTACCGACCATGCTGAAGAGGATCATCGACGATCCGGGCTTTCATCGCTACGATCTGAGGAGTTTGTCCATCATCACCTACGGGGCCGCCTCGATGCCGTTCGAGGTCATCGAGAAGGCGATCCGGATGATGCCCGGCGTGCGATTCATCAACGCGTTCGGCCAGACCGAGACCGCCTCCACCATCGCCATGCTCGGTCCGGACGACCATGTCATCGAGGGGTCGGACGAGGAGAAGGCCACGAGGCTGCGGAGACTCGCCTCGTCGATTGGCCGGCCTCTTCCTGACGTCGACGTGAGGATCGTCGACGACGCAGGCAAGGCCCTGGGGCCCGGCCAGGTCGGCGAGATCGTGGCGAAGGGGGCCCGCATCATGACCGGCTACTGGCGGGACGACGAGAAGACGCAGGAGGTGCTGACCGCGGACGGATGGCTCCACACGCGGGATATGGGCTGGATGGACGAGGAGGGCTATATCTATCTCGCCGGCCGGACCGATGACATGATCATCAGGGGCGGCGAGAACATCTCACCCGAAGTGGTCGAGAACGTTCTGAATGCCCACCCCAAGGTCGAGGAGGCGGCGGTGATCGCCGTGCCGGATGCGGAGTGGGGGCAACAGCCCCTGGCCGTGATCACACTCAAGAAGGGGACAGGGGCCACTCCAGAGGAAATCATGGAATACTGCCAGACGCGGCTCGCGGGTTTCGAGCGCCCGCGATCCGTCATCTTTGTCGATGGCCTGCCACGCAATGCCATGGGGAAGCTTCTCCGGAAGAAGATTCGCGAGGAGTACGGTCACGCGTAGGGCGCTGGCCAGGGGATCGAGGAGGTTCGCGCAAAATGACGATCCAGGTGGGCAAGCGGTATGTGTGCAAGAAGTGCGGCTCCGAGTTCGTGGTGACCCGGGCGGGCACCGGAGCGCTTCAGTGCTGCGGCCAACCGATGGAGATCAAGGTCAAGGAGATTCGAACTGGAGGTGATGCGCGATGAGCAAGCTGGGGAAGCGGTACCGCTGTCCGGACTCCGGAGTCGAGCTGCTGTGCACGAAGGCCGGCGGCGGCGTGCCGGTCTGCTGTGACAAGGAAATGGAAATTCAGGAACCGAAGCCCATTCCCTCCTCGGATTGAGCTTCGTGAGAGGTTGCGACCAGAGGCAGACCAGCCAGGTGGTGGAGAGCGGAGGCACGGGATGAAAGGGACGCGGATCTCCGAGCTCCTCTCGATCACGTATCCGCTGCTGCAGGGAGGTATGCTCTGGCTCGCTGATGCCACGCTGGCTGCCGCTGTGTCGAACGCTGGCGGGTTGGGCGTGATCAGCCCCCTGGCCGGCATGGAGCGCCATGGAGACCGGGTGAAGAACCTCGAGATCCAGCTCTCCCGGATTCGGGAGTTGACGTCCCGGCCCTTCGGTGTCAATGTCCCGCTCGACCTGCCCCAGCACGGCGAATTGGTCGATGCGGTCGTCCGCGCGAACGTTCCCGTGGTCATCACCGCGGCCGGGAACCCCCGTCACTTCACCGAATTTCTGCAGCAGGGCGGGGCGAGGGTTCTCCATGTGGTCAGTTCGGTCCGGCAGGCTGGGAACGCTGCGTCCGCCGGCGCTGATGCGATCGTCGTGGAGGGGGTGGAAGCCGGAGGCCATAACGGTCCCGATGAGCTCCCGCTGTTCGCGCTCTTGCCCCAGGTGGCCGACGCGGTGTCTCTGCCTCTCGTCGCCGCGGGGGGAATTGCCGACGCACGCGGATGGGTGGCGGCCCGCGCCCTGGGCGCCGAAGGCGTCCAGCTCGGTACGCGGTTCATTGCCACCAGAGAATGCCTCGCCCACCCCGCATTCAAGCGGGCAATCCTGGAGGCGAAGGACACCGATACTGTCGTCACCTGCCGTCCGCTCGTTCCCACCCGCACCCTGAAGACGGAGCTGTCCCGACAGCTCCTGGAACTTGAACGGGCGGGAGCTTCCGGGCAGGCCCTCCAGGAGTTCCTCGGGTACGGCCGGGCTCGGAGCGCGCAGCTGGACGGGGACCTGGCGGACGGTGAGGCACACTGCGGAGCGGCTGCGGGACTGATAAAGGATATCCTGCCAGCCGCCGAGGTGGTGCGCCAGATGGTGCAGGGGTACGAGGAGATCCGGAAACGAATCCTCGACGGTGGTGTTGATCGGGACGGGCCGAGATTACGAGACGACGCCGCTTGACGCTCCTGAGACATCTCCGCGTCCTCGATCTGGCTGACGGCCCCGCCGGCTTCTGCGGGAGGCTCCTGGCCGACCTGGGGGCGGAGGTCGTCAAGGTCGAGAGACCGGGAGGGGAGGATTCGCGCTGGATCGGGCCCTTGCGGCGGAGTCTCCCCGATCCCGAGGAGTCGCTATCGTTCTGGTACCACAACCTCAACAAGAAGGGCATCACTCTCGATCTGGCTGATTCCGCCGGTCAGGCTCTGTTCCTTCGACTGGTGCCGCACACCGATGTCGTCATCGAAGCATTCCCGCCGGGCACCATGGCCGGGTTCGGCGTGGGGTGGGAGACACTTCACGCGGCCAATCCGCGCCTGATCCTGGCCTCCATCACCGGCTTCGGGCAGACGGGTCCCCGCAGCCGGTTCAAGTCCTGCGACCTGGTCGTTTCCGCCTTTGGCGGGCACATGTTCGTCTCCGGCTCGCCGTCCACGCCGCCGTTGCGCGCCGCCGGAGAGCAGTCGCTTTACGCGGCCTCGCTTCATGGGGCCATCGGAATCCTTCTCGCGCTGCGGAAAGCAAGTCGCAGCGGACAGGGAACGCATCTCGACATCTCCGCGCAGGAGGCTGTGGTGTCCAGCCTGGAGCACGTCCTCGTTCGCTACGTGTTCGACAAAGTCATCGCCAGTCGTCAGGGAGCGCGGTACTGGAACGGTTCCTTCGCTATTTTGCCCTGCCAGGACGGCCATATCCTGCTCACGCCCCTTCAGCGTTGGGAGACGTTGTTGCAGTGGATCGCCGGGGAGGGCATGGCGGAGGATTTGGAACGGGACGAATGGCAGGACGAATCCTATCGACGGCAGCACATCGGCCATCTCCTCGAGGTCCTGGGGCGCTGGACCCGGACGCACCGGGCTCGCGACCTCTTCGAGCTGGCGCAGCTCATGCGCCTTCCGTGGGCGCCGGTGCATTCCCTCACGGACGTCTTGCGGGACGAGCACCTCCGCGCACGGAACTTCTTCGTCGATGTGCCTTTTCCGCGCGCTGGCGAATCGCTGGCCTTTCCGGGTCTCCCGTATCGCTTCAGCTCCGGCCCATGCCGCCCGTTTCAGCCAGCGCCACGGGTCGGAGAGCACAACAGGGAGACGTTCCACAGGACGCTGGGCCTCTCCGAGGAAGAGCTGCACCGCCTCTCCTCGCTGCATGTCATCTGACCTCCATGCCGACAGGGATCTTGGCGGGCGTCCGCGTCCTGGATTTCACCTGGGTCCTGGCCGGCCCGTATGCCACCCGGATCTTGGCCGACTTCGGAGCCGAGGTGATCAAGGTCCAGAGCGCCAGGATCGCCCGAGGTGCGGAGGATAACCAGACCGGATACTTCCAGACGTGGAACCGAAACAAGAAATCCATCACCCTCAACCTCGATCACCCGGCTGGCCGCGGGTTGGCTCTGGCGCTCGCGGCCGTCTCCGACATCGTGGTCGAAAATTTCTCGCCGCGCGTGATGAGCAACTGGACGTTGACTTACCAGGACATCCGAGCCGTCAAATCGGATGTCATCATGCTCAGCATGTCGGCGGCCGGGCGCACCGGTCCCGGCACGGACTGGCTCGGCTTCGGGCCGACGCTGCACGCGTTGTCCGGGTTCACGTATCTGACCTCGTTCTCCGAGCAGGACCCACTGGGGCTGGGAGTCCCGTACGGCGATGTCATCTCCGGGTTGTATGGCGCGCTGGCCACCGTGGCCGCGCTCGAATACCGCGCCCGTACAGGGCAGGGCCAGCATATCGACCTTTCCGAATACGAGGCGTTGTGTACCCTGCTTGGTCCCAGCCTGGCGGACAGCTCGGTGACGCGTCAACCTGGTCGGCCCCAAGGGAATGGGCCCGGCGAGGTGCCGGCAGGCCCCCATGGGTGCTATCCGTGCCGAGGGAAGGATCGGTGGTGCGTGATTGCGGTGTTCAACGAGGAGGAGTGGGCCGCCTTGTGCCGGGTTATGGGTGACCCGGCCTGGACCGAAGGCTTTTCCACCCTCGCGAAGCGGAAAGAGCAGGCGACTGAACTTGACTCTCGCATTGGCGAATGGACAGCCCAACACTCGCCCGAAGAGGTGGTCGCGATGCTGCAGAGCGCGCGGGTTCCGGCCGGCGTGGTTCAGAATGCCGAAGACCTTTTCCAGGATCCTCACCTGGCCGCCCGGAACGTCTTCCGCCGTGTCTCCCATCCACGCCTCGGCGAAACCGCGTCCGATGCCAGCCCAATCAGAATGAGTGGCGAGCGAGGGAGGACGTGGATGCCTGCCCCGCTCCTTGGCGAACACAACCGATATGTCTTTCGGGATCTCCTTCGCCTGTCGGAGCTGGAGTGGTCCGAGTACGTTCAGAGCGGGGTGATTGGCTGATTCACGTGTCCCACACGATACGCCCGTCGAGAATCGTCATCTCCACCTCCACATCGCCGAGGTCGTCTTGCGGCACACGAGTCACATCGCGGTCCAGCACGATAAGATCGGCCCTCTTTCCCGGCGTGATAGTGCCTTTCGAGCCCTCTTCGAACGTCGCGCGGGCTGCCGATGCCGTATACATCCGTAACGCGGCATCCAGGGCAATGCCCTGCTCCGGAGCCACCGGCGCTCCAGTCTCGGCCCGGCGTGAAACGGCTCCAGAGATGGCCTTGAACGGATTGAGCGGGGCAACGGGACTGTCCGACCCGGCCGCGACGGTGATTCCGGCCGAGAGCAAGGCTGCGATCGGATAGAGATTCGCGAGGTGCTCCGCGGGGAGTGTCTTGAGGTAGCGCTCACCGTTGTAGTAGAGGAACGACGGTTGAGTGACCACCAGCGTCCCGAGGGCAGCCAGCCTGCGCCGGAGAGCGGGAGGGCAGACGGAGCAATGCTCGATCCGGTGCCGGTGATCGGGTCTGGGGAACGTCTCGAGAGCCTGCTCGATGGCCCGGCAGGCCGCCTCGATGGTGGGCTCTTCGATGGCGTGAAGTGCGACTTGCCAGCCGGCCTGATGAATCGCCCGTACGATGTCGTTGAGGGCGGCGGGGGCCGGGTGGAGCCGCCCTGACGCCTCGCCGATCAACACCTTGACGCCCGCGAGGCGAAGCTGCTCTTCGCCCACAGGATTGGAGAAATCGTCCACGGAAAACGCGAGGAAATCCTCCCAGCCCAACATCATGGCGATGCGGGGGTGAAGGATGCCCGTTTCCTTCCAACGCCGGAATCTCTGCCACTGGCTCCGCCCGTTACCGGGCGAGGGATCCTGAATCGAGGTGATGCCGAGTGACAGAAACTCGCGATTCGCCAGTCGCATGCCCGCCTCGACGTGCGTGTCGTCCAACCGGGGTGTTCTCTTCGCCAGGAAGCTGCCCATGTCGAACAGCAGCCCGGTCGGCTCCCCGGTCTCGTGATGCCGGTCAATGAGGGCGCCTTCTGGGTCGGGTGTCTCGATGGAGATTCCAACGTGCCTGAGGGCGAGCGTGTTCAAGACGCGGGCGTGGCCTGACCGATGGGTCAACGTCACCGGATGAAGCGGAGCGGCGGCATCCAAGTCCTCTCGCGTGGGGTGCCGCTTTTCCTCTAAGAAGAATTCATCGTAGCCGTGTGCCCTCAACCAGCTCCCGGGGGCGTGTCGCTGGGCCGCCTGCCGGAGCGCGGCCTGGATATCCCGGATGGAACGAACGGAGCTGCGAGGCCCCACGCCGATGGTGATCAACCTCTCGGCCAGAGCATGGATGTGGCAGTGGGCGTCAATGAAGCCGGGTAATACGCTATGGCCACCGCAATCGATGAGTGTCGTGCTGGCCCCTTTGAACTCTGAGAGTCGTTCGGGTCCCGTTACCGCCGCGATCTGGTTTCCCCGCACCGCGACGAGGTCACCCTGAGGATCGATCGGATCCATGGTCATGACTTTGGCGTTGAACAGAATTAAGTCAACCACGGCTCGTCTTTTCGTGCGGCGAGCCTGGCGGGGCGGCAACCGCGATCGAGCGTCGCGTCGCAGGCGTGGCCCCGCTGTCCCGAACGTCGTTGCTGACGGCCCCGCTGCCGTCGTCGCTCAGGGGCCTCCGCGCGTGGGTCATTCTCGGCGCTTTCATGTCGAGACGTTCGACTCTCCCTGTGAGCCGGCGCGCGCCGCAGCAATGCCACCATGCATCCACGATCGATCCCGACGCCCGGCCGTTCCGCAAAGGCGACGCGCACGAGGCCGAGGTCTCCTACACCGGGCACGCCCATGGAGAACCGCTATGGCCTCGCGGTCGATGGTTGCGGGACGCGGTCCCGCGCGCATGCGGAGCGCGTCGCGGCTCTGGAGCTGCTCGGCGCCCCACGGTCGCGGGCGTGGACCTGCCTCTGGGCTCAGTTCAGTCCACGACCCGTGCACCACAGGCGCTGCTCGCTGAAGCCGCCGATCGGGCGCACGCCGGTGGTGCCGTGCGTGCCGTATTCGCCACGCTCTCGGCCCAGGCCGCCGCCTGGCGATTGAGATCCGCGAGGTCGGCAAACGCGGCGGTCGAGTCAGTTCTCATGAGCATTCCCCCGTCCCCTGAGGGCGCGCCGATGTTCCCTGCTTACGGCATCCTCAGCGCTCCGCGCAAGTCTTTTTCTGGCTGGCGACGATGTTCGGGCGCCCCGGGCCCTGTGGCGAGGGCCGGAGAGGCGCTGGGGGCCACGATCATGAGTCGAGCGATCGCGCGCTATCCCTATCTCATGAGGGTGCTTCGAGGACCGGTGCCCCGTCTTGGGGGCCGGGCGCGCGGGCGGCCCTCAGGCTGGGGCCCTCCATGACGATCTGGTGCGCGGAATGCGCGAAGCGATCGAGGGCGCTGTTGGCGAGGATGGGGTCGTCGAACGGGGCGATGACAGGCGACCGACTCCTCGCCGGCGCCGGTGGGCGTGATGATCGTGGAGGCGGTGCGGTCTCGCTCTGTTTCCCTCCAGGGAACATGGCAACGCGAGGATCGGCCGTACAGCTCACGCACGTGGCGAAGACTGGGCGTGACGGAGTGAGACGGAGCGTGACGGGCGAAAGGAGGCCCGAAAGGGCCTGGTAATCAGCGGGTCCAAGGTTCGAGTCCTTGACGGCCCACCACATGAAATCAGGCGCTTCGGGGACACCCCGGAGCGCCTGATTTGCCTCAGGGGCTACTACGGTCCGTTGCGGGAAGGGGCTCGCGCGAGGAACGTGGTGTTCAGCGACCTCGGCGCTCTTCGCGCGCACGACCAGCTCCACGTCGCAATCCAGCACCTGGAGGAGCCGGAGCAGCTGGTCGACGGACTTCCGGTAGTTCGTCTGATCCAGGAGTCGGTAGAGCTGCGTCGGGGAGGTGCCGAGCCGACGGATGATCTCGCGCTTGGCCAGCGGCGAGGCGGCGATGCGCCGCTGCGCTTCGAGCGTCAGGCGATACAGGAGGAGATCGCGCAGGTGGTCGGGATCCTGGTTGTACTCGAGCACGTCCTCGACGTGGACGGTCCCCTCCTGACCGGACGTGAGAGCATACGTGAATCCCTCTGCGCCGAGCTCCCGGTCGACAGACACGTGGGCAATGGGATCATCGGCCGTTGGCCGCAGCTCGAGGAGCTGGGCATACGGAAACACCAGCCGCTTCCCGGCTGCCAGCACCTCGAAGGCCCTGCGTCGATTGTTCGCCTTCACGCTGCGAATCTTCATAGCCGCCCCTCGGCCTCGATCTACGCGATCAACTGGAGGACCTTGGCGGCAGGGGTCAGCCTCCGCTGAAGGCGGGCAGGAAGATGAGCGAGTCCCCGGCCCGGACGAGCGCCTCCAGGGCCCGGCTTCCGCCGAGCACGGTGTCATTGTGGACGATGCTCACGTGCTCGGACAGCCGGCCGGTGCCGGCATCCAGGATGGCCGTGCCGATGGGCGGATACTTTCCCGCCAGGGACGCGAGGAAATCGCCGAGCGTCACCGTCCCGTCGACGTCCTCCTCGAGGATGAGGCGCGACGATCCGCATGTCCCGAACTGCTGGGTGAGCCAGGGGACGATCTCGAGGTGCACCGTGCCGGTCCGGGCTCCTACCACAGATCCTGCACCTGCTGCTCGAGCCCGTACCGCTTCAAGGTCTCCGGCAACGGCTTGCCGGTCTGCCGGTCCCAGCCCATGAGCCGGTAGTAGTTGTCCATCATTCCGTCCCACTCGGGACCGATGGCCTTGTTCTTGACCGGGCCATCGACGGGCACCGAGCC
>Ga0209342_10008152_pt1 | contig 10505 bp, 11 predicted proteins | sample RifCSP16_2_FD_184023 | JGI IMG/M metagenome (GOLD analysis project Ga0209342, IMG submission 184023) | Soil microbial communities from Rifle, Colorado - Rifle CSP2_sed 16_2 (SPAdes) (version 2) | ecosystem: Environmental > Terrestrial > Deep subsurface > Rock core/Sediment | place: Rifle... | reverse complement strand
GCCCTCTATCACGCTCCATCGTCATAGTTCTTGCGAATGGCCTTCACGAGCCTCGTGATCCAGAGGTCAATCGGCTCACCGAACGTCCTCGCCCCGGGGACCGTTCCACGCTGCAATGCAGGCATCTTACAGAACGTCTACGAGGGGGTGCCCTCTCAACCGGCTTAGCTTGAGCGGGATGGGCGGCGTGATGAAGCCGCCTACGGTGACTCCGGGCTCGGCCTGGACCACCGGCGACCGGTCCACGACCGACGGCGGCCGTTTCGCCGCCGTCACCGCGGCCGTCCAGGCGGCGCCTGTTCCGCCGCCTTCACCGCCCAGCCCCACCGCTCCGTTGAATCCGGAAGAAATGCTCCGATTCCATAGGCGCAACGCCCTGTTGTCCGTCCTCGTCGGGGCCGCCCTCATCGTTGGTGTGGCCGTTTCTTGGTATTCCCGTCAGGGATGGGGGGGCGGCTCGACGGTCCTGCTCGTCTTCGCGGCCCTCCTCGTCGGAATCGCAGGCTACATACTGACACCAGTCTATGCCCATCGCTTCGTAGCGAAGTACACCCTCGCCTACGAGAGTGTGAAATCAGGGCCCACGCCGGAACTCATGCGAGCAAGCCTGCGAACCGCCGTGAAGGCTCTCGCTGTGGCGCTGGTCGCCGTGGCGATTGAAACGCCGATTGCGATGTACTTCTGGTCCGACGGAGCACTGCAGCCTTGGCTCTTTGCACTGTTGGGTGTGACTGTCCTTTGGGCGCTCATTATGGTCATCATTCTCATCCGCGGCAGGCGGTGGCGGTAGACCGCGTCCGCCGTCGCGGGGTTGAACGTGCCTGCCGCCGACGACCGTTCCGGCCGCTCGGGGCCGACGGGGCGGGTCTTCCCGCGTTACGCTCGTCGGAACCGGACATGCGAGACCAGGGACGCCCACGTCAACAACCCGGCGACACAGCCGCCTCCGAATGCCACACCCCACGGGACCTCGGCCGGCGGCCGGACGCGATCCATACGTCAGTCATTGCGCCGATCGATGGAGACCGAGACATCCCACGGTCCCAGAACACGTGGGCGCGGTCAGACGACGGCCCGTGGCTCGTCGAGCGAGTGACCGAGGAGCCGAGCGGCGCACCCGGTGCCCTCCGCCATCGTCTTATGTAGGAGCCGCGTTCCGGAGAGTCGTGGAGACAGGCACCTCTCAGAGACCTCTTGCGTTCCTCGTCGACGGAGATAACGCCTCGCCGAGCTTGATTCGCGAAATGCTGGCGGAGGCATCCAAATATGGGGAGGTGATCATCCGCCGGGTGTACGGTGATTGGACATCGCGGAACCTCGCGTCGTGGAAGACCACCCTCCAAGAACACGCCCTCACGCCGACCCAGCAGTTTGCGAACGTCGCCGGGAAGAACGCGACGGACAGTGCCATGATCATCGATGCGATGGACATCCTCCACGGGGAGCTTGTCGGGGGTTTCTGCCTCGTTTCGAGTGATAGCGATTACACTCGGTTGGCGACCCGTATCCGGGAGGCCGGACTTTTCGTAATGGGAATCGGGGAGCCGAAGACCCCCGGTGCCTTTCGGCAGGCTTGCCACGTCTTTGTGTCGACGGACAATCTGAAACTGGCGCGCAAGGCGGAACCCGGTCGGACGAGGGCCAGAAGGTCGGTAAGCGAGGAGGCTCGCCGAGTACCCGAGGACGCCGTGAAGCTGCTCGAACAGGCTTTCGAGAATGTCGTGAAGGACGACGGATACGGCCACGTGGGCGAGATGGGAGAGGGTCTCAGACGTCTCAATCCAGCCTTCGACTCAAGGACGTACGGTTTTTCCAAGCTCGTCGACCTTATCCAAGCGCTGCCCAAGCAGTTCGAGGTCGTCCGCCGCAAGGAGCTGGGGCCTGGGGCGGTATACGTCCGGCGCAAACGCAGCACTTGACAGCGCAAACCCGGAACTGACAGCACGCCGACGGTCTGCGGGCGGAGAGAATGGCCTCACCGTCGGGCGGGCGTTTCCTTGGGCCTTCACGGCCTGGCGCGAGCGGTCCGGTGGCCACACGAGGAAGATCTGGCCACCGCAACAGGCGACCTGGCCGGGCGGACCCAACCGGATTGGGTACGAGTCCGGATGGACCCATTCCCACTCCATACGTTTCAGTCGATAATCAGCCGGTTTTTCCGCGCCGCCTTGCGCGAGGCCGCTTCCGACCAGGCGTCAGCCGCCTCCATCCTCGCGTAGAACTTCTCCGTCGTCGTGACGGACGTGTGGCGGAGCATCCTGGACACGGACTCGATGCTCCGCTCATGCCTTTCAGCAGAATCCATCGGGCCGGCTCCTCGAGCATCTCACCACATGGTTCCCCCACACGAGGGTCGGTGACGGTTGGTAGACCGATTGTCCTCGATGCCATGCCTCGCGTGGATTGGTGTGCCAAATACCCCCGCCCGAGCTTCGAGATTCGATGGGAAGAGATCGCCCTGGAGCAGGTCTGTCCAAGTCGAGGGCTGGCGCGCATCTCGGGTTCGAACCCGCCATGCTCTGCAAGCGAGTCGGTGGGGCTCGGCTGCGCTTCCGATCAGTGCCGGGTGAATCCGCAGCCAACCGGGTCCGAACCTATTGAGCCCGCCTCGCTCTTGGGTTTTGCCACCGAGGTCCAATTCTCCTTAGTCACGAACTTCTCGCTTTGAGATCAGGAATAAGCCGATCAGCGCAAAGAGGTTCGGAAAAGATCTCACTGCTCTCCCGTTGGAGAAGGACGCAGATTTCTCGATCCGTATGCCTTTCTCCCGGCAATAGTCCACGAAGTCCGAGATGCTCAGGAAATGTAGGTTCGGCGTGTCGTACCACTTGTACGGAAGAGAGGGCGTCACCGGAGTCCTTCCGCCGAAGAAAATCTGCAGACGCGCCTTGTAGTGCGTGAAGTTCGGGAAGCCGACGATGACCTTCTTCCCGACCCTGAGGGCATCGGCCAGCACAGCCTCCAGTTGTGTGACCTGTTGCAGGCTCTGGTTCAGTATGACGTAGTCAGAGGACTCATCCGGGTAGTCTGCTAAGCCCTGGTCTATGTCTCTATGGAGGACGCTCAACCCCTTGGCAACGCACCGATGAATCGATTGCTCGTTTATGTCGATGCCTTCGGCCCTTACCCGTTTTTCCTTGACGAGAAACGCCAACAGCTCGCCGTCGCCGCAGCCTAGGTCCAAGACGGATGAGCCTGTTTCGATCCAGTCGAGGATCTTCCCATCCTCTATTGGCCTAGAATCTTGATCCGTGGTGCCACCGTGTCCTGGCTTCCTACTGCTTCCTTCTCGCGAGACACGTTCTCCAGAAAATGCCTGATCAGATGGGTTTCCGTCTCGGCCTCAAGTAGAAACGCATCGTGCCCATAGGTGGAATCGATTTCACAGTACGTAGTGTCGACCCGGGCCCGTTTGAAGGCTGTGACGAGCTCCAGCGACTGTGAGGATGGGTAGAGCCAATCAGATTTGAACGATAGGACGAGGACCTTTGCCTTCGTCCCCCTGAAAACCTCGGAGAGATCCTTGCCGCCCGAAATGTCGAAAGAATCCATCGCCTTTGTGATGTAGAGGTATGAGTTCGCATCGAACCTTCTTACGAAGTTATCGCCCCTCTCGTGCAGGTACTCTTCCACCTCAAACCCGTTGCTGAACCTAGACGGTCGGCCGTTCTGACCGATCCGCCTGCCGAATTTCTCGGACATGGATAGGTCGCTCATATACGTGATGTGGCCGAACATCCTAGCGACCGATAGTCCCCTCGCCGGCGGCGGCCCGCCGTAGTATTGGCCGTCCTTCCAATTGGGGTCGGCCATGATCGCCTGCCTCCCGACCTCGTCGAACGCAATCTGCTGAGGCGAGTGCTTAGCCGCGGTAGCGATTAGGATGGCGCTGTGAAGCCTGTCTGGATAGGAGACCATCCACTGCAATGCCTGCATGCCACCCATCGAACCCCCGGCAACGGACAAGAGCTTCTCGATGCCCAGATGGTCTAGCAGGTGTTCTTGTACATGGACCATGTCCGAAACGCCAATGATCGGAAACTCTAGAGCGTACTCCTTTCCAGTCCTGGGATTCGGGGAGGACGGCCCTGTCGTCCCGCTACAGCCCCCAAGGATGTTCGAGCATATTACGAAGTACCTGTCGGTGTCGAACCCCCGGTCAGGGCCGACCATCTTGTCCCACCAGCCGGGCTTCCTGTCCCGCGCGTGGAATCCCGCCGCGTGTGCATTACCAGAGAGGGCGTGGAGGATGAGTATGGCGTTCGACCTCTGCTCATTCAGCTTGCCGTAGGTTTCGTACGCGACTCTTATCGGGCCCAGCCTTTCCCCGTCCTCGAGTTCCAATTCGTGGGGCGGTTGAGCAAACGTGAAGTATTGCGTGTCGACGGTTTCCATGACTCCGCCTCCACCCGTCCCGAACCTACCTGGAATCTTGATTACTTTGCAGCTTTTCTGAGGGCCTGGTCAATGTCCTCCTTGATGTCCTCCACGTCTTCCAGGCCCACGGAGATCCGGATGAAGTCCTCTGTGACCCCGGTCTCTTCCTGTTCCTCCCGGGTCAACTGGCTGTGTGTCGTCGAGGCCGGATGGATGACCAGGCTCTTCGCGTCCCCGATGTTGGCCAGGTGGGAGAGCAGCCTCACCGACTCGATGAAGATCTTCCCGGCTTCCAGCCCGCCCTTAATTCCAAAGCCCAGGATCGCCCCATACTGCCCTTTCAGGTACTTGACCGCCAGGCGATAGGAAGGATGGTCCGGCAACCCAGGATAGTTGACCCAGTTCACCAGGGGATGGTCCTTGAGGAACTTGGCGACGCTCAACGCGTTCTCCGAGTGCTTCTTCATCCTCAGGGGCAAGGTCTCCAATCCCTGCAGAAACAGAAAAGAATTGAAGGGGCTCAGAGCCGCCCCCAGGTCGCGCTGCAGCTGGACCCTGACCTTCACGATGAAGGCCACGTTTCCCAGATTGGGGAAATTGCCGAACGTATCCCAGTATTCCAGACCGTGGTAGCTTGGGTCAGGTTCGGTAAACTCGGGGAACTTGCCGCGGCTCCAGTCGAACTTGCCGGAATCGACGATGACTCCCCCGATCGACGTACCGTGCCCTCCGATGAATTTCGTGGCGGAGGTCGCCAAGATGTCCGCGCCGTAATCGATCGGCCTCACCAGGCCGACCCCCACGGTGTTGTCCACCACGTAGGGGATCTCGGCATCATGGGCGATCGCCGCGATTCTCTCGAAGTCCGGAACGTCCAACTTGGGGTTACCGATCGTCTCCGAATAGATGGCCCGCGTCCTCTCGGTGATGGCGTTCTCGAATTCCTCGGGCTTCGTCGAGTCCACGAAGATCACTTTTCTGCCCAACTTTGGGAACGTGTAATGGAAGAGCTGGTACGTCCCGCCGTAAAGGTTGTTTGCTGAGACGATCTCGTCCCCCACCCGGGTTATGGCCAAAAGGGCCAGAGTCTCCGCGGCCTGACCGGACGAAACGCCCAGAGCTCCGGTACCTCCCTCAATCGCGGCCACCCTTTTCTCGAAGACGTCGTTCGTAGGATTCATGATCCTCGTGTAGATGTTGCCGAATTCTCTGAGGGCGAAGAGATCCGCCGCATGGGTCGAGTTCTTGAACACGTACGAAGTGGTCTGATACACGGGCACGGCCCTTGCTCCGGTTGCCGGATCTGCGGTTTCTTGTCCTGCGTGGATGGCTGATGTATCCAATCTTCTCGCGACCATCGCCGATTCCTCGAAGTCTCGGAAGCGACCGATGACGGGGGTCTAGAAGTACCACATTGAACCCGCTCGGTCGGATAGGAATATTAGGATAACCGAAATATTCTCTGTAGGTATTTTCAATGAAAAAGGCGCCGAACCGACCATTCTCATCCTTCGACGGTTGCTTCGTCCGCGGAACGCGTCGAGGTCCCGACCCGGGCCGCCCTCCCGGCCCCGGAGAAAGGAGCCGACCGCCTCAGGGGGGCTCATCCGCCCTCGCATCCGATCCCGTCATGATCGCCGTCGAAGTAGTGAGGGTCGGGAGGCAGAACTCGGAAGTTCCGGTAGGAGATATCCGCGCAGTCCAGGTCCGGCGGCGGAGGTGGAATGCACACATCCGGATAGGCCGGGTCGCAGTTCCCGGGAGGCGGTGGGGGAGGCGACGAGCATCCCGTCCACGCCTCGCTTCCGAACTCGCTCGCCGAGCAGAAGCTGTAGTAGGTCTCCGCATGGCCAGACGAAATCATCGCGCCGTTCGCGTTCACCGCTTCGCAGCGCAGGACCGCGAGGACCCGGCCGTAAGGGTCGTCCCCGACCTGGTAGTCATCCTCGTCGACCAGGGCGGACGCACCGAGGCACAGGGATTCGAGATAGCTCTTCGCATCGGCGCCACCTGCCTCGCTCAGTTCCGGGGCGTCGACCAGGACGAGCCGGATCCGAGAACCGGTCGCGACGTCCACGGTATCGCCATCGATGACCCGCGTCACCGTCGTCTCGATGCAGAGCGCAACGCCCGAACCCAGCGACTCCTTGCATGGGCTGGCCGGAGGCGGGGGAGGCGGTGGAGGAGGAGGCGGCGGGGGCGGGGGAGGGGGATTCCCGGACTGGGACGGCTGAATCGGGCGGGAAACGGCCAGAGCGATGGCGACGACCACGACGACGGCAACCAGAGACGCGAGGAGGGCCGTGCGGGACCTCAAGCGGCTCCGCATGCCCGGGGCGGGATTTGTACCCTTGCGCGACGGACACCTCACCCGCCTTGGCCGTTACTGAGAACCAGCGGTGGACAGTCGCGTCGGACGGCTGATCGCCCGAAGGAGCGGTCCACGCGGCTCGCGTCGTCGACGCGACGCGGGGCCGGTGAAGCGACGTGACCGGAGTGTCGGAGCTGCTCTTCGCCTTCGTGCTCGCCCACATCTTCCTCGTCGGCGACTGAGCCGTTCGCCGCGACGTATTTATGGCGAGGCCGCGATGCCGCGGCCGGACGGAGCCGCATGTCGAACCGGGACACGGGCTTGGCCCTGATCATCGTGAGCGTGATCCTGATCGCCGTCGGGTTCATCCCCTTCCTCTTCCCCCTCTGCGGAATCGGGATCGTCCTCCTCATCGTGGGGATCATCCTCCTCGCGATCGGCGACCAGCCCGCCTATGGGTACGGCTACTACGCGCCGCCCCCCGGATATCCATACGCGCAGGCGCCGGCGACGCCTGCGGGGCCCGTCACGCCGCCCGCATGCCCCACGTGCGGCTCGCCGCTCACCTGGGTGCCGCAGTACGCGCGCTGGTACTGTGGCCGCGAGCAACAGTACCGGTGAGCCCCCGAGGCCATGGCGGACGCCGAGGCACGCCGCTCTGCGATCGTCCCCCCGGCGGCGACTGTCTGGAGCATCGGCCACTCGACGCGGGCCTTCCCCGAGTTCGTCGACTTGCTCCGGGAGCACCGCGTCGCCCGGCTCGCGGATGTCCGGCACTTCCCCTCGTCGGAACGCGTGCCCTGGACGAACCGCGCCGCCCTCGATCGCGCGCTGCGCGAGATCGGGATCGAGTACGTCCATCTCGAGGCGCTCGGCGGATACCGGACGGCCCGGCCCGATTCGCCGAACACCGGATGGCGATCCGCCGGTTTCCGCGGGTACGCGGACCACATGGACGACCCCGGGTTCCAGCGGGCCGTCGAGGCCCTGCTCCTCGACGCGCGGGAGCGGAGGACCGCGGTGATGTGCGCGGAGGCGGTCCCGTGGCGGTGCCATCGCTCCCTCCTGGCCGACGCGCTCGTCGCACGGGGCGCCCGCGTCGTCCACATCCTCGGGCCCGGCTCGACCCAGGACCATCGTCTCACTCCGTTCGCGCGAGTGCGCGGGGGCCGCGTGACGTACCCGGCGCCAAAGGGCAAGCGCCTTAAGCGAACGCGTGCTTGAGGAGGGCGGAGCCCCCATGGTCCTCGACGTCGGGATCGACGACTCGTCCGGGATCGTCGTCCTCGCCTGGCGATCCGGCGAGCAGGGACTCATCCTCCACGTCCGCGGCCAAGGCGACGAGGTCCGCCTGAAGTGCCGGTGCGGCCGGTGCCACTGGATCGTGAGGGAGCAGTTCGAGGACGACCGCGTCCAACTCCTCATCTCATGCCACACGTGCGGAGTGCGAGGCACGTATGTGATGGAAGGCGCGGTCCTCCCGCGTCCGTGAGGTCACCGGAGGGCGTACCCGCCGTCGACGACGAGGGTCGCTCCCGTGACGTACGACGCATCGTCCGAGGCGAGATATGCGATCACGCGGGCGACCTCCTCCGGCGTTCCCCACCGCTTGAGCGCGGGCTCGTCCGCGAGGTCCCGCCGCTCGTCCGGCGTCAGCGCCTCCATCGCCTCCGTCGCGATGCTGCCGAGAGCCACCGCGTTCACTCGGACCCCCTTCGGACCGTAGAGCTGCGCGAGGGCACGGGTGAGCGCGAGAAGACCCGCCTTCGCGACGAGGAAGGGGATCCCGACCGTATCCCCGGTGAGTGCGGGCGTCGAACCCGCAAGGACGACGCTCCCGTGTCCCGATCGGATCAGGTGGGGGATCGCGGCCTGGACGACGAACAGCGACCCGAGGAGGTCGACCTCGATTGGCCGGCGGACCTCAGCCTCCGTCAGGTCCGCGAAAGGCTTGAACCATTCCTCGCGCACGAACGGATGCCCCGCGAGGCACACGATGACGTCGAGTCGGCCCATCGCCCGCCTGGCCTCCTCGACGAGCTCCCTGCCCGCGGGGGCTTCGCCGAGATCGGCCCGGACGGCGACCGCCCGGCGCCCGTGCGCCCGGATCTCCCCGGCGGCCGAGTCCGCCCTCGACCGGTTCCCTCGATACTGGAGGACGATGTCCGCCCCGTCGCGCGCGAGCGCAAGCGCGGTCGCACGTCCGATTCCTCCGCTCCCGCCCGTGACGAGGGCCACCCGGCCGTCGAGACGACCCATGCGCGCGGAACCTCTTCCCCGCCCCAAAAAGGCATCGGCGGGTCACTCGGACATCCGAACGACGCGACGACGTCCGCTGCGGACGGCCGTCCTCGACAGAATCCGCTTGTTCCCAACCCTGAGAACGTTTCGACAGTCGTCGGTGCTCCGCCGCCGGACACGGATATCATTATTACGCACCCTGCCGATGTCTATCATGTCCTTTGTCGGCTCGGAGGAGGAGGGTACAATGAGTCGTGAGAAAGGGCCCAGGATTCTCGCTGGGTTGCTCGTGAGCTTGATGGTGGCAACGGCGGCTCCCGCGCTGTTCGGCGCCGCCGCTTCCGTGGGCGGAACCCTGCGGGCGAACACCGCGGGGGTGAACGCAGCGTCGATCGCCTATGAGTTCACCGACTTCTTCAACGTCCCATATCCCGAATACTGGGATCTGCGGCAGGCGATCTACGGCGACCTCCCGATCGACGCGGAGTGCTTCAGCGCCGCGGGCATCGCCGCGGGCCTCTGCACGCCCGCCGACCCCGCGATCCCCGACGTGCCTTCGTTCCCGTACACGAACTGGTATCCCGGTGTGGGCAACATCCAGCCCGGGAACCCGAACGCGGACATCTTCGTCAACGCCCCGTACCGGATGCGCGCGACAGGGACCGCGGTCGAGGGGTACACGCTCGCGGAGCCCGTGTACTTCCCCGTCCTCAAGGCGACGGAAGCCGCGGGCAGCCGGCTCGACTTCAACTGGCGGATGCAGTACATGACCGTCGCGGACGCGGCGGCGGCCGAAGCGGCCGGATGTCCGATCTCCCCCGGCTCGCTCGACGGCTATCATCTGCGCTCGATGATCACGCTGACGATGGACCTCCAGGAGTCGAAGAGGCTCTTCGGCGTGACCGCGACGGATGCGGCGTCCGCGCAGACTTGGTGGAACGCGAACGCGAACCCCGTGTGCGCGCTCGCCGGCCCGGTCGAGAGTGCCGTCAACGTGTGGCTCGGCCAGATGGGCGGGACGCAGTTCGCCATGGGGAAGTACGACATCTACAACGGTTTCGAGTGGTACTACCAGACGTTCTACACGCAGATCGGCGCGACCGTCGACGAGGGCGGGACGACCCATGTGACGATCGAGCACGTCGCCTGGGGCACGGAGGTCCTCCTCGCGCGCTTCTTCTACTGGGGCGCGGCCTCGTACATCGAGAACTACCTCGACTCCACGAAGTCGAAGGGCTGGTGGGGGATGGAGGTCGCTTGGTTCGAGGACCTGACGTTCGGCGGGAGCTTCAGCCCGGCCGCGCACAGCTTCACCCTGAGCACGCTCCTCCAGTACCACTTCCAGCAGCTGTCGGCGCCGGGCGCGAACGGGATCTTCGACCGGACGGACGACGAGCCGTATTGGCAGTGGGCGGCGTGGCTGAACGACTACGTGAACGACTTCAGCCCGCGCCACCTGATCTCGGAGCTCGACCGGTACCCCGGTGGTACGTACATCCAGACCGCGCCGGGCCACGTGAGCTACGGGAGCGCCCTGCCGTACGACTACACGCCGGCCACGTGGGACCTGAAGTCC
>Ga0209342_10008151_pt1 | contig 10506 bp, 8 predicted proteins | sample RifCSP16_2_FD_184023 | JGI IMG/M metagenome (GOLD analysis project Ga0209342, IMG submission 184023) | Soil microbial communities from Rifle, Colorado - Rifle CSP2_sed 16_2 (SPAdes) (version 2) | ecosystem: Environmental > Terrestrial > Deep subsurface > Rock core/Sediment | place: Rifle... | reverse complement strand
GGGGAGGATGTCGAGGATGCCCTCGCGGTCCTCCGAGTCCGATTCATCCCAGTGCTGCTGTCCCTCGCCGGAAGGCTCGGCGCCGCCCTGCCCGCTCGGGCCGCCGGAGCCGCCCGGGCCACCGGGGCCGCCACTGCGCCCTCGCCGGCTGCGCCGCCGGTTGCCGCGGTCGTCCCCGCCGTAGTCGCCGCGGGGTCCCTGACCGACCCTCCCGCCGCCGATCTGATTGGTGCGGGGCTGCGGATCGTTGTCAACCATCTCGGAGGGTTCTGCCTCGACGGAGCGCCGGGCGACGATGTCGGGCACTTCGACCGGGGCGGGCTCCTCGCTGACCTCGAACTTGTCGGAGTCGAGAATCGCCGCGATCAGCTTCGACTTCTGCAGCGTGCCGTGATCCGCAACGTCGATGGCAGCGGCGATGGTGCGCAGCTCGTCGAGCGACTTCTCCTGGAGTTTGGCTCTCGTGGTCATGTAGCCCCTTTCGCGACCCTCAGGCCTTCTTGCGTCCGGAGAGCGCAGCCTGATAGGCCTCCCAGTCCCGGTTGAACCGCTCGATCCCGATGTCGGTGAGCGGATGGTCGAACAACTTGTCCATGACGGCGAACGGCATCGTGGCGGCGTCGGCTCCGATCCGGGCCGACTCGACCACGTGGATCGGGTGGCGCAGGCTGGCGGCAAGCACCTCGGTCTCGTATCCCTGTGCCGCGTACGTGCCGACGATGTCGGCGAGCAGGGCGAGACCGTCGTTGCCGATGTCGTCCACCCGGCCCAGGAACGGCGACACGAACGTGGCGCCGATCGTGGCGGCGATGATGGCCTGCGCCGTCGAGAACACCAGCGTGACGTTGATCGGGATGTCGTCGGCGACGAGGCGGGAGCCGGCCGTGATGCCGGCCCGGGTCATCGGCACCTTCACCACCACGTTGTCGGCGATGGTGCGCAGGGTGTGGCCCTGACGGACCATCTCATCGGGGTCGCCGGACACCACTTCGGCCGAGACCGGGCCGTCGACCAGATTGGTGATCGCCTTGATGAGATCGTGGAACGCCAGACCCTCCTTCGAGGCGAGGGTGGGGTTCGTGGTGATCCCGTCGAGGATCCCCCAGCCGACGGCGGTCTCGATATCAGCGAGATGCGCCGTATCCAGGAACAGTTTCAACGTGCCTCCACAGAGGTCTCGGAACCCTCACACCGGACACGCATTCGGAATACCGCGCGGGGTTTCGAGGTGCCAGGTCGAGAGAAGTGGGCGGAATGCCCGAAAGAGAGTGTAGGGCAGAGCCGGTACGGATGCAACGCAAGAACCGTTGCCCGTTTCCCGTTGCCGGTTGCCCGGGGAACGGGTAACGGGAAACCGGTAACGAATCCGTCACCAGCCGAGAACCCGCGCCACCGCCTCCGGGGTCGCCTCCACGGGCGCCGGGACACCGGCCTTCCCGATGGCCGTGTCCGGATCCTTGAGTCCGTGACCGGTGAGGGTGCACACCACGATCCCCTCGGGGAGGTCGTCGCGGTGGGCGAGCACTCCGGCCACCGGGGCCGCCGAGGCCGGTTCGACCAACAGCCCCTCCCGGGTGGCGAGCAACTCGTAGGCGGCGACGATCTGGCGGTCGGTCACCGCGGCGATCCGCCCCCCCGACTCGTCGCGGGCGGCGACCGCCCCCTGCCATGAGGCCGGGTTGCCGATGCGGATCGCGGTGGCGACGGTCTCGGGGTGCGCCACCGGGTGCCCGAGCACGATCGGCGCGGCACCAGCCGCCTGGAAGCCCCACATCGCCGGAGAGGCCCCGATTGCCCGGTACCCCTTCCAGGTGGCGGTGATGTTCCCGGCATTGCCCACGGGAAGGGCGTGTACCCCCGGTGCGCCGCCGAGGGCGTCGACCACCTCCCAGGCCACCGACTGCTGGCCGGCGATCCGGTACGGATTGATCGAGTTGACCAGGGCGACTCCGTGCCGTTCGCAGAGCGCCACCGTGATCGCCAGCGCGTCGTCGAACGAACCGTCGACGGTGACGATGCGGGCGCCGTGGCGCACCGCCTGGGCGAGTTTTCCCAGCGCCACCTTGCCTGCCGGCAGCACGACCACACACGCGATCCCGGCCCGGGCGGCGTAGGCCGCCGCCGAGGCCGAAGTGTTCCCGGTGGAGGCGCACGCCACCGCCACCGAACCTTCTTCGAGGGCCTTGGACACCGCCAGGGTCATCCCCCGATCCTTGAACGATCCGGTGGGATTGGCCCCCTCGAATTTCAGATAGACCTCGCGGCCGGTGAGATCGGAGAGGTGCGGCGCCGGGATCAGCGGGGTGTTGCCCTCCCGCAGCGTGATCACCGGGGTGGCCGGGGTGACCGGAAGCCGGTCGCGGTAGGCGGCGATGACCCCGGGCCAGGCGGACATCCCTACATCGTCTCGGGGGCGGTGAGCGCCAGTAGGTCGAGGATCGCCAGGATCACACTCTTTGCCGCCTCCACCAGCCACAGCCGCGCTTGGGTGGTAGCGGGGTCGTCGGTGATGATCCGGCAATCCGCGTAGAACCGGTGGAAGGCGGTGGCGAACTCCTGGCCGAAGCCGGTGAGCCGGTGCGGTGCCCGACGCCCCGCCGCCTCCGCCACTTCCTCACCCAGCCGGTCGATCTGCCGGAGCAACTCGGTCTCGGCGGGGTCGGTGAGCACGGTCAGGTCGACCTCGTCGATGGGGCGGCGTACAACGCCCTGCTCGGCGGCAAACCGCTCCAGCGAGCACATCCGGGCGAAGGCGTACTGCAGGTAGTAGACCGGGTTGTCCATCGACTGCGCCCTCGCCACGTCGAGGTCGAAGGTCATCGCAGTGTCCGGGCTGAATGCGGCGAGAAAGTAGCGGGTAGCGTCGGTACCGACCTCGGTGAGCACCTCGCGGAAGGTGACGAACTCGCCGGCGCGGGTGGACATCCGCACCGGTTCCCCGCCGCGGGTGATGTTGACCAGCTGGGTGATGAGGATCTCGAGCCGCTCCGGGTCGTAACCGAGAGCCGCCACCGCCGCCTTCATCCTCGGCACGTAGCCGTGATGGTCGGCGCCCCAAATGTTGATCACCCGGTCGAAGCCCCGCCGGAACTTATCGAGGTGGTAGGCGACGTCGGGGGCGATGTAGGTGTACTCGCCGTCCGACTTCACCAGGACGCGGTCCTTCTCGTCCCCGAAGTCGGTGGCACGGAACCAGACGGCACCTTCCGACTCGTAGACGAAGCCGCGGTCGCGCAGCACCTCGATGGCGGCGCCGACCCGCCCGTCGCGGTGTAGTTCCAGTTCGGAGAACCACACGTCGAAGGGGATGCGGGCCAGCACCAGAGTCTCCTCGATGTCGCGCATCGCCCGGCGCAGTCCCCATTCCCGGATACGGTTCTGACCGTCCGGCAGATCGGCGAGTGTCTCCCCCTGCTCCGCGGCCAGCTCCCTCCCCCACTCCGCCAGGTACTCCCCGCGGTACCCGTCCTCGGGTACGGCCGCATCCCGGCCCAGGGTCTGGAGGTAGCGGGCCTCCAGGCTGGAGGCGAAGCGGTCCATCTGCACCCCGGCGTCGTTGTAGTAGTACTCCCGGCTCACCGGATGCCCGACGTACTCCAGCATGCGGCACAGCACGTCGCCGATCACTCCGCCCCGGCCGTGTCCGATGTGCAGGGGTCCGTTGGGATTGGACGACACGAACTCGACTTGGATGCGCTCCCCGGCGCCGGACTCGGATCGCGCATGACCCGGCCCGCCGAGAGCGGCCCGGCGCAGCACGTCGTGATACCAGGAGTCCTCGAGGCTGAAGTTGATGAAGCCGGGCCCCGCTATCTCCACCCGCTCCAGGTGTGGGATGGCCGGCAGGTGAGCGACCACCGCCTGCGCCACGTCGCGCGGGGACCGCCCGGCCCGCTTTGCCGCCACCATGCCGACGTTCACCGACCAGTCCCCGTGGTTGCGGTCGCGGGGGCGCTCGACGACGAACTCGAGACCGTCGAGCACCGCCAGCGAGCCGTCGGCAGAGGCTGCGGCGAGCGCGGTGACGACGGCGTCACGGATGGTGTCGGAGAACCTGATCATGTCCATAGACGATCGTACCGGGCGCCGGTCCGGCTCCACCCGCCACCGATACAATGAGTTGCCCGCCCTCGTAGCTCAGGGGATAGAGCACCGGCCTCCGGAGCCGGGTGCGCAGGTTCGAATCCTGTCGAGGGCACGGTCCCGTCGCCAGTCACCAGTCACCAGTCACCCGTCGCCCGTCGCCCGCAAGAAGAGGTGATAGGCAGTAGGCCCTTCGCCCTTCGCCTCTCTGGCCCATTGCCAATTGCGGGAGGGCCGCAGGCCCGACCTCGGGCACGTAGCGCGACGGCACCCGTCTCTCCCCCGGGGTTCTGCTCAGGACCGGCGGTTACGGAACAGGCACAGCCGGAGACCGGCCGGCCTCACTGATCCAGGGCCTCCCAAGTGGCCCGCGTGAGGATTCCCGTCTCGGGAAGGCCCATGGCTCGCTGGAACGAGCGCACGGCGGCTCTCGTATTCGGGCCGAACACGCCGTCGATGTGGCCCGGGTTGTGGCCCGCCGTGGTCAGCAGTGTCTGCAACTCGACCACGGCGGCGCCCCGGGCCCAGTACTCCAGAATCGCGTCGTCGCCGGAGAAGTCGCCGATCGAACTCGACCCGACGAGGGCCTCCCAGGTGACTTGGTCGATGACACCGCTCGCCGGGAGTCCGTTTGCGATCTGGAACGACTTGGCGGCGCTGAGGGTCTTGTTACCGAATCTCCCGTCGATCGGCCCGGGGTCGTGCCCCGCAGCAAGCAGTCTCACCTGTAGTTCGACGACGGCCTCGCCGCGGCTTCCCGGTGCGGCGACCGGCGTCAGATTCGGCTCGTCCACCGGATCGACGGGGGCGGGTGCGGCGACCCACGCCTTGAGCGCATCCCACGTCGGCTTGTCGACGACGCCGGTCGGGGTGAGCGCCACCGTGGTCTGGAAGGCTACGACCGCGCTGCGCGTCAGGTACCCGAAGCTCCCGTCGATCGGACCCGGCGAGAAACCGGCGTTCGTGAGCGCGGTCTGGAGTGAGACTACGCCGGCACCGTGAGATCCATACACGAGAGTGATGAACGGGTAGCAGTCGATGGAGCAGTTGGACTGTGCCGCCTTGAGCGCGAGATACGGGTTCACCAGGACACTCTCTGGGTCGTACAGCTCGAAATGAAGATGGGGCGACGTGTTCTCGGCATTCCCCGAGTCGCCTACCCAGCCGATCAAATCGCCTGCCTCGACGTGAACCCCGGGCTCGATGCCCGGCGCAATTCCCCAGCCCTGCCCATCGTCGGTGCCCGGCGTGTCGTTGTTGAGGTGGATGTACCACGTCGACCAGTCGTCGTCGTGATCGAGCACCAGAGTGCAGCACCGCTCAGGATTCGGTTGGCCCGGGTCGCGGGAGTAGTTGACGTACCGCACCGTGCCCGACGCTGCCGCCACCACGGGAACCATCTTCTGCGACATCAGATCCTGGGCGTGGTGCTGACCAGAGCCCCTGGCCGAATAGAACGTATCGTGGAACGACGCGGGACCGTTCACCGGGAAGGTGAGGTCGTACTCCACCATCTCCCCATAGGCGTGCATGGTCCCGTCGAACGGGGTTCGATGGTTGGCGAACGCGGCACCACCCCCGACACCCGCGACGACGACCGAGAGGCCGGAGATCAGGACCGCTCGAGTGATCAGACGGCGAGATACCAATATCACTAATCACTGCAATCGGCCTGTATCCCACTCAGCCTTTAAGGACCGCAGGGTCATTTCGGATCTAGTCATCTCGATCCACGCCGCACCCAATGTCTGGCACCATCCGAGCGTGGACACCCCGAAAATCGCCGAGTCGCTTCGCATCCGTCGGGCGGATCTCGCCGCCGACCTCGACCGCCTCACTGCCCCTCCCGAGGCCGGCGCCACGGTCGGATTCGGCAAGCGGATCGGGGACGGGACGGCCGAGGCCGTCGAGCGCCTCAGCACGACCGCCACCGCGCGGTCGATCGCGCAGTCGTTGGCCGACGTCGATCGCGCCCTCGCCAAGATCGCCGATGGCACCTACGGTGTGTGCGACACCTGCGGGGAGGCCATCCCCGAGGCCCGACTCGCTGCTCTCCCGGCGACCGCCCACTGCGTCCGATGCAAACCGGCGCGGTGATGTGGGCGGCTCCGCCTCAGCCGATCCCGCGTTCCCTTGCGAAGGCAGAAAGGATCTCGGTCAGGTTGGGGCTTCCGATCTCGGCGAGGTCGTAGGTGACCCGGGTGTGTGGTTTGTCGATCTCGAGGATCCGCCCGAGGTCGATCGGGGTTCCGATCACGACGACATCGCAGTCGGCGCCGTTGATGGTCGCCTCCAGGTCCTTGATCTGGTCGGCGCCGTACCCCATCGCCGGGAGCAGGGTGCCGATGTCGGGATAGGTCCGGAAGGTGTCGACCAGGCTCCCCACGAGGTAGGGCCGCGGATCGACCAGGGCGGCGGCTCCGTGCTGCTGGGAGGCCACCACCCCGGCGCCGATCTTCATCCCTCCATGGGTGAGGGTCGGGCCGTCCTCGATGACCAGTACCCGCTTGCCCCGGACCAGGTCGGGATCGGCGAGCACCGGCGGCGAGTTGGCCTCCACCACTATCGCCTTCGCGTTGACCCTGGCGATGTTGCGCCGCACCGTGGCGAGCCCGTCCGCTGGAGCGCTGTCCATCTTGTTGATGACGATGACGTCGGCCCGGCGGAAGTTCACCTCACCCGGGTAATACCCGAGTTCGTGGCCGGGGCGGTGCGGATCGACCACCGTGATCTGAAGGTCTGGCTTGATGAAGGCCACGTCATTGTTGCCCCCGTCCCACACGATGACGTCGCAACCCCCGGGATCGTTCTCGGCGGCGCGCACGATCGCCTCGTAGTCGTCGCCCGAGTAGATCACATTGCCCCGGACGATGTGCGGCTCGTACTCCTCCATCTCCTCGATGGTGCAGTCGTGCCGCTCCAGGTCGGCGATCTCGGCGAAGCGCTGCACCTTCTGGGCGAGGAGGTTGCCGTAGGGCATCGGGTGCCGGATCGCCACCACCTTCAGCCCGAGCTTTATGAGTACCTCGACCACCCGCCGCGAGGTCTGGCTCTTGCCGGCGCCGGTGCGCACCGCGCATACCGCCACCACCGGCTTGTTGCTGCCGATCTGGGTGTCGGTCGGACCCAGCAGGGTGAACGACGACCCGGCCGCCATCACGATTGCGCTCGCGCCCATCACGTGGGCGTAGGACACGTCGCTGTACGAGAAGGCGCACTCGTGGACGCCGAGTTCGGCGATCAACCCGGAGAGACGCTCCTCGGCGTAGATCGGGATGCCGTCGGGGTAGAGCGGCCCGGCCAGTTCCGCCGGGTACCGCCGGCCCCCGATCCCGGGGATCTGCGCCGCGGTGAACGCAACCACCTCGACGGAGGCGTCGTCGCGATACCGGGTGTTGAAGTTGTGGAAGTCCCGCCCGGCCGCCCCGATGATGATGACCCTGCGCCGCACGATGAATCCTTTCGCCATTACCCCGGTGGTGACCAACCGGGGACTGTAACTCACTGCCGGCCCGTCGACGCCCGACGCCCGACGCCCGCAGGAAAGCCAGCGCGGTCCGGAGGCTGGAGACGGGCGACGGGCGACGGGCGACGGGATCACTCCCAGTCGATCACCACTTTGCCACACTCCCCGCCGGCGACAACCTCGAACGCGTGCCGGTAATCGGCGACCGGGAACCGGTGAGTCACGACCGGTACGACGTCGAGACCACTCTGCAACATCGCGGCCACCTTGTACCAGGTCTCGAATATGCGGCGCCCGTAGATGCCCCGCACGGTGAGGCCCTTGAAGATCACCGCATTGAGATCGAGGGTCACCTCGCCCGGGGGAATGCCGAGCACGGCGATCTTCCCGCCGTGGTTCATTGCGGCAAGCATCTGGTTGAAGGCGTCCTCGTGACCGGACAGCTCCAGGCCGACGTCGAAGCCCTCGGTCATGCCCAGTTCCGCCATGACCGGTTCCAGGGCCTCGGTGCGGACGTCGACGACGCGATCGGCGCCCATGGCGGCGGCGAGGTTCAGCCGATAGGGATTGACGTCGGTGACCGCCACGTAACGGGCACCGATGTGTCGGGAGATGGCGGTGGCCATCATCCCGATCGGACCCGCACCCGTGATGAGCACGTCTTCGCCCACCATGTCGAACTCGAGGGCGGTGTGGGCGGCATTACCCAGCGGATCGAGGACCGAGGCGACATCGTCGGAGATGTGGTCGGGCACCGGGAAGACATTTTCGCCGGGGAGGACGACGTACTCGGCGAAGGCTCCGGGCCGGGTCACCCCGAGCGCGAGGTGGTTGTGACAGAAGTGCCTCCGCCCCGCCCGGCAGTTCCGGCAGTGCCCGCAGGTGATATGCCCCTCACCCGATACCCGCTGCCCGACTTCGAGTCCACGCGCCTCGGCGCCGAGCCGAACGATCTCCCCCATGAACTCGTGGCCTATCACCATCGGCACCTTGATCGTCTCCTGGGCCCACGGATCCCATTTGAAGATGTGGAGGTCGGTTCCGCACACCGAGGTCTTGCGCACCCGGATCAGCACGTCGCGGTCACTCGGCCCAGGGACCTCGACGTCTTTCATCCACAGCCCCGGCTCTGCCCTGGCCTTGACCAGCGCCTTCACGACACCACCCCCAGCTCCTTGCCCACCCGGGTGAAGGCGGCGACCGCGAACTCGATGTCGGCGGTGGTGTGCGCCGCCGACATCTGCGCGCGGATACGGGCCTGACCCTGCGGGACGACGGGGAACGAGAAACCGATCACGTACAAGCCTTCGGCGAGCAGGCGCGACGCCATCTCGCCGGCGAGCCGGGCGTCACCGAGCATCACCGGGATGATCGGGTGCCCGGCACCGGCAAGCGTGAACCCGGCCGCAGTCATCCCCTCGCGGAACAGCCGGGCGTTGTCGGTGAGGCGCACCCGCAGCTCGTCGGACTCCTCAATGAGGTCGAGCGCCCGCAGCGTGGTGGCGGCGATCACCGGGGCGAGCGAGTTGGAGAACAGGTAGGGGCGGGACCGCTGGCGCAGCCAGGCGATGACCTCGGCCGGCCCCGCGGTGTATCCCCCGGACGCGCCGCCGAGCGCCTTGCCGAGGGTTCCGGTGAGGATGTCGATCCCCCCCTCGGCGCCGGTGGCTTCGGGGGTGCCGTGCCCCCGGGCACCGACGAACCCCACGGCGTGCGAATCGTCGACCATCACCATCGCATCGTGCGCACCCGCGAGATCGACGATCGCAGGCAGGTTCGCCATGATGCCGTCCATCGAAAACACACCGTCGGTGACGATGAGCCGGTAGCGGGCGCCGGCGGCCTCCTCCAGGCGCTCCGCCAGCTCACCCATGTCGGAGTTGCCGAACCGGGAGCGGGTGGCCTTGCACAGCCGGATGCCATCGATGAGTGAGGCGTGATTGAGCCCGTCGGAGATCACCGCGTCCTGGTCGTCGAGGATCGTCTCGAAAAGACCGGTGTTGGCGTCGAAGCAGGACGAGTAGAGGATGGCGTCGCCCATGCCGAGAAAGCGGGCGATCCGCTCCTCGAGCTCGCGGTGCACCGTCTGGGTGCCACAGATGAAGCGCACGGACGCCATGCCGTATCCGTACCGCTCGAGCGCCCGGTGCGCCGCCTCGACGAGCGCCGGGTGGTCGGCCAGGCCGAGGTAGTTGTTGGCACACAGGTTCACGACCTCGGAACCGTCGTCGAGGCGGATCCGGGCGGACTGCGGAGAGGCGATCACCCGCTCCCGCTTGAACAGGCCCTGGTCGACGAGCGCCGAGGTACGGGCGGCGAGATCGGTGCGGAAGGCGCTCGTCATCACCGCGACGCTAATGGGGTCGGCGGCTTGGTGGTGCGGGTGCCAGGCTGTGGTTGAGCCGCTACCCGCGCCGCAGGGGCGTTTCTCCCCCCGGAGGAGGGAGTACCCCGCAGGGGGGAGGGGGGCAAACCGCGAGCGCGTCGGCTTTCGTCCCCCCAGCACCGTTTCTCCGGCCCCGGCCACGGGCAGAGGGTCTTCGCCGTGCCTAGAACAGGATGCCGGGAATCGCCCCGAAACCGAACTCCCGGCCGATCACCATCACGTCCATCGTGATCGCCACCCCCCAGTGCAGCATCCACCCCCACAGGAACGACTTGGATTTCAAGGCCAGGTACCCGAGGACGAAGCCGGCCACGATCGCCGAGAAGGTCTCCGGCGCCGGTTTGCCGAAATGGACCATCACGTAGGGGATCATCATCACCGCGACGGCGTGGTTGCCGAGCCGGGGATACAGCCCGAAGAGGAGGTAGCCGCGAAAGAACGCCTCGAGCCCGAGGAACTGCAGCCCGTAGAAGAGGTGGTACCCCCAGAAGTGCCAACCGCCCAGCACGGCGAAGTCGTAGAGCGGATACTTCGCCTGGAACGAGCCCAGTGCCGAAGCCAGGTAGATCAC
>Ga0209342_10008150_pt1 | contig 10506 bp, 8 predicted proteins | sample RifCSP16_2_FD_184023 | JGI IMG/M metagenome (GOLD analysis project Ga0209342, IMG submission 184023) | Soil microbial communities from Rifle, Colorado - Rifle CSP2_sed 16_2 (SPAdes) (version 2) | ecosystem: Environmental > Terrestrial > Deep subsurface > Rock core/Sediment | place: Rifle... | reverse complement strand
TACGCGGACGGGACGGTGCGGGTGTGGGACGCGGGAACGGGTGAGGGGCTGCTCGTCCTCGAAGGGCATCGCGGCCCGGCCTCGGCGTGCGCGTTCAGCCCGGACGGTGCGGGCCTGGCCTCGGCGGGCTGGGACGGGACGGTGCGTCTGTGGGACGCGGCGAACGGCACCCCGCTCTTCTGGATCGCTAGCCTCCCCGGCGGCGAGGAGGCCGTTGTGCAGGCCGATCCCCGCCGCATTCGCCGCGCCTCGAAGGGCGCGTGGCGCTGGTTCGGGCTGATGGCCATCGACCCCGCCACCGGTCTCATGGAACGCTACCCCGCCGAGAGCTTCGGCCCTCTCCCGGGCTCGGGCGACCCCAGCGGCCCCCTAGGCTCAGGCGTGTAGAGCCCCCCGCGCACCGCGGGCAAGCGGAACCAACGGAGGAATGGACAATGAAGAGCACGACTCCCCCGTCCGTTCGCCAGATGATCTACGAGGCCGTCGAGGCCCTGGGAAGCCCAACGACCAACGTGGCCGTGCGGCGCTGGATCGAGGCTCGTTACCCCGACACAGTCCCCGGAACCATCCGAGCTCAAACGACGATCTGTACCGTGAACCATCCGTCCCGGTTCAGTATGCACAGAATCGGCGCAGGCCCGCGAAGCCACTGCCCTTCGAGCGCACCAAGAGCCACCTGGTAACCTGTGCTGTCTTGGCCCCCAAAGGCCCCAAGAGTTCGCCCATAACGACACCTTGGCGGGCCGGCGATAGGCGATGACATTCGGGGCGCCTAGTCAGTGATGGGCGTCCGGGCTCCCGCCTCTTCTGCACGGGCCCGTCCTATGCACTCCTAAACTCAATGGCAAATTCATCACCATTGAATGCCACGATCCGGCCGATCATGCTCGGCCGAATCGAGAAGGTCTTTCGAAGCCGCCGAGCATCTCCATCCGTGTCTTCGGTCGGATCGTGGAGCGTCGCCACGACCATCCGAACCGGAAGGCCCCGATCAGTAGCCCGGGCGAGGTGTTTCTTCAGAAGATTCTTGCCGGGAACGTTGGCGGCCCATCGGGACAAGCGATCCTCGTATCGCTCCACCCCGTCAGGTTTCGGTGTCAGACGGTGCTGCCAACAACTGAGTACCAGCGAGTCGTCATCTGAGATGGCCGACACGGCCCATTGCACGTTCGTCAGCGTCGCGCCGTAAGTTGCGAACGCCTCAGAGAGCTTGAGTCTCGGCATGGCACCTCCGGTTTTTCAGGCAGAGCAATCGCTTCAGTTGGTCGCGCCTTTCGGTCAGGCCTCAATGGTGATCCTGATGCTGGACTCAGGGACCCCGAGGGACTTTGCCAGCTGGCGCTTCGCGTCGGCTATCACCCCGCGGACATCGGGACGAGCATTGCTCGGGACTCCCGATCCGTTCGTCGCTGCCGGCGAGACCCCGGGTGGTCCAAGCCGACGCCTGCGCCGACGAGGCTCGGAACCGTGCGGTCCTCAGCCACGTACAGCGCGAGCCAGTGACCACGCCCAGGGTGCAGCTTGTGATGGGCTTCGCGACGCGCCTTGTAAGCGCGATCGAAGCGGGCGCGCATCTCCGTCGCGTCGATCCAATGAACCCAAGCGGCCGTGGGGTGCTTGGGGTCGTTGACCGACACAGGGATGACTACATCCACATCATCGAGGGTGCCCCAGCCATTGTCCTTGTCGTTTCGCGGAAAGGCGATGTACTGGTCCTGCGACGTCCGAATCGAGACAAGGTGGTCTTCTTCGCCCTTCCTGATTCGCCGGACACTTCCCTTGCCACTTCCAAAAGCTCTCTCTACCTCCCAGCCATCGCGCTGCAAGGTCTCGACAGCGATGTCGAACAGACGTTGCTTGTTAGAGAGTTTCTCTGGACTCTTGAATATGTCCGTCATTACCTCCTCCTCGACACTGATGGTACTCCAATACTCCGCTGCAGTCAATGAGTATTTGTGGAATATGTTAGGGTATTTTCAGGACTCATCTACGAGCGCGTCACCTGGCTGATGAGGGAGGGCGGGCTGACAATCAAACTCTCTGGTACGACTGCAGTTACGGCCCGGCCCCTCGTCGTCGCACCAACCCGCGGTACCCTGTTTTCGGGCTCTTTACCGTTCTGCTCTACGCGGGCATACCTTGGGGCCGGGGCTCGGACCCCACCTCAGACGAGGTTGATGTCTGCGCGGTCCGCGGCTTCATTCACGAGACGCCGGCCTTGGCCCGAGACAAGCGGGCGCACGGCACCGTCCACCGCGAGGTCTGACGGCGCGACTCGGTCCGCGAAGAGCACGAGCGCTTTCGCGACGTTGAACCGGCACGACGTCCATACGAGGCCATCGACAGCTTGGCGTGGAACGACCTGGCCCACTCGACGGTCTCCGCGTACACGTTTGGCTCTGGATCGTCCGGGAGGTGGCGGAGGCCCACGGCGGCACCGTGGGTCTCGAGAGCACGGCCGGTCGCGGGAGCCGCTTCTGGCTGGCAGTGCCCGAGGCCTCCGCTGAGGCACCCACCCGGCTCCACGACCCGGGCGCCCGCAGCGGCTACGACATCGGGTAGGCCCGCGGGGCCCGGGCCCCCAACCAGCCAACCACAACTTGCCTTGACTCGGCCATATGGCGGAGCTACAGTGCCATATGGCAAACCGGCGCGAAGGGAGTCGCAGCGAGAGACGCGAGGATGTGAAGGTGAGGGTCGGAGGAGGGATTCCGGGGACCGCATTCCATGGGAAGGCCTCCAGGTCCGGCCGCGAGCCAACTCTCCTCTATGTCTCGCTGCTGGGGTTCCGCCTGTCGAGCCCAGCGGAGATCATCAAGCGCATCGAGGAGGGCTTCAGCTTCCAGGCCCTCGAGCGCTTTCAGAAGAACACCCAGATTCCCACGGACGACCTCAGAGAGGTTGTCGCCATCACGCAGCGGACGCTGCACCGCCGCAAGCAGGGCGGCCGATTGGAGCCGGACGAGTCCGACCGCCTGCTTCGGGTGTCGAGGGTGTTCGCAAGAGCCCTCGAGCTTTTCGAGGGTGATGGTGAGGCCGCGCGACGGTGGTTCTACACGCCCGCCAGAGCGCTGGGCGGGGAACGACCCATCGCCTTCGCCAGAACGGACCTCGGCACACGGGAGGTCGAGGCGCTGATTGACCGGCTCGAACAGGGAGTCCTCACGTAGGTGCCAAGCGCCTGGCGCCTCACCAAGACCAAGTACCTGACGACCGCTTGGGACGGCGAGGGAGCCAGGCGAGCCGGGGGGCGCTGGAACAGCGTTGGTACCAGTGTCGTGTACACGTCGGCAACGCTGTCGCTTGCCTTGGTTGAGACGCTCGTTCACCTGCCGAGCGGCGTCCTTCCTGCGTTCTCCGCCGTGCGCGCCGACTTCGACGACGCGCTGGTGGCGATCCTTGAAGACCGGGACCTACCAGCCGACTGGAGGAGCGATCCGGCGCCGGGGTCCACGCGGGCCATCGGCGACGCCTGGGTCCTGGCCGAGAACACCGTCGTGCTTCGCGTCCCGAGCGTCGTCGTTCCGATGGAGTTCAACTACGTCCTGAATCCCAAACACCCGGACTTCATTCGCGTGGCAATCGGAATTCCGATGGCCTTCCCGTTCGATCCGCGTCTCCCGCTGCCGTGAAGCACCGCCTTCCGGGCGGGGATCTCCCCCCCACCGTAGGTTCTTTCCGGCGCCGGCGACCCGACGCGCCGCATCCGCCATGAGCGACCTCGCGGCGCGGCACCCGAATCGCGGACCGAGCTGGTGAGCGACGGCATCCAATCGCGGCGGCCCAGCCTCTCATGGAAACGCGAGCCATCTCGAGGCACGGCGGGTTCAGCGACTCGCCCTCCTTGGGAGCACGAGCCGCTCGGCCTCCTTCTCGTTGAGCCTCGAGGTCATCTTCTCCAGCAGCAGCCCTGCCAGCTGCATCGGTTCCACGTTCACGCGGTGCTCGCGCATCTTCGCCGTCAGCTTCTCCAGTCGTTCGAGTGTCCGTGGCGCCAGCGGGATCAGACGCCGCTTGGTCCAGGCCTTGTCGGTGGCGCGGCCGCCACCGGCCGGGACACTGAAACGGGCCTCGATGTCCGCGAGAAGCTGCAACCCGCCGAAGAAACCTCCTCCAGCAACCACCTTGCCCTGGCGCGTGGCGCCAAGACCCTTTGCGATCTTGTCCATGTCCAGCCGCGTCTTCATGTCCTACTCCATCTCGAACTGCCGAATGGCGAAGTACTCATCGCCCACCACGAGCCCTATCTCGCCCTGTTTCCCCTCACGCCCCATCCGCTCGCAGAAGCGGCCGAGCGCAGCGAGCTTCTCCGAGTCCTGGACGTCCGCAGGCGTTGTGTAGCAGTGGACTACGACCGGTTCGTCCTTCACCAGCGCGCCACCTCGTTCGTCGTCGCGCCACACGCCTTTCGCCTTCGGGTAGGCCGTCGCGCCGCCGAACACACGCCCGAACCTATCGAGCGCGGCGCCGACCCCAATACTCCTGATTGATCGCTGTCGCGCCGTCTCGCTCGACGCTGGGAACGAAGAGGACGACGAGAACCCGCTTCCGGCCGCCCGCCAGTGTGCTGGTCCGACTGATGATCGTCGCGGCTTGCGCTTCATCACGATCAATATAGATCGTTTGCGCCGTTCCTAGACGCCGAACTTCTTCCGCTTGCGCCAGAGGGTCGAGGCGTCGATGCCGAGGACTTGGGCTGCCTCCTCTAGGGTCGGGGTCCGGGAGAGCACTCGCAGCACGTGCTCGCGCTCCAGCTCCTCCAGGGTGCAGTTCTCACCCACCCCACGAGACCGCGGTGCGCAACCCGCAATCCGCTCCGGGAAAGCCGAGGGTTCGATCACCGGAGCCGGCCACAGCATCACCGCCCGCTCCACCGCGTTCCGCAACTCGCGCACGTTGCCCGGCCAGCCGTATGACAACAGCAGCTCCTCCGTCGCGGGCGCCAGCTGCGCCACGGGCCGGCGCACCGCGCGGGCGAAGAAGGCCACGAAGCGACGGGCCAGGGGCAGGATGTCATCGCCGCGGTCGCGCAGGGGTGGCATCACGATCTCCACCACGTTGAGGCGATAGAAGAGGTCCTCGCGAAACCGACCCGTCCCGATGTCGGCCTCCAGGTCGCGGTTGGTGGCCGCGATGACCCGCACGTCCGCGGTGCGGGTCCGGGTCTCCCCCAGGCGCTCGTACTCACGGTCCTGCAGGAAGCGCAGCAACTTGGCCTGCAGGGGCGGTTGGATCTCCCCCACCTCGTCCAGAAACAGGGTGCCTCCTTCGGCCGCCTCGATGCGGCCGGGCTGGTCGCGTACCGCGCCGGTGAACGCCCCCTGGGCGTGGCCGAAGAGCTCGCTGGCCAGCAGGTCTTCGGAGAGCGTGGGGCAGCTCACGGTGACGAAAGGCCGGCTGCCGCGAGCACCCCAGTTGTGGATCGCGCGCGCCAGCACGCCCTTGCCGGTCCCGCTCTCACCGCGGAGCAGGACCGCCACGTCGGAGGCCGCGGCGCGGGTGGCGAGGTCGAGCGCCCGCAGCATGCCCGGAGCCCGGCTAGTGAGATCCACGTCAGGGGCGGCGTCGCCCAGCCGGTTTTCGAGATCGCGCACCTGTCCTAGCAGCGCTCGGCGCTCGCGCTCCTTCTCCACCAGGTGGGCGATCTGCGCTGGCGTGAAGGGCTTGGGCAGGTAGTCGCGAGCACCCCGCTTCATGGCTTCGACCGCGGTGTCGACGGTGGCGTAGGCGGTCACCACGACGACCGACACCTCGGGGCACGAAGCCAGGAGCTTCGGCAGCAGGTCGAGCCCACTGCCCTCGCCCAGGCGCAGATCCAGGAACACCAGCTCCAGCGGCTGCGAGACGGCGACCCGCTCGGCGGCCTCGGCCGTGGCCACACTGGTGACCTGGCAGCCCAGGCTCTCCAGGCACAGGCCCAGGGTCGCCCGGATGTTCTTCTCGTCGTCGATGACCAGAGCACGAAGGCGGGGAGCGCTCACCGGGCTGCTATTCTCCGCCAGATCGGATCCGCGGTGAGGATGCCGGCTACTCCACGATCACCCGGTCGGTTCCGCTGCGCCCAAAGGTCTCGGGGTGGTACATCTCCTCGGCCTTGGTGGGCGGCACCACGAAGCTCCCCGGCGTGGTGGCGCGGGCGATGTAGGAGTAGCTGTAGACGCCCTCCCACAACAGCGAACTGAAGGCTTCCACCCGCTCATCTCTGAGGTTCTGGTGCTCGAACCAGGGCCGCGTCCACCACCACCAGCGCATTCCCGGCCGGCCGGGTCCACCCGGCCCGGGCGCGCCGATCACGCCGACCTCGGTGTCCCCTGCCGGCGGCGCACTTCCGCTGGTGGCCAGAACCGGATTCACGGCCTCCAGGCCTGCCGGCAGCGGATCGACCAGCGCCACGTGGTAGCGGCGGGCGGTCGCCACCAGGGAGAGCTTCACCCGCACCCGCGCGCCGGCCCGCACGCGCCAGGTCCCGTCGCCGTCCCGCCGCACGTCGTCCTTCCCGTCCACCGCCTGGTAGGTGCGCTCCACCGTGAAGCCGTAGTCGGCGGGTGTGAGGCTCAGGCTGGCGGGCGCATACCGCATACCGATCCGGTAGTAGAGCCGGCCCGGGCCCTCCTTGGCCAGCAAGAGCGGCTGGGGGCCGCGGCTGCCGGCCAGCACCGACATCGGCACCTCGAGCTGATGTCGCTCGGTGCTTCGGCCACGGTAGGCGTGCTCGCCGGCGAAGCGTTCCCCTAACCAGAGCCGCGCCACGAAGTCGGGGGTCGCCTTCTCGTAGGCCCCGAAGTAGCGGTCGAGCGCCAGCAGCACGAAGGCGTTCTCCTGGGTGTTTCCCCAACGCCCGGCCTTGCGATGCGCCAGCAAGCCGGTCACCAGCTTGGGGATCAGGTCGCTCTGGGGTTGGTCGCCGATCAGCGCCTCCAGCAGAACCGCGTCGGCCCGCCTATCGGAGTGCAGCAAGACCTGAGCCCCGTCGCTGTACGACACGGTGAAGTGGGCCGCGCCGGCGGTCTCCTCCACCCGGTTGGCCAGGTGGCGCCGGATCGCCGCGGTCTCGGTTGCGGATCCGCGGTCGGCCGAGAGCACCGGCAACAGCCAGCCCAGGGCCTCGAAGGACAGCTTCTCCATCCCAGCCTCGGCCATCAGCTTGCGGGCGCGGCCGGGATCGGAGTCGCCCATGCGATGGCGGACGTAGAGCGCGTAGGCCAGCAGCGCGCGCCGGGACTCCTCGCTGTACCAGCTCGGGACATGCCGCTCGATGACCTTGAGGTGCTGTTGCGACCGCTGCCACATGTCGTCGGGCACCTTGAACCCCTTGGCGCGCGCCCGCTCCAGGGCGTGGGCCACATGGACGCTCAGGTAGGGCCAACCGTGGTCGCCCCGGCGCCAGAACGGGAAGCCGCCGTCGCTGTTCTGCAGGCCCTGGAGTCGCTTGAGGTCGCGCTCGACAGCGGCCTCGACCTCGGCGGGGCTTGGTAGGCCTTCGGTCTTGAAGGCGGAGAGCACGTCGCGCAGGGCCGCCACCGCCAGGATCCGCGACGCCAGTTGCTCCGAGCACTCGAAGGGATACGCCACCAGATAGAGGACGGCGTCGGTCAGGGCTTGCAGGGCCGTCGACGAGGTGGTGACCTCCAGGCCCCCAAACTCGGGCACCACGCCGGGCGGAACCGCAACCGGCTGCACCGCCGCCCCCCGGTCGAGGGTGCCGTAGGTGGCAAAGGCCTCGGTGGTGGCCGGCGTCCACACCGGCAGCTTGAACTCGGCGGCATCCGTGAAGCGGCCCGACACTGCGCCCACCTGGAAGCGCGCGGTGCCCGCCATCCGCGCCGCGGCCGGAAAGCGGACCTCGGCCCGATCGTTGGCGGCCACCGTCAGGCGCCGGCCGGCGCCCTGGGGCAAGTCCGCGTTCTGCGCCCGCACCGCCACCTCCACTGTCATCGCAGCGTCGGTCTGGTTCTGCACCACCACCGGCAGCTCGAAGCGATCGCCGAAGTTCAGGAAGCGAGGTGCCGAGGGCCGCACCATGAGCGGCAGCCGCGCGGTCACCGCCGATTCTCCGGAGCCGAACTGCTTTCCTCCCACAACCGCGACCGCCATCACGCGGTAGCGCGTGAGGTTGTCGGGCACCTTGAGCGTCACCTCGGCGTGGCCGCGGCTGTCGGTCGGCAGCGAAGCCGCGAAGAGAGCGAGCGCGCCGAAGTCGCTGCGCATCCGGATGGGCTCGGGGACGGTCGGCTCTGCCTCGGCCGGTGCCATGCTCATCACACCCTTGGGGGCGGCCTTCCTCGGCATGGGCGCCGGCGCGGCGACAGCCTCATCGAGGAAGGCCACCGACTGCGCTGCCGCGAGCACTTGGCGCGGCATCTCCAGTTCCTGGGGTCGGGCCAGGTAGACGTAGGGCCGCAGGTAGAAGTCCGAGACCCCAGCCAGCCGGCGCGGGTAGAAGATGGCGAGCGGGTCCGGCAGCGCATACCGAGTGAGGGCCAGGACCGCCTCGTCGACCACGACCACCGCCACCTCGCCTCCCGGGACGGGCTTGCCGGCGGCATCGGTGAGGGAAACGTCCAGCACCGTGGAACCACCGGGCTCCAGCCCCGGCTGCCGGGGCTTCACGGCCAGCCCCAGCGTGCGTGCCACCGGGGGCACCGAGAGGTCGAGCGTCCCCGAAGCGAACGCCGGTCGCTTGGGCAGCTTGGCGACGGAGCTAGACTCCTCCTCGCGTGAGGCGGCTCCGTTCAGATCCACCTGCACGTGCACGTTGGGCGTGAAGCCGTCCTCGATGGGGATGCGCAGCGTGTGCGACGCCCCCTCCATGCGGAAGCGCTGGGTCCGCACCAGGCCCTCGCGACGCAGCGTCAACACCCCCTCGGCCGGCACGAAGGGCGAAAGCACCAGGATCTCCGCGGTCTCGCCGGCCCGGTACTCCTTCTGGCCGGGAATGAGCTGGGCCTCCTCCCGCTCCAGGTTGCGCCGGGGCGGCAGCTTGCCGCCGGCGACCCAGACCCGGAACTCGCTCTGGTTGGCTCGGCCCCGCTCGTCGGCGACCCGAGCCGTGATGCGGTAGACGCCGCCTTCCGGGGTGGCGAAGCGACAGGTCCCCGCCTCCTGCCCCGAGGTCAGGGCGCAGCTCTCCTGGCCCACCGCCTTCTCCCGCCACTCGCCCTTCTCCTGAACCCAGTCCAGGCGCTCCGCCTGCACCTTGAACTCACGCCCCGGTACGGCCGCGCCGTCGATGTCGGTCACGATGGCCTGCACCTCGAGCGCCTCGCTCTTCTGCACGAAGGCGCGCCGGGTCTTGAGGCCCACGTACAGCCGCGAGGGATGGACCAGAAGCGCCGCGGTTCCGGTCCAGGCCTGGCGGTTGACGTCGGTCACGGTGCCTTCGGCCGATACGCTCGAAGGGCGTGGCGGCTCCACGCTGTCGAAGTCGATGCGCAAGACGTGACGGCCTGCGCCGTCGGTGCGCCCGCTCAGAGAGCGGGTCTTGGCCGGCTCGTCGGGAAGCGGCTTGTGCAGCCACCAGGGCGTCCACACGCCGAATATGAAATCACTGCGGTTAGGCGGGGTGTAGGTGGTCGGCCGGGCCGCCACCTGCCAGCCGACCTCGGCCCCAGGCAGCCCGCCGCCGGCGTAGTAGCCGGCCCGGAGCGTGACCTCGGCGTGCTCGCCAACCAGGTGCGGACCCTCGCTGGCCTGGGCTTGAACCTCGAACTCAGGCCGCCGGAACTCCTGCACCTGGAAGGTGTGGTGGTGAGTGACCTCTTGCACGCCCGCCCCCACCCATTCGAGGGCGAGCGCCGCCGGGCCCAGGTTCATGGTGGGCGGCAGCTTGAGGGCGAGGTCGAAGCCGCCTAGCGTGTTGGCCCTGGTCTCGCCCTTGGCCACCTCGTTCCCGCGCGAATCCCGGAGCACATAGCGCAGGTCGCGGTTCCCGGTTTCGAGCAGGCTCACGTCGCCGGCGGGCCCACCGCCGATCCGGCGCACCCAACCCTTGACCTTCACTTCCTCTCCGGGCCGGTAGAGGCCGCGATCGTCGGCCACATACCAGGCCGCCCGGTCCGGGTGGCCGTCGACGCGCCAGGTGGCGTCCCAGTTGTAGAGGTTCTCGGGCAGGATGGCGAGGTCGTCGCCCTGCCGGGCTACCAGCAGCCCCGACCCCTGCCGGCCCTGGCTGAGGTCGAAGCGCGCCAGGCCCTCTCGATCGGATCGAGCATCGAGGCCCAGGGGCAGGAGCGTCAGCTCGACGCCGGCGAGCGGGCGGCCGTCCGCCAGCGCCGAGGCCCAAGCCACCATCTGCCGTCCATCCGCGAAGGCGGTGAGGCCGAGGCGCGTCCCCTGCACCCAACAGAAGGCGCCCATGCGCCGCCAGCGATCCTTGGGCTGGGTCGTGGGTTCCACGCTCACGATGGCCTGGCCCAGACCGCCGGGCAACAGCTTGGCCAGGTCAATGGTCGTTTCCACCATTTCGTCAGGCGCGCCCGGGGGCCTGACCGTCGTCGAGAGCAGCTT
>Ga0209342_10008149_pt1 | contig 10508 bp, 11 predicted proteins | sample RifCSP16_2_FD_184023 | JGI IMG/M metagenome (GOLD analysis project Ga0209342, IMG submission 184023) | Soil microbial communities from Rifle, Colorado - Rifle CSP2_sed 16_2 (SPAdes) (version 2) | ecosystem: Environmental > Terrestrial > Deep subsurface > Rock core/Sediment | place: Rifle... | reverse complement strand
ACCCGGTTGAGATATAGCCCGAGCAGTTCCAGTGTTGAAGGGTCGGCCCAGTGAAGGTCCTCCCACACGCAGCAGACGGGTACGCGTTCGGCTTCCTCCACAATCCAGGCGACCAGGGCCTCCTGCGTCCGCTGCCGCTGCCTCTGTGGACTCAATGTAATGGGCGGCGCATCCTCAGGATGCTGAAGCGAAAGTAAAGATGCGAACAGTGCGAGTGTATCGGCCTGGGGAAATGTGTAGCGGGTAAGGGTCTGCCGCAACTTACCCAGCCGGTCCTGGGGCGTATCGTGCGGGCCGACGCATATCACCCGCAGCAGGTGCTCGATAAGCGGATGAAAGGCGCTGTCCTGATGATAGGCGGAGCAGCGGAGTTCAAGGCTGACCCCTCCTTCGGCGGAGACCTGCTCCTTGAGCGCCTGGACCAGCCGGGACTTGCCGATGCCCATCTCTCCGCTCAGGAAGATGGTCTGGCCCGCGCCGTCTTTAGCCTGATCCCAGCGCCGGCGGAGCAAGGCGAACTCTTTCTCGCGGCCCACCAGGGGGAGCAAACCCCTCTTAACCGCGGCCTCGAACCGGCTTCGAGCTTCAGTTTCCTGGAGCACCTCATACACGCGCAACGGCGTCGAGATGCCCTTAAGGGTCTGCGGTCCCAGATCCCGGTACTCGAACAGGCCGGCCGCCAGGCGATGCGTGACCGCGCTGACCACGACGGTGTTGGGCTCGGCCAGGGCCTGGAGCCGGGCGGCAATGTTCGGGGTATCTCCCAGAGCGAGCTGCCCGTGCCTGCCGCCACCGCCCACCTCGCCGACGACGACCAGGCCCGTGTGGATCCCGATGCGGACCTGCACGGGATGCCTGAGCCGACCTGGCAGCCGGTCGGGCAGATCTAGTGTCGCGTCAACCACATCCCGGCCGGCGCGGATGGCGCGTTGGGCGTCGTCTTCATGTGCGTGCGGATAGCCGAAGTAAACGAGCAGGCCGTCCCCGAGGTACTGGGCGATGTGGCCGTCGTATCGCTGGATCACCTCAGCGCACGCGTCCTGGTAGCCGCGCACGAGGTCCCGCAGGTCCTCGGGGTCGAGCCGTTCGGAGAGCGCGGTGGAGCCGACCAGATCACAGAACATCACCGTGAGCTGGCGGCGTTCTGCTTCCTGCTCTGGGGGTTTCATGCCTCGCCGTTGGTGCCAACTATTCTGGCAAGGGCAACACAGACCCTCCGGCGCGTGTCTGGCGCCTCCCCGGCGGCAACGCCGTGAGATCTTATGCTCCAACCGTGCCACCCGGCGCGTACAACGCGGTGTGCAGGCGACGCCTCAAAGATCTGCGGCTCGCGCAGCTCGCGCAGCCCCGCCATGAACTTGGGACATCTCGGGTGGAACCGGCAGCCCGACGGTGGAGGGAGCAGGCTGGGAGGCTCTCCCGACGGGACCTCCCGGATACGGGACGCGTTGGCCGGATCGGGATCGGGGATCGCTGCCAGCAGAGCGTGCGTGTAGGGATGCTGAGGGTTGCGTAGCAACTCCTCGACCGGGTGTGAGTAAACGCAGGAAACCTGGCCACCGAGAGTCCTTGTACCAGGAGATCGTTCGCAGTACATATCAAAGAAACACAGGTGTGCCACGGTTCGAGAACTCAACTTTGGTGGGCCGAAGTTCGACGTTGTCGGTTTCTCGCCAGACACGGGCGAATTCCACATAGCCGAGTGCAAGCTGGCTGTCAGGCCAGATGGTGTCGGCCAGACATTCGGTCAAATCCTCGCTTACAAATCTATGATCTACGACGCCAGCACCTGCGTCAGATGGGGAAAGCACTGATGAACGGCGCAATCTGTGGGGGGTTGTCGCCCTTGCGGATGTCGAAAGCCGATTGTTCGCTGTACGTGTCAACAAGGGATCGTGTAGTCATTGGGTGAGAGGGAGTGACACCGTGCAAAAGATAGTGCCGAGCCTGTGGTTCGACAAGGAAGCTGAAGAAGCGATGAACTTCTATGTCTCCACGTTCAACGAATCAGCGAGTAGGAGTAAGGAGTCTCAGGAATCTCGGATTGTCGAGATCACCCGTTATGAAAAAGGCATGGAAGCCCCAGGAACGGAGCGAATGCTGGGATGAGTTATCAATGGGATCTTCGAAGTCCGCAGTTATCGTTTCTTCGCCTTAGATGGCGGCCCGATCTTCAAGTTCAATCCATCAGTATCGCTTATCCTGAAATTTTGACCCATCAAGGGAGACAAACGCGCGGGAGAGTTTGGATCGGATGTGGGACGAGCCGTCCTCGGGTGGCGCTGTCCTTATGCCGCTGCGGGAGTATCCATTCAGCAAACGTTATGGCTGGATTCAGGACAAGTACGGACTCTCCCGGCAACTCATTCTGTCCAACCCCGGAGGGGAGGAACGGCCTTTCATTGTTCCGTCCCTTCTGTTTGTCGGAGCGGTGAGCGGCAAAGCGGAGGAAGCCGTCAACTTCTATCTTTCGGTCTTCAAGAACTCAAAGCGAGGAACTATTGCCCCTTATCCTAAAGACATGGAGCCGGAGAAGGAAGGCACGACGATGTTCAGCGATTTCGTGCTTGAAAACCAGTGGTTTGCGGCTAGTGGACAGCGCGCGGCAACAGAACTTTGCTTTCAACGAAGCCATTTCGTTCCTTGTAAATTGCGAAACGCAACAGGACGTAGATCGGTATTTGGAAAGCCTTTCAGCGGTGCCCGCGGCAGAGCAGTGCGGCTGGCTCAAGGACAAGTATGGTCTCTCGTGGCAGATCATCCCCAAGCAACTAGGGCGTTTCCTGGGGCACTCGGATAGGAAGAGAGCCCTCGCCGCATTGAATGCCATGCTCAAGATGAAGAAGATCGTCATCGCGGATATTGAGAAGGCTTTCGAGCACGGTTAGCCGCGCTTCGGCCCAGACCCCTCCGTCAGCAAGCTCGGCGTCCGACCGGCCCGTGCTTCGACGAATAACTCCTCGCGCTCGGTCACGTTAATGGGAGGCCTCCAAAAAGCCTCCCGTGCTACTGAGTGCCGGTGCGGGAATTCGTTGGGAATCGTGACGTGAAAGGGTCCCGACTCGACCTCGGGCGGCCGCAGATCCTCGTGTTCCGACGGCACGTCGGCACGCTCGACGAGCGGCTGTCACGTGGGCGGCGCTCGCTCCGGCGTGCGGCGTGGGCCGGCCTGCAGGACAGCACGCCCCGTGCGGCGCTCCTGTCGATCCACGCGCGCGTCGAGGTGACCCAACCGTCCACCTGGGAGGACCCCTCGCTCGTCCAGCTCTGGGGGCCCCGATACAGCGCGTACGTCGTGGCGGCACGCGACCTGGCGGTCTTCTCGCTCGGGAGGCTCCCGGACGATGCCAAGGGCCGGCGGGTCGCAGAGGACCTCGCCGCACGGCTGCACGCCTTCCTCGGCGGCAGGAAGATGACCTACGGAGAGGCGGGGCGCGGGCTTGGCGAACACCACAACCGGCTCCGGTACGCCGCAACGACCGGGACGGTCGTGATTCGCTGGGATGGCGCACGGCAGCCGACCATCTGGACCGTGCCGCCACCCGCGGTGGACCCGCGCGAGGCTCGTCTCGAGCTCGCACGACGCTACCTGCACGTCTTCGGCCCCACCACGCCGGAAGCGTTCGCTAGATGGGCGGGGATCGTCCCGCGACAGGGCGTCGCGGCATTCGCCGCGCTCCGCAGCTCGCTGACTCCGGTGCGGACCCCGATCGGCGACGCGTGGATCCTCGCCCGCGACGAGGCGGCGTTCCGCGCCGCCCCGGGACCCGCGGCGCCCGCACGGCTCCTCCCGAGCGGCGACGCCTACTTCCTCCTCCAGGGAGCCGATCGTGAACTCCTGGTGCCTGACGCCGGCCGTCGGCGTGCGCTCTGGACCCCGCGCGTCTGGCCGGGTGCCGTCTTGGTCGACGGCGAGGTCATCGGGACGTGGCGGCGCGCGGAGGCGACGGTGACCCTCCAGCCTTGGCGTCGGCTGTCGCGCGCGCAACGCGATGCGGTCGAGGCGGAAGCAGCGTCCCTGCCGCTGCCCGGTGTCTCAGGATCGATCGTCGTCCGCTGGGACGGCTGACGCACTGGCTCATCGGACGCCACGTCGCGACGAACGTGCTGCAGTGCAGGTGTGGGTACGACCCCTCAGAGCAACCGAAGCGTTGGCCAGTCAAGTGTCAGGCGCCCCCGGACCTAGCCGGATGCAACCGAAACCTAAGATCAGCAAGGCTTGGGCCGGAAGCGGACTTCGGGCCGCGGGGAGCGAACTGGCGGACGGTGTTCGGAGAGACCGTGACGCCGGCACCGGCCGGCAGACGCGCGCTGACCTTGCGGGCTTGAGCTGGCATCACATCCTGCCGCCCGCGCGCGCATCGCCCGGCGGATGCCGTGGCAGGCCGAGTACCTCATCGGCGCCGCGCGCCACCAGGTCCTTGCGCTTGGCTGCCTGCGCCTCGGTCTCACCACGAGGTATGCGAAGGGCGATGATCTCCTCCCGTGCGAACTCACTGCCCCGCTCGAGGCATCGCTCGTCCGCTCGCACGGGGCGCGGATCCTGCAACCCCCGGCCGACTACCCGTTCCGCGAACGGCAATACACCGCGGAAGACCCGTGCGGCCACCGCTGGACATTCTCGCAGTCCATCGCCGATGTTCGACCGGAGGAGTGGGGCGGCGTGTCCGGCCAGACCCAGACGGCATGAGGGCTCGGATTCTTGCTCCACGGCCCCGGGCTTCCCTCGGATCACCTCTATACGTATACTGTACGTACAGGAGGGGAGATGATGCGCAAGAAACTCACACGGCAAGGCAACAGCGCCGCCCTGGTGATCGACAAGCCGCTCCTTGAGGTGCTTGGTCTGGAAGCAGGGTCATCTGTCGAGGTCCTGACCGACGGCACCTCTCTCCTGGTGCGCCCCGTTCGTGCACTGAGCGCCAGCCGACGGGCTGCTTTCGCCCGGGCCCTCGCGGAGACGAACCGGGCCTGGAGCGACATGCTGCGCCGACTGGCCGATAAGTGAGCCGGTCCATCGAATTCCTGACAGTTGAGGAGGTCGCCGCGATTCACGAGGACCAGATCCGGCGCTACGGCGGCGCACCCGGGGTGCGCGACCTGGGGTTATTGGAGTCCGCTGTCCTGGCCCCAGAGTTCGCTGCGTACTACGCGGAGAGCACCGACCTGTTCTGGATCGCGGCGATCTACCTTGTGCGCCTCATCCAGGATCACCCGTTCACGGACGGAAACAAGCGCACCGCGGTGGTCGCTGCGCGCGTATTCCTGCAGCTCAACGGCATCCGCCTGTCGGACGCTGCCGGCTACAAGCGGAGACTCGAGCGGCTCGCCGTGGACGTTGCCCAGCGGCGTGCGGGCGAAGAGATGTCGGCCGCACTGCTGCGGGAGTGGGCGGAATCTTCCACACCGCCACCTCGACGCCGGAAGTGACTCGGAGGAGCGCTAACCTTTGGCGTCGCCCGGGCCTGCATCGCGCGGGGCAGCCCTGGCAGGCCGAGCATCTGATCAGCGCCGCGCGGCACCACGTCCTTGCGCTGGCCTGCCTGCGCCTCGGCTACCCCACGATGTACAGCTAGCGTTTCGACCGCGCCATCACCGCTTTGCCGAACTGGATCACGTCGCTCACATTCTCGACGGGCGTGATCTTGAAGTCCTGTGTAATGGCGATCGTATTCAGATACCGTCCAATTGTAAGCAGGCTGTCCGCCTCCAGGACGGCAAACGCCACGTGGTCGGGGGCGCCCCAGAGCAGCGCGTGGGCCTTGACATTCAACTCCTTGCCCCGCTCTTCGAGCTTCTCCATCGAGGCGATGACGTCGGGCATCCTCTCGGTATGATACGCGGGGCAGTTGTCCGCGCTGTGGGTCATGGTGACGTGGAACAGCATGGGGATACACTCTCCTCTCGTGATCTCCCGGGTTGTGCCCGGTTCGGCTACGTGGGGCTACTTTACCGCAGGGCGGACCTTCTTCACGAAGTCATCCACCGCTTCGGTCGTCGTCTTGCCGATCAGCTGTGAGTCGAAGTTGTTCACCGTCACGCTGCCCCACCAATAGCCGGCCCAAATCGAGACGCTCGACTGCTGCTTGCGCGACTCGGCGGTCGGGCTGGCGACGAACGCGCCCACAGCGGCGTCGAGGACCTTCCCACTCAGGGTGACCGTGGCGGTGATCGTGTAGGCGCACCCGACGATCGGGAGACACCCACCGCTGTGCTGCTGGTCGAACGCGCTGACCTCTCCCATCACGACGTAGTCGGCCTCCAGCGACTTGGCGACCTTCTGCGCATCCTGCCAGTCGAGATTCCCGGATGTCTCGAGGCGCGCCTGCCGCAGCGCATCCTGCACCGCGTCGCGCGACAGCACGCGGATGCCCGCGTCGTCGCGCAGGCGGTTGATGATGCGGGTGGTGACGGTCTCGCGGGTATAGGTCCAGCCGCCGACGCGGTCGGCGAAGTCGACCACTATCACCGCCTTGCGCGGCGCCTGGGCGGCCGCCGGGGCGATGAGCAGCATGACGACAAGGGCAGTGAACGCCGCCCGTCCTCGTGTGGTCATGGGCATGACCTCCGTTTCGGTGCTGTGTGATCTTCCCGCCGCGGCACGACGGCCCCTGCCCGGGTCTAGCCTTTCGCATAGGGCCGACCCAGCGCCTCGGGTTTCGTCAGTCCCCACCGGGTGCGGAACCAGGCCGTGGAGATGATACAGAGGATAGGAATCGTGATGGCGAAGGGCACCATCCTCCACACATAGCGGGAGAGGACGCCCGGGAGGACGAGTTCCGGGCTGAGCGAGAGCTGCCACATGATCCCGAACAGCGACGCGCCGGCCAGCAAGATCCAGGGATTCCACATCGAGAAGAACACGAGGGCGAGGCTCACAAACCCCCAGCCCATGAGGAAGTTGTAGTTCCACACCGGGTTGTAGGACAGAGTGTAGGTCGCTCCTGACAGCCCCGCCAGCACGCCCCCGAACGTGACGCACAGGTAGCGGATGGCCTGGACCGGAATGCCGGAGGCTTCTGCCGCGGCCGGATTCTCTCCCGCGGACCGGATGGCCAGCCCCAGGCCCGTTCTGAACAGCAGGAGCCAGATCACCGCCACCAGGACGACGCCGAGGACGAAGAATGGCGACAGACCAAGGATCCTGGGGATGCGCTCCAGCCCCAAGGGTCCGGTGTACGAGCTGCCGAGGTAGGTGGTGAGGCCGAAGCTGAGGATCCACAGGCCCATCCCGCTGACGACCTGATCGCCCCGGAGCGAGATCGAGAAGAAGCCGTGGGCCATGCCCAGCAGCGCGCCGATGGTGAGGCCGGCCAGGAAGCCTAGCGGATAGCTGCCCGTGGCCTGGGTGGTGATAAAGGCCGTGGTCCCGCCGAAGAGCATCAGGCCTTCCAGCCCCACGTTGAGGACGCCCGCGCGCTGATTGACCAGTTCGCCCAACGCCGCGAAGAGAAAGATGGTCGACGCCTCCAGGCTCCGCGCCAGAAGCTCCCACATTGCCGCTACGTCTCCGGGAGCTCAGCGGGAGCCGGGTGCACCGCCCGCGCTGACACCCGCCGCCAGATGAAGCGGAAGGTGTAGAGCACGTGGGAGCCGACGAACGTCATCATCAGCAGGCCGAGGAGCGCGTAGTCCACCCCGAAGGGCAGGTGCAATGCTCCCTGGGCGAACCGCGCGCCGAGGGAGAGTCCGGCGAAGAGCACGGCGATCGGGACGGCGCCGAGGGCTGATCCACGGGCGATCAAGGCCGAGATGATGCCGTAGAACGCCAGGTCTCCGTAATAGCCGTAGTTCCCTGCGATCTTGTAGACCCCCGGCACGGCCGTGAAATAGTGATAGCCGGCCAGTCCTGCGAAGGCCCCGCCCAGCAGGAAGACCACCAGCGACATCGTCACAGGGATGATACCGCCGTAGCGTGCCGCGGCTGGGTTTTCGCCCAAGGCCCGGATCCGATACCCGAGCGCGGTCTTCGCGAAGAGCAGGTCGAGCAGGACGGCGGCGCCGAGCGCCAGCAGCGCCGTGAACGGGACCCCCCGCAGCATAGGCGCGTGCAGCGACGCGGGCAGGGCGAAGCTCTCCCCTTCGCCCGTGGGGCTCATGAACGGGCCGCCCTCCTTGATCATGTACGCGACGAGCCAGAAGAGGATCGAGTTCAGCATCATCGTGACGAGGATCTCGTTCACCTGGAACCTGGCACGGAGGATCCCGGCGAAGCCGCCCACGCCCGCGCCGGCCGCGGCAGCGGCCGTCACCATGAGCAGGATGAGGAAACCCGCGGCGAGCGCGGCCTGGCCCTCACTTCCCCCGAGCACGTGCGGCACCGCGAACGCCGCCAGCGCTCCGGCGAATACCTGGCCGGGGAGGCCGATGTTCCAGAGGCCCGCGCGCAGCGGGACGAGGAAGGCAAAGGTGCAAAACAGGAGATAGATGGACCGCTGGATGGTGGCCGTAAGCCCGTGCGGGTTGAAGAAGGCGTACGAGAACACCGTCCGGTAGGCCGAGAGAACGCTCGTCTCAGCCGAGAGGAAGAGGAAACTCGACAGCGCCAGGGCCAGCACGATGGCCCCGACCGCCGTCAGCGCCGCGTAGACCGGGGGAAGTCCCTGCCGCGGCTCCAGGACGAGCTCGTAGCTGCCTGCCCTCACCGCGCGCCGACCTCCCTGCGCGAGTGGCCCGCCATCATCGCGCCTACGGTCTCCACGTCCGCCTCTTCGCGGGGGAGGACGGCGCCGAACTGGCCTTCGTAGATGGGCGCCACCCAGTCGCTCAAGGCCAGGATCTCGTCCAGATCCTCTGAGATGAGCAGCACTGCGGCTCCGGCTGCGCGGGCGTCCAGCAGCGCGGCCCGGACGAACGCCGCGGCCTCCACGTCCAGGCCCTGCGTCGGGAGGTGCGCGATGAGGAGCTTCGGCTTGCGGGACAGCACGCGGCCCAGGATGAGCTTTTGCAGGTTCCCGCCCGACAGGTGCTGGGCCCTGGCGTGCTGGTGCGGAGCCTTCACGTTGTAGGCGGCGAGGATCCGCCGGGTCAGCTCGTCCAGTCCCCGGGTGTCAAGGAGTCCGCGCCTGATGAACCTGGGATCGAAGTGGTAGGTCAGCGCCGTGTTTTCCACAAGCGAGAAGGCGGCGATGGAGGCCACGTCCACGCGTTCCGCGGGCACGTAGCCGATGCCCAGGCGCCAGCGCTCCAGGGGCGAGAGCCGGGTCACGTTGTGCCCATCGAACCGGATCCTCCCCGAGGCCGCCGGGCGCAGGCCGGCCAGGACCTGGGCGAGCTCCTCCTGACCGTTTCCGGTGACCCCCGCTACGCCGAGGATCTCGCCTTCGCGGAGGGAGAACGAGACGCCGCGCAGGGCGAGCAGATTCTTGTCGTTGTGTGCGGCAAGGTGCTCCACCTGAACGAGCGGCCCCCCTGCGCTCTCCCTTCGGTCGGTCGTGCGGAAGGCGATGTCACGGCCGACCATGTGCTGGACCAGGATCTCCTCGGTGGCATCGACGGTCCGCAGGCGCGCCACGACGCTCCCCAGGCGCAGGACCGTGACCCGGTGGCTGGCGGCCATCACGATCGGAAGCTTGTGGGTGACCAGGAGCACGGTCACTCCTTGATCGCGGACCAGCGCCCGCAGGCCGGCCAACAGCGTCTGCACTTCCGGCGGCGTCAGCGCGGCGGTCGGTTCATCGAGGATGAGGATCCGCGCGCCGCGATAGAGGGCCTTGAGGATCTCCACCCACTGCCGCTCGCCCTCGGACAGCTGCCAGACCCTCGCCCCAAGGTCCACGGTGAAGCCGTACTGCCGGCACAGCGTCTCGACCTCGGCCCGCGCCCCGCGGAGGTTGAGGAATCCTCGCACGCGGGGGTGCCCGAGCACGACGTTCTCCAGCACGGTGTGCGCGGAGACGAGCCGCCGGGTCTGGTGGACCATGCCGATTCCCTGGGCGAGGGCGTCGTGGGGGGACCGGAAGTGGACACGGCGCCCGCGGAGGTAGAGGGCGCCCTCGTCGGGCTGCACCAGGCCGAACAGGATGTTCATCAGGGTGGTCTTGCCGGCCCCGTTCTGGCCGAGGACGGCGTGGACCTCGCCCGAGCGGACGTCCAAGTCTACGCCGCCGAGGGCCACGACGCCGGGGAAGCGTTTGACAATGCCCCGGGTCGCGAGGATCGGCGGAGAAGAAAGGCTCCTCCGCCCGCCCAGGGTGCTCACGGATGGAGGAGCCTCATCCCTTCTCCACAGCGATGCATCTCCGCCGGACGCGGCGGCGCACCGCCGCGCCGACATCACTTGAGGATGGTCATCCCGTTGAGGTCGAAGTTGAACTTCCCGAGCAACCAGGTGTCAGACGGCATCTCCCGGGCCTTCTTCACCACGGTTCCCTTGGCGGGGATCGGGGTGTCCTTGAGGGCCAGCCCGGTGCCGTTGCTGACGAACGCGTGCTCGAAGAACGGATCCCATTCGCCCTTCATCATCTGCTGGCGGCGCTGGGCCACGAGCCGCTGGATCGAGGCGGGGA
>Ga0209342_10008143_pt1 | contig 10514 bp, 7 predicted proteins | sample RifCSP16_2_FD_184023 | JGI IMG/M metagenome (GOLD analysis project Ga0209342, IMG submission 184023) | Soil microbial communities from Rifle, Colorado - Rifle CSP2_sed 16_2 (SPAdes) (version 2) | ecosystem: Environmental > Terrestrial > Deep subsurface > Rock core/Sediment | place: Rifle... | reverse complement strand
GTATCCCCGCCGGATCGCGTCCAACTCCACGTGCCCGCCCATCCGCTCCAACAGCGGGAGGAAGACGAACCGAACGTAGTCAAGGGGGGGCGACCACTTCACGTCGGTCCCCCCGATCACGGTGAGCTCCGTCGGATTCGGGGCCCGAAGGGCAGGCGGAAGGCACGCCTGGAGGACGAGGGTGACACTCCCTGCCGTGCCCACATCAAAGCGGAACTTCCCGCCGGAAGACGTGCCGGGCTTCACGGTGACCTTGCGGGAGCCGATTTCAAGGCCCTCGATGTCCGCGTTCGCTACCGCGGCGATCGCGTGCAGACCCGTTACGTGCTGAGCCGCCAGCCCCGGATTCGGCCTCCCCGCACGAATGTTCGTGACCCGCACGGAGTTCCCCGTCACCGCCGCCAACGCTGCGGCGTTCCGGAGGAGCTGTCCGCCTCCCTCGCCGGTGGAGCCATCGATCTCGATCAAGCGCCCGCCCCGGGGGCCGCGCCGCTTCTCGAGGCCCCCGACTTGGCAGCGAGGCGACGACGCCGAAAGGCCTTCTCGATTTCCACAAGGAAGAACACGGAACTTGCGACGGCTGCGCAGAGGAGGACCTCATCGAGCGGGAGCGGGGTCGTCTTGAACACCGCCGCGAGCGGCGGGGCGTAGATGACGATGAACTGTAGCGCGACGGTCAGGAGGACCGCGGCGATGAGGAACCGGTTTCGGAAGAACCCGGCGGTGAAGACGGATGAGTTCCACACGCGGATCGCGAGGACGTGGAACACCTGGAACAGAGAGATCGTCAGGAACGCGATCGTCCGCGCGTGGTCGTCCGGCGAGAGGTCTCGCGGCATGTACTTCGCGTACAGGCCGAGGGTACCCACGACCATCAGGACGCCGACCCACAGGATGTGGAACGCCATCCCTCCGGAGAGAATCGATTCCTTCCGCGGCCGGGGCTTGCGCGACATCACGCCCTCCTCCTGCGGTTCCACCCCGAGCGCGAGCGCGGGGAACCCGTCCGTGATCAGGTTCACCCACAGGATTTGGATCGGGATGAGGGGGATCGGCCAGCCGAGCAGGGCGGCGACGAAGATGATCAGGACCTCGCCGCCGTTCGTGCTGAGCATGTACCGCACGAACTTCCGGATGTTGTCATACACGACGCGCCCCTCCTCGACGGCGCGCACGATGGACGCGAAGTTGTCGTCCGTGAGGACCATGTCCGACGCCTCCTTCGCGACGTCCGTCCCGGTGATCCCCATCGCGATGCCCAGGTCAGCCCGTTTCAGCGCGGGGGCGTCGTTGACCCCATCGCCGGTCATCGCGACGACGTGCCCCTTCTTGCGGAATGCCTCCACGATCCGCAGCTTGTGCTCTGGGTTCACGCGCGCGTACACGCGGACTCGCTCCACACTTTCGTGAAACTTCGCGGGGTCCATGGCCTCAAGTTCCTCGCCGGTGAGCGCCGCATCGTCCGCCCCGAGGATTTTCATCTCCCGTGCGACGGCGACCGCCGTGAGCTTCTGGTCCCCGGTGATCATGACGACGTCGATTCCCGCGTGGCGGCACTCGTCGATCGCCCGGATCGCGTCGGCGCGCGGCGCGTCCATCATGCCCACCAACCCGAGAAACGTGAGTTCCGATTCCACGGAATTCTCGGAGAGGTTGCGCATCCCGGGCGGAAGCTCCCGGTACGCGAACGCGAGCACGCGAAGCCCACGAAGCGCCATGTCCTGGTTCTCCTCGATGAGCTCGTCCCGCTCCGGCGGGGCCAGGCGGCGGATCTTCCCCTCATCGAGGATTTGGGTGCATTGCTCGAGGACCCGCTCCGGCGCCCCCTTGACGAACGCGATCCGGTCGGGCAGTCCCCCGATGAATTCCGCCCGCTCGGAGTCCGACATCGTTCGAAGCCGCTCGACGGCCTCGACCCCCAGGGAGGCGTGGATCGTCGTCATCATCTTGCGCTCGGACGTGAACGGGATCTCGGCGATTCGAGGCGAGTCGCGCTCGGCCGCCAGCTTGTCGACGCCCCCGCGGTGCGCGAGGGCGAGGAGCGCTCCCTCCGTCCCGTCCCCCCGCACCTTCCAACCCGCGTCGCCTTTGTGCAGGGACGCATCGTTGTTCAGCGCCGCCGCGCGGAGCAAGCGGTCCAGCGACGGTCGGGAGGCGGTGTCCACCCGATCGCCGTCGAGCAGGATGCGCCCCTCTGGCGAGAAGCCCTCCCCCTCGACGACCAGGTGCTTCCCGTCGACGTGCACGGTCCGGACGTTCATCGCCCCGAGGGTCAACGTGCCGGTCTTGTCGGAACATATGACGGTCGCTGCGCCAAGCGACTCCACGGCGGGCAGCCGACGAATCAGGGCCTTCCGCGTCGCCATCCGCTGGAGGCCGAGGGCGAGGGTGATCGTCACGACCGCAGGGAGGCTCTCGGGAATCGCGGCGACCGCCAAGGACACGGACGTCAAGAAGATCTCCACGATGTCCCCCCTGCTGCGCAAGATCTCGATGAGGAAGATGACCCCCACGATGCCGAGGATGACCGCGCCGAGCTGCTTGCCGAGGCGGGCGAGCTGCCGCTGGAGCGGCGTCTCTTCGACCTCCTGTTCCTGCACGAGCCCCGCGATCTTCCCGAGCTCCGTCTGCATGCCCGTCGCGACGACCACGGCGCGTGCGCGCCCGGCTTCGACGACGCACCCCGCGTAGCACATGTTCCTCCGGTCCGGGAGGACCGTCGACGCGGGCACGGGGTCCGTCCGTTTCCCCACCGCGACGCTCTCCCCCGTGAGGGGGGCCTCGTTCACCCGCAGGCTTGCGACCTCGAAAAGGCGCACGTCCGCGGGCACCTTCGCCCCGGCGTCGATGACGACGACGTCACCGGGGACGAGGTTCCGGGACGGGATGAGGGAGATCTGCCCCTCGCGAACGACCTGGGCCTGCGGCGCCGCGAGCGCCTTTAGCGCCTGGATCGCCTTCTCCGCACGGTACTCCTGGAAGAAGCCGAACGTCGCGTTGAAGACGACGATCACGAAGATCACGATCGCGTCGTACCACTCCTCGACCGTTCCCCGGAGCCCCCCGATCACGGCGCTGACGATCGCGGCGATGATGAGGACGACGACGAGCGGCTCGACGAACTGTCCCAGGAGGATGCGGAGGGGCGAGATTCGGCGGAGCTGGACGAGCTCGTTCGGGCCGTACCGCGCGAGACGACGCCGCGCCTCCTCGGGTTCGAGTCCGAGCGGGCTCGCGTCCAGGCGGTCGAGCGCCTCCTCCGCCCGGAGGGCGTGCCACGTCTCGCTCAATGCGTCGTCGCCTATCGACGGGCTCTATATAACGGATGCGTGGGGACGCCGGGAATCCCCATGGAGGACGCCCTCGCTAGTGCGGGGCGGCATACCGGAGGTTCGCGATCCACGCCTCGTCGCCGATTCGGGTGGGCAGCCCGTGCCCCGGGAACGCCCGGGTCTCCGGCGGCATGTCGTACAGGCGGCGCAGGGACCGCCACAGCATCGCGGGGCTGCCGCCCGGCCCATTCGCGTCGCCGAACGTGCCCGACAGGAGCGTGTCGCCGGTGAAGACGCACCCGAGCTCGGGCGCGTGAAAGCACACGGAGCCCTCGGTGTGTCCCGGGGTGTGCATCACCCGGAGTTCGGAGGCCCCGACCTTCACGACCGTGTTCTCCTTGAGGAGGATGTCCGCCTTCGACGGCGGCGGTGGCGTCGGCATGTACGGCCGGGTCTCCTTCGCCACTCTGGCGAGGCGGTGTGCGTCGGCCTCGTGGATGCCAATCTTCGCCCCCATTTCCGTCGCGATTGGCGCGTTGTCCGCCACGTGGTCGTGGTGCCCATGCGTGTTCAGGATGAACTTGAGCTTGAGCCCGAGCTCCAGGATTCGTGGGAGCACCGTGGCGGCGGAGAGAGACGTGTCGACGAGCACCGCCTCCTTCGCGTCCGCGTCATACACGAGGTAGACGTTGTTCTCGAGCGGGGGGACGACGAAAGGTTCGACTTCCACGGCCGCGGGACAAGACGGGCGCGAAATAAAGGTTCCCTGGGTCCGCCGGCGTGCAAGTCCCGCGGCGCAAAGGGACATGTAGGCGGCCGCGTTGCGTCCCCCATGGGGACGGGCGGCCTGAACTACGTCTGCCCGAATTGCGGAAACCCGCTGTTCTTCACGTTCCGCGTCGTGGAGACGAAGGACGGTCTGAAGAAGCGCATCCACTGCCCGGGATGCCGCACAGTGTGGGTCGTCGACCTGAAGATGGTGCCCGAGAAGGCGGGTCAGACCGCGTAGCGCCCCCATGCGGATGGCGGGAATCGAACCCGCGTTAGGAGCTTGGGAAGCTCCTGTCCTACCATTAGACTACATCCGCGCGCTTCTGGGGAGAAGTGTGGGCGACTTAACCGTTGCGCCCTACGCCGTCTTCACCGTCTCCAGCTGGGAGATGATGTTCCAGATCTGCGTGCGCCCATGGAGCGGGATGTTCGGGTCGTTGGCGAGCTCATCGAGCAGGTTCACGGCGCCCGCGACGCGCACGTCGAGCGCGTCCTCCTTCTTCACGAGCCGCGCCTTAGCGTCCGTCGCGCCCCTGCGAATGTTCCTCGGGACGGAGGTGTCCTCCGCCAACTGGTCGAGGACATCCATGACTTGTTTGAGCTTGCCGTCGATGTCCATGATGCCGCCTCCGACTCACTCCCCTCAACCGGTCTCCTTCGCCGCCCCGCTCTCCTTGTACGTGGTGACGACCATTAAGGTTTTCGTGTCCTTCACGCCCGTGATCGGCCCGAGGGACTTCATCACGAAGTCTTTCAGCCCCTTGTAGTTCGCGAACCGGGCCTTCGCGACGATGTCCGTGTCCCCCGTTACGAGGAACACGTCTTGGACGGCGTCGAACTTCGCGACCTGGACGGCAATCCGGTCCGCCTCTTTCGTGTCCACCTTCAGCGTGATGATCGCCGCGACGGAGTCCGCCCCGTACAGCATGGACAGAGCATCGTCGATATCGCGGTTCGGCGCGACCATAGGCCGGAAGGATTCCCCGGGTCGGACTTAAGGCTTCGCTACTAGCGGTTCTTGTCGTATCCCAGAATGACTTCCTTGGAGAAACGCCTCGTGCGGTGCCAAGTGCCCCGACTCCTCATTCGCGATGCCTCCGGAGTCCCTAGCGGAGGTGGCGCACTGCCAACACCCGCAAAGGTTACAAAACCGCTAGGATCTTCGTCCCGCACTTCCGGCAGAACGCATCGTCGCCCGGGACCTCGGCGCCGCAGGAGGGACACGTCCGCGGGCCCCCCGCCTTGGTCCCGCACTTCCGGCAGAACGCATCGTCCGCCGTCAGCGACGCCCCGCAGCTTGCACATGTCCGCGATGTCGGGGCAGCGGGCTGAGCCGCGGGCGGACCGGCCTCGGTCCCGTTGTTCTCGAGGGACCTTCGAGCCCGAACCGCGTGCTTGAGCGCAATGTCGAAGTCCTGCGCCTCGAAGGACACCTGGGCGTCCGCGAGGAACCGTTCGGCGTCTGCCGTGGCCACGCCACGCGCTTTGGCGGCGTCGATGTCGGCGCGGGCGACGCCCATCGAGAACTTCGACTGCGCGTAGTTCGGCGGGAGTTCCTTCATCAGACGCTCCTTGTCGGTGATCTCTGCGCCCGCGGCCTCCTTCGCGGCGGGGATCTCGTCGAGCTTCGCGATGTCGCCCTGCTGCTGGTGTCGCAACTTGACCGCGCGGAGGACGGACTTCGCCTTCCCCGAAAGTTCAACGGCCACCCGGAAGTGCCGCTGGCGGTAGGAGTCGTCCGCTTCCTGGATGAGGCCCTCGGCCTCCGGGCTCCGCACGCCTCCGCGCGCGAGGGCGTCCCGGATCGCTTTCGTCGTGATGAGCGCGTTATGCGCCTTGTCCGGGCCTTCCACTTCGGATTCGCGGCGGGTGCGCCGCCTCCGGAGGTACCGAAGCTCGAGCAGACCGACGCCGGCGAGCGTCAAGAGCATCGCGGCGATGACCCACGTGGTCGTGTCCGCCACGGGTGTGCGAGCCCGGCCCCCGGATAAAATGGTTTGCGCGCGATTTTCAGTTCGGGGACGAGGGCACCGCCTACGAGAGGACGTCGGTGAGGCGGCCCTGCTTCTGCGCGAAACGGAGCTCCCGCGCGATCCGCCGGCCCGTGCTCATCCCGGGCTCCATGAGGTCCGAATACGGGGAACCCGCGATGAACAGGTTCGTCCCCGCCACGATCCGGGTGCTGATTTCGAATACCTTGAACTGGAGTCCGTCCGTCACAATCGTCTCGAGGCAGAAGGGCCCGATCATGCCGCCGAACAAGCCGATCGACTCCTCGACGACCCGCTCCCCCATCTCGAACGCCTTGGGGAGCAGCGACTCCCGGAGCACGACGGGGAAATTCCCCGTGACCACGAACGTCGGGTACAGTCCGTACTCCCGCAGCGCATCCTGCGCCCCGAGCTTGTACATCTCGTCGATGTTCGCCTCGTCGCGCCGGTCGATTCCGAGCATCTCTAGGGACCCGCGGCTCAGCCGGTACCCGTCCTCGACGAGCGGGGAGTAGAAGTAATGGATGTAGTACCGGGTCCCGACCACGTACTCCTGGATCGTGTACTTCTGCCCTGGCCTGATCGCCTCCCGAAACTCCGCCTCCGTCTTCGCGATGAACGCGCCCTTCCCGCCCTTCGCCCCGTGGTATTTCACGAACACGGGCCGGTCGATCTCCGACGGGCGACCGAACCGGCGCGGCATGTCCACGCCCGCGGCGAGGAGCCACTGCCGCTGCCTCTCCCGGTCTGACTCCCACTGGAGCACCTTGCGGTTCCCGAACGTCGGGAGGCGGAGCTTGAGGAAGTTCTTCGCGCCCATGTACTCGACGAAGGATCCGTGCGGGACGGCGACGGCGCTTTTCGCGGCGAGCTCGTCCGCTCGATCCAAGATATCCTCGTATGAGCCGACGAGGAAGAACTCGTCCGGCTTCGCGCGTGGGAACGCGTCGTAGAACTTCGGCGGCTTCTTGCCGATTGCGATTCCGATCGTGTGGAACCCTTCCTGGCGCGCCCCGTGGAAGAGTTGCAGGGAGGAGTGGGAGCACACGGTCACGACGGCCAGGTCGCGATAGTCCTCCAGGATCGACCTGACCTCTCCCCGTGCTACCATTATCGGACAATGTTCGATGGGCCTTAAAACCCCACGCCTCGATTCGAATGTTCTGCGGTCTCAGGCCCCTCATGCTAGTCACCGACGTCCACTCGTCCGCCCCCGCCCTCCCCGGGCATGTCTCTGGAGCCATCGCCAGGCCCCTAGGATTCCGAGGATCGCCGCCAGTGCGGCTAGCCCGCCGAGTAGACCCGAAGGAGGCGAGGACGGTGGAGATCCCGACTCGGCGAATAGTACGACCGTCGCGACGGAGGAGTGGCCTACTTGATCGGTTGCAACGCACTGCACCGAATACATGCCAACTCCACCTGGACGGAATAGAGCGGAAGGGGCATCGTAGGAAGCAACGACGGCTCCCTGCTTCAGCACGACCAGCCGATAAGTCACGCCTCCGAAGGGTGAGTCGTCCACCGCGGTTGCGGAAAGAAGCGTTTCTCCCAGGGTCACCACCCTAGACGGTGCGGCTAGGCATGAAGTAATCGTTGGTGCGGCGGCATCGTAGAAGAGACGAATGGACTGGGGATCAGAAACCCTCCCGACGCGGTCGATGGCACGGGCGTGGACTTCATTCCAGCCAGGAGTAAGAGTCCCCGTTGCCGTCCAAGACTCTGACCCTTGTGCAAGGTTCCAATCCGCCCCGTCGAATCGGACCTCGACTCGATCGACTTGCCCGAGGAGATCCGTAGCTGTTCCGGTTATGACTACCGCGGAGATGCCACTCACCGACCCGTCGGCAGGGACGACGATTGCCACCATAGGTTCGCTGGTGTCATAGTTGACAACAAGCGCGGCGGTGAACTCCATGCCCACGAGGTCACGCGCCTTGGCGCGAATCTGAGTGCCGCCAGGCACGAGCGAGCATTCGGCGCTCCACAAGGCCGTCCCCGAGGCAGGGAACCAAGTCGCGCCCCCATTGCATGAGACGATGACCTCAACGACTCCGCTGCCGCCCGAATCCGTTGCGGTCCCTTGAACCAAGACCGTGTCCGTCGTCACCCAAGCTCCATTCGTCGGAGTGAGTATGTAAACCGAAGGAACGGCATCGTCGTAGTTCACGATGACCTCGGTTGAAGACGCGAAGCCCATGAAATCGACTGCTCGCGCGCGGATGCGGTTCTGCCCAGGGAAGATCCCGTTCGATTCTGTGCACAAGTGGGTCCAGGAATTCGTGCCCGCCGCCATATTCCAGCTGGTCCCGTCGTCGCAGCTAGCCTCGACCCGGTTGATACCGCGCCCCGTGTCGGTCGCGGTACCCCGCACTGTGATGCCGGGTGAGGATCCCCATGCTCGATCCGTGGGGGAGGTAATCTCGATGGATGGCGGACTCGTACCGAATTCTACAATGACCGAATCCGGCAGGGATTCCCGTCCCTGTTTGTCGATTGAACGGGCGTAGAGCTGGTTCGAGCCGTTCGTAAGAGAACACACATGCGTCCACGAGTCCTTGCCGTTGGCGGTGGTCCACGTCGAGCCCCCGTCGCAGCTCACCTCAACGCGGTCCAGAGGGTCGCCGTTTGGGTGTTGTCCCGCCGCGCCCGCAATCTGCACCGTGAGGTTGCCCGTCGAGGAGCCGTCCGCGGGGGTGCGGATGCTCACCCACGAGATGTCGCCGCCTGCGTCGAAAACGCTAGCATACACGTTGTGAGCGCTGTCATCAATCTGATTCCAGACCGCGATTCCGTTTCCGGATGGTTCCATTGACACGTCCCCCGCCGGATAGAGGGCACTCCCGAGACCCGACTCGAGCACAGTCGGCGTGCCCCAGCCTGAGCCCACTTCGTATCGGCTTGCCAGTACGTCAGGCCAGCCTCCTACCCACTGGCTCCACAGCGCAATGGCATTGCCCGCAGCATCCACGGCGACCGTGGGTCCACGAGGAATCCACACAATGTCCCCTCCACTGTTCTCGAGGAGAACAGGAGTCCCCCAGCCTTCGCCAGCGACGTACCGATTTGCCAGGAGAGAGAAGCCATCATCCCAGTCACCCTGAACCCAGATGGCCACGGCGTTCCCCCAGTGATCCATTGCCACCTCTGCGAAGTAGGCCTCCCCGCCCATGTGCTCGACGAGGACAGGGGTCCCCCAGCCGCCACCGGCGACGTACTGATTCGCAGAGATGCTCGTGTCGTGCGCTACTGGGTCGTAGTGATGCCACACGGCGACGGCGTTGCCATGGGAGTCTATGTCGACCACGGGCCACCACGCGTCGTGACTGTTCTCCGATTCAATCAGCTCTGGCTGACCCCAGCCGGCCCCGCGGCTGTAGCTAATGGACCAGATGCTCGGGCGGCCATCAGGAAGATCTGCCTGCCACCAGACGACCGTGGCGTTGCCACTTGGGTTCATCGCAATCCGAGCACCACCTGCACCGATCGAGTTGTTGACGGTCAAAATGGCATGGGGACCCCACCCGATGCCTGATTCGTAGCGCTTTCCCCAGACATCCCACAGTTCCCCGTCCCGCTCCTGCCAAACCAGGATGGCGTTCCCCAGATCGTCCAGCGCGACATCCGTCTCATGTTCTATGCTCGTTACCCACACATCGGCTTTTAGCAGCTCTGCCGGCTCCCATCCAAGCGCCGGGACGTACCGTGCGGCATAGAGGTTCTGGACCCCATTTCCCCACTGCCACCAGACGGCCATCGCGTTCCCCAGGGCATTGACATCAACATACGGATTGTACGCGCCGTTGCCCTCGGGCACGGTGTTCAGAATGATTGCCGGCTCCCACCCTTGGCCGGGTACATATCGTCGGGCGAATATGTTCCAGTACACCCCGTTCTCGCTTTCCTGAGTCCATACGGTTATCGCAATCCCCGAAGGGTTGATCGCAACCTGAGGGTCCCCGGACGGTCCAGGAAGGGCGTCTAATAACGTTGATGGCCCCCAAGAGCCCGGAAGGGCCCTCGCCGGCATTGCGAGGAAAAGCACTTGTGCGAAGAGAAGCAGGAATATGGGCGCAGCGAAACGTTGTCGACCTCCTGGCGACATCGCCTGTCCCTCTTGACCGAACCTTCCTTCCATGGATAATGGAGACTTAAAGGTAGCGTCTACACCCAAACTACCCACGGGCAATCGTCGCGAGGTAGGCGTGGCCGCCATCCTCGTGAAACGTCGACTGGAAGCGCACCTCCTCGATCATCCGCACGCGGAATTTCGGGAAAGCGAACGTCGCTCGAATCTCGGGTTGGCTCACCCGGCGCGGGCCGTCCCAGTCCGCGGGCTCCTTCTCGCTGAAGCACATCATGAAATACGTTGCGGCTGGCCGCATGACCGCATGGAGCTGGTTTCGAAACCGGATCCGTTCCCGGTTTCCGAACACGTGGAACAACCCGGAATCGACCACGGACGCGAACGTCCGATCCAGCG
>Ga0209342_10008140_pt1 | contig 10518 bp, 8 predicted proteins | sample RifCSP16_2_FD_184023 | JGI IMG/M metagenome (GOLD analysis project Ga0209342, IMG submission 184023) | Soil microbial communities from Rifle, Colorado - Rifle CSP2_sed 16_2 (SPAdes) (version 2) | ecosystem: Environmental > Terrestrial > Deep subsurface > Rock core/Sediment | place: Rifle... | reverse complement strand
CTCAAGCTCTCCAAAAACCGCGCCGCACCGGCCGTAAATCTTCAGCCGTGATGAAAGCGTCCGGATCTATCTCGTTAACCAATTTGCGCACCGGGTCGACGTGCCGTCGCAATACATCACAATTCAACATGGTCACCATGCCATCTTTGCCGCGGGCTGGGATTTCGGTCACTGCGAAACCCTGAAGGCGCAAATGATCGGCAATCGCAGCCCCTCTCCTGGGGCTGACAACACTGATGTGAATATGCCCGATGGCGAGCTTCTCCTCGATGAGCATGCCGACCACGTTGCCGGTAGCAAAACCAGCCGCATAACCAATCAAGTTGATCGGGTTATCCAGGTCGCGCAGCACCGAGCTGATCGCCAGCACGAAAATCGAAGCCTGGAAAAAACCCAGGATCCAGGCATAACCCTTCTTCCCCCGCATGACAACCAGCACGCGCAGCGTATCCAGGGTCATATCGCCGACGCGCAAAAGAAAAATCAGGCCTGCACCGTACCAGGCCTGGGGCGATAGAAATATGTCCATGATCTTACTTACCTCCGGATGGCTTAACCACCTCGCGGCTCTGCATGGCAGGTATGTAAATGCGCTCCACGTATTCCCTGATCATGCGGCGCATGCTGAATTGCGGCGCCAGAGTGCGGATTGATTCTTTCATCCGCAAAATCCATTCGCCGGGCAAGCCATCGGAAGAGCGCTCCTTGTAATAAAGCGGGATGATCTCATTCTCCAGGATATCGTACAGGCTTTCTGCGTCGGCTTCGTCCTGCTGGCTTGGATCGGGATAATCGATGTCGTCACCTATCGCCCAACCATTCTTGCCGTTATATGCCTCGCGCCACCAACCATCGTACACTGAAAAATTCAATACCCCGTTCAAGGCAGCCTTTTGCCCCGAAGTTCCAGAAGCTTCATTCGGGCGACGCGGGGTGTTCATCCATACGTCCACTCCCTGCAGCAGGTAGCGCGCCAGTTTCATGTTATATTCTTCCAGGAAAACCAGTCGCCCGCCGCTCTCCGATCGTTTCACCGCCCGGTAGACCTGCTGGATCAGCAGCTTTCCGCCTTCGTGATCAGGATGCGACTTGCCGGCAAAAATAATCTGCACCGGCATACCCGGTCGGTTGAGCAGGCTTATCAAGCGCTCAAAATCCCGAAAAACCAGATTGGCGCGCTTGTAGGGGGCGAAACGCCGCGCAAAGCCGATGGTCAGCGCATAGGGGTCCAATAGTACGCCAGAAGCCAGGATCTGCACCGGATGAACTCCGCCGCGCAGCCAGCGCCGACGGGCGCTCTCACGCATGTAGTGAACCAGCTTTCGCTTGAGGTGCCGCCTCACTGTCCAGAGCTGATCGTCCGGGATATTCTGCACCTGCTCCCACAATTCGTGGTCATCGATATGCTCGCGCCAATCCGCCCCCAGGTAGCGGTCGTACAGGTGCCCTAGCCGGCGTGCCAACCAGGTATCGGTGTGGATGCCATTGGTAATGTGCGTGATCGGCACTTCATCCACCCGCCGGTCCGGCCACAAAAAATGCCACATTCTGCGCGTCACCCGCCCATGCAGCTCTGAGACCGCATTATTGGATTGCGAGTGGCGCAGCGCCAGCACCGGCATGCTGAATACATCCCCCCACGAGACGGTAGAACGAGCCAGATCGATGAATTGATCACGCGTCAGATTTAATTCGGGCCAGATATGCGCAAAATATTTGTCTACCAGCCAGAGGGGAAACTCATCGTTTCCGGCTGGCACTGGCGTATGGGTCGTAAAAACATTGGAACCTCGGATAATGTCCGCCGCCTGTTCAAAATCATAACCCGCCTGTACCTTTTCCCGAATTTGCTCCAGGATCAGAAATGCCGCATGGCCTTCGTTCAAATGCCACACGCTGGGATTGTAGCCCAGGACGCGCAATGCCCGCAAGCCGCCAATCCCGAGCAGGATCTCCTGGGAAATGCGTCTCTCCAAATCGCCGCTGTACAGGCGTGCGGACAGCGCCCTGTCGTTAGGTGAGTTCTCGGGGATATCCGTATCCAGCAGGTAAACCGGCACCCGGCCGACGCGAATCTCCCAAATTCGGGCTGTCACCTCGCTCCCCGGCAGCTCCACGGGGACGCTCACGGGTTTACCCTCTGCATCCACTACGGACATGATCGGCAGCTCTTCCAGCGGATGTGTGTCATAGTGGGCTTCTTGCCAGCCATCTTCGGTGATCTGCTGGTTGAAATATCCCTGAGAATAGTAAAGACCAATCCCGATGAAAGGCATACCCAGGTCGCTCGCTTCTTTCACATGGTCGCCAGATAATACGCCCAGACCGCCGGCATAGATCGGGAAAATCTCATGCAGACCGAATTCCATGGAGAAGTAGGCAATTGGGCGGTTTTTAAAATCCGGGTAATTCTGGGTAAACCAGGTGGATTCGGCCTGCATGTAGGTATCGAAGGAGCGCATGATCCGATCATAGAACTCAAGATAATAACGATTATTTGTAGCCGAATTCAAACGCACTCTTTCCACCTGGCGCAGAAACACCACCGGGTTGTATTGGCATTCTTCCCACAGCTCGCGGTCAATGCGTAGATACAGGCGCTGGGAGTCCGGATTCCATGTCCACCACAGGTTATAAGCCAGTTCGCCGAGGCGGTATATGCGTCTGGGCAAGCTGAATTGATTGGGGATCTCCGTTCGAAATGGTTCCATATTCACGCAACATCCTTCTCATCATAGGAATGAATTTGAACCCTCAACGGGAACAGGGGTTCGCCCCGATGGTAAACCGGGGAGAATCTTACCACAGATAATCTTCCCTAAATCAAGCCCACTTGCCATGTCTCTACCCCAGGGTTACAATACCGGGGAGAGTTCACAGCGTAGCGTTATATGAACCAAACCGTGCAGCTCATGGTTACCTGCTTGCTGGATGTACTTTACCCCGAAACGGGGGAAGCAGTCCTGCAGGTATTGGGTAAAATCGGCCTGAAGGTTGAATTCCCCAGCGAGCAGACTTGCTGTGGACAGCCCGCCTTTAACGCCGGGATGCGTTCCCAGGCGCGCCGGATGGCAGAGCATACTATCCGGGTATTTGAAAAATCGGCGGCTCCGCTCGTTATCCCCTCGGGCTCGTGCGCGGCTATGCTCCGCCATGGCTATCGGGAACTTTTTCGCGAAGATCGTGCCTGGCTGGTGAGAGCGGAAAAACTGGCGGACCGCGCTTACGAATTCACTGAGTACCTTGTGGATATTCTCGGTGTGAGCGATGTACACGCCAGCTACACCGGTAAGCTCGCCTACCATGCCTCTTGCCACCTGCTGCGGGATCTGGGTGTGGACCGCCAGCCAAGGGATCTGCTCGCCTCTATCCAGGATGCCGAACTCATCGAACTGACCGGCGCGCAGGAGTGCTGCGGCTTTGGCGGTCTTTTTTCGCTAGAATACCCGGAAATATCCGCTGCTATGCTCCAGCGCAAGATTCTCAATATTCAAGACAGCGGCGCAGACCTGGTCGTATCTTGCGACCTGGGCTGCGTCACCCATATCAACGGGGGCTTACACCGGCAGGGTCAACCGAGCAGGGCAGTCCACATCGCCCACATTCTAGCCTCCAGTGGAAAAAAAAACCCTGAGCTGATCGATTTCCACATCCACCTGAAATGATCTGTATGCCGATCCAGCCTACTTAGACCCTTCACGCTCATGGCCGATCTCATTTATAAACGCATCCAGGCAGCCCTCGACAATCCCGCTCTCCAGGCGGCGCTAGATCTCAACGCCAGTCGCAGCCGGGAAGCCCATCTGGGGGCTTACGCCTCCCTGCCGGAACCCTGGGAAGTCATGCGTCAGCGCGCCCACCAGATGCGCTCGCGGGTGATCGCCGATCTGGACCATTATCTCGAGCAATTCACTGGACGCCTGCAGGCGAATGGCGTCAGGCTGCATTGGGCCCATGGAGCGGGCGATGCCGCCCAGATTGTCCTGGATATCGCTGCGCGTAAAGGGGCAAAGCTGGTGGCAAAATCGAAATCGATGGTCAGCGAAGAAATTGACCTCAATCAGGCGCTGCTATCCCGGGGCATCCAGGTGGTGGAGACAGATCTTGGCGAGTATATCGTCCAGTTGCGTGGAGAACGACCTTCCCACATAATCGCCCCGGCTGTTCATTTACAGCGCGACCAGGTTGGTCGGACGTTTCACCAGAAGCTGGGCACGCCTGAGACCAGCGATGTCGCCGCGCTCACTGCGACAGCGCGACAGGTGTTGAGGCAGGTGTTTTTGGACGCTGATATCGGCATTTCCGGAGTAAATTTCGGCGTGGCCGAGACTGGCACACTGTGCCTAGTGACCAACGAAGGCAACGGGCGCATGGTGACCACCCTCCCCAAAACGCACATTGCCCTGATGGGCATTGAGCGGTTAGTGCCAACGCTCGACGACCTCGCCTTAATGCTCTACCTGCTGCCACGTTCTGCTACCGGTCAAAAAATAACCGTTTACACAAGCCTGATCCATGGGCCGCGCCATCCCTTGGACGACGATGGACCTGAAGAACGGCATTTGATCCTGGTGGATAACGGGCGCCAGGCAATGCGTCGCTCGCCTTTAGCTGAAGCGTTGTTGTGCATTCGCTGCGGCGCATGCCTCAACGCCTGCCCCGTCTTCCAGGAGATTGGCGGGCACGCATATGTGAGCCAACGCGGCGAAAGCAGCCCGTATCCCGGTCCGATAGGCTCTATCGTCTCACCGGGGATATTTGGGCGGGAAGATTTTGGTCACCTGGCGCGCCTCTCCAGCCTGTGTGGGGCTTGCCGGGAAGTCTGCCCGGTGGCGATTGACCTCCCCACCCTGCTTCTGCGCGTTCGAGCCGGGCTGGTACCAGAGCCCACTCAAGCCCCTCCAAACAGACCAATTCCCCCTAATCCACCCACATCCATCCTGCTGGGAGTGATGCTCTACACCTGGTTAGCCACTTCGCCTGTCAGGTTTGCACGGATGCAAAAATTCGTCGGCTGGGTGGCTCGCTTTACTCCGCAATGGATGCGCTTGCCAGGCTTCACCGGTTGGGGAAAAAGCAGGGATTTCCCCCGACCAGCAGAAAGTTCATTCAGAGCTAGGTGGCTGAAGCGCCCCGCCGCGAATAGCGGCTCAAGCCCCAACGGGCAGTCAGCCTCAGCCTCCTATCTCTCAAAAAACCACCCCCAACCCCATCTCCGATCCAGCGACGATTCCGTTACCCCATCTGTGACCATGAAACAAAGCTCATTGATCACCCGGTTTCAAAACGAGCTAACCGCTCTAGGCGGCCAGTTTCACCTGTGCACAGCGGAGGACCTGTCTGGGAGGTTGATCGCATTCTTCCAGGGGCGCAGGGTCGCCAGGCTTGCAGCCTGTTCTGAGGATAATTTTCCCCCTGGCTTAATCCAGCGCTTGATCGACGCCCACATCGAGATCCAATATCAACCCGACCCGACCATCTTGGTTGGTCTGACCGGCGCATCCGCCGGGTTAGCGGAGACAGGCAGCCTGCTGATCACCTCCGGTCGCGGCAGAGCGCTCGCCCACTCATTATTGCCCGAAATTCATGTGGTCGTTCTGCGAGCCAATGATATCCTTCCCCGCCTGCCTGAGGTTCTCAAGAGCCCTGCCGTGACCGCATCGCGGTCCTCGGTGCTGGTGAGCGGCCCATCGCGCACCGCAGATATCGAGATGACGCTGACTATCGGCGTTCACGGTCCAGGCGAGCTGCACGTTTTTTGTCTTACTGAAAGCGCTGATGATGCGGATTGATTGGCTTTTTTCAACCGCAACACCCCCCTTGCCGTCTTGCAAGCCATTATGCAATATGCTTGACGCTTTATCTAGATTGTGCTAGTATCATTGCAATGCATGCGAGCCAACCCACGCATCTGAAGCCAGGTAGTCCTGGCGAAGCGAATAAACTACCAACAGGCGACTATAACCAAGGAGAATGAAAATGTCAATTAAAAGTTTCCTGGTGTTGTTCATTATGATTTTAATCATCACCAGCCTGGCAGCATGTGAAAGACCGGCTTCGCAAGCTCCTACCGGCGAAACCACTCCCACCACGGGAACGGCGGAGTTCCCGCTCCCAGGAGACACAGATGACGTGATGGGTCAGCTTGAGAGTTTTGCCACCCAGACAGCCATTGCCATGTCGGGTGGCGCGCCGCTGGCCCAACCCACGGCTACCACGGCCTCCCAGGGCGCCGAAGCCAGCCCCGTGCCGGTATCCACCGCCGCCCCGGTGGTCGCCTCTCCCACCTCTGCTGCGTTATCCTATCCCACGCCCACCCCGGGCATTCCCTCCACCTACACCTTGCAAAAAGGCGAACATCCCTACTGCATCGCCCGCAGGTTCAATGTCAATCCTATCGAGATGCTGAATTTGAGCGGGCTCAGTGCCAGCGGCAATTACTCGCCTGGCACCGTCCTGAGAATCCCCCAATCCGGAGGGAAATTCCCTGGCGCCCGGGCGTTAAAACCCCATCCCGAGACCTATACCGTGGGTGCTGGGGACACGATCTACACCATCGCCTGTGAGTTCGGCGATTTGGACCCTAACACTCTGGCGGCCGCTAATGGTCTGAGCGCTCCATACAGGTTGGAGGCGGGCCAGGTGCTGAGAATACCCTAGACGCGCTCGCTCGGATCAAATCCGCGCACGAGACTTGCCTTCCCTGCCCTGATTGCCCGTTGATTCGTCAGGCCTGAATTAGGGCGAATACTGCAACCGGTTCGATCCGGCCGACTGCCGAGAGGTCGAACCGGTTTGTGGTATCTTTAGCCTGGTTGAATAGAAATCGATCAAGGAGAAGCCCGTGGATTTTAAGACGATTGCCACCCAGCAAATTTACCAGGGACGCGTCTTCAGCGTGCGCCAGGATCAGGTGCAAATGCCTGATGGACGATTGGTGCGCCTGGATATTGTCGATCATCCACCCGCGGTCTTGATCGTGCCTGTGGATGAAAACGGCGATATCTGGTTCATCCACCAGTATCGCCACGCCGCAGGTAAAGGGATCATGGAATTACCTGCCGGGGTTATCGAACCGGGTGAATCTGCGGAGAGCTGCGCCCGGCGCGAGATCCGTGAAGAGATCGGTATGTCTGCGCAGGATCTCGACTTGATCGGCGAATTCTTCATGGCGCCCGGCTATACAAGCGAATACCTGTACGTCTTCCTGGCTCGCCGGCTGCAGGCAAGCCCATTACCGGGCGATGAGGATGAATACATCCGCGTGGAGCGCATCCCCGCTAACCGGGCATACCGCATGGCTGAACGCGGTGAGGTTCACGACGCCAAAACACTAGCCGCCTTGCTGTTGGCTAAAAATCGCCTGGATACGGGCTGATCCTACCTGATCCCCGAGTGCAGGGCAACTGGATTATTAATTTTTTTATCCCCAGGCTTATGCGTTCAACGACCCCCCAGCCGGGACGGATTGGATTACCCGCAAGGGCTCAATTCGGTGGAATGCGATCTCCCTGGAAGGGGAAATTTCGGCGCTGTCCGGACCTTTTCGAGGTGTCTGCGATGAGCAGTGTGTTCAGCCATTTTTTCGCCCGGGGATCGAAATCACGCCGCCCGCACAGGTCGCAAACCCAGGCTGGAAAATTCGGCACTGAAATTAACTCGGCGTTCAGCCAGGTGAAATAGGTGAGTCGCTGCAGATGCAGCACACCCGTATGGCATTCGGGACAGGGAATGCCTGAAGCTTCTGGATCGTAATTGCGTTTTCTGGCCATACTCGCTTGTATAATTATACGCTAAAATGCCCCAGAAGATAGATGATGATTTTGTAAGCACCTTGATCTCTAATGATTCAGACGCAACAAATTCATACAATAAATAATACAAAATTGCCAAACCAATTTATCTGCCACAGGTCCATTATGGTATATTTTAGGTGTTGGCAGGTATCAATAGCGCTGATCCTGAGTGCGACCACCTGAATGAGGAACTTCCTATGCCATCCAAACATATCCGCAACCAAACGATACCGCTCGATCTGGGTTGGGTGATGCGCGCGCGTGTCAACCGCAGCGCGGTGGAGCGGCGCGTTGCCACCTTACCCACCCGGCGGGCGATTAAAAAAGACTGGCAGGCAGCCTGGCTGCTGCGCGCTGTCACCTGCATCGACCTCACCACCCTCGCCGGCGATGACACTCCGGGCAGGATCAGGCGTTTGTGCGCCAAAGCAAGGCAGCCGGTGCGACCGGACATTCTGACTGCCTTGGAGATCTCCGACCATACTATCCACGTCGGCGCGGTGTGCGTATACCCCAGCCGGGTGAGAGACGCGGTTGAAGCCCTCAGAGGCACAGATATCCCGGTAGCCTCGGTGGCGACGGGTTTTCCAGCCGGACAAACGCCCCTGCCCCAACGCATCGCTGAAATCGAGCAAGCGATCGAGGCTGGTGCAAAAGAGATCGATGTCGTCATCACTCGCACCCATGTTTTAACTGGCAACTGGCAGGCTCTCTACGATGAAATCCGCCAGTTTCGCCAGACATGTGGCGAAGCTGCCCACATGAAGACCATCCTGGCAACGGGCGATCTGGCAACGCTCAAACAAGTTTACCAGGCCAGCCTGGTGGCCATGATGGCTGGCTCGGATTTCATCAAGACCTCGACGGGTAAGGAATCCGTCAATGCCACGCTGGAATTTGGCCTGGTGATGGCCCGTGCAATCCGCGAATTCTGGGAGCGCACCGGCAGCAAGGTCGGCTTCAAGCCAGCCGGGGGCATCAGCCATGCCAAGCAAGTCCTGGCCTGGCAGGCTCTGATGAGAGAAGAGCTGGGGGCCGATTGGCAGATGCCGGAGCTGTTACGCATCGGAGCGAGCGGGTTGTTGACCGACCTGGAGCGCCAGCTCTACCATTACATCACCGGTCGATACGCCGCCCGCCATCATATGCCGATGGGTTAACATCGGACGAGCGATCAAACGGAGCGAGACATGAGCGTATTACAGACCTTCGAACACCTGGATTATGGGCCCGCCCCTGAATCACCCGCCGCGGCCGAAGCCTGGCTGGATGATCATCAGCGCAAGTTCGGGCTCTTTATCAACAACCAGTGGGTGACCCCGCTTGAACCTAAATACTACCCCAGCTACAACCCGGCAACCGGCGAGAAGCTGGCTGACACCGTGCAGGCAGGCCAGGCAGAGGTCGATGCAGCCGTGGCTGCCGCTCGCCAGGCTCTGGATAGCTGGGCCAACACTCCGGGACAGGCGCGCGCCCGCTATTTGTATGCCATTGCGCGCAACGTCCAGAAGCATCACCGCCTTTTGGCCGTGCTGGAATCGATGGATAACGGCAAGCCGATCCGCGAATCAAGGGATATCGACGTGCCTCTGCTCGCCCGGCATTTTTACTATTACGCCGGTTGGGCTCAGCTAATGGATACCGAACTGCGAGATTACCAGCCGGTTGGTGTGGTGGGGCAGATCATCCCCTGGAATTTCCCCCTGCTGATGCTGGCCTGGAAAATCGCCCCGGCAATTGCCATGGGAAATACTATCGTGCTCAAGCCTGCCTCCTACACGCGCCTGTCTGCTTTGCTTTTTGCAGAGATCGTGGCTGAAGCCGGCGTGCCCCCTGGCGTGGTGAACATCATCACTGGCAGCAGCCAGGCGGGCACCATGCTCGTCACCCATGCAGATATCGACAAGGTCGCATTCACCGGCTCGACCGAGGTTGGGCGCATCTTGCGCCGTCAGACCGCCGGGTCGGGCAAAAAACTTTCTCTCGAGTTGGGCGGCAAGTCTCCGTTCGTCGTGTTTGAAGACGCCGACCTGGATGGCGCGGTGGAAGGTGTGGTCGATGCGATCTGGTTCAATCAGGGTCAGGTGTGCTGCGCCGGGTCGCGCTTGCTGGTGCAGGAAAACGTCGCCGAGAGCTTCCTCAACAAGCTCAAAAAGCGCATGGAGCACCTGCGGGTGGGCGACCCGCTCGACAAATGCATTGACATGGGCGCGATCGTGGACCAATCCCAATGGAATACGATCGACTCTTGGGTCAAGATCGGCATCCGTGAAGGCGGTGAGGTTTTCCAACCGAATATCGATCTCCCCAAGCGCGGCATTTTCTATCCACCTACCCTGATCACCAATCTCGAACCGGCAGCCGAGGCTGTCCAGGAAGAGATTTTTGGGCCGATACTGGTTTCATTAACCTTCCGCTCGCCGTCGGAAGCTATCGAGCTGGCAAATAACACCCGCTACGGCCTGGCTGCCAGCGTCTGGAGCGAAAATATCAACCTCGCCCTGGATGTGGCCAGCAAACTGAAATCCGGTTCAGTGTGGGTCAACTGCACCAATCTCTTCGACGGCGCCTCCGGTTTTGGCGGTTATCGCGAGAGCGGCTTCGGGCGCGAGGGGGGCAAAGAAGGTCTGTTCGAATATTTGCGCACTGCCTGGCAGGAACGCCCACGACCGAAGTTCGATCTGAACGCCGCCAGCGAGCGGGAATCCTCCTGGGAGGCTTA